>OJAM01000748.1_pt1 | contig 13423 bp, 17 predicted proteins | sample 1589071 | NCBI WGS metagenome assembly OJAM01 (sample SAMN03283243) | human gut metagenome | biome: human-associated habitat; material: feces | host: Homo sapiens | place: Peru | collected 2012
ATCGTGGGCGGCAAGGAGGGCTTGCAGCCCATCGAGAAAACCGTCATTGACCGCTGTGTGCGGCTGGTCTACCGGGAAATGGCGCTGGGGCTGGAAACGGCAAAAACGCCGCTGCTTCAAGATCTGTATGAGGAGCTGCTGCGCCAGCCCGAGCCGGAGGCGCGGCGGGTGGCGACGGCGCTGGAGCTTTACTGCACAGGCTCTCTCAACCTTTTCAACCATCCCACAAATGTTGACCTCAATTCCCGTGTGGTCTGCATCGTCCTAAAGGGCTTGGGTGAAAACCTCCGCAAGATCGCCATGCACACCACCAACGAATTTGTCACGGCGGCGGTAAACGCCAACCATGCCGAGGGCGTGGCGACTTGGTGCTACTTTGACGAGTTCCATATCCTGCTCCGTGATCCGCTGACGGCCAGCTACTTTGTGGCGGTCTGGAAAATGCTCCGCAAAAAGGGCTGCGTCCCCTCGGCGCTGACGCAGAATGTGAAAGACCTGCTGGCCAGCCGGGAGATCGAGAACATTCTGGACAACACGGATTTCATGGTGCTGCTGTCGCAGGCGCAGAGCGACCGTGCGATCTTGGCAAAGCAGCTCGGCATTTCCGAGCATCAGCTCTCCTACATCACGCACTCCAATTCCGGCGAGGGCTTGCTGTTCTATGGAAATGTCACCATCCCGTTTGTAGACCGTTTCCCCCGTGGAGAGATCTATGACCTGCTGACGACCCGCCCGGAGGATCTTGCCCATGAGCGAACAGACGAGTAACCCCACTTCGGGACAAAATGTCCCGAAGTCCAAGTTTCGGCGGAAAAGCCGGCAGGAGCAGACGGCGGCGTCCAAGCTGCGGATGGAGCGCCGGGGCGAGAAGCTGGACGCCGCCCGGGAGAAGCTGGCAAAGCAGAAGCCGCCGAAAAAGCCCGGTGCGGTCAAGCGCCTTGCCCATACCGCCGGACACGGCGTCCACGGCTTTGTGCATGGCAAGCTCTATGAGGTCGAGCATGAAAATGTCGGCACGGAGGGCGCACACCGTTCCGAGCTGGCGGCGGAGTCCGTGTACCGCTTCGGCAGGCGCAAGCTCCGCAAGGCCATCCGGGAACACCCGGCAAAGGCGGTGGAGCGTGCCGAGAGCAAGCATATCAAGGCCACGGCGGATTATTACTACCGCAAGACCGTGGAGGAACACCCGGAAATGCAGGAGGGCGGCGCGGTGTCCCGGTATCTGCAAAAGCAGAAGATCAAGCGCCAGTACGCAAAGCAGGCGCGGGAGGCTGCCAGGCAGACCGCCAAGGCCGCCGAGGGTACGGCGTCCGTTACGGGCAAGGTGACGGAAAAGGTGTCCGTCTACATCAAGGAACACCCCGGCGGGCTGCTCCTGCTGCTGGCGGCGTTTCTTCTGCTGGTGGTGCTGCAATCATGTATGTCCTCGCTGGTGACGGTGGGCAACGGCGTGGCCGGAGCCATCGGCGCGTCCACCTATGCCGCCGAGGACGCTGACCTGCTGGGGGCGGAGGCCGCCTACTGCGCTCTGGAGGACGAGCTGCAACGCTACCTCGACACCTACACCCGCACCCACGATTATGACGAATACCATTTTGACCTCGACACCATCGAACACGATCCCTATGTGCTGCTGTCCATCGTCTGCGCGCTCCATGAGGGAGAATGGACGCTGGACGAGGTGCGGGGGACGCTCCAAATGCTCTTTGACCGCCAGTACATTTTGACCGAGGATGTGGTGGTGGAACAGCGGTATTACTTGGAAACGGACACTTGGACAGACGAGGACGGCAACACCCACAGCGACACCTACCGGGTGTATTACGATTATTACATCTGCACCGTGACGCTGGAAAACTTCAATCTCTCCCATCTGCCCGTTTACATCATGGGCGAGGAAACCCTGTCCCGGTACGCCCTCTACATGGCGACGCTGGGCAACCGCCCCGACCTGTTCCCGTCCTCGCCCTATGTGGGCAAGTACACCAACAAGCCCCCGGCGCATGAGATCCCCGAGGACTACCTTGCCGATGAAACCTTTGCCGCCATTCTGAAAGAGGCGGAGAAGTATGTGGGATACCCCTATGTGTGGGGCGGCAGCAGTCCATCCACATCCTTTGACTGCTCCGGCTTCGTCAGCTATGTCTACAATCAATGCGGCTGGGACTTTGGGCGGCTGGGGGCGCAGGGGCTATACAACATCTCCACCCGGACGAGCAGCCCCAAACCCGGCGACTTGGTATTTTTCACGGGGACTTATGACACGCCGGGGATCTCCCATGTGGGCATCTATGTGGGTGATGGTTGGATGCTCCATTGTGGCGACCCCATCAGCTACACCAACCTCAACACGAGCTACTGGCAGTCCCATTTCTACGCCTACGGAAAACTATTTTGACAGGAGGTTTTTTATGGCTATCTCCAAAAGCGCAAAAATTCAGGCCGAGATTGAAAAGGTCACGGCCAAGATCAACGAGCAGCAGGCACGGCTCAAGGAGCTGGAACAGAAAAAGCTGGAGGCCGAGAACAGCGAGATCGTGGAGATCGTGCGCGGCATGAGCGTTTCGCTCACCGACCTGCCCGTGCTGCTTCAGACCATCAAGAGCGGCGGCACTTTGGGACAGAATGTCCCGAAGTCTGCGGATAAGGAGGACAGCGAATGAACAAGTGGATGAAGAAGCTGACGGCGGCGCTCTGCGCCGCTGTTTTGATGTGCGGCATGGCAGTCACGGCCTACGCCGGGGGCGGTGAGGAATGGGATGGTCTTGACCCGGTGGAGCCGCCGCCTGCCGAAACCGTTGACCCCGGCGAGGGCTTCACCGAGGACGGAAACCTTGTAACCCGTGACCTGCTCTATGACAAGGCCACCAACAAGCAGTTCATCACGGTGCAGTCCAGCGGCGGCAATACATTTTACATCGTCATTGACTATGACAAGCCCACCGACGAGGACGGCGAACAGTATCAGACCTACTTTCTGAACATGGTGGACGAAGCTGACCTGCTGGCGGCGATGCAGGCGGCGGGCGGTGAGCTGCCGGAGTGTTCCTGCGCCGACAAATGTGCCGTGGGCGCTATCAACACAAATTGTACCGTTTGTGCCGTGAATATGGGCGAGTGTCAGGGCAAAGCTCCCGAGCCTGCGCCTGTGGTGGAGCAGGAGCCTGAACCCGAGCCTGAGCAGCCCAAGAGCAGCGGCGGAACGCTCCTGCTGGTGCTGGCCGTGGTGGTCATCGGCGGCGGGACGGGCTGGTATTTCAAAATTTATCGCCCCAAGAAGCAGCAGGTCGCCGACGCTGCGGAGGACTATGGCGACGATTATGACGATACACCGCCTTGGGATGACGAGGACGAAACAGAAAGCGAGGGTGAGGAATGAGATTTACCAACAGCCCCTATGAGGACTTTATGAAAGAAAAAAGCTACTTCAAGGGCGTCCCGCCCAACCTGCCGCCCAAAGGCTCCCGCTGCGACGGCTGCCCCTATTGGCATGGGATTGGCTGCGTGTTCTGCTACCGGGAACAGCTTACGCCAAAGACAGGGGGCAAAAATGAGCCGTGAACTGACCCGGCAGGAAAAGGCGGAGATCCGCAAGCTGGTGACAAAGTGGTGCGCCAACTACGATAAAGACTATGGCTGCTTGCCGCTGGACTGTCCCTGCTATATGCTGGGGAAATGCTGGACAGGGGCATATTGCCGCTATTTCCGTTCGGCGGTGCTGCCCCTTGATCCTGTGATGGAAAGGTCGCTGACCGTGGAGCGTATCACAGAAACCCGGCCTTGCCCGGTGTGCGGCAGGGCTTTTCTCCCGGACGGGCGGCAGCGGTATTGCTCCCCGGCCTGCGCCGGGAATGCCCTGCGGGAGCAGAAGCGGGCATATATGCGCCGCAAGCGGAGGTAGTGCGTGGAAAAATAGCCCCGGAAAACGCCTGCATTTACAAGGCTTTTCCGGGGCGCTTTTGGGGTGGGCGGTATGTTTTCCCGTCCGCTCCCGTTTTCACAAAAATGCTTTCCACATCCAAGCGCCGGGGCTTTGGGACATTTTGTCCCGAAGTCCCGGCTGAAAGGAGGAATTATGCCTAAATATTATGAGATCAGCGAGGCGGCGGCAAAGCGGGCAAAGGACATGAACAGCTATTCCGACTATGCCCCCGGCTCGGCCACGGCGGGCTACCGGGCGATGGTGGATGAAGCCTATGCGCTGGCAGAGAAGCAGAAAGCGCAGGTCGATCCCATGTACCATGATAAGATCGACGCCCTTGTTGACCGCTACGCCCGCAGGCTGGCGGAAAACCTCAATGAGCGCAACGCCATTGACGCCCGTGTGCCGTCCATTCTGATCACCGGGGGCGGCAATTTCCCCGTGGCGAAAAAGGCCAAGCAGAACGCCGCCCGGGATCGCAACTACGGCGAGTACGCCGAAATTGAAAAGCTGCTGGACAAGATCCGCTCCACAGGCCGGGGCGGTATCAGCGCCGATGATGACCTTGCCGTGGAAAAGCTCACAAAAAAGCTGGAGGGAATGGAGTCCCAGCAGGCCATGATGAAGGCGGTCAATGCCTACTACCGCAAGCACAAGACGCTGGAGGGCTGCCCCGAGCTGACGGCGGAGCAGGTGGAAAAGGTCAAGGCGTCCATGTCCCAAGACTGGCGCAAAGACCCCGTTCCGTTTCCGTCCTATCTGCTCACCAACAATAACGCCAATATCCGCCGTGTGCGCCAGCGCATCGAGGAGCTGAGCCACAAGGCGGAGTTTGTGGGCTGGACATTCCCCGGTGGGGAGGCCAAGGTCAATGAGGCGGAGAACCGCTTGCAGCTCATTTTTGCGGATAAGCCGGACGCCGATACCCGGCAGGCGCTCAAAAGCGAGGGCTTCAAGTGGGCGCCCAGCCAAGGGGCATGGCAGCGGCAGCTCAACCAGAACGCCATCCGTGCCGCCGCAAGGCTGGACTTCCTGCGCCCGGAGGACGGCAAAAGCCCCTATCAGCTTCAGCCCTTTGCGAAACGGGCGGAGAAAGATGTATCACGGTGAGGAGGGTATATGGACAAAAACCAAGGCTATGAGATCATCAAGGCCGTCATGCTGGAAAACGGCAGGGGCTTTGCGCTGGGGCATCATCCTACCGCTCCCTCGCCCTATGTCACATGGGCTTGCTATGATGACAAGGACGGCCAGCGGCAGTATGAATGGGGGCATTACGGCAGCGACCGTGCCGCTCTGGAACAGGACTTTGCGGCGCGGGTGCAGGAGTACCAGCGCCTTTACAATGTCGGTGTCAAGCAGACCGAGGCTCCCGGCCTTTACAAGTATTATTCCACCCAGCGCCCCGTGGACATTGGGACATTCCCCAAGCCGCCCCGCAACGCCCCGGATGAGATCGTCAACTACGATCAGCGCGTCCCGGTTGAAAATGGGGCATTTCTGGCGTGGGGGCATTTGACCTACACACGGCCATTGACCAAGCGGCAGGCGTCTGACTATGAGCTGCGGCCTGCGCCCGACAATCCCGACAGACCCCGTTCGATCCGGGAGCAGATGAAAACCGCCGCAAAACAGGTCGAGGCTAACCGGGGGCAAGCCGCCCCAAAGAAAAATGCCCCTGACCGGGGCGACAGATAGGAGGATGCTTATGGAACACAATCCCAACAGGAACGCCGAGCTTGCGATGGAGCAGAATTATAATCAGATCGACGGCATCATCAACAATCTGCCTGTGCCGCCCCGGTCGGAAAAGCCGCTGGATAAGGTGCGGGAACACCCGCCCAAGCGCCGCAGCCGGGAGCGTGAGGAGCGTTGACAAAAAAGCGGCGGCGCTCTGTTCATCTTCATGTGATGGTGACGCCGGAGGAGCAGGCGTTGATCGCTGACCGCATGGCCGAGGCCGGGATCTCCAACATGGGAGCCTATATGCGGAAAATGGCGCTCAACGGCTATGTCCTCCATGTTGACCTCTCGGACATCCGGGAGCTGGTGTCCTTACAGCGGCGGTGTGCAAATAACCTCAATCAAGTGGCGATACAGGCCAATACCTACGGGGGCATCTATCCCGAGGAAATTACCCAGCTTCAAAAGGACTATGCGGCTTTGTGGGAGCCGCTGTCCGATCTGCTCAAAAAACTCTCCGCTGTGACGGCGTTCTGAATGTCCGGGGGATGGCCTTGTGCCATCCCCCGGTTTTCTCGACTTCGGGACAAAGTGTCCCGAGGTCGAGAAAGCCAAAGGCATCCTTGTTGTCCCATTTTTACGGAGTTATAATGGTATTGTAGAGGATAACAACAACTTTTTAAGGAGGTATAAAACCATGCGGATCATTCTGAAAATCATCGCCGCCCCCTTTGTTCTGGCTCTGACCCTCACAGTCGGGGTGCTGTCATTTATCTTTTCTTTGGCATCGTGGGCATTTAACATTCTGTGTCTGCTCTGCGCCGTGACCGCCTTGTTTGCGTGGTTTGTTGGCGGCGATGCCTTTTGGGGAGTCCGGGGGCTGATCATCGCGTTCTGCGTTTCTCCCTTTGGCCTGCCCGCCGTGGCCGAGTGGCTGATCTGCAAGCTGGATGGGCTCAACTCCTCCTTAAAATGCTTCATCACAGACTGATTACTTTGGGACACTTTGTCCCGAAGTAGCGAGGCGGCAGCTGACTACAGACGCCATTTTAAGCCAAGTAATCTTACTGAAAAATATTTTCCTTTTAATGCTATCATATTTCATGTTGCCATTGTCGTTTCGTTAAATAACCATTATAATATGCTTATAATGCGCTATGTAAATGAGCCGTCGAGTTGGCTAAACGGAGCATCGGTTGCAAGAGAAACAAATATTTTATATGCTATTATATGCTATTGTTGACACAGGGAGGGACATGGGGTGGACGCTAAAAAATTCGGTTCCTTTTTAGCTACATTACGAAAAGAACGAGGTCTGACACAGGCTGAATTGGCAGGAAAACTACAAATAACAGATAAAGCAGTAAGCCGTTGGGAACGAGGAATTGGTCTACCAGATATTTCTATGCTTGAACCATTATCTGCTGCATTACAGATTACAGTTTTGGAACTCTTAAAATCTGAAAAGTTCAATCATAAGGAACTATCCCATGAGGAAGTTTCAAATGCTGTTATTGAAACGATTGAAATGGCAACCGAACAACAAAAGACTTTCAAAAGAAATTTGTTGGTAGTTTTTACGGGGGTTGTTTGTATTATATCGTTACCTGTTATAGCGCTTCTGGTTGGATATACAAATTTCCCCTTTCAGCCTTTTTTGCTTTTTTTCATCCCTCTATGCCTGCTTTGTGCGGGGGAGTATGTGTTATGTATGAAAAACAGGGTAATAGCTTTTATCCTACCCATTCTCGTTTTCTTTTCCAGTTTTGCTTTTGGAAAGTATGCCTTAATTATTGCATCAGCTCTGTTTACTGAATATTTTGTGGTTCGCCATATGAACACCCCCCAAAAAAATGTTCAAAAGGAAGAAGGAGAACCTTTATGAAACGAAAAATAGCATTGTTACTTGTTTCGCTTTTAGCAAGCTGCTTATCCGGATGTGGTAAAGCAGACATTCTCAATCAATATGATATGGATGGAATTGCGTATATCGCATACACCGATATTGATACTGTTTGCGAGAGCCAAGAACTATCTAAGGCTGGGGCAGATTTCTTATCTTCAATGGAAGAATATTTGTTGTTATCGTATGTAATGGATAGTAACATTGAATTGACCGAGGAGTTAGGGGAATATGATCACTTAATTCTGACAAATCCGCTATGGATAGAGCGATTTGGTGAAACTGATAAACTGAAATCAATAGAACTTGATAGTTTGTCCGAGAGTATGCAAGATTTTTTATCTGAACAACTTTCTCTTTTGACAACAAACGGAAGCGCCCTGTCTGATGAAATTGGTTTATATCAATACGATGGTGGTGAACTACTTGCATTTCCAGTAAATGTAACATTAAGTGGTGCAGACCCCATAAAGGCTGAAAACCCCTTAATCATCCTTGTGAATAATCCATCACAAACACTTAAAGCTGACAGTTGTATGCTACCGTTGACTTCAAGCGGAAATATCTTGTTTACAAACAGGGAGCAACTTCAAGCCAAATTTGAAGATAGTCAACTTGATGATTATGCATCAGTTGAAACTTGGAACAATGATATTAAATAATTTTACAGAAAATAGCACTTTGGGACACTTTGTCCCGAAGCAGCGAGGCGGCGGCTATGCGTAGCCGCCGCTTTTTTCTTGGAAAGGGGGAATATCCACGGCCACGACCTACCTAAAAGCCCACCACATCAGCAAGGGGGAAACCATCGCCCAATCTCTGAAAGACCGTTTTGAATATGGGCAGAACCCGGACAAGACCGAGGGCGGGGAGCTGATCTCCTGTTATGCGTGCGACCACATGACCGCCGATGCGGAGTTCCTGCTCTCCAAGGCCAAGTACAAGGCCACCACGGGCCGGGAGCAGCGGCGGGATGCCGATGTGCTGTGCTATCAGATCCGGCAATCGTTCAAGCCCGGAGAGATCACCCCGGAGGAGGCAAATCGGGTGGGCTATGAAACGGCCATGCGCTGGACGAAGGGCAAGTATGCCTTTTTCGTTGCCACCCATACAGACCGCCAGCACATTCATAATCACATCTACTACAATTCCACTTCGCTGGATTGTTCCCGCAAGTTCCGGGACTTCATCGGCTCGGCCCGGGCGGTGCGGCGGCTCTCTGACCGCATTTGCCTTGAAAATGATCTGTCCGTCATCACCAATCCCAAGTTGCACAGCAAGGGTCGCTTTCTCCATTACGGGGCGTGGCTGGGGACGGAGCGGCAGCCCTCGTACAAGGAGCAGCTACGGCTTGGCATCAATGAAGCTCTTGCCAAACGCCCCGCCGACTTTGACGCTTTCTTCCGGCTCATGGAGGCATCCGGCTTCACGGTCAAGCATGGGCGCGGCGGCGCAATTTCTTTTCTTGTTCCGGGGCAGGAACGGGCTACCCGGCTGCGGGCGTCTACCCTCGGGGACGGCTACGATCCCGAGGATATTAAGGCCGTCATCGCCGGGGAGCGACCGATCCCGGAGCAGCCTGTTCCTGCGCCTGCCGCCCCTCGCCGTGTTAATCTGATTGTGGATATACAGGAGCGCCTGCGCTCCGGCAAGGGGGCTGCCTATGCACGATGGGCAAAGGTCTATAACCTCAAGCAGATGGCGGCGGCGCTTCAATTCATGCAGGAGCAGAACATCACCGAATATGACCAGCTCTCCGCAAAGGCCGAGGACGCCGTTTCCCGTTTTCACGCTCTGACCGAGCAGCTCCGGCGGACGGAGGCTGACCTGTCCGCAACCTCCGAGCTGATGGGCGCTGTGGTGCGGTATGCCAAGACCCGCCCCGTCTTTGACGGGTACAAGGCGGCCAAGTACAGCCGAAAATACCATGCCGAGCATGAGGCGGAGCTGGCAGACTACCGGGCGGCCAAGGCCACAATGGGAGAGCTGCTGGGCGGTGAGAAGCTGCCAAAGATGGCAGCGCTAAAAGAAAAACGCCGCCAACTGGCGGCGCAGAAAAAGGCGCTCTATACCGAGTACCGCTCGGCGCAGGAGGAAATGCGGCAAGCCGTGGCGGTCAAGGCCAATATCGACCATCTGCTGGGGCTGACTGACCAGCACAAAAATAAGGAACAGGAGCGATAGCTACGGTGACGCAGACGATCAACCTTGGGACATTTTGTCCCAAGGTGCCGGGTTTGGGGAGGCTCCCCAACAAGCGTTTTTGCGGCCCCCTCGGGGCGCAAAAATAGCAAGTGTGGCTACACTTGCCCTGCTTGCCGTTAGTGCGTTATCCCAAAATGGCGCAAAAAACGGAGGCTGCGCTTTCTTACGCTTCCTCCGTTTCTTTGGCGTCTTTGATTGCCCGGATTATAGTTTCTACCAACCGCAAGTCCTTTTCGTCCATAGAACTGAGCATCACATCAATGCGGCTTTTGCACCCGCTGGCGGCTCCCTTGTCTGGATAAAAGAACTGATCCACCGATATATCAAACATTGTCACCATCTGATAAAAGGTATTCAAGCTCGGATGCTGACCGTCGTTTTCGTTATACATGACGGTGCGGGGATCACGGTCAATGATACAGGCCAGTTGCTCCTGTGTCATCCCCTTGGCTTCACGAGCCCGCTTGATGGCAAGCCCTATATCATGGAAATCAAATTTGCGTTCATCTCGTTCAAATTGCACAGACATCACCCAATGTAATTTTACATTTCATGTATTAGTATTTGAACGATTTATAGTTTCATTTTTACTCATATTTTATTTCGTGTTTATAAAAAGGATATTTTACTCTGTGATTGTTTTCTCCCGTCTGCTGCTGTACCTTAATTTATAAACTTTCTGTGGACGGTCTTGACAAATAGGTCTACAAGAGTTAGACTATAAGTGAAAGTCTAATGTGTGTAGACCTACAAGGAGGCTGTAAATGAAGAATTATGGACTTGGAGATATGGAACTGGAGTTTGCTAACTTGATTTGGGAGCATGAGCCAATTTCTTCTGGGGAATTAGTGCAACTTTGTGATCAGAAATTTTCATGGAAAAAATCCACAACATATACGATGCTGAAACGCCTTTGCAACAAGGGAATTTTCCAGAATAATTCGGGTAGTGTTACATCTCTTCTTACAAAACAGGAATGGTTTACAAAACAAAGCGAGGGATTTGTAGAAGATAATTTCAACGGATCGCTGCCACAGTTCTTGGTTGCATTTACCCGCCGAAAGAAGCTCTCAAAGCAGGAAATAGCTGAAATACAAAAAATCATCAAGCAGAACACCGAGGAATGACCATGAGCGATAAAATATTTTTCGATGTTGTAAACATGAGCATTACCGGAAGCTTTGCCATTTTGATAATTATATTGGTGCGATTGCTGTTGAGAAAGGCTCCCAAAGTTTTCTCTTATACATTGTGGTTCGTAGCTTTCTTTCGCCTACTTGTACCCTTTTCTTTTGAAAGTGTTTTAAGCATATTACCGTTTAATACTATGCCTTTGTCCACCGATATGCTTTATATTGAAACGCCATGTGTGGAAACGGGTATAAAAGTAATAGATAATGTAATCAATCCGGTCGTAGCGACTGAGATTTTTGGCTCTTCTATAAATGTATATCAAGCCTTTACATTTTGTGGGAAGATAATATGGTATATTGGTGTTTTCATATTTTTGCTACATACCATACGCTCATATTTCATTCTCAAAGAGAAATTACAGAGCGCCGTCCTTTTACGGGATAATATTTACATCACTCAAACAATCAGCACACCTTTTGCTATTGGATTACGAAACCCTAAAATATACTTGCCGAACAATTTAGCCAGTACGCAGGAATATGTGATTGCTCACGAACGGGCCCATCTCTCCCGCCATGATAATCTCGCAAAAGTGATAGGGTATGCAATCCTTGTTTTGCATTGGTTTAACCCGCTTGTATGGATCGCATTTAAGCTGTTTGTTACTGATATGGAAATGTCCTGCGATGAAAGTGTTATCAGAAAGGCAAAGACGGATATCCGTAAAGAATACAGCCAGTCACTTTTGGATCTTTCAATCGAAAAAAGTACACTTGGCGTACCGATGGCATTTGCTGAGGGAAACCCGAAAGAAAGGATAATGAATATTATGAAATCAAACACAAAGAAAATAATTGGCTTTGCCGGGTTAGGAGCAGTAATCTTGATTGCAGTTATTGCGGTTTGCCTTATCCCCAACCGCCCTCAGTATGCAGCGGTAAAAGAAACCATTACCAACATTCCAGCAATAGCAACTCCGTCTGCAACATACTCTGAAATAAAGATTGCTGATGGAAGCAAAAACATTACAGACAAAGTAGAACTTGATCAACTGTTGACTTTTATAGAGGGGATTGAGGTAAACAAGAAAGAAGTCCAGAAAGGTTCTTGGGATAATAGTGAGGATACTAACAAGATTACATTTTATCGTTCAGACAATTCTATGGATTCCATAATCAGCTTCACTGCCGACTATTCTAAAATTTGGATAGAAACGAATGCGACTTCATCTTTCACATATAGTGTTAAAGACCCGGTTGAAGTTCATAATGCACTTGCTGCGTTTCTTAACACAGAAAATTGAGAAGTGGATTAGCTCATGCAAGAAGTACAATTTATCCGCTGTCCAGTTTGTGGGAATAAAACAAGGGTGCAGATTAGGTATAACACGGAATTAAAAAATTTTCCTCTGTTCTGTCCAAAATGTAGACAAGTATCGTTAATAAATGTAACAAAATTCAATATGACAGTTATCAAAGAGCCAGACGCATAGACGCAGAGCCGATAACACGCAGATTTATTTCCTGCTGTTATCGGCTCTTTGCTCTTGCTCCTGCAAAATAAGCGTTCCCAACACAAAACCGTTGCACTACAACGATCTTGCGCTTGAGATGTCGCGGCGGTTGAAATAGTTCATTTCAGCCGCCGTTTTCCTTTTGAAAAATTGGATCAACGGGGGGTGTGGTAAAGTCGCCCTTTTTAAGGATACGGCGGTGTCCGAGGAGGTATCGCCGTGTCCATTTTACTTTTCCATAGCGTTCATGATCTGCACCAGCTAAAAAAAGCATAGCCCCTCCATCGGAGCAGTTCGGCTCTGAATATGAAATTAAACATCATGTAACAAGATATTTATTTGCTTGCGCCCGCATAGCGTCATGCTGTGCGGGCGTTTTTATATATCCTCACCTTGGGACAAGTTGTCCCAAGGTTGGCAGCCCCGGCTGTCGATCTCCGCCGATTCTTCTTTCTGTTCACCCACCCACACATGAACTGAATGGAGGAAATACAAATGACGACCATCAATCTGAAGGACTTTTACGCTTGGTACACCCATGATGAATACATCGAAGTTTCCGACGAAGTGGCCGCCGAGCTGAAGGCGGACAAGCTGTATGAGGCAGCCCATCAGCGGCGCACGACCCGCAACAAGGCGCAGTATTCCCTCGACTGTGACGATGGGATCGAATACTCGGCCTGCCTGCATGAGCCGACGCCGCAGGAGCTTCTGGATCGCATGGAGCTGTTCGTCCACCTGTGGAACGCCCTCAACTCTCTGCCGGAGGTGCAGGGCGTCCGGGTAGAGGCGCATCTGATCCTCGGCAAGAGCTACCGCCAGATTGCCCGGGAGCAGGGCGTGGACAAGAGCGCCGTTCGCCATTCCGTCAAAAGCGGCAAGGCGGCCATGAGAAAATATTTGAAAAAATTTCTCTAAGGGTATCTCCATTTGCACGATTTTTGTCCTTGGTATATGAGAGGTAGTTTTCACCTCTCCGCAGCAAGGTAGTTGATGCTCCGTCACGGATCGTCGCTGTCCGCTGTGAGGGAGCGCCGCATTGAATATGAGCTGTCTTATGACA
>OJAM01000749.1_pt1 | contig 13416 bp, 10 predicted proteins | sample 1589071 | NCBI WGS metagenome assembly OJAM01 (sample SAMN03283243) | human gut metagenome | biome: human-associated habitat; material: feces | host: Homo sapiens | place: Peru | collected 2012
TGAATATTTTGCTGTAAAATGAATATTTTCTGCCGCACATCCGCCTGGTCGGGCACGCACATCTCCGCTGCAGCAGAGGGCGTGGGCGCACGCAGGTCAGCCACATAGTCCAAAATCGAGGTGTCAATCTCATGCCCGACGGCAGAAACCACCGGTTTGCGGCAGGCTGCGGCGGCACGGGCGATACGCTCTGCGCCGAGAATAAGAATATGATTCTGACCGGAATAGAATTCCCGCAGCCGGTGCTTTCGATGGCTGTCGAGGCGGCGAAGAAAGGCGAGGAGGAGAAGATTATCGCCGGGCTTGCGCGGCTGTGCGAGGAGGATCCGACCTTCAGCGTGACGAATAACGCCGAGACCAAGCAGACGCTCATAAACGGTCAGGGCGAGCAGCATATCAATGTTGTGAAATGGAGACTCGAGAACGAGTTCAAGGTGAACATCGAGATGTTCCCTCCTAAGATCCCATATCGCGAGACCATCACAAAGCAGGCTACGGCTGAGTATCGTCACAAGAAGCAGTCAGGTGGAGCCGGCCAGTTCGGTGAAGTCCACTTGCTGATATGCCCTATCGTGGAAGGCGTTCCGTTCACGAACAAGTTCAAGATTGACGGAAAGGATGTCACTCTCAATGTCAAGAGCCAGGAAGCCTATAATCTGGAATGGGGCGGCAAACTCGAGTTCTACAACTGCGTAGTCGGCGGTGCCATCGATGCCCGCTTCATGCCGGCCATCCTCAAGGGTATCATGGAGAAGATGACGGAAGGTCCTCTTACCGGTTCGTATGCCCGTGATATCAGGGTGTTCGTGTACGACGGAAAGATGCATCCGGTGGATTCCAATGAAATCTCATTCGTTCTCGCTGCAAGAAATGCCTTCAAGGAGGCGTTCCGCAATGCAGGTCCGAAGATTATGGAGCCTATCTACAATCTGGAAGTCCTCACGCCGAGCGAGTACATGGGAGCATGTATGTCAGACCTTCAGAACCGCAGGGCCATCATCGAAGGAATGGGCAGCGAAAAGGGATTTGAAGTTATCAAGGCAAGGGTTCCTCTCGCAGAATTGTACAGGTATTCTACCGCATTGAGTTCACTGACTTCGGGCAGTGCTACATTCACGATGCAGTTTGCTGACTATCAGCCTGTTCCTGGTGATGTCCAGGCTAAGCTGCTGGAGGACTATGCGGCTCAGGATGCTGATGAATAAGAGCTGAACACACATTTCTAACAAAACTCTAATATGAAAACATTTAAAAAACTCCTTGCAGCTTTATTTTGCATTGCGCTGCTCGGTCCTGTAATGACAAGTTGTTCCAAGAATGACGTGAGAGACATATTGCTCACTTCAGACAAGTCTTGGGAGGATATCGTGAAGGAAAGGCCGTTCATGGCGAATTTCCCGAAATACGGTGGTAACATCCAGACATTGGTTATGGGACCTGCGAATTCGACATCTGTCGGATTTACTGACAACGCTACTCAAGAGACTGCATTAGCTTACTATTCGCAGTTCGAAGCTGCCGGATTTACCAAGGAGATGAAGAAGGAGGGAGAAATCACCACCTACACTTTCACCAAGGTGATATCCGGAAAGACTTATCAGTTCATCGGCAACTGGCAGGAGAACAAGAAGACACGCGGTACGTTCACGCTGATGTTCAGCGAGTTGTAGTAACGGCGTATCGTAAAGCACTTTCGGGCGGGAGATCGGAACTTTCCGGTCTCCTGTCTTTTTGTGTACAGGAGTGAAATTCTTCAAACTTTACGTAACTTTGTCGCAGCAAAAGAAACAGAAGAATGGTACAGTATCCTGGTGAATTCTGGAAAGACTATGAACTGGTCGATTCCGGAGAAGGCGAAAAACTTGAGAGATTCGGCAATTATTATATGGTGAGGCCTGAGCCTAAAGCGCTTTGGCACAGGACAATGCCGGCAGATGAATGGGACAGGACCGCTCATACGCGTTTCCGTCCCGGTGCAGGATTCGCAAAAGCCGGAAAAGAGGACAGCGGAACTTGGGAGAGGCTCAAGCGCACTGATGACCAGTGGTATATCAAGTATCGGGGAGAACAGAAAGGTCTGGATTTTTCACTGAGACTCGGACTTACGTCGTTCAAGCATGTGGGCGTTTTCCCTGAGCAGGCCCCGAACTGGGAATACATATTCAAGAACACTTCTGAGTTTGTGGCACTGGACAAGACACAGACATTGACAGAAGAGCAGAGGAGGGCTGCAGGGCAGACTCCGGACGGGCGTCCGAAGGTGCTGAACCTTTTCGCCTACACGGGAGCGGCGTCTCTTGCGGCAAAGTCGGCAGGCGCAGATGTTACTCATCTGGACTCAGTAAGGCAGGTGGTGACGTGGGCTCATGGAAATCAGGACGCAAGCCACCTCGACGGTATCAGATGGGTGGTTGAGGATGCGATGAAGTTTGCGAAAAGAGAAGCTAAGCGGGGCAATGTGTACCAGGGGATTATCTTGGACCCGCCAGCTTACGGTCATGGAACTGACGGTGAAAAATGGAAGCTCGACGAGTGCCTGTTCGAGATGATGAAGACCGTCAAGGCCATTTTGGCCCCGCAGAACAGCTTTATGGTTCTTAATCTGTATTCAAATGGTTTTTCACCGATTCTCGGGGAAACTGTAGTCAAGGAGGCATTCGGCCTTACTGGCAAAACTGAAGGATATGACTTGGAATCCGGAGAACTCGCTTTGCGTGACCGTTTCGGTAAGGTGTTGCCTCTCAGTATTTTCGTTAGACTTAGGAGATAATAATACGCATCGGATATGCCTAAAAAGGAAAACATACAGGGAATGTTCGACAACATTGCCCCGGAATATGACAGACTGAATCATCTGATGTCTCTGGACATTGACAAGACCTGGAGAAAAAGGGCATTGACCCAAATCTTCAAGCCGAATCTTACAGAAAGGGCGATGACGGCGGCTGGCGACAGCGAAAACGGTGGTCTGCATGTCTTGGATATTGCCTGCGGGACAGGCGATTTTTCGATTGCGATAGCGAAAGAGATGTTGCGGAGGGCTTCTGGGTGTCAGGCAGTGGCTCGGGCTCAGGAAGTTGACAATGCGGGTGAGTTTTTGAAAACCGGCAGGTATTGGCCCGGGCACGTCATGGGTGTGGACTTGTCCGAGGGGATGTTGAAGGTTATGGAGGAAAAGATCAAGGCAACCGGGTTGGAAAACATTGTCTCGTGTGAACAGGGCGACTGCGAGAGCCTCAGATTCTCTGACGGGGCGTTCGACCGGGTGACGGTGGCGTTCGGCGTGCGGAATTTCGAAAACAGGGAAAAGGCTCTGAAAGAGATACTTAGAGTGTTGAGGCCGGGCGGTGAACTTGTGATATTGGAACTTTCCGTGCCGTCGAATCCTGTGATGAAATGGTTGTATAACCTGTATTTTCTGCATATTCTTCCGGTTGTCGGGGGAAAGGTGTCGGGGAACAGGGATGCCTACGAATATCTGCCGGCTTCGGTGCTGAATTTTCCGGGTAAGAAAGAGTTCATGCAGACGCTGCGTGACTGCGGATATCACAATGTCAGGCACCGTGCTTTCACCTTCGGTATCTGCCGTATGTACAGCGGAGAAAAATAGCGGTACGGAATTTGTCGGAAATTGCTAACTTTGTAGGCTGGAACAGAAAGTTATAATAAAATTATATAAATTATGGCATCAAACATTAAGTCTTACGACTTCAAAGGTAAGAAAGCTATCGTGAGAGTGGATTTCAACGTTCCTATCCAGGATGGCAAGATTACAGATGACACCCGTATCCGTGGTGCTCTCCCTACACTTAAACTCATTCTTGAGAAAGGTGGTTCGCTTATCATCATGTCCCACATGGGCAAACCTAAGGGAAAAGTTAAACCGGAACTTTCTCTTTCTCAGATAGTTGATACAGTAAGCAAGGAACTCGGCGTTCCTGTACAGTTCGCTCCTGACTGCCAGAAGGCTGACGAGCAGGCTGCAGCCCTCAAACCGGGCGAGGTGCTTCTTCTCGAGAACCTCCGTTTCTATCCTGAAGAGGAAGGCAAGCCGGTAGGAATCGACAAGGAGGATCCTGCTTATGAAGAGGCTAAGAAGGCAATGAAGGCTTCTCAGAAAGAGTTTGCCAAGAAACTTGCTTCTTACGCTGACTGCTGGGTAATGGATGCTTTCGGTACAGCTCACCGCAAACATGCTTCTACAGCTGTCATTGCAGATTACTTCAAACCTGAGGACCGTATGCTCGGTCTCCTCATGGAGAAAGAGGTGAAGGCTGTGAACAATGTCCTCAGCGACATCAAACGTCCTTTCATCGCCATCATGGGCGGTTCCAAGGTTTCCACCAAGATCGGTATCATCGAGAACCTTCTCGGAAAGGTTGACAAGCTCATCCTCTGCGGCGGTATGACATATACATTTGCCAAGGCTCACGGCGGAGAGATCGGCGACTCCATCGTAGAGATGGACAAGCTCGACGTGGCTCTCGATGTGGAGAAGAAGGCTAAAGAGAATGGTGTTGAGCTCATTATGGCTCCTGATGCAGTCGTTACCAACGGTCTCGATTTCGCTACGATGTCTCTCAAGCCAGGTTCTGAGTACAAGGTTGCTCCTGCAACGGCTATCCCTGCCGGTTTCGAGGGCGTGGACGCAGGTCCTGAGGCTCAGAAGAAATTCGCTGCAGCCATCAAGGGTTGCAAGACCATCCTCTGGAACGGTCCTGCAGGCGTATTCGAGTGTGACGAGTTCTGCGCAGGTTCAAGAGCCATCGGCAATGCTATCGCTGAGGCTACTGCAGAAGGTGCATTCTCACTCATCGGCGGCGGCGACTCTGTAGCATGCTGCACCAAGTTCGGTCTTACCGACAAGGTTTCTTACATCTCTACCGGCGGCGGTGCCCTCCTCGAGGCTATCGAAGGCAAGGTTCTCCCTGGCGTAGCTGCTGTAAATGAATAATCATAGCGGCGGAGATTTTAAAAGTCATAGTGGGCAGTCTGTTTTTCAGGCTGCCTTCTTTGTATGAAGAAGATGTTCTGGATGTCCATATCTCGCGAAGCGCTGTTTTCTGACGCTTGCCTTGTTTTGATTGTTGCCGGACTGGTTTGTGCAACCGTGCGGTGGTTTCACATGTGCTCGCCATATTCTGACAATGAAAAGGTGTTTTATCCGGCCAGAAGACAGATGTCGCTTTTCTTTGCGCTGCCGGTCCTGTTGGTGCCATATGTGCTGATGCCTTCTGAGCCATTTGTGGTGACTTATGCGGTATCCGTATGGATTATTTACATATCTCTCGCCGTGTCAGTTCTGTATCGGATTTATTTCAGATGGGAACTTGACGGCAAGTTCTTGTGGAAAAAGATAGTCAATTGGTGTGAATTGCTATGGATGGCTGCGCTTTTGCTCGTCCTGGTCATTTGCCCTCAGTTTTTCTTCTCCCATGAGAAGTGGATTTATGTGGGGTCGGCTGTTGCCGGAACATGTTCTACGGTATTGGCTGTATTCACGTTGCTCAGACTGAGGAGAGACATTGACCTGTACATGAATGACAACTATTCCAATCCGGAGGATTTTCCATTGAACTTCGCCCGCAAGGTCCTGTGGCTGCCTCTTGTTCTGATTCTGCTGGGCTGGGTGCTGTTTCTGACTAAGAATCCTTGGTTCTTCTTGGCGAACAATCTCTTGTACTCGGTCGTGTATGTGTGGCTTCTTTGTGTTATCCTTAAGCCTCAGGAAGGCAGGGCTTTGCCTGATCTGCAGCCTGTGGAGAGTGTTCCTCAGGAAGTGAACTGCACGCAAGGAAGTGTCGAAGACGAGGTGCTCACCATAATCGGGCACCATTTCAAGGAGCCTCATCTGCTGAAGACCGAAGTTCTTGCAGCCGTCAGCAGGGGCAATGCGCAGAGGGCGGACAAGTTCATAGCTCTTCATGGCTATTATCGTCTCGTGAATATGTTCAGGCTCGAGTATGCGCGTCTATATAAGTTGAAGAATCCGGATGCTATCCAGGATCTGGTGGCAGCTGAGTCCGGTTTCACTTCCAGAGTGACATTCTATAAGGCAAGAAAGTCTGTGTCAGACGTTTATAGCGAAGTCTCCTCTCGCGTGGAAAAGATGTTCCGGTAGCGTCTTGCTCTTAAAGTAACATAATTCCCTTTAGGGTTTCAGGTTATAAATTTTTTCGTATTCAAGTGTGTCGGCTTGTAGCAATAGGCTGATGCACAATGCTTTTGCCTTTAAAGTAACATTTCTTTACAAAGATTTTTTGGCAAGGGAATCTCCTCGGACATACCTTTCCTGACTTTATCACTTTTTCGACCATTTTCTAAAAATCGGCATCTCGCGTGCCTGTAGGGCACATCGTTTGGGTGATTTGGGTGACGCAAGGGTATTTTGTACCTTTGCAGTATGTTCATCCGCAGGAAGCATAACCGTTCCGGAACCATCAGTGTCGTCGTTGTTGACAAGAGCAACGGCAGGTTCAAGGAAGTCCACCGGGTGGGCATAGCCCACAGCGAGGAAGAAGCCGTTCAGATGGAAGCAGAAGGGCGACATTGGATTGCTACGTTCGCTGGGCAGCAACTTTTGGACTTCGAGGGGAAGGCAGAGGCTGAGCTAAGGACAGCAGAGGATGTTTTGTCCGGCATCAAATCAGCCCGTCTGACGGCAGCCCAGACCATCATCAGCAAGGTCTATGACAGTATCGGGTTCAACGAGATTGCAGATGAAGAGCTTCGGCACCTTGTTGTCGGCCGTATTTGCCAGCCGATGAGCAAGAAAGCGACTGTGGACTACCTACGGCGGCATTTCAAGGATGAGGTGAGCCTGCAGAAAATCTACCGCTACATGGACAAGCTGTATAACACGCAGAAGGAGCGTGTCCAGGAAATCAGCGTGCGGCATACCAAGGCCCTCTTCGGCGGCAATATCGGTATTCTGTTCTACGATGTAACCACGTTGTACTTTGAGACGACAGAGAAAGATGAACTCCGCAATAACGGCTTCTCAAAGGACGGAAAGAACTCCAACCCGCAGGTGGTCCTGGGCCTGCTCGTAAGCCGTGGCGGTTATCCACTCTCTTATGCCCTGTTTAACGGTGCACAGTTTGAGGGCTACACGATGATCCCCATCGTTGACGACTTCGTCCAGAGATATAACCTCGGTAGCGACTTCGTGGTCATTGCGGATGCAGGCTTGATGAGCGACAAGAACGTAAAGCTGCTGCGTAGTGCAGGCTACAAGTACATCATCGGGGCCCGGATAAAGAAAGAGTCCGGAGCCATGAAGGAGTGCATCCTCTCTACCCCTCACGTACAGGGCGTGTTCAATGACATTCCTTGCAGCGATGGAGACCGGCTCATAGTTGGCTACTCCGAGGAGCGGGCAAGGAAGAATGAGCATGACCGAGAAGATGGCGTGGAGCGCCTTAGGAACCGCTTTGCTACTGGAATGATCACCAAGGCAAACATCAACAAGCGTGGGTACAACAAGTTCCTGACAATCAGCTCAGGCGTGAGGGTATCCATTGACGAGGCCAAGATAGAGGAAGACAAGGTCTGGGACGGCCTGAAAGGGTACAGAACCAACACCGACTTGCCTGCAGACCAGGTATACGAGAACTACCAGCAACTTTGGAATGTTGAGCGGGCCTTTCGCATCACGAAGGGAACATTGGATGTAAGACCTATGTTCCACTTCACAGAAAGGCGCATAGAGGCACACGTCTGCATCTGCTTTGCCGCCTTGAAGGTATACAAAGAGCTTGAACGCCTGCTCAAAGCATCAGGGTGCGGGTACTCTGTTGATAGCGTCCTGCGCATAGCAGAAGTCATCGTAACGCTTGAAATTGACCTCCCGGAAAACGGGAAGACCCTGACCAAAACCATCTACACCTCCCAGGAGGAACGCGATATCGCCTACCTCATCGAGACCGACGACTGGCTAACCCCAAATGGGTGACGCATTGATAAAGTCAGGAAATAATTGGTAAATTTGCTTGACGTAATTGATAACAAGATATGACAAGCCAAGCTATTGTCGGACTACTATAACTATAATAATCAGATGAACAGACGCGATTTTATCGCTGTGTCAGCACTTTCGCTGACAAGTATGACATTTCTCAACTTTCCTGTTCTTGCGGGGGCCAAAAGCCGGAAGGACAAAAACTACTCAATCGTAATTCTAGGCGACACTCACTTCGATACCGAGCCGGCCGATGTGTATCATTCACATTACAACGAAAAAGTGGAATGGCTCAACCGTGTCCAGCGTGCGGAATTTGCCCGCAATGGTGAAATGTGGCGTGAACGCTGTCCGCGGCTGCTGAAAAGATGCGCCTGCCTTGCAGATGAGAATACTCAGATTGCATTGCAGGTGGGCGACCTCATTCAGGGAGACTGCGGAAACGGAGATGTGCACAGAAAGATGCTCGACGATGTCATGAATGCGTTCAAGAAGGAGTTCGGCGGATTGCCGTTCGTGACGGTCGAGGGAAATCATGATGTGCGAGGGACTGATGCCAAGAAGGTATATCATGAGTATATGCCTAAAAGGATGTCAGAAGAACTCGGAAAAGACATTGAGAAAACTACATTCTATTTCAACATCGGCCCCGATGCTTTCCTGGTATTGGACTTCAATCATCCTGATGACGCTGAAATAGAGAAAATGCTTCAGGAAACCCGCGGCGCCAGACACACGTTCATCATTACCCACGGACCGGTATTCCCTATGGACGAGCAGAGCTGCAGATGGTTTTTCCATGGAGGCGCAAACGAAAGCGAAACAGCTGCAAGACGTCATTTCAGAGCGGAGTTTGCCAAAAGGCGTGCGATTGTGCTGTGCGGGCATTCTCATGCCACAACCCTTACAGAATGGAAAGGCGACGGCGGCATAATCACACAGATGGAGATGAGCAGTGTCTGGGCTAAGCCTGAGGCAGCGGAATACAAGGTCATAACTGAGGACCCGAAAGAATACGGAAGCCGCAGAATGGGCATGAAAACCATGCCGGACGGCTCTCCGATAAAGGATGAAAGCGCACTTTTCGAAGAATATCTTCCGGGCATAACCCGCTACATCCATTCCTACACTCCTGGTTCATTCAAATTGAATGTAGGCCCTAAGCACATAACTATAGATTTCTACGCCGGTGACTCCACCTTTAAGACCCGGACGTTCGAACTGCGATAACAACAATACACAATATACACCTAATAACTAAAACAATCAGTAATGAGAAAAAAGCAATGTCTGATTATCGTTCTCGCTTCGCTTGTGCTCCTCGGAGTAGCATCTTGCGAAGAGAAAATGGTTTTCCAACTCGCCGATGACCCCGGGTATGTGAAAGATCCCGTTGTCGGCATCAGAGCACTTGACGGTGACAGATGGATTGAAGGTTCTGTCGATCAGGAAAACAGGACTGTCAGTTTTGAATTCCACACCGCAGCCTCTCTGGACAATGTCCTTTGCGACATTGAACTGAACAAGGATTGGGCAAGGATGGTAAGTCCTGCCCAGACCAGACTGACAGCAAATCTGAAATCAGGTTTCAAGATCACTGTCAATGATGGTGTGGACGATATCGCCTACACACTTACGGCCTCCATGTTCCAGCAGATCAAGGAGGTGAAGGCGACACTCGGTTCAGAGACCGTCAGCCTTTCATTGTCCGACAATACTTACATCGGCTCTTTCCCGTCAGCCTATCTGGCTTCAGAAATCAAGGGCGTCAATGTCGAGGTGGTGACCAATGACGATGTCGAACTGGTGACCGATCCGAATGCGCTGAAGAACCTTGACTTTTCGGAAGGCAATGGCGTGGAGTTCGTCATCCTCGACAAGACCGTGGGCAAGAAGAAATCCTTCACAGTCTATGCTACACCTTCCGATGTGGCGAAATTCGACGAAGGCTGGACAGAGGTTACCAAGAAATGGAGCACCCAGTATGGTGTCAATTTCGGAAACGTGCGTCTGTACCAGACCTCAAACCTTATGGGCAGAAGCGGCAATCCGGCCTATGCTCTTACGATTCCTGCCGGTCATGTCAATATGAAGGTCGCTGAAAAGAGTGTCGTAGGTAATGACAATATCAGAATTTCCGCAGTACAGAGAAACAACAGGGATTTCGTTTTCTTCCTTCCTGAGGCGGGCCCGGCTGTATGGCATACTGACGGAAGTTCTTCTACTGGCAATCTGGAGTATTACAGCCCGTTGGCCTATGGCCCGGACGATAAGGGTGTGACCAGAGTCCTGCGTAATGATGGCTTCGGCGGCAAAAATAAAGCCTATGCTCCGGCTATGGGTATAAAGGACGGAAAAGTTTCCATCAAGCCTGCCGGTGCTGTTGACGGACAGCTGTATTCTTATACGGACGCCCTCGGCAACGGTCAGGAAGCCTGGGCAGTGGAAAGTGCGTTCGGCGGTTACTTCCAGATATGCAGAAACGGAGAAACGCTCATTTCCGGCGATGCGGAGAAATTCTACACAGTCTATGACTCCGAGTGGCGCAAGTTCGGTGCGCAGATGACCTGCTTCCTTACACCGGACTGGGGCAAGTCTGTGCCTGTAACTGAGTACGACATGCTGCATACAGGACGTATCGGTGTCGGTTGCACAGCAGACGGCGCCCTGGTGGTACTCGTTTCCGAAAAGTATGTGAACACCCACAACCAGGGCCAGCATACCGACGACGGAAAGAACGGTGACGGCGGTGACAATAAAGGCTTGACACTCTATGAACTGGCCTCTGTGATGACCGGTCTCGGATGTAGTGATGCCATGACAGTTGAAGACTACAACTGGTCGCATATCGTCCTCCAGGATGGCACTGACAGAGGCAAAGACCTTTTCTGGACAAACAACAGATGGTACATCACCAGCACCAATGCCAACTATGGCAACATGAAGCCGGAGTCTTCGGAGAACGTCAACCTCGTTGTCGCATGTTTTAAGTAGAAGAAAAATGAAGAGAATAAAATTTATACTTACGATATTGCTGGCGACGATAGTTGCCGGCAGCGCTTTCGCTCAGAACCGCACGGTCAGCGGTACGGTGAAAGACTCAAACGGCGAGCCCGTCGTCGGTGCGGCTGTCATTGTCCCGAAGTCCACAATCGGTGCTTCCACTGACATTGACGGTAAGTTTGCACTCTCTGTCCCGGAAAAGACACTTTCCCTCGAAGTGAACATGATCGGCTATGCTACAGCTACGGTTACCTTGGGGACAGCTTCAAGCTATGAGGTCGTGCTCAGGGACGATACCAATTATCTCGATGAAGTAGTGGTCGTCGGATATGGTGTCCAGAAGAAGATCAATGTCACCGGAAGTGTGTCTTCCGTCAATTTCACTTCGGAAAGTGTCAAGTCACGCCCGATGTTCAATGCCACCCAGGCCCTTTCAGGCACGATGCCGGGCCTTCAGGTGATGCAGGGCTCAGGTAATCCTTACGAGGAAGACTTCTCGATGCTTGTCCGTGGTACTGGTACCCTCAATTCTGCCGGACCTCTTGTCCTTGTGGACGGTATGGAGCAGGGTGTGGGCAATGTGAACCCTTCTGATATCGCTTCCATCAATGTGCTGAAAGATGCAGCGTCATGTGCCATCTACGGTAACAGGGGAGCGAACGGTGTCATCCTCATCACCACAAAGAACGGCTCATCTTCCGACGGCAAGGCTGAAATCAGCTATGACTTGACTCTTTCGTATGACGAACCGTTCAAGATCATCCATACAGTGTCGGATATGGCTACGTACATGCGCCTCTACAACGAGTCCTGTACGAATATCGGCGGCGTGGCCCAGTTCTCCCAGGGTGTGATAGACGAGTGGCTGAAGGCAAAGGAAAACCCATGGGGACGTGCCGAGTCCGGTTACTACAACTATATGGCATATCCTAACACGGACTGGTGGGATGTGATCTACAAGAACAAGATTATGCAGAAGCACACGCTTTCTGCAAGCGGCAAGGTAAAATCGATGGGCTACAATGTGTCGCTCTCATACATTGACAATCCGGGTATCATCGACAATACCGGTTACAAACGCTATTTCGGCCGTGTGAATGTCTATGGACAGATAACTGACTGGCTCAAGATAGGTGCCCGCATCTGGGGCTACAATACCGATCAGGAAAGCAGCAATGTCGGCTCCCTCTATTCGCTTGACACTCAGAAGATGACTCCGGACATTTATCCGTATTCGAAGTCTCTTGACCTCTATGGCGGTCCGCAGGCTTATGGACAGGATCCTCAGTCTCATAACCCTCTCGTGGATATGAACTCATCCAGAGGCTATACCAAGAACACCCAGATCTTTTCAGACTGGTATGCGCAGGTGAAGTTCCTCAAGTATTTCAACTGGAACACTGACCTTTATTACAAGGACTATCGCCAGGAGGAACAGAGCGTGAACACCGGTATCGGCAAGTATGACTTCCAGAATGATACCTATGTGATTGCCCCTGCAGATCCGTCCGAACTGTATTCCTACATGTACAACAAGAGGGAGAATTTCGTGAAGCTGTCTTCAGTGCTCAATTACAACCAGACTGTAGGCAAACATGACATTGCGGCCATGGTAGGTTACGAGATGAGCCACTTCAAGTATCGTGATTTCAGCGCTACGAAACGTGGCCTTCAGGATGTTTCAGTAGGAGATCTCAATGCCGTGGCAACTCCTTATGCCTCTGGCGGTTACGGTACCGAGTATGCGTCCCGTTCTTTCTTCGGTCGTGTGAATTACGCATTCGCAGGCAAATACCTTTTCGAGGCGAACCTCCGCGCAGATGCTTCTTCGCGTTTCGCTCCTGAATACAGATGGGGATTTTTCCCTTCAGTGTCAGCAGGATGGCGTATCAGTGACGAGCCTTGGCTCAAGAACGCGCACATTTTCGACAACCTCAAGGTGCGTGCGTCATGGGGCCGTCTTGGAAACAACTCCATCGGCAACTACGACTGGCAGTCCACATACGGAACCACCAATTACGTTTTCGGTACGGACGACATAACAAACGGTATTTCAATCACTTCCATCAAGAACTATGCATTGACTTGGGAAACTACATCCGTAGCTGATGTCGGAATCGATTTCGGCGTGTTCAAGAACAGGCTCACCGGTACCGTGGACTATTACGACAAGGTCACAAGCGGCATTCTCTACACACCGTCCATGTATATGGTGATGGGTAATGCCAGCGCTCCGAGACAGAACATCGCGGCCGTGACCAACAGGGGAGTCGAGGTCGAACTCGGATGGAGAGACACCGTAGGGGATTTCTACTACAATATCAGCGGTAACGTGACCTACAACAAGAACAGGGTGAGCCGTTACAAAGGCAAACATGAAACCATTTAACAGGAGGAAACCACTTATGAAGCTCATCACCAACGGACGTCTCATCACCCGCGACGCAGAGGGC
>OJAM01000751.1_pt1 | contig 13405 bp, 13 predicted proteins | sample 1589071 | NCBI WGS metagenome assembly OJAM01 (sample SAMN03283243) | human gut metagenome | biome: human-associated habitat; material: feces | host: Homo sapiens | place: Peru | collected 2012
GACTGGATCGCCGGGCTTCTCGGCCCGTGGAGCGCGGAGCTGACGCTCGGCTCCATCTTTCTGCGGCTGGCCATCAGCATGGCCCTGGCCGCCATCATCGGCTGCGAGCGCTCGAGCAAGCGGCACTCGGCCGGTCTTCGCACCTTCATCCTTGTGAGCCTCGCGGGCACGGCCACGATGCTCATTGACCAGTATCTCATGGACGTTCTGCCCATCACGATCCCGCTCCTCTCCGCGGCCGCCGTCATCGGCATGACGAGCATCAGCGGCAACTCCATCCTCTTCAGCTCCAAAAACCAGATCAAGGGCCTGACGACTTCGGTCGGTCTCTGGTGCTGCGGGATCGTGGGGCTGGCGCTCGGCGCGGGGCTCTATACGCTGGCGCTGGTGCTGTTTTTCGCGCTGCTGTGCAGCATGTCCGGCCTGCCCGCGCTCGAGACGCACCTGAAAGACCGCTCGAACCACTTTGAGGTCCATCTGGAGCTCAAAAACAAGTCCGACCTGCCGGACTTCGTCTCGACCGTCCGCGCCCTCGGCATACGCATCGACGATATCGAGTCGAACCCCGCGTACTTGAATTCCGGCCTCAGCGTCTTCACCGTCTCCTTCACCGTGGCCAGCGCCGAGCTCAAGCAGTACAAGAAGCACGGCGAGATCATCGAAGCCCTCCGCTCCCTCGACTACGTCTATTACATCGAAGAGATGAACTGACACGGCAACAGCAATACAGCGCCTGTCCTGTGGACGGGCGCTGTTTTTTCGTCGTTCTGCCGCTGTTCTGTCCTTCTTCTCCGGACTTTTGTCCGTGGGTGGGATTGTTTTTTGCCGCCGGCTGTGATACACTGATACAGCCGCGCGCAGCGCGGCAGAAGAGAGGAGACAACCATGAACCACGCAGAACACAAAAGAAGTACGTTTTCCGGAAAGATCGGCTTTGTGCTCTCGGCCGCCGGCGCGTCCGTCGGCCTCGGCAACATCTGGCGCTTTCCGTATCTGGCCGCCAAATACGGCGGCGGTATTTTCCTGCTCGTCTACATCATTCTGGCCATGACGTTCGGCTATACCATGATCGTAGCAGAGACCTCGCTCGGCCGCATGACCGGCAAGAGCCCGGTCGGCGCGTTCAACACGTTCGGCAGCTCCGGCTGGCTGAAATTCGGCGGCTGGATCAACGCGATCATCCCCATCCTCATCGTGCCGTATTACTCGGTCATCGGCGGCTGGGTCGTCAAATACCTGGCCGAGTACGTCCTCGGCCACGGCAGCCAGCTCGCGGCTGACGGCTATTTCGGCTCGTTCATCTCGAACGGCGTGTCCACGGAGCTCTGCTTCGTCATTTTCGCCGCGCTGACGCTGGCGGTCATCTTCGCGGGCGTGGAAAACGGCATCGAGCGCGTATCCAAGTTCATGATGCCGGTGCTGGTCGTGCTGTCGATCATCATCGCCGTCTATTCCGTGACGCGCCCGGGCGCGCTGGCGGGCGTCAAATACTTCCTCGTGCCGGACATCGAGCATTTCTCGTGGATGACCGTCGTGGCCGCCATGGGGCAGATGTTCTACTCGCTGTCCATCGCCATGGGCATCCTGATCACCTTCGGCTCCTACATGAAAAAAGACATCTCCATTGAGGGCTCTACCCGCAACGTCGAGGTCTTCGATACGGCCATTGCCATCATGGCGGGCCTGATGATCATCCCGGCGGTCTTCGCCTTCTCCGGCGGCGACCCGGCGGCGCTGAATGCCGGCCCGTCACTGATGTTCATCACCATCCCCAAGGTCTTCGACTCCATGGGCCTCGGCACGGCCATCGGCATTCTGTTCTTCGTCCTCGTGCTCTTCGCCGCGCTGACCAGCTCGATCGCGCTGACAGAAAGCGCCGTCTCGACCTTCCAGGACGAGCTCGGCTGGGGCCGGAAGAAGTCCACGGCCGTTGTCGGCGTCGTCATGCTGGCGCTCGGCACGCTCTCGTCGCTCGGCTACGGCCCGCTGGCAGGCGTGACGATCATCGGGATGCAGTTCCTTGATTTCTTCGATTTCCTGACGAATTCCGTCATGATGCCCATCGCGGCCATCGCCATCTGCCTGCTGGTCTCCCGCGCCGTCGGCGTCGGCCGGATCGAGCAGGAGGTCCTGCTTGGCGAGTCCACGTTCCGCCGCAAGAAGGTCTTCAACACCATGATCCGCTTCCTCTGCCCCTTCTTCGCCGCCATCATCCTCCTGAGCTCCGTCGCCAACGCCCTCGGCTGGATCTCGATGTGATAACAACCCCCGGTGCCGTTCCGCTGTGAACAGCACCGGGGGTTCTGTCTAAGGATTTGCGTTTGATCCCGCAGTCCTCGGTGATCATCCGGACGGTGATATCGCGCAGCGGATAGGTATCCAGCAGCTTCAGGAAGCTCGCCTGGATGGCCTGCTTTGTAAAACCGGACATGGAAGTTCTCCTGTAGATGGTGCCTCTATGATACCTCTGAAAAAAACGTCGACAAACGGTGCATATGCGGAAATGGCAAATAAGGCCGCAGACGGCATGATCAAGAATTACAGCGGCGATCTGCTCTCCAAACCAGCGCTGATCGCAAAAACGGTCCGCAAGGCCGTCACCAAGCGCCGGCCCCGCACGCGCTATCTGGTCGGGTTCGGCGCAAAGCCGATGGTCTGGACCCACCGGCTCTTCGGCGACCGCGTGTTCGACTGGGTCCTCCGGACATTCAGCTGATGCGGCAAGGCGCTTGCGGCGCGCACGGTTTTCAGGTATGACAGAGGCCAGAAGGAGGGCTTCGCATGACAAATTTTCTGATCGGCAGAGCTTACCGGGACTATCTCTCCGCTATGGGCTTCTGCGTGGAGCTCGTATCCGCCCGCGCGGGGCTGGAGCTTCCGGAGATTCTCGTCGGGATCGAGTTCGTTTTCCTCGTCGGGCTGATCCGCAAGGCGGCGCAGGAGCCAGTCACGCCGCTGTCCGCTGCAGCAAGGCAGCCGGTGAAGAACCCCGCTTACGCGGAGTTTCTCGGCGTGCCCATCACGCAGGGCGGGCAGGACCGGCTCGTTTCAGCGGGCGTTTTCCGCGTGGACGGGCGCGTCCGTCAGCAAAAGCCGTCAGCCGGGTGTCTGACGGCTTTGCCGTTCGTCGGGTCGGTACCCTCAATCAGGCTTTTGGGCGGTGAGGCAGAGCCAGCGGGAGGTCTTATGGATCTGGATCCTGCGGAAGCCGGCTTGCTCCAGCAGCCGCTGCAGCTCGGCGGCGGGGTAGATCCGCATGCCGGCGATCTTTTTTGTCCACGCCTCGTCCCCGGGCGCGTCGCCGCTGCATTCGTTGCAGATGAGAAGCGTGCCGCCGGGGCGCAGCACGCGGCGGATCTCGCGGAAGCTTTTTGGCAGGTCCGGCCAGAAATAGACCGTCTCAAACGCCGTGACCGCGTCGAACCAGCCGCTTGCGAAAATGATCTGCTCTACGCTCCCCTGCCACACGGCGCAGCGGCCCGCCTGAATCGCGTCCGCGTTGCGTTTGCGCGCCTGCTCCGCGCTGACGGCAGAATAATCGATGCCCTTGACGATGCCCTTCGGGCATTTTTTCAGGAGCGTCCGGATATTCGCGCCTCCGCCGCAGCCGCAGTCGAGAACCTTTGCGTCCGGCGCAAGCTTCAAAAAGCGCAGACCCCAGCCCGACAGCGCGCGGTGCCCCACGTTCATCATCAAAACCATCAGCTTCCCCCCAAAACCGGTCGGCTTGCGGGTGTTTTCAAAAAAGGACATATCAAAGCCTCCTCAGACGTGTTCCAGCACGATGATCTTGTTTGAAATATTCCGCACGGCGGGCAGCTTGTCCAGAAGCTTATAGACCGGCGCGAACACCGCCATGCCCTCGGTCAGACTGTGCTCCTCCACGAAGCGGAAGCCCGGCAGCAGTGCGGCAAGCGCCCGGCCGTCCTTCACGCCCCATGTAAATTTCGCGTGGCTGCCCTCGATGGAGCGCTCCTTGAAGCGCTTTGCGACCGCGGGGTTCATGGTTTCCACGAAAACCTCCGCCTTGGGCAGGCGGGCGGCGATCACTTCAAAGATGCGCCGGACGTCCGCCTCAGACAGGTACATCGTCAGGCCCTCGATGATCACGAGCGCGGGCGCGTCCGTCTCCCGGATCGCCGCGCCCCAGTCGTCCATTGCGGACATAGCAAGCTGCGAGATCGCGCCGCTCTCCGGCAAAAGCCGCTGCCGCACGGCGATCGTCTCCGGCAGGTCGAGGTTGTACCAGTGCTGATACCCCTTCATCCGGTAGCAGCGGGTATCGAGGCCGCAGGCCAGATTGACGACGACTGTGCCGGGATGCCTCCCGAGCCACGCGCCCACAAGCCGGTCGAGCACAATGGTGCGGGCAATCACGCCGCTGCGCATGGCCGTATCCTTCTCCGCGAGGGAAAAATCATAGTCAAGACTTCCAATGATCTGCTCCGCCGTTTCATCGCGGATCGCGCCGCGTCCCGCGCTTTCCCGCGCGCGGGCATAGACGGTCTGCAGCATGGTTTCCGGCACGCCGGTAAGGGTAATTTTTTCAGGCATGAATCTGCCTCCTCTGTTTGCTTTCTCTGCCTGTCCAGATCGCATTCGCGGCCATCCAGATACACAGCGACGCATTGCCCGAGCCCTGGCTGCATACAAAGTCCCACGTGCTGATCTGTGCGCCGAGCAGCTGCCGGAGATCGGGGATCAGCACAAAAATGATCTGCCAGACGAGCATATGGAACACGAGCATCCGCCACGGCTCATATCCCCCGCTCAGATATGCCTCGCGCAGGAACAGGCCGCTGTCCCCCGCGCTCGCGGGGATCGCGCTCAGGCACAGATCGCCCGCCAGCATGAAAAGCGCTCCCAGCGCCCCCAGCCAGCAGTCGCGGCGATAGGCCCGCAAATCAAGCTCCATTCTGTATGCCTCCTTCGGAAGACCGCGCGGTTATATGAATCTAACCCGCACAGTTAAGCGTTTCTAACCAAGGACAGTGTACCACACCTGCCCGCCGCTTTCAAGATGGGAACGAGACTTTTTCTGACAAAATATGAACGGGCGCAGGGAGCAGCATTTGCGTCAGCAAATGACGGAGGGGATGTGTTGCAGATTTCAGAGTGTTTCGAAATTTGTGACGTTCGAATCCCCTCAGGCGCTACGCGCCAGTGCATTACCGAAAAGAAAAATTTTTAATGTTACAGCCTAGGGTGTATCTGAAAACTCATGATGTGACCGGCAGCGAGGGATTTTTGCGTTGCGCAAGACATTTTTTCGCAGGAATACTGACGTATTTCAAGGAAAAATGACGCGGCGCACCGCAAAAAGGCCCGCTGTCCGGGTGCGTTGGGAGTTTTCAGATACACCCTAGTAGGGGCGGACGACTCTGTCCGCCCGCAGGAGGCAGTGTTTTTTGGGGAAATTTACGTCAAATTTGCAACATTTTTGGGCCGACAGAGTCGTCAGCCCCTACAGAAGTCGTATTAATTACCAGCTGCCCCCCCGGTGCTTTACCGGCCCACGCCCTTCAGCAGGTCTGCTTTCGCCCGCTCCGGCGTGTCGTCGGACTCAGCGTAAGCGTCGTAGGAGGCGGCGGGGTCGTGGACGCGTTTTTTGAATGGGGAGCAGAGCTGGTCCTTGTGGGCGAAGGCGAATTCGAAATTGTCCGTCCAGCCGGTCGTAGTGATACCCGGCATCGATCATGATGGGAACATCGCCCTTCCGATAAAAGAAGATGTTCGCCACCCACTCCCGGACGCAGGCAACATTCTCGTCGATCCAGCCGGTATTCAGCGGCTTGAAGATCTCCTTGCCCCGGTACATCCTGCTCATTTCCTTCTTCTGAAATTCCGTTGCTTTCCTTGACATACGCTCCCCCAGTTCCGGGCCGTTCCAGAAACAGCCCTGTGTTTTTTCCGTCAGGCGCAATGGGTTAGATATGTCTAACTCATGCGTATACCCAACTGTGCCTCCTGATTCAGTTTAGCACGCGGCTCCGGCAGTTTCAAGCCGGAGCCGCTGCTTTTTGCGTGAAATACCGGTCAGCTGCAAAGCTTCTCTGCGGCGGTGCGGGCGAGGGTGATGCAGGTCCGGATCGCAGTTTGGTAATCTGCGGGATCGTTGCAGATGATGCAGAGCAGGAAATCCGTCTGCGGGGTAAAGACGATGCCCACGTCCGCGCAGCACAGGCCGAGCAGATCGCCGGTTTTATGGGCGCACTGCGTGCCTTCCGGCAGGCCCTGCGGGATGCGGTCGTTCACCTGCTGGGCAAGCAGGTGCGCAAGCATCTGCTCCGAGGCCTCCTGCGAAACGCACTGCCGGTTGTAGACCAGCCGTAAAAACGCCGCGCAGTCCTCCGCGCTGACGTAGTTCTGCGTCCCGTTTTCCACGAGCATCAGGCGGTTATAGCGCACGGCGGTGCAGTCGATGGAAGCGGCGAAGCGCTCCACGGCGGCGCGGCCGTCCGCTTCGCTGCCTCCGCCGAGCAGGCAGGTCAGCTCATTTGCGGCGGCATTGTCGCTGACGCTGATCATCTGGCGAATAGCGTCCTCCTGCGCGCCGGGCGTCAGCGTGCCGCTGCGCTCCGCGTCATAGACCGCACCCATGATAAACAGCTTGATGAGGCTTGCCGACACCATCTGCGGCGCGTCAGGGTCGATATTTTCCTGCACATGGGCATACGTTCCCTCCTGCAGCCGCTCTGCCCAGATATCCCATTTGTCGTTGCTTCCCTGCAGCTGCTCCCGCAGCGCCTCGGCCAGCGCCGCATCCTCCGTCAGGGACTGCCTTTGCAGCCTTCTAAAGTAAGCGTCAACGCCGTCGGCGATCCCGGCTGCGATCTTTGCCCGGTACGCATCCGTCGCCATTGCCTCGTCCTCGGCCGGGTTGGTCATAAAGCCCATTTCCACGATGGTGACCGGGACCTCGCTGTAATTGATGCCGGTCATGGTGTCCGTCTGCCAGAGCGTCCGCTCGTTCTGCGGCTTGTCAAGCGCTGCGCCAAGCCGCTCGAGCACGCAGTCGGACAGGGCGCGGCTTTTTTCATATAACGCGCCGTTATACGGGTTCGACGGCGTCATGCAGATGGTCATGATCCCGCTGGCGGCAGCGCTTTCGCTTGCGTTGGCATGGACGCGGATGAACGCGCCGGCCTGCTGCGTGTTCGCGATCTGCGCGCGCTCGGCATTGGATATGGAAACGTCGTTCTCCGTCCGCGTCATGACGACCGTATAGCCGCGCGCCGTAAGCTCCTGCTGCAAAAGCAGCGAGACGGCCAGATTCAGCTCGTATTCCGGGATCCCGGTCGACACGCCGGTCGTTCCGGCGGAAACGCGCGTTTTCAGCTCCGTGCTTCCCGGGCCGACCGGCTCCTTGCCGTAATCGGCATTCAGCTGGTGTCCGGCGTCAATGACAATACACGGCTTTTCGGTCTGCACGGCCTCCGGCACGGGGGTCTGTGTCTGCACGGGCTCCGCCTCCTCCGGTTCCTCCTCCGGCTGCTCCGGAACGGAAGGCTCCTCCGGCTCGGCGGGCTGGACCTCCTCCGGTGCGGCAGGCTCCGGCCCGGCGGAGATCGTCGTTTCCCCGATCCTGTGCAGTCCGAAAAGCAGACCGCCCGCTGCAAGCAGCACGGCTGCCGCCAGAGCCGCCGCGATGATCTTCTTTTTCATATCCTGATCTCAGACTCCATTTCCAAATTCCTTAATAGTATGATTTTCCGAATTTCCGCTTCTCGTATCCGAGCATGAAGGTCGCGTTATAGAGCTCATCCTCGGATAAGTAGCTGTTCTGGTTCGCGTCAAATACGGATGCATCGATGGACGGGTAGTACCAGTCCTTTTCCGCAAAATACGCGGCGATGTCTTTATTCTTAAAGCGCCGTCCGTGGCGGGCATAGATCTCGTTGCGCGCAAGGCAGAGCTGCTGATGGGAAAGGCCCTCCAGATCCGCCTCGGTCAGCCGGCGCTCCGCGCTCTGCGGGAGAATATACGCACTGACGGGCTGTGTCAGCACATTGTTGCAGGACGCACGCGAAAGGAACGCCGAGGCGAGGTCCTCATAGGCCGACGTATGCAGCATGGAGCTGTCCGGATATTCGAACATGAAGTAATACGCATACAGATCACCCCACGTCTCATAGACGGACATCCGCCTGCCGCTTCCGGTGCAGGTATAGCGGCGGCTGTTTTCCGTCTCCTGCATGGAAGCCTCGTCCACGCGAAAGCCATAGGCAGTGCACAGGCGGCGGCTGCCGGGATCGCCGGCCATGTCGATCGGCGCTTCCCAGACGCGGACGAGCATATCGAGCGTCTGCGCATAATAGCAGTAGATGTTTCCGTTCACGGAGAAGCCGATTGGCGTTTCCACAAATCCCTCCGGCACGGAAAAATACAAATCATAATCGCCGGTCACGACCACCCAGTTCAGCTGACCGGGCTGAAGCTCCAGAATACGATCCGGCTGGTACGCCCCGGCATCCTCCTCCGGCTCCTCCTGCGCAGGTGCTTCCTGTATGGGCGCTTCTGGCGCGGTATCCTGCGGCGCAGACTGTTCAGGGGTGTCCTGCGGCGCGGCTTCCGCTATGGTTTCCGTATATGCCGGTTCCTGCACAGCGTCCTTTTCCCCGCGCAGCTCCAGGATCAGCTTGACCGCCAGCGCCACGCCAACCAGCAGGACCAGGCTTGCAGCCACAGCAAGCAGCACGGTCTTTCCATTGCCCGGCTTTTTCTGTCCGGGTCTGACAGGGCCGCCGGCAGCGCCTCTGCCGCTGTTCATATCCCCATAGTGATAGCTGTCAACCGTCGGCTCGGCGGAACCGAACATATCCTCACCGCTGCCGACAGGCATCCCGCACTTGCCGCAGAAATTCCCCGACGGCGGGAGCTGCGCCCCGCAGTATTTGCAATATCGTTCCATTTCTTTTCCTCCCATTCGTTCTGTCTGTCCCGGCTCTTATAACCGCGGCGTCCCCGCCTGGTTCATGAGGGGAAATTCAGGCGAATCCTACTTATCATTAACTTTAACACGCCGTCCTGGAAAAGTCCACGCCTTTCGGTGAGAAATTCCAGAACTGGTATATCCGCGCCAAACCGAAACGCCGCATTCCGGCTTTCATCGGAATGCGGCGCATTTGTTTTCCAGCCGGTCCCCGGCTTTATTTTCGCGTCTCGTCATGGCCCTCGGCGGCGATCATGTGCATGGCGTGCTCCAGCGCACCGATGACGGCGGCAAGGTTTTCCCGCACGGCATCAAGGCGGCTGGTGCAGATATCGTCGCCTGCCGCGCGCCGGTCCTGCCGGGCGCGATGTTCCTGCTCGGCTATTTTGAGGACGGCACGCCCGTCATGGGCCTGCCCGGCTGCGTCATGTACGCGGGCGCGACGGTCTTCGATCTGATGCTGCCCAAAATCGCGGCGGATGTACCCGTCACGCGCGCCGACATCACCGCGCTGGGTGAAGGCGGGTTGTGCCTCGGCTGCGCAGAATGCCATTATGTGTCTTAACGGCACGTACCCTTTTTGTCAGCAACCCTTGTCCGGCAACTGCCATATTATTTGTTTCGTGAAACCTGTTTTATGGACAGCTATCTGCCAGGGAGGATTTTTATATTTTACGCCTCAAGGCTCGACGGATACTGCTCCAGCAGAGAGACGTCCGGGAGTTCTGCGCCGAAGCGGGCCATGCTGCGTTCGCATTTGCGGCGGATGCCGCAGACGTCCTTTTCGTCGACCGGAATGTGATAAATATAGTTTTTCACTGCCGCCTCCAGCAGCAGCTCCCGCGTCTCGGGATGGGACAGATACTGCCCGTTCCAGAACGCCGCGTCCGCCCGGCGGCCATGCAGAATGGCGCGGTGGCGTTCCGTGTCGATCTGCGCGTCGGCAGTCACATAAATGCTTTTTCCGGCAGCGGAGATCCAGTATACAGCGTGCGGGGCTTCGGCCATACCCGGAACGGGGATGTGCGGAAAGCGGCTGCATTCGACCGTAAACGGGCCAAGCTGCATCATCAGGCGCTCCGGCGTGTTCGGCTGCGGAAGGAAAACCGGCGCGCCGCAGGCCGCGCGGAGCTGTTCCGCGCGGCTGGCGCTGTAATGGTCGGGGTGCGCGTGGGTAAACAGGACGCCGCAGACGGCGTCATAGAGCGGCTCGCCTGCCAGCATTTTCGCAAAGACTTCAGGCGGCAGGCCGTAATAGCAGCGGAACTGCTTGTTGAGCGCGTCGATCAGGAGCGCGCTCCCATCCTGCTCCAGCACAAGGCCGCAGCTGCTGACGAGTGTGATCCTCATTGCAGCAGCTCCAGAAATTCCTGCTCGGACAGGACCGGGATGCCCAGCTCGTTGGCCTTTTTCAGCTTGCTGCCCGCGTTTTCGCCCGCGACGACATACGTCGTCTTTTTCGAGACGGACGAGGCCGCCTTGCCGCCGAGGCTTTCGATCTTCTCCGTCGCCTCCTCGCGCGTGAAGAGGCTCAGCGCGCCGGTCAGCACGAAGGTCTTTCCCGCAAAGCGGGTGTCCGTGATCCGGTTGGTCGACAGGAAGTTCACGCCAGCCTCGCGCAGACGCTCAATGAGGTCCTGCGACTGCGGGCTTGCAAAATAGTCGAGAATGTTCTGCGCCGTCGTCTCGCCAATATCAGGCACGGCAGTCAGGTCTTCAAGCGCCGCGTTCTGCAGCGCGTCGAGGCTGCCGAATGCAGCAGCCAGCACCTTGGCCGCCTTGCTGCCGACCTGCCGGATACCGAGGGCGCACAGAAGGCGGGACAGATCGTTCTGCTTGCTGGCTTCAATGGCTGCCTCCAGATTCGCGGCGGATTTTTTGCCCTGACCGGGAAGCTCGGCAAACGCGGCGTAGTCCAGCCGGTAGAGGTCGGCGGGATTGGACACCATCTTCTGCTCGATCAGCTGATCGAGGATCGCGCTGCCGAGGCCGTCGATGTTCATGGCCTCGCGCGAAACGAAATGCGCAAGATTGCGCGACAGCTGCGCGGGGCACTCCGCGCCGCTGCAGCGCAGAGCCGCGCCGTCCTCATCGCGCACGACGGGCGCGCCGCAGACAGGGCATTTGTCCGGCAGGTGATAGGGCTTCGCGCCCTCCGGGCGCCTGGCGAGCACGACCTCGAGAATTTCCGGGATGATCTCGCCTGCTTTCCGGATCTTGACGGTATCGCCGATGCGGATGTCCTTATCCGTAATAAAATCCTGATTGTGGAGCGTTGCACGCGATACACTTGTTCCGCAGAGTCTTGCCGGCTTTCCGGTCTCCCGGTCATGGAATTCTCCGGTAAATGTGAGTTTTCCGGTTCTTCCGACGTCAACAAGAATCCGGTCCATCACAACAATGCGTTCCTCCGGCGGATACTTGTATGCGATGTGTCCGCTTGAGTACTTGGAACCCGCTGGAAAATCATTCCGATATGCCACATGATCGATCTTTACAACCGCACCGTCCAGATCAAAATGCAGCGTATCCCGCATGTTTCCGATATCGTCAATGGCTGAAAGGACCTCGTCCGCTGTCCTGCAGCTTCGATGACAGACCACAGAGACGCCCTTCTCCTCCAGAAGATCCAGCGCCTTCACATGGCTTTCCATGATCTCCTCCGGGCCTCTTTGAACGTTGAACACGAACATGCGAAGGCCCCGCTTTTTTGTAATCGAAGGATCCAGCTGCCGCAGTGTTCCGGCCGCCAGATTTCTGGGATTGGCCGCAGGCTTCCTGCCCTGCTCCTCCATCTCCTCGTTGAAGCGCTCAAAATCCTCATGCGCCATATAGACCTCACCGCGGAGCTCCAGACTTTTATACGGGAGATCCAGAACCTGCTGTACATCCGGAATCACCCGTGCATTGGCGGTCACATCTTCGCCGACAAGGCCATCGCCCCGTGTCTCCGCAAGGACCAGATGGAGCTTTTCGTCCTCCTTCTGTTCGTAGCGAATGGACATGGACAGTCCGTCCACCTTGACCTCCACGGAGAACAGGCAGTCCGGATGCAGCTCATGTACCTTGGAAACCCATGCCTTCACATCCTCTTTGGTAAAAACATCCTCAATCGAGAGCATCGGCACATCGTGAATGACCTTGACCCCGGCTTCGCGTTTCCCGCCTGAAGGCTTCCCAAGAGCCGTTCCTCCGATCTTCTGAGACGGCGAATCCGGTCCGATCCAGTCCGGATGCTCACGCTCTGCAGCCTTCAGCTTCTGCATCAGCTGGTCATATTCGTAGTCGCTGATTTCCGGAGCATCCTCATCGTAATACCGCTTCATGTGGTAATCGATGACTTTTTTCAGTTCTTCGTATTCTTCGCGCGTCATATGGCATCCTTAATCTGCAAGTGTCAGTCCGACCATCTCGTAGAGCTTCATTCTCTCGTCCTGCGTCAGCTCACGCTGCATTCCCGGCTGCAGTCCCTTTACCGTAATGTTCAGCACCCGCACACGCTTCAGCGTTTTCACCTCGTGGCCTCTGGCCTTGCACATACGGCGAATCTGACGATTCAGGCCCTGTGTCAGCACAATCCGGAAGGTATAGTCCCCCAGCCTCTCAATGCGGCAGGGCTTTGTCTTCACCTCCAGATCCTTCAGCCAGATTCCCTTGGACATCTGATGCAGGTCCTCGTCACTGAGCTTTCCTCTTGTACGGACAATATACTCCTTCTCATGCTCGTTTGAGGAGCGCATCATGGCATCGATCAGCTCGCCGTCATTGGTCATAAGAAGCAAGCCTTCCGAATCACGATCCAGGCGGCCTGCATAGGTCAGGTGAATCGGATAGCGGAACACGTCCTCCAGTGTCACACGGGCATGCGGATCCGACTTTGTAACCGTTACTCCGACCGGCTTATAATAGGCTACTACAACCTTGCGGTCCTGCGAACGAATGATCTGATCTCTGACCTTGATCTTTTCCTTTCCGGTGATCATGCGGCCGGGCTGCGCGATTTCATCGTCCACCGTCACATCGCCCGCTTCCATAAGACGGTCTGCCTCTCTTCGGGAATACAGTCCGGAGGAAGCGATAAATTTATTCAGACGAATCATTCCGTCTGTTTTTACAGACGGGCCAGCTGCGCCGCGGCGTTTTCTCTCAGAATACATCTCTCATGCTCCATGATATAGGCGACCGTTTCGGCCGGTGCATCGGAAAAGGTTCCGAATTCATTCATTGCCAGTATGGTTTTCTCAAACCGGATTTCATCTCCGGCTGACGAAAGAAACAGATAATACGCTCCGTCTCCGCGATCCTGCCAGAGAGAGGACTGCAGCGCTGCGGTGTCCGGGATTTTCCGGCAGCATTCACCGGCATCTGCAATCGACCGGAAAATATAGCAGAACGTACTGTGCTTCCGCTCTCTCGGCGGATTCAGAGCCTCCGCAACCTTCCGGTTCATGGATGCCGAGTCTGACTTCTCCT
>OJAM01000754.1_pt1 | contig 13365 bp, 10 predicted proteins | sample 1589071 | NCBI WGS metagenome assembly OJAM01 (sample SAMN03283243) | human gut metagenome | biome: human-associated habitat; material: feces | host: Homo sapiens | place: Peru | collected 2012
GATCTTTGGCACGAGCAAGTGCTTTGATACCAAGTTCAAAACGGATCTGGTCATTTCCCTTACCGGTAGCACCGTGAGCAATAGCGTCAGCGCCTTCTTTTTCAGCGATTTCAACTAATTTTTTAGCAATCAGCGGACGAGCGAAGGAAGTACCCAGCAGGTATTTCTTTTCGTATACAGCACCTGCCTTAACGGTGGGCCATACATAGTCGCTGATGAATTCTTCTTTCAGGTCCATGATGTAGCATTTGCTTGCACCGGTTTTCAGTGCTTTGTCATGAACGGGCTCCAGTTCGTCGCCTTGGCCAAGGTCAGCGCAGGCAGCGATAACTTCACAGTTATTGTAATGCTCTTTCAGCCAGGGGATGATTACGGATGTATCAAGGCCACCGGAGTAAGCCAGAACTACTTTCTTAATATCTTCTTTTTTCATTATAATAGCCTCCCATTTCTGTATAATGCTATGCATTAGTGAATAAACTTACAAACTTCTTGTATTATATACCCTTTTTATGCATAAATCAAGTATTTAAGCGCATGTATACAATACTTTTTGTGTACTAGATGTAACAAAAAACCTAAAATATAGCTTGTTTCAGAAAATTTTGTCTGTATACAAGAACGGCTAAGCATATAAACTATACGCTCAGCCGTTATATTTATACATTCAAGACCTGATTTAGAGTACTTCGTCGCTCATCAGCAGCGCCATAATAGCCTTTTGTACGTGCAGTCTGTTCTCTGCCTGGTCAAATACAACAGATTGCGGTCCTTCCAGCACTTCCTCGGTAATTTCTTCACCGCGGTGTGCGGGCAGGCAGTGCAGAACGATTGCTTCCGGACGTGCTTCGTTCAGCAGCGCCTGGTTAATCTGATAATTATGCAGTGCTTTGAAACGAACCTCACGCTCCGCTTCCTCGCCCATGCTGGTCCATACATCGGTATAGAGCACATCGGCGCCCTTAGCAGCCTTGAAGAGATCCTCCTCTACGGTAATGCTGCAGCCGGTCTGGGCAGCGTCCTCCTGCGCCAGACGCAGGATTTCCGGATCCGGCTGATAGCCCTTCGGGCTGGCGCAGATCATGTTCATGCCAACCTTGGCGCAGGCAAACATCAGAGAGTGTGCCATGTTATTGCCATCGCCTACATAAACCAGCTTACGGCCTTTGAGCACCTTCATCTTCTCCTGAATAGTGAAGATATCGGTCAGAGCCTGGCAGGGATGCAGCAAATCGGTCAGGCCGTTGATAACGGGAACGCTTGCATATTTAGCCAGCTCAATAACGGAATCATGGGAGAAGGTACGGATCATAATACCGTCAACAAAACGGGAAAATATTATCTGACCGATAAATCGGGCGCGCGCCTTGCTGACGAAGCGACCGAAATCTACAACCGCCTTGACGAAAACGGATTGCCCGTTTACGACGAAGGCAAACCAATCAAAGTAGGCTCGAAAACCGAATATAAATGGGACTTCAACGTAAACGTCATTGACCGCGAAGACATCACCGTGTTCGGTAAATGGACAACCAATACATATTCGATCACGCTCAAAATCTCGGAAGCGGATAAGGCAAATGGCGCAAAATTCGCAAAAACCAACGAAACCGAACTCTTTATCGGCGGCGTAAACTTCGGCGCGACCGATAAAGCGATTGCACAGCTTATAAGCAACAAAATCGGCGAAACAACCGACAGCAGTCGCCCGGTTGAAAAACCTTTTGCGACGTTCGCAGGCTGGTATTATACCGACGACCTGGGCAACGAAATCAAAGTCGTTGACGAAAACGGCAACGGCGTTCACGCGTTCGACTTTGCAAAAGATATCGATCTTGTCGCAAAATTCAACGCCGTCACTTACAAACTCGTCGTGAACGCAAACGACGACTCAATGATGCAGGAAGTTACGGGCAGCAACGACGCGTGGCCTTACGACCAGAAAGCGACGTTCACCGCAAACCCGAAAGACGGCTATACGCTTGTCCGCTGGCTTCTGAACGGCGAAGAATACGCCCCGTTCGGCGCGAACAAGAGCGTTGAATACAATATCGACGAAAAGCACGCCATCAATAAGACGATTACTTTCACGGCAGTATTTGCCCCGAAAGACATCAACGTAACACTCGTGGACACCGTTGACAACTACGGCAAGACGTTCGTCGTGAAATACAATTCCGACGTCGTTTTGGGACAAGACGCGATCCCCGACGTTCCGAAACTGTCAAACGACGGGACGAAACGCTTCATCGGCTGGTATTATCTTGACTCGGAAGGCACAAAGACTTACGTCGTAAAATACAACGTCAACAAAAACGAAATTCTTGTCGGCAAATGGGCGTTCACGGAAGACGTAACTCTCACCGCAGAATGGCAGCCGTACGAGTTCCATATCGCGATTTACAAGGCAAAATCAAAGATCGCAATGCCCGACGCGGATATGGGCACAGTCAATATCGGCACGGGTTGGGACGCTTGGACGAAACTTACCGGAAGCACCGAAGAATATGACCTTGAAGGCTATACGAAACCGTTTGACAACAACGCCGAATTCAGCGTTACGGCAAGCGTTTCGGACAACAATTATTACGTCTTCAAATGCTGGAAACGCCTGACTGCGGACGGACAACTCGTGGACGTTGCGGAAGGCGAAGTTGAGAATAACCAACTTAAAGTAAAAGTGCAGGAACAAGACGTCGCGTACGTTGCGATTCTGGACTACAAGCCCGTAACCGTTACGTTTGAACGCGGCGACGCACCCGAATCGGTTGTCGTTCCCGAAAACGTGAACGTTGACTTCAACAAACCGCTGGCACTCAAAGTGCCCGAAGGCGCGCCCACCGAAAAAACCTTTGCGGGTTGGTGGTATAAAGAAGTTCAGTACACCGGCGCGGACGGCACAAGCGTCGATTACAAAACGATTACCGATCCCGAATTCATTAAAAACGGTATCAAACTTACCGCAAAATGGGTTCCCATCGAATACTTTGTCATCGAAAACGGCGTCATCGTCGGCATCGATGAAAACAAGGCGAAGAAGGGCGATTCCTATAAAACCGAATTCACGATAAACTTCGACGACGCAGTCCACGCAATAAAAGACGGCGCGTTCAAAAACAATAAGTTTATCAGAAAGATTACGATAAAAGGCAACATTCAGACCATCGGCGAAGAAGCATTTGCAAACAGCAATATCGCAGAAGTCGTGTTCGAAGGCAACTTCAAAGGGCTTGCCATCGGCGCGGGCGCGTTCCGTAATTGCGTCAGGATCACGGCGATCACGCTTCCCGACAACGTGGAACAAATCGGCAATAACGTGTTTGAAGGCTGCTATAACCTTACAAATCTTGCGTATTCGGCAGAAATCCCGCTCGGCAGACTGTTCACGACAGCACCGCAAAATGACAACTGGTATAAGGCGGAACAGGGCAAAGTTATCTATTATCTGCCCAGGAAACTGAAAGAAATCGTCGTTACCAACACCGCTACGGCGATTGCGGATTTCGCCTTCCAGAACGCATCGCAACTCACGAAAGTCACGCTTGCAACCCAAAACGGCGATAAACCTTACACGACGAAAATCGGCAACTATGCCTTTGAAAACACCGGAAGCATCGAAGTAAATCTCGGCAGCGTCGAAATTATCGGCAACGCCGCGTTCAGTAACAGCGGCATCGCGACGGTTGAGTTCATCGCGCTCAAAGAACTGGGCGCCGCTGCATTCAACAAAACAAAGAACGTTACGGTCGTAGATTTCAGCAAGGCACCCATCGACAACGTTTCGGCAAGAGCGTTTGCAAACTCGTCGATTGCAAGAGTCAACCTTGGCGGCATTAAGACAATTGCGATGAGCGCGTTCGCAGACAGCCAACTTTCGATTGTTTCTGACGGCGAGAGCGTCGAATCGATTAAGACGATGGCGTTCAATAAGACCAAAATAACATCGGTTGGTATTTTCCAGAACGTTGTCTATATCGAAGAAAAAGCGTTCCACGAAACGGACTTCTTCAACACCGCAAGCGGATTTGTCTATATCGGCAAAGTATTGTATTACGACAAGAGCGAAGGCGGCGGCTACACGGCCGATACGCGCGTCGTTTCGATTGCGCCGTATGCGTTTGAAAACACGAAATACGCAACGCTTGATCTCAAAGGCTTCTCGAACCTTAAATCTATCGAAAGTTTCGCCTTTGCAAACAATAGTAGCATTGTGGAAGTAATTCTTCCCGCGTCGCTTTCCGACATCAAGGACAGCGCGTTCAAAGGTTCGTCAATCCAGAAAATCAACCTGTCGGAATGTAGCAATATTTCAATAATCTGGCGATATGCGTTTGCGGAATGCAAAGCCCTTAACACAATCACGTTTGCAACCTTTACGTCAACCGACGATATGGCTGTGAAACTTGCGATTAACGACTATGCGTTCAGCGGATGTACTGCGCTTGAAACGCTCAATCTGCCCGAAAACCTCGGCGCTCTCGGCTCATATGCATTCAAAGGTTGCACGGCTCTTACAACGGTAAACTTCGTCGCAAATGCGAAATTCATTACGCCCGAAACGACGGGAGGCGAAGATCCTGCACCCGCGGCATACGACCCGGCAGGTCTTGTTACGACAATCGGCGACGGCGCGTTTATGGATTGCACGTCCTTGACGACGATAACTCTGCCGTACTTCATCGCACGTATCGGCAATTCCGCATTCGAAAACTGCACGGCGCTTGCTACTTTCACGACAATGGACGGCGCAGACTCAAAGACCGCCGCGCTTCGTACAATCGGCGACAGAGCGTTCTTTGGCAACACAAGCCTTAATAACGTTGACGTGAACACCACTAAGGGCGTCAATACCATCGGCGTATCGGCGTTTGAAAACTGCGGACAGCTTGCAACGATTAACCTTAGCGGCGTGACCAGGTTTGTAGAAGGCGTGTTCAGAAACGCAAAAGCGTTGAAGAGCGTCACTATGAGCGCAAACGCAAGCATTTATGTCGGACAAGAAGCGTTCAGAAACTGCGTGACCTTGTCGGATATCACCGCAAGAATCGCGGCGGTTGAAGACGGCGCGTTCAGAAACTGCATAAGTTTAAGGGCGATTACGTTTGTGTCAAGCGGTATCGAATACATCGGCAGCAACGCGTTCAACGGTTGCGTGCTTATCCAGAAAGTTTCGATCCCGTCATCGGTCGTCGCAATCGGCGACTCGGCATTCGACGGCTGCCGCGGTATTACGTCGCTCACGTTTGAGTCCGACGAAACGCTGCAAACGATCGGCTACTCGGCATTCGGCGGCTGCTCGCTTCTGACAAGGGTTATTCTTCCTTCGTCGCTTGTCGAACTTAACGCGTCGGCATTCTATGGCTGCTCGGATCTTGAATACGTCGAATTCGGCGAAAATATTCAGTCTGTCGGCGAGGACGCTTTCGCTCTTTGCAAAAACGGACTTGAAGTAAGATTTACCGGCAAGACAGTTCCCGTCTTCACGGGCGACATCTTCACCGCAACCGAAGGAGCGAAGATCAGCGTAAGACAGGGCTACAAAGCCACTTTCGAGGCGGCACTCGGCACCAAGTACACGATCGTCGAATACACCGCTTAATCGAAATTAAGCATACTTCCTCACGGCGAAAGCCGTGGGGAATTTTTTTGAATTATGAAAATTTACGACCTTATTATCGTTGGCGGCGGTATCGGCGGAATGACCGCTGCCGCCCGCGTTAAAAACAAAAGCGTTCTGATTCTGGACGCAAACGACAGAATCGGCAAAAAACTGCTGTCGACGGGCGCGGGGAAGTGCAATTTCCTGAACGAAAACTTCGACGTCGGGAAATATAACGACGAGAGTTTCGTTTCGGCAACGTTTGAAAAGTACGGTTTTTTTGAAATCAAAAAGTTTTTTGAGAGTCTGGGACTGCTTATGCGGTTTGACGAAGAAGGCAGGGGTTATCCGCTGTCGGAGTCGGCGAACACCGTACTTGACGCATATCGCCGCGCGCTTCAAAAAAACGGGGTGGAAGTCAGAACGTCTGCACTCGTTACTAAAATTTCGAAACAAAAAGACCTTTTCAAGGTTTCTTGCGATGTTGATTATTACGGAAAGAACGTGTTTTTCGCGACGGGCAGCAACGCAGGATTCGGATACGATTCCACGGGCGTTCTTTCGGACTTTGCAAACGTCAGAAAGTTCACGCCGTCGCTTGCGCCGCTTTCAACCGACACGACGTACATCAAAGGGCTGAACGGCGTCAGGGTAAAAGCAAAGGTCGGCTTAATCGTTAATAGCAAGGTCGTACACGAAGAATACGGCGAGGTGCTGTTCAAGTCGTTCGGACTGTCAGGCATTGCGACGTTCAATAATTCGGCATACTATGCGCGTCTCGGCGCGCCGAAAAACGCATATCTTTCGTTAAACTTTCTGAATGAAAACAAAAACGAAACTTTTTTGATACTGAAAAGGCTGAAAGAATTTTCCGGTGACGTCGGGGAACTGCTTTCGGGTGCGTTCCATAAGATGATCGCGCAACAGATTCTGAATATGGCGGGCATACAGGGAAGTGAGAAAGTGACCGACGAAAATCTTAATAAACTTGCCGACGTCGTTTCCGATTTCAGAATCAAAATCACGGGCGTTTCCGATAAGTCGCTTGCACAGGTTATGAGCGGCGGTATCGACGCGTCGTGCGTAAATAAAAACACCCTTGAAATCAAGGGCGTTAATAATCTTTTTGTCGGCGGAGAGATTCTCAATATCGACGGGCTTTCGGGCGGCTACAATATAATGTGGGCGGTTGCGTCCGCAATTAAAGTTTCCGACGAAATATCAGAAAAGCCTTAAATCGTTGCCGTCAATGTTGGAAATAATCGTTTTGTTCACGTTGAAAAGTCGTGAGAAAACGCGCTCGTTGTAAGAGTTTTTGAGTTGTTCTTCGTTGAGGTTTGTTGTCACAAACACGGGTTTATCGGCTTTTTCGCGCTCGTCAAGTATCTTTAATAGATATTCGTCGGTAACGTTTTTGATTTTTTGCTCGCTTCCCAAATCGTCTATGATAAGCAGGTCGCAGTCGATGACGTCGGCAAGGTATACGTCGCGCTCCGACACGAACGACGTGTGGTACGACAGCATAAGGGAATTCAGTTTGATTGCCGAAACGTACAAAACGCTGAATCCGTTTTTCATAAACTCGTTTGCGACGGCGTACATAAGATAACTTTTGCCGACGCCCGTGCCGCCCATTATGAGGGCGTTTTTATATTTCACGGAAGGATATTTGTCGCAGTATTTTTTGAAAAGTTTATAGTTGGACTCCAACTTTTTTCTTTGTTTCGCGTCCTTGATTTTTGAAAAATCCACGTCGGAAAACGTGACGTTTCGGATTTGCCCGATGCCGAGAAAATCGCATAAAGTTTCGTAATAACGCTTTTTGAAACAATCGCAGAATTTGCCCGAAAGCAAGCCCGTGTCGTTGCACGTTTCGCAGTCGAATTTCGGCAAAAAGTCGCTTTCGCGCATGCCCATACGTTTAAGGGTTGCGGCGCGTTCCTTTTCAAGAAGTTTTATTTTTTGAAGTTCGTCCGACGCGTCCTGTTTTTTCGCCTGTTTTAATACGACGTCGAAGTTCAAAGAAGAAAGCTCCTTTGTTATGCGTCTGAAATCGTCGTTTTCCATTGCGCGGGCAAGGTTATTGTCGGCGACTTCGACCGCGCGGTCGTGTTTCAATTTGTATTCGTCTTTAACGGCAAGGACGATTTTTCCGCTTTTCATCATATATCGTATTCCTCGATGTCGGGAACGTTTTTGAAGATGCTGTCAAGTTGTTCCTTGGTGTATTCGCGTTCCGTGAAGTTTTTCGCCGACGACTTCGGATTTTCGACGGCGATTGCCGATTTTTTGGCTTGTTCCAACGTGGTTATGTGCGCGTCGTGCCACTTTGCAAGTTGCTTATTGATAAATTGCAGGGGGAAGCGGCTGTTTGCGGAAAGTTCCGCGGCGTACAGAATAAGGTCGTCGGGCATGCCCCATTCGGTGCACCAGACGCGGTAATATTCGCGGTCGTTTTGCGAAACGAACCTGTTTGTCCCGGCAAGCGACAGAACTTTTTTGATGAACTCGTCGTTCTGGATTTGTCTGTCGATGTAATCGCGTATGGATTCGGACGTAATGCAGCCTTCCTTATAAAAGTGCATTACGGTCAAGTTCATACCCTGCAAGGTTTTGACGTTTGAAGTGAAGCAATATTTCGCGATGTCAAGCAGGGCGTCGTCGTCGAAGCCTTTTGAAAGCCACGGGCTGACGTACGTTTCGATAATATAATCCAGGCTGTCGTAAAACACGCCGATTGTGCGGTTGATTTTTACGGCAAGGTCGTGGTAATGTTCGCGCTCCTTGACGTACTCGCTCATTTCGGACTCGGTAAACTTATTCAGACGGTAATATTCGTCCAGGACGGCGTCCAGTTTTTTGAAGCCGCCTTTGTTTTTGCATTGTTTTGCCGCAAAAAGTATCGCGGGCATATCGAAGCCCCAGTTTTTCGTCCACTTGACAAGCATTTGTTTTTCTTCGATATCGGTTGAACCGCGGCGACCGAGAGCGCGCATAAGAGAGCGCATATCTTCGTCAAGAGAGTTGAACTCGTTGAGTTTCGCCTCCACGTCCTCGACAGTCCTTACGCCTTCGCGCGCCCAGTTTCTTGCAACGGCGTTGATGTAAGGATAGCGCACGGTCGTGCCCTTATAGTTGATGCAATACTGGATAATCATAAGCATTGCGTCGGGCTGAATTTTCGTGCTGTCCATCACGTCGTAGTACTGCAAATACTCGTTGGGCATAATCTGACGGGTGTTGAAAAGTCGTTGCGCCTCCACGTTGAAGTCGGCGAATTTCCCCGAAGCGTACTTTTTCGGGGGCTGTTTTGCGCCTTTTATCGACAAATATCTGACTTCCAGCGGGTTCACGGAAATGATTTCCAAAAGCCCCTGATCCTGCCAATACTTGAAAATTTCAAGGATTTTATCTTCGTCCATATCAAGGACTTTCGCGAAACTTTCAACCGAGTTGTCGCGTCCCGACGGATTTGTGCAAAGATATAACCCATAAAGGTATACCTTTATGTACCCTTCTTCGGCATAGGGCAGATATTCATTCATAAAAAGATTATCGACGAGCGTGAACGACTCCATCAGATAATCGCTTGAAAACTTGCAAAACGACATTTTTATAACCCTTTCAAAAAAAATCGACCTTGTAATTTTCGTTACAAAGGCGTATAATAAACGGTAAGTGAAAGTATAGCACGAATCGCGCGTGAACGGTAAGCAAAAATACGCGCTTTTTGAAAATTCACAATATATTGTGATAACAAAAAAAACCGACACAAATGCGTCAGTTCTCTTTTGTCTCGTCGGCGGGGGTTTCGTCAAGGAAAGCCTTTCTCGTCACAAGCGACGGCACCTTCTTTTTGATAAGCAAAACAAGCGGCACGCCGATGAAGAATATCACGACTGCTTCGGACAGAGTAATCGAAATAAGATTTACCCAGTACGCCGCGTCCGTGCCCAGAAGATACCACATAAGCGGCAGCACAAGCGCGTTGAGAAGCACCGGCGGCAACCCCGAAAGCCAGGCGTTTTTAATCTTTGACGTCAGTATGCCGGCAATAAGCGTCGCAAGCGAGCCGAAAATCACGTCGTACACGGGGAAGGTCGAAAACGCGTTTGCGGCGGCGCAACCTATCGTTATCCCCAGAATGCTTTCGGGCATAATATAAGGAAGCATGACAAGCGCTTCGCTCAGTCTGAACTGGACGGGACCGAACGATATGGGTTGCAGTAATAAGGTCAGCGCGAAATACATTGCCGCGACCACGGCGGAATAAGCGATTTTTTTAACGGGAATCCTTTTCACAAAGCACCTCGGTTTTTTTATTGATGTGTTTTCCGAAAACCATCAAGCGCACTATAACACAAAAAACTTAATTTGACAACACTTTTAAGGAGATATTTATGGCAGAATTCAAAAATGCGGAAGAAATGCTGAAAAACTATACCGCGCACGGCTGTTTCGTCGTCGCGGGCGAAAGACCGAACGTTATGACCGCAAGCTGGGGCTTCTTCGGAGAAATGTGGGGCAAAAAAGTTGCGGTTGTCCCCGTGCGCGACAGCAGATTTACAAAAGGTATTATCGACGAGAAACAGGAATTCACCTTATGCGTACCTTTTGGCGATAAGTACAAAAAGGAACTTTTGTATTGCGGCACGAAGTCGGGAAGGGATTGCGATAAGGTGAAAGATCTTTCTCTTAAAATAACGCCCGCAAAAAAAGTGAACACCTACGTTATCGACGGGTGCGGGGCGTATTACGAATGCAAGGTTTTGCAGGTCATTAATTTTTCGGGACAGGAAATTTCGCCTTTCGTGAAAAAAGCATACGGCGAAAAGCCCGATTACCACAATTTTTACTTTGCGGAAATCGTCGAAGAATATTAAGCGTAAAAAAAGGGGACTGCGAACAGTCCCTTTCGTTTTTAAGTAATCAGTCTTCCTTTACGTTCTCCACGACGAGCTTGTCGAAATCGACGGGCTCCACAAAGTCGCGGGGCAGAAATTTCACGCTGTTGTAATTTGCGAAATGGTGAAAGTGTTGCGACAATACGACGGGCGTCGAAAGGTCGAAAGCGTCAACCGCTTCTTTCAGCATTTCATCGAAAACGTCGCGCGAAACGCCTTTTTTCGACAAAACTATCGAGTTTGTGATTTTGTCGCCGACGTAAGTTTTTATCCAGAGTTTCATATTAAAATCCGCAGTAGGTCATAAAGCGGTCGAACGCTTGCTCGCCTTTTTCGTCGTGCTTGAACACCGCCGTGCAATCGAGAATACGGACGCAGGCGTCGTTGATGTAATCGGTGACGCGGGTTGCCGCTTCTTCTTCTGTAAGACTTGTGCCGAAGTCGTTTGCAAGTTGCGCGATCATGCCGATATGCTTGCTCAAAGGATTGCTTTCGTCTGACAACGCCTTGAAGTCAAGCGGTGTTTTGCCGGTTAATATATCGCGGATACCGTGCGCCTCGGACGACAGACGCCCCGGAAGAATGAAAAGTCCCAACGCCTCGATAATTCCGATGCCTTCTTTTTTGATGTTGTGCAGGTCTTCCGTGGGGTGGAAAATACCGAACGGGTGAGTCTTGTCTGTGCGGTTATTTCGCAAAATCATATCGATTACGTAATGATTTTCGTCGTTAAACCTTGCAATCGGCGTAACGGTGTTGTGCGGCTCGTTTCTTGTCTTTGCGGAAATATCGACGTTTTTGTCGCTGTATTCGCGCCAGCATTTGAGGATATGCGCCTACTATAATAAAGAGACAGGGCTGCACGGCAAGAACAAGGAGCTGCTGGACATTTTCCGCCGGTTCTTTGACGATTACCGCAGCGGAAAAGAACCGGAAAAAACCGAAGAATAACGAACAAGCCCACCGCGTCGAACACGATGCGGTGGACTTGCTATATCTATAAAAAGCACTTGCCAAAAGCTTCGGAATAGTGGATAATATCGGTAAAGAAACGAGGTTGAGTATATAATGGGCATAAAGCTTATCGCATTTGATCTTGACGGGACTTTCCTTGACCCGAAGAAGAATATCCATCCGGACAATATAAGGGCGCTCAAGGCTGCCGCCGAAAAAGGCGCCGTCATAGTCCCGGCAACGGGGCGGATAATAGGCGGCGTTCCGCAGCAGATACGCGAGCTGCCGTTTGTCCGCTATTATGTCACGGCAAACGGCGCGTTCGTCTATGACGCGCTGGAGGATAAAGCCGTCGCGCGCGCGGAGATACCGCTTGAGGAGGCGCTCAGTCTCCTGCGCTATGAGGACGGGCTGGGCATTCCCTATGACTGCTATCAGGACGGCTGGGGCTATATGTCCGCCGGTATGCGGGCGCGCGCACGGGACTTCGTACCCGACCCCGGCATCCTGGAGCTTGTCCTCACGCTGCGCAGGAGCGTGCCGGAGCTGAAGGAGTTTCTGCGCCAGAAGGGCGGGAGCGTTCAGAAGCTTCAGTTCTATTTCACCGATATGCAGGAGCGGGCGCGCCAGCTCGAGGAGCTGCCGGGCATGTTCCCCAGCATGGCGTTCACGACGTCCGTGCCCTTCAATATCGAAGTCAACAGCTCCGCCGCGACCAAAGGTCAGGGACTCGCCGCGCTGTGCAGGCGGCTGGACATCAGACCTGAGGAGGTCCTTGCCTTCGGCGATGACCGCAACGATGCAGACATGATCCGCTTTGCGGGCATCGGCGTTGCGATGGAGAACGCCATTGAGGAGCTGCGCGCCGCTGCCGACTGGGTGGCGGTCTCGAATGCCGAAGCCGGAGTCGCGCGCGGGATAGAACGCTTTGTTTTGGGAGAGTGAATTGAAATGACATTCAGTCTATGGCGTCTGCTGCTGTGTGTGCTTATGGGCTATCTCATCGGCTGCATAAGCCCGTCCTACCTTATCGGACGCAAGAAGGGCTACGATGTGCGCACCTCCGGTTCCTGCAACGCCGGGGCGTCGAACACCGTCATCATGGCGGGCAAGGCCGCGGGCATATTCGTCGCGCTGTTTGATATACTCAAGGCCGCGGCCGCATGCAAGCTCGGCGCGGTGCTCCTGCCGGAGCTGGAATACGCGTGGCAGATAACCGGCGTGTCCTGTGTCGTCGGGCACATGTTCCCGGTGTTTCTGGGCTTTCGCGGCGGCAAGGGTTTTGCCTGTCTCGGCGGCGTGGTGCTTGCGCACAGCGCCAAGGTCTTCCTGCTGATGCTCGCCATCGCCGTGCTGATAGGCTTCGTGTCGAACTATATCGCCATCTCGACCGTCTCCATGTCGGTGATCTGGCCTGTGTACTACGGCACGACGACCGGCAATTGGGCGGGCGCCGCGATCCTTGCGATCCCCTTTGTGCCGATCTTCATAAAGCACACGGAGAATTTCCGCCGCATCAGCCGCGGCGAGGAGCTGAGATTGAGCTACCTGTGGAAAAAGGGCACCGAGCTTGAACGCATAGGCCGCGACGATTGACGCGGGCATATAAAATGACCGGGCTCAGCAAAAGCTGAGTCCGGTCATTTTATATGCTGTACGTTTATTCCGCGGAGACGGTATCCTTGTGCAGCTGCTTCTGGAGCCAATCCTTGCCGTCGACGTAGCGGGAGACGATGAAGGAGACGACGTAGTCACCTGCTGCGTTCACCATCGTGGCGGGAGGATCGACGAGGTTGCCGAGCGCAATGGCTATCGGGTAGGCGATGGCAAGCTGATCCGGGAAGAAGATGGAGCAGACAACAAGCTCGCCCGTACCGCCGCCGCCGGGAATGCCGGACATCGCGACCG
>OJAM01000758.1_pt1 | contig 13228 bp, 11 predicted proteins | sample 1589071 | NCBI WGS metagenome assembly OJAM01 (sample SAMN03283243) | human gut metagenome | biome: human-associated habitat; material: feces | host: Homo sapiens | place: Peru | collected 2012
TTCTGTATAAGTTTCACAAAGCGTCCGGTTGCAAACAGCAGCAGGCTGTGATAACATAGATAAATACGAAAATGAACGGGAAAGAAGGGTGCGCCATGCCGGTCCCACAGGGAAGCGGGGTCATCAACAGAAAATCCGCCCGTCAGGCGGTGTATGAGGAAGTTTGCGACTGGATTATCACGGGTGTTCTCGAACCGGGAGAAAAAATTCTCGATTCCGAGCTGGGCGAGTATTTCCATGTCAGCCGCACGCCAGTGCGCGAGGCGCTGCAGCAGCTGGCGAAGCTCCCGAGCGTCACGAAGGACGGCCACGCCATCCGCCTGTACGCGAATCTCGCCGGGACGGACGATCTGCCGCTGCTGCAGCAGAGCGGCGCGGAGGGCGTGGGTCTGCTCCGGAGCGAGTTCCTTTATCTCGGCCGCAGCAGCTGCCCGACGGAGGACGAGCTGTTTGCCAGCTACAAGCAGCTCGTGCAGGCCATGGACGGCCGGGAGATCATCATCCGCACGCTCGACATCGGCGCGGATAAAAAGGCGGACTATTTTGACCTCCCACCGGAGGACAATCCGGCGCTCGGCCTGCGCGCCATCCGCCTGTGCCTGACGCGTCCGGCGCTGCTGCAGACGCAGCTGTGCGCCATCCTGCGCGCGTCGGCGTTCGGCAACGTCGGCGTCATGTTCCCCATGGTGACCGGCCCGGCGGAGCTCGCGCAGCTCAAAGCCGCGCTCCGGGACGCGGAGGATACCCTCTGCGCCCGCGGTGAGCGCTTCGGCCGCTATCAGACCGGCGTCATGATCGAGACGCCTGCGGCCGTCTTTATGAGCCGGGAGCTGGCGCGGGAGGTCGACTTCTTCTCCATCGGCACGAACGATCTGACGCAGTACCTGCTGGCCATGGACCGGCAGAATCCGGCGCTCGCGCCGTTCTGCGACCCGCATCACCCCGCTGTGCTGCGCGCGATCGAGGAAACGGTGCGCAATGCGCATCTGGAGGGCTGCCGTGTCGGCATCTGCGGCGAGCTGGCCGCGGACGAGAGTCTGACGCAGACCTTCCTGCGCCTGGGCGTGGACGAGCTGTCCGTCTCCCCGCCCCGCATCCTGCCCCTGCGCCGGGCCATCCGCGATATGACGCTGGCATGAATACACACAGACTGCGGCCCGGCAGGGCCGCAGTCTTTTGCATCCGTCCGGCGTTGACATTCCGCTGCGCAGCGCGTATCATGAAAGAAAAACGCGCGGAAAGGCGGATGAACAAATGGATACCAGCTTCGGCATACAGCAGAAAGGCAAACGCAACCTCATCACCGACGTGGCGGGGATCACGGTCGGGCACTGCACGCTGGCGGATGGCGATGTGCAGACGGGCGTGACAGCCCTGCTGCCGCACCAGGGGGATCTGTTCCATGACCGCTGCCCCGCCGCGGTCCATGTGATCAACGGCTTCGGCAAGAGCGCGGGACTCGTGCAGGTACAGGAGCTCGGGTATCTCGAGACGCCGCTGATCCTGACCAATACGCTCTCGGTCGGCACGGCCTTTACGGCCTGCGTGCGCTATATGCTCGCGCGCAACGACCAGATCGGCCGCGCCGAAAGCACCGTGAACCCCGTCATCCTCGAGTGCAACGACGGCTATCTGAACGACATCCGGGGCCTGCACGTCACGGAGGACCATGTGTTCGCCGCGCTGGACGCCGCGGATACGGCCTTTGCCCTCGGCGCGGTCGGCGCGGGGCGGGGGATGAGCTGCTATCATCTCAAGGGCGGCATCGGCTCCGCCTCCCGCGTGTTTGAGATCGGCGGGCAGACCTACACGCTCGGTGCGCTGGCAATGACGAATTTCGGCTCGCTCATCGACCTGACGATCGCGGGCGAGAGGATCGGGAAAAAGCTTGCGGCGGAGCCGGAGGACGCCAAGGGCTCGTGCATCATGGTCCTGGCGACGGACGCGCCGCTGTCCTCCCGGCAGCTGTCCCGGGTGGCCCGGCGGGCCCAGAGCGGCCTTGCGCGCACCGGCGCGGTCACCGAGCACGGCAGCGGCGAGATCGTGCTCGCCTTCTCCACGGCCAACCGCATCCAGGCGGGGCAGATCTTTCACAGCGGCGTCTATCTCAACGACGAAGCGTTCCGGCCCATCTTCCGCGCCGCGACCGAGACGGTGGAGGAGAGTATCATCCGCTCCATGCTGGAGGCCGAGACCGTCGCCGGCCGCGACGGCCACATCCGCCTGTCGCTGCACGATGCGATGGAAAGAGCCGGTCTGCCCCGGTAAAAGCAGAATAAACCAAAGCGCTCCCGCTGCAGATGCATCGGGAGCGCTTTTGCTTGTCAGAGGCTCAGAACAGCCGGACGATCAGCTGCGAGACCAGCACCACCGCGATCAGCGCGATGGGGTAGGTCGCGGCGTAGGCGGAGGCGACGTTGCTCGTGCCTGCGACATGGATGAGCGTGCCGAGGGCGGGCGTGGAGGTCATGCCGCCGGTGATGGAGCCGAGAATGTTCAGCAGGTTCATCTTCAGCACGTGCTTTGCCACGATATAGCCCACGACCATCGGCAGAAGCGTCATGAAAATGCCGTAGACGAAATAGATGGGCTTGAAATACCGCACGAAGCTCATGCCGCCGGAAACGCCTGCGCCGATGAGGAAGACCATGAGGCCAAGCTCCCGGAACGTTTCGAGCACCTTCTTGCTCGGCATGAGATCGGCGCGGCCGATGTGGCCGAAGTGGCCGAACACCAGCGAGACGAGCAGCGCGCCGCCCGTCGTGGTGAGCGAGAAGAAGTTGAAGAACTTCACCGAGCCAAGCAGAATGCCAAACACGGCGGCGACGGCGAAGGGCGTGAAGCCGAAATCGTCAAATTCCAGCAGCTTGCCCTTGAATTTGGCGACGTCGCCGGTCTCTACGTGCGTGATCTTCCGGCGCTCCTCGTCCAGATCCGCGTGGACGACGCGCGGCATCAGCTGTACGAACAGCACAACGCCGATGACGCCGAACAGATACGCAATGCCGTAGCCGACCGTGACCGCGTCCTGATACTGGGCTGCAACAGCCTCTTTGGTTGCCGAGAACGCCGGAGTCGAGGTCAGACTGCCCGCGAGCAGGCCGGAGATCATAGCCGTAAGCTGGTTCGGGTCGTAGCCCGGCTGCCCGGCTTCAATCGCACGGCCGACGAGCAGACACAAAACTGCCGTAATGCCGCCGGAAAGAATGATCACGACGCCGAGCAGCACATAGGACTTGAAGTTGTGCTTCATGTTCTTGAAGAAGTTCGGGCCCGCGATAAAGCCGACCGAGGTCACGAAGAACACAAGGCCCAGATTTTCGATGATCTTCAGCGCCTGCGAGGCGTAGTTGATCTCTTCAATGACAAATTTGGAATTGAAGTGCGTTCCGGAGAACGCGCCGTAAATCAGCGCGATCACGAAAACGCCTGCCGTGCCGAGGCTGATGCCCTTGATGGTGATGCGCCCGAGCAGATACCCGACTGCCGCGATTCCGAATACGGAAAGCATCAGAAAATTCGCGGCATTGATGGTTGCACTCATCTCTGTTCTCCTCTATTTCTCCTTATTTTTCTGCGGGATGGATTTTTCTGGCGTAGTCCGGCAGCAGCTGCGGGGAGAGGTGGTGATCCGTTACACCGGCCTGCTGCTTTTCGGATTCAAACGCAGCAATATGGTCAAGCGTCAGTGCACCGACAGTCACGGATTTTGCCTTTTCTGCGGCATGCTGGCCCGCGTTGCGGCCAAAGACGATGACGTCAAGCAGGCTGTTGCCCATCAGGCGGTTGCGCCCGTGGATGCCGCCCACGACCTCGCCAGCAGCAAACAGGTTTTCCACATCCGTCTGGCCGTCTGCCGTGATGTGCAGACCGCCGTTCTGATAGTGCAGCGTCGGATAGACCAGGATCGGCTCCTTGCGGATATCGATGCCGTGCTTTGCAAACATCCGCATCATGGCCGGGATGCGCTTTTCAATCGTGCCCGCGCCGTTTTTCAGCTCGATCATCGGCGTGTCGAGCCAGACGGCCTGCCCAGCGGGAGTCTTGACGCCCTTGCCGCGCTCGGTGCACTCGCGGATGATGGAGGCCGCGGCCACGTCGCGCGTTTCGAGCGGGTTCATGAAGACCTCGCCGTCCGCGTTCACAAGCATTGCGCCGACAGAGCGCACCTTTTCCGTAACCAGCGCGCCGTAGATCTGCGCAGGATAGGCCGCGCCCGTGGGATGGTACTGCAGCGTGTCGGGGTACAGGAGCTTCGCGCCAGCGCGGTAGCCGAGCACAAGGCCGTCGGCTGTTGCACCGTAGTGGTTCGAGGTGGGGAAGCCCTGATAGTGGAGCCGTCCTGCGCCGCCGGTGGCAAGAATGACGGTTTTCGCCTTCGCAACCAGCAGTTCCTTCGTCTCCATGTTCAAAAGCACCGCGCCTGCGCAATGGCCGTTTTCATCCTTGATGAGTTCGACGGCGGAGGTAAAGTCAACGACGGGAATGCCGCGGTTGAGGACTTCGTCGCGCAGCGTGCGCATGATCTCGGCGCCGGAATAGTCCTTGGCTGCGTGCATACGCTTGCGGGACGTACCGCCGCCGTGGGTGGTGATCATGGTGCCGTCGGGCGCCTTGTCAAACTCCACGCCAAGTCCGGACAGCCACTGGATGGCCTCCGGCGCGTCCATGACGAGCTTGTACAGAAGATCCTTCTGCGCGGCAAAATGACCGCCGCCGTAGGCGTCGAGGAAGTGCTGGGCAGGGGAGTCGTTCGGCTTGTCGGCAGCCTGAATGCCGCCCTCGGCCATCATGGTGTTCGCGTCGCCCATGCGGAGCTTCGTGACGACCATGACCTTTACACCAGCCTTGTCGGCTTCAATGGCTGCGGAGCAGCCTGCGCCGCCGCCGCCGATGATGAGAACATCCGTCTCATAATCGGGCTTCGTCAGATCAAACTGCTCGTGCAGGATGCGCGATTCACCCTCCAGCAGTTCCGCCAGTTCCAGCGGAACCTTTTGGCCCTTGTTGGGGCCGAAGCGCAGTTCGGTAAACTGTTCGGCGCGGTAGTCGGGATGGAATTTTTTCAGCAGCGTGTCCTTTTCCTCCGCCGTCATGCGGCGGGGATCCAGCTTCGCGTTTTCTTCGCGGGCCGCTTCCACCTTGCGGATGGAGGCCAGCATGTTAGAGTCCTGATACATGATATGCGTCCTCCTTACTTTTCAATCTCGCGGTGGTTGTAGAGTTCCTTGATCTCATCCAGCGGCTTTTCCATGAGGCTTTCGATGAGCGCCTCAAATTTGCCGTCCTTGACCTCCTGCACGCGCGCATCCAGATGCTCACAGTGCGGGGCGATGTACTTGCCGTTCAGACGGCGGGCCAGCATTGCCACCTGCGGGTGGGAGATGCCCGCCGGACAGCGCGACGAGCACACGCCGCACATGACGCAGTCGAAGGATTCCTCGGCGCACTTGTCAAATTCGCCGCGCTGGGCATAGGCAATGTACTGCATGACGTTCAGACCCTGCGTGCACGCCTTTGTGCAGGCGTTGCAGCCGACGCAGGCGTAGATCTCGGGGTACAGCTGCATCATGACCGTCTGTGTGGGCTTCAGCTTTTCCATGTCGTAGACTTCCTTGACCAGTGGGAAGAACGGAAGCGTCGCGACATACATATTGTTCTCCACGCGCGTCGAGCAGGCCAGACAGGCCTTCAGTTCGCGGTCGCCCGCGATGCGGTAGATCGTCGCGCACGCACCGCAGAAGCCGTTGCGGCAGCCGCAGCCGCGCACAAGCTGATAGCCGGAATATTCCATCGCTTCCATGATGGTCAGACTGTCCGGCACCTCATATTTTTTGCCGAACAGGAAAACCGTCACCATATTTTCCATACCTGTTCTCCTTTAATACTCATTCGGCAGCTCGTCGAGCTGGTCGAAGCGGAACACCGGGCCGTCCTTGCAGACGTATTTGTCGCCGATGTTGCAGCGGCCGCATTTGCCGAGGCCGCATTTCATCTTGAGCTCCATCGTGGTATAGACCTGTTCGCGGGCAAAGCCGAGCTCCATCAGGCCCGCAAGCGTAAACTTGATCATGATGGGGGGGCCGCACATCACGACGGCCTTGTCGGTCGTGAAGCCGAGCTCCTTGACGTAGTTCGGCACGAAGCCGACGTGGCCGTCCCAGTCCGGCTGCTCGCGGTCGATGGTCAGATGGACGTTGATGCCGTCCTCTTTGCACCAGACGTTCTCGATCTCAGGATAGTCTACCAGGTCGTCCTTTGAGCGGGAGCCGTAGACGATGTCGATCTTGCCGTAGCGGTCACGGTAGTGACGGCAGTAGTTGATAACGGAATGCAGCGGGGCCAGACCGATGCCGCCCGCGATGAACAGCAGATCCTTGCCCGCGAACGCGGTGTCAACCGGGAAGCCGTTGCCGTAGGGGCCGCGGACGGTGATCTGCTGGCCGGGCTCCATGGCGTGGAGCCATTCGGTTACGCAGCCGCATTTTTTAATGGAAAACTCCACATATTCCTCCAGCGTGGGACTGGACGTGATGGAGAACAGCGCCTCGCCGACACCCGGCACGGAGAGCATGGCGCACTGGCCGGGGATATGGACGAAGGGCTTTTTGCCGTCAAGGCCGACGACGCGGAAGGTCTTGACATCCGGCGTGTCGACGCGGATATCCGTGACGACGGCGATATTGGGGATCAGCGGATCGTTTCTCATGCGTGTTCCTCCCCAAGTGTTTTGATGACTTTGACGATGTTCATATGGATGGGGCACTTGGCAAGGCACCGGCCGCAGCCGACGCAGCCGAATAGGCCCTCGTTGTTATCCGGGAAATAGACCAGCTTGTGCATAAAGCGCTGCCGGAAGCGCTCGAGCTGCGTCGGGCGCGGCTGACCGGCGGACATCTTCGTGAAATCCGAGTACATGCAGCTGTCCCAGCAGCGGAAGCGGCGGACAAGCTTACCGGAGTCGAATTCCTTGATATCATAGCACTGGCACGTCGGGCAGACGAAGGTGCACGTGCCGCAGCCGAGGCAGCTTTCGGACAGCTGCTTCCATTCCGGGCGGTCGAAGAGCTCCTTCGTTTTGCCTGCGCCCACGGCGGACAGATCGAGCCCGGCCAGCGGGAGCTTTTTGAGAAGCGCACGCGTTTTTTCCTGCTGGGCCGCGACTGCCGCACCGTCCGTATCCTCCAGCATGGGAAGGTTCGCGGTCAGCGTCGCGCCCTTTTCCGTGTTGGCCTGCCAGAAGAGCGTTTCGTCCTCGATCCAGCAGCTGATATCGCCCTGCGGGGCCGCAGGATCGATGCCGAAGGCCGGACAGAAGCACGTTTCCTCGGGGCGGGTGCAGGCCAGCGTCACGACGGTGCTGTGTGCGCGGCGGGCGGCGTAATAGGTGTCCTGCGGTTCGGAAAGGAAGACGCGGTCGAGAATTTCAAAGCTTCTTGCGTCGCACGCGCGCACGCCGAACAGGACGAACGGCTCCGCCGGGTCACGCGTTTCCACAAGATCAAGCTGCCTGCCCGTCACGCGGAAGCCGACGAGGTTTTCCACCTGCGGGAAAAACAGATCCTTGGCCGAGCGGACGGTATTGAGCTTCTTGGTAAGCGCTATACCCTCCTGCCAGACGGTGAAGCTGGCCTGACCGGCGGCGTCGTCCGCCGGAATATAGAGCTTCTGCCCGGCCGACACGGCGGCAAACAGGCTTTGAAGCTTAGAGAGGGGAAGCTGTTTCATTGCGCACCTCCTCTTTCATAGACGACGGACGGCTCACAGTCGTCCTTACGGAAATCCATGAGCGGCGGGCGGGAGTCAAAATCGGCTCCGGCCTGATAGTCACCGTAGAGTTCATTGATGTCCTTGATGAACTTGCGGTTCAAAAGATGCAGCGGGATATGCTGCGGACAGACGCGGGAGCATTCGCCGCAGTCGGTGCAGCGGGAGACGACGTGGAAGGCCCGGATGATGTGGAACATATTTTCCTCGAACGAATCGGCGATGGCCTTGTTCTCAAAGCCAGAATCGTGGTTGTCGAACACGCACTTTTCGCACGAGCACGCGGGACACACGTTGCGGCACGCGTTGCAGCGGATGCAGCGCGACAGCTCGCCGCGCCAGAAGGTGTAGCGCTCCTCGGCTGTCATGGCTTCGAGCTTTTGAACCTCGTCGAACCGGCCGCAGTCCACGTTTTCCTCGCCCTGCTCGCCAAGCAGCTCGTCATAGCAGACGATCTTTTTACTCTTGCAGGTCTTGCACTTGAGCAGCAGCGCATCGGCCTTTTTGATCGTTTCCTCGCCGTAGATCGTGGAAACGCAAAGAGCTTCGCCATCCTCCGTCACTGCTGTGACACCGGCAAGGCCCTGCTCCTTGATGGCCTCCATGTCGCACATCCCTCCGCACTGTACGCCGACGGCGTAGACCGTCTCGCGCAGGATGCGGTGCTCCTTTAAAAGCTGGACAAACGAATAGCTGTCGCAGGGCTTCAGGAACACGGCGGCCTTGCCGCCTTTGCGGGATTCCACGATGAGATATTTGGACAGATTCGCGCCGGAGAAGACGCTCCAGACGAAATTTTTCTCAATGTCTTCCACGCTCGTGAATACGGACGGTGTCAGGTCGTAGAAGAATTCGCCCGCGCGCCAGCCGATGACGCGGTCAACAATCTGATCTTGCAGCAGCTGGATCGCTTTTTCCTTTACTCTTTGCATCTCAGATCCTCCAGTCTGCGGTTCTCGCCGAGCTTCGTGATCGTCTCGGCGAATTCGTTCATGGTTTTGGCGAACTTCGCGCCCTCCGCTGCCGAGACCCATTCCACGCGCGTGCGCTCACGCTCGATGCCGAGGAAGTCCAGCATGGAGAACAGGAGCGTCATGCGCCGCCGGGCATAATAGTTGCCGGTCGTGTAGTGGCAGTCGCCGGGATGGCAGCCGCAGAGGATCACGCCGTCGGCCCCGCGCTGGAACGCGCGGAGAATAAACATCGGGTTTAACCGGCAGGAGCACGGAATGCGGATGATCTTCACATTGGCCGGGTAGCTCAGCCGGTTCGTGCCGGAAAGATCGGCGCCCGCGTAGGAGCACCAGTTGCAGCAGAACGCCACGATCGTGGGCGTCCAGGAGCCGTTTACCTGCATATCGCATCCACCTCCGCAATGATTTGACGGTTGGAGAAGCCCTTGAGATCCATCGCGCCGGACATACACGCGACGGTGCACGCGCCGCAGCCCTGACAGACTGCCGGGTTGACCTGCGCGACACGCCGCACGAGCGTCGTGCGGTTCGGGCCTCTGAATTTCGAGCGCAGACACGTTGCCGTATCCCATCTTCCCCGCAAGGAGTATCGAAATAATTCCGCTGCCTGCGCCGACGTCCAGAATTTTGTCCGTCTTCCTTGCTTTCACAAGGTTTGCAAGGAGCACGCTGTCCGACGTAAAACAATAGCCTTCGGCATTTTGTATAAGCCGAAGGTCGTTGATTTCCAGATCGTCGATGCGCTCGTTTTCAAAAAGGTCAGTCATTTGCCTTGACGATGTTGACTTTTACTTTTGCGGAAATGCCCGCGTACACTTTGATTTCGATTTCAAACACGCCCAAAGCCTTGATGTTTTCTTTCAGCACGACTTTCTTTTTGTCGATTTCGATGCCTTGTTTTTTTAAGCCTTCCGCGATGTCCGCGGTCGTTACGCTGCCGTACATTTTGCCGTCACCGCATTTCACGCCGATGTCGATGACGCTTTTTTCAAGCTTTTCTTTGACGACTTTCGCTTCCGCGATTTCTTCGGCGATGCGCTTTTCTTCCGCCGCTTTCTTTTGCGCGTTTTCGTTAAGCGCGGAGGCGGTCGCTTCGACTGCGAGTTTTTTCTTCAACAAACAATTTCTTGCGTATCCGTCGCTGACTTCAAGGATTTGCCCTTTTTTGCCGGTGCCTTTGACGTCGCTTAATAAAATAACTTTCATATTATCACCTCAACGATATAATACCATAAATACGGCGCGTTTTCAAGTTTTTGACGACTTCGCCGTATATTTTTGCCACATTTGAAAAAAATTATTTCGGAGGAAAAAATGGATAATATTATTTGTCATACCGTAAATTGTGAACACAACGTAAAATCCCGCTGCGTGGCGGGCATCGTAAACATCACCGAAAAAGGCGTGTGCGCCAGCAAAATCAAGCGCGAAGGCGGTATTCTTGCACAGACTTTTGCCGATATCGAGGCGGCGGAAGACTTCGGCACGGGCAATATCGAAAACTCCGTCACGTGCGCGTCCGTTAAATGTGCCTATAACTCGGACGGCGTATGCTCCGCCGACCACATCGTCGTCGAGGACGGTCTTTCAAAGACAAGATGCTTCACCCGAAACGTAAAATGATTTTCTTGAAAACGAAAAGAGCGGACAATCCGCTCTTTTTCTTTTCATAAACGATTTTATTTTTTGATTTTCCTTCTTACCGACGGCACGTCAAGCATCATCGACAGGACGTGTCGCGCGGCGTTTTCAAGTTCTTCACGGCGGAGAGCGCCGTCGTTCACCGATTGCTCGGCGGAATTGTCGTATTTTCCCTTGGCGTGAGTCCCGCCCGGCATAAGTACGTCGTTACCCGCCCGCACGCGGTATGCGTTGTTTCTCACGCAGGCGTTGTCGGGATCGTTTTCGGGAACGTTCCACCAGTCGGTCGTTACCGCGCCCGTAAAGCCCCACTCGTTCCTCAAAACTTCGGTGCATAAATCAAAATTATAGCAACTGTAAACGCCGTTTACCTTGTTGTACGACGTCATAATCATTTTGGGATCCGCCGTCTTTACGCAAATCTCAAAGCCTTTAAGGTATATCTCCCTGAGCGCGCGCTCCGATACGCGCGAATCGTTTTTCTTCCGTTTCGTTTCCTGATTGTTGCACGCGAAATGCTTCGGACACGCCGATACGCCCTTGCTTTGCAAACCTTTGACAACCGCGCTCGCCATATACCCCGAAAGCACGGGATCTTCCGAAAAATATTCAAAATTCCTTCCGCAAAGGGGATCTCGGTGTATATTCATTCCGGGCGCAAGCAAAACGTCGCTACCCTTTTTTAACATTTCTTCCGCAACCGCGCCGTAAAGTTTTTCCACAAGGTCCTTATTGAACGTCGACGCAATCGCAGTACCGCACGGCAAAAGCGAGGCGTACGTCATAAGCCTTATTCCCGACGGACCGTCGGTCGTGACAACCGTCGGCACTCCTTTTTCCCTGAGGCTTTCGGATATCCCGCCGAATACGCCGGCGTTGCCTTTCGCGCCCAACGGGCTGTTCATTTTGTAATCGCCGTGCGTCAGCATTTCAAGTTCCGAAATCGATAAGCACGCGATAAATTCGTCAAGGCTGCACTTTCCGCCTTGTACTTCAAAAAAGTCAACGTCGTCCTTCTTTTCAGAAAGCGCCGGGATATTTGCAATAATGCGTTCGGCTCTTTCAAACTTCGCCTTATGCACGGGCTTTTCACCCATAATATATTTCACGCGCTTGAAGTATTTCGGGTATATCACGTTGAAGTCGTGTTGTACGGGACAAATTGCATTTACCGTCGTAAACACGGGTTCATTGATATAAAACGCGCCGATTAACCTGCTTTCGCGCACGTTTGCGCCAAGAAATACCTTGTATTCGCCGCACTCTACGACGTACGACGACTTGTATCCCGTGCAACCCGTTTCGTCAAACGACGTTATGTTTTCAAGCGGAATCCGAATGATAAATTCTTCGGTTTCGCCGGTTTCAAGTTCCTTTGTCTTATGAAATCCGACAAGGATTTTTTCGGGCTTTCCGAGTTCCCCTTGCGGCGCGGAAACGTACACCGCCACAACGTTTTTTCCCGAAACGTCGCCCGTATTTTTCACGCTGACGTCAACGAAAAAGCCTTGTTCGTCCTTTTTGAGCGCGCCCGTTTCTTCAAACGTCGTGTAGCTTAATCCAAAGCCGAAAGGATATCTCACCGCGGTTTTGTCAAACGTTTCAAAAAAGCGATAGCCGACGTAAATGTCTTCCTGATAATTGTTATATTTCTTTCCGCCGAAGTTTTTCGCCGACGGATAATCGTTATAGCGTTTTGCTATCGTGTCGGGAAGTCTGCCCGACGGATTGACCTTGCCGGAAAGGACGCGCGCCACGGCGTTTCCCGATTCCATGCCGCCGTTCCAGACGTAAAGCGCGGCGGAAAGCGCACTGCCGTAAGCGTCGATAAACGACAAGTCCATCATATTGCCGTTGTCGATGATTAAAATCGTGCTTTTGAAATTTTTCGTCACGACGGACAGCATTTTCTTTTCTTCGTCGGTAAGATAAAAACTGCCCTTTTCAAGTTTTTGTTCCCGATCTTCGCCAGCCGCGCGCCCGATAACGACAATCGCCTTGTTCGCGCGCTTTGCGGCTTCGCCGACAACCTTGTCGGAAAGCGGCATTTCGTCAAAATGGAACGGCCAATGCCCCCAAAATCCTTCGTAAGGTGCGTTTTTGACCGACCAGTCGGCATAGATTTTTTTCAGCGTTTCGTCGATTTTCACGCCTTCGTTTTCAAGTCCTTCGATAAGGTTTACTTTATACGGCGGTTTGACGTCCCCGCCCGAGCCGTATCCGACGTAAAACCAATCGTTCTGCACCCTGCCGAAAACCGCAACGACGTCGTTTTCGGACAGCGGCAACGCGCCGTCGTTTTTAAGCATTACGACGCCTTCTTCCGCGGTAGTCCGCGCAAGGTTTTTCATTTCGTCGGTTACGTCCTTGTTTCCTTCAACCTGCCCGCCGGTCGCCTGCGCGAGCGACACGATTTTGTTCAGTATCTTTGTTCCGATGCTCATTTCGTTTCCTTTTCGATTTGAATTTGTAAATTTATTGTATCACACACGCGGCGATTTTTCAATGTCGAAAACAAAAAAAAGACTTCACGTCGGAAGCCTTTATATTTTTCTTGTCATTGTCGTGAAGCCGTCGGGCGCAAACCCCAGCTCCGAATACAAGTCGATTGCGTGCGCGTTGTCGGACAGCACTTCAAGCGTCATTTCGACAGCGCGTCCTTTGAAGTGGTTTTCCGCCCAGCTGATAAAGTGTTTTGCGTATCCGTGCTGGCGATACTCTTTTTTGACGTACAGTTCGTCAATGATAATGATTTCGCCGCCTTCTTCGTTGCACCAATACGACGTGAGCAAGGAATACCCCGCGCAGTTTCCGTCGTCGGATATGATGAGATAACCGAACAGGTT
>OJAM01000759.1_pt1 | contig 13217 bp, 18 predicted proteins | sample 1589071 | NCBI WGS metagenome assembly OJAM01 (sample SAMN03283243) | human gut metagenome | biome: human-associated habitat; material: feces | host: Homo sapiens | place: Peru | collected 2012
AATGTTAAGGCTTAGAAAAGGAGTACAATTATATAAGACAGCTAGATGTACTTAAGGCTATCTTATTTTTTTGTGTAGAAGTTATGAAAAAAATTAAATACTTATTATTATCTTTAAAAGAGATATTTATTGTTTTATTTATTCAGTATTTTATTCTTATTTTTTCTATTATTTTATTTAATGGAGATGAATATATTTATATTGGTAATATTTTACTTAGTATATTTTTGGTGCTTATTTTGATAGATATTCCAATATTGATACATATAATGAAATAATAGGAGGAATTTGTGAAAGAGAAAATAAAAGTGTTAATTACTAAAGAAGAAATTAATAATAGAATTAAAGAAATTGCTTGTGATATAAATAGAGATTACTATGGAGAAGATGTTGCGCTGGTATGTGTTTTAAATGGGGCTGTTTATTTTGCTGTTGATTTATCTAAGGAATTAACGGATTGTAATGTTATTATAGATTTTGTTAAAATAAGTAGTTATGGGGTTAATGCTAGAAAATCTTCTGGGAATATAGATTTTAAATTGGATATTAGAACAGATATTAGGGATAAAAATGTTATAATTATTGAAGATATTATTGATTCTGGTAATACTTTAAGTTATTTATATGACTATTTATTAGAAAAGTGTCCTAAGTCATTAAAAATATGTGTTTTATTAGATAAAAAGGAGAGAAGAGAGAAGGAAGTTAATGTTTCTTATATAGGGTTTTCTGTGGATGATAAGTTTGTTTTGGGATATGGTTTGGATTATGATGAGAGGTATAGGAATTTAACTTATATTGGGTATATTGAATAGTTTTAGGTATTATGATATTAAAAAATTATAAGCATATAATTATGTATGATAAATATTGATAGATTAAATGATATTAAGATAGAAAACTATATATTTATAATTTATTATATTACTATTTCTTTATATGCTAATAAAGTAGAAACAGAATATTTAATTACAGATAATAAAGAAATAAGAGAAAAATATAGGAAATTATTGTTTGTTATATTTGGAACAGCTTTTTTGGTATATTTATATTATACGATAAGCAATTATGATGACTATATAGAAGATAATAATCCTAATTCTAAAAGACTTAATGGACTTACTTTTTTAGCTAGTTTTCTTGTTCTTATTAGTGGTACTATTTATTTATATGTTATATAAGAAGATAATAATGAAATGTGATAAAATAGAAAATCATTATTTAAATCATGAATATTTATTATGTAGTGTGTTTGACTTTAATATGGATTCTAGTATTTGGTATAGGAGTAATGGAATAGGTAATTTTATTGCTAAGAGTTTATCTTTGAGTGAAGTAGTACATTATTTAAAGAAATTGGATGATGAAGATATTGCTAGATATAAATTGGCTATACAAAGTTTGGAAGAAGAAGCAAAAGAGTATGTTATGAAATGTTTAAAAAAATTATAATTAATAACTATTGACAGAGTTGATTAATTAGTATATATTTAATATGACGTTTGCAAAGAGTACAATTTAATTTTTAACTTGATGATATTCTACATATATAGTTATGTGGATTTTTTGCGTTGTTAGAAAGGATGTGAGGAATGTCAAAAATTATAGTCAGTAATGTGACTAAAACTTTTAAGGTGGCTAAGCGAAATAGTGGTCTTAGGTCTGCTTTAAAGTCTTTCTTTAAAAGAGAATATGTTTATATTGATGCAGTTAAAGATATAAACTTTTCTATTGAAGAAGGGGAAATTGTGGGGTATATAGGTCCTAATGGAGCTGGAAAGAGTACGACGATTAAGATGTTATCTGGTATACTTACTCCTAGTTCTGGTAGTATTTTAGTAGATGGACTTAATCCTGTTAAAGATAGGAAGAAATATGTTTCTTCTATTGGTGTAGTATTTGGTAATCGTAGTCAATTATCTTGGGACATACCAGCAGAAGATACGTTTGATTTGCTCCATGATATTTATAAAATACCAGATAATGAATATTATCAAACAAAAGAAGAATTAGTTAAGTTGTTGGGAATTTCAGAAATTATTAAGAAACCTGTTAGAACACTTAGCCTTGGTGAGAGAATGCGTTGTGAAATAGCTTCAGCATTATTGCATAAGCCTAAAATATTATTTTTGGATGAGCCAACGATAGGGTTAGATGCTATTAGTAAAAATATAGTTCGTGATTTTATTAAAAAAATAAATAAAAAAGATAAGATAACAGTTATATTAACTACTCATGATATGGCAGATATTGAAGCTCTTGCTAAGAGAATTATTTTAATAGGCAATGGTAGTATACTTTATGATGGTAATTTAGAAGAATTAAAACATAAATTTGGTAGTTATAAGAAAATATTGGTAGTTACTTCTGATAAGATTGGTAATATTAAAAATAAGGGTGTAATAGAAGCAAATAAGGTAGATAATGGTTATATGTATACGATTGATTCTAATGTTATTTCTGTATCTTATTTTTTAAATTATTTATCTAAGAATTACGATATTGAAGATATAGAGATTGATAATGAGAGTATTGATAATATAATAATTAAATTATATGAGGAATATAATCTATGAAGAGTTATTTAAGTTATTTTAAGTTAAGAATTATTACTAATTTACAATATAGGGCAGATGCTTGGGCTGGAGTGTCTACACAAGTATTTTTTGGTTTTATGTTTATTATGGTATATTTGGCTTTTTATGAATCGGGTACGGATAGTGCATTGCCTATGAATTATCAAGAATTAGTTACATATATTTGGTTACAACAAGCTTTCTTTGCTTTAATTTATCCATATGAAAAAGATAAAGAGCTTCTTGATATGATTAAGAATGGTAATTTGGCTTATGAACTTATTAGACCACAAGACTTTTATTTTAAATGGTATATTAAGTTTTTATCTAAAAAGATAGTTTCTACATTGCTAAGAATGTGGCCTATACTTTTACTTGGGTATATTTTACCATATCCTTATCATTTATCATTACCTATTAGTTTTATGAATTTAGTTATATTTATTATTTCTTTAATATTATCTGTATTACTTATTTCTTCAATAAATTTACTTATACATATATTAACTATGTATACGATTGATGATAAAGGATTTATAACCATATATGCTGTTATTGCTGAAGTATTTATGGGTGGTACTATACCATTGCCATTTTTTCCTAATTGGTTACTTAAGATATCTAATTTATTGCCATTTAGATATATAGGAGATTTTCCTTTTAGAATATATTCAGGAAGTATATCATTATATGAAGGAACTCATTTGTTGATTGGTTCTTTTATATGGATAACTATTACTATTGCTTTAGGATATTCTATATCTAAAATTACATTAAGAAAGGCGGTAATACAGGGTGGTTAAGTTATATTTTTCTCATTTAAAACAAAATTTAAAGAGTCAATTAGAATATAAATGGTCATTTATTATGAGTTTAATTAGTCAGATATTTGTCTTTTTTACATATTATTTTTTAATTATTTCTTTATTTACTAAATTTAATAATATTAAAGGTTTTTCTTTATATGAAGTATTACTTTGTTTTTCTATTATTAATATTGGCTTTTCTTTTAATGAGATATTTTTTAAAGGAATAGATAAATTTGAAGATTTTATTATAGATGGATCATTAGATAGACTTTTATTAAGACCATATGGTATTTTATTTCAAGTAATGTGTAGTAAAATGGATTTTTCTAAGTTAGCTAGAACTTTTCAGGGAATAATTATTTTAGTTATTTCTTTATATAAAATAAATATTGAATTAACTATAGGAAAAATAATTTTATTATTGGTAATGATTTTGTCTTCAATAGTGTTGTTTTTTGGTATATTTGTTCTAATGGCATCATATTGTTTTGTTACTGTTCATGGTCTTGAAGTAAAGAATTTACTTACTGATGGTGGTAAACATATGGCTCAATATCCTATTGGTATATTTAAAAAAGGTGTAATATTTATATTTAGTTTTATTATTCCTTATGCTTCAGTTAACTATTATCCACTTCTATACTTTGTAGGTAAGTCTAATAGTGTTTGGTATTTGTCATCACCAATACTATGTTTTATATATTTAATTCCATGTGTATATTTATTTAATTATGGTGTTAAACATTATACAAGTACTGGATCATAATTACGTATTAGATTACTTTAAATATGGAGATTCTTTTTGATGTTATAAAATATATTGTTATTAATTATAAATTATGATAGTATGATTTTTATAAATGGGAAGGAAAGATGTATATGATTGTAATGTTAAGCGGTCCAGATAAGAAATTGTTGGTCTTCCTAATGAATCTGCTATTATTATTGATAAATAGCATTAATTATATTGGAGAATACTATGTATTTCATGATGGTGAAATTAAGTAAGTTTAAATATGTTGTAACAAAAAAGTGTTGACAGGCATATACTAGTATGATATAGTTAAGTTGAATTTAAAGAGAAAGGAGTGGAAAACAATGAAGATAATGATTAATTTAAATATTTTTGATAAGGTGGTTTTTGATAGATGTGGAGAGCTTTGGTGTTTTCCACGTACAATGTAAATTTTAATTATCAAGACTGCTTAATTATAAGTGGTCTTTTTTTAGGAGGTTAGATATGAAAAGTTTGAAAGAATTTAGGCCTCTAATTAAATTAATTAAAGAAGATAAGAAAAAACTTATTATTGCAAGTATAATAATATTTGCTTCTGGTATTTGTGAAATTTTTACAGGATATTTAAATGGCAGGGCAGTTGAAGAAATTACAAAACTTAATGTAATTAGTTCTTTGATTTATTTGGGTATATATTTTATACTTGAAGTAACTATGGATGGTGTGTTATTACATAAGGCAAATTCTATGTTATATACTATAGAGAGTGCTTTAACTAGAAAATTAGGTTTTTATACTTATAAGAAAACGCTTAATTTACCTGCTATTGCCTTTGAAAAAACTTCATCTGGAGAGATAATTAATAGAATAACTAATGATGCTGATACGTTAAGCTTTGCTTTTGGTAGAATTCTTAATGTTATATCCTCTTTGGTTGCTTCATTAATAGTTATAGTATATGTTTTTATTAATTCATGGATAGTAGGGTTAGAAATATTGTTTTTTGTATCAATATTATTTTTGATACTTAAAAAATATAATCCTTTACTTAGAAAAATTCATGAAGAGAGAAAAAAAGAACAAGATAAGTTTACTTCTTTAGCTACAGAATCAATTAGGGGTGTAAGAGAAATTAAAACATTGGGAATTAAAAATAATTTAATTAATGATATTATAGATATTATTAAAGATATATTTAATAAATCTAAAGAAGAAATTGATATTCAGAAGAGTTTTAATATAAAGACTAGATTATTAAAGTCTATATTAGAATGCTCAGTATTTGCTACTTGTGTTATATTATTATATTATAAGATGATTAGTTTAACTTTCTTTATTGCTATGACTTATTATGTATATCGTTATACTTGGCTTATAGAAAATATTAATGATTTGACACAAACTTATCAAAAAGTTATTGTTTCTATATCTAGAGTTAATGATATATTAGAGAATAGAATTTATGATGATGAAAAGTTTGGTATTAAGGAATTAAATAAAGTTAATGGTATAATACAATTTAAGGATGTTACTTTTGCTTATCCTGATGAAGAAAAATTATTAGATAATTTTAATCTATCTATTTTTCCAAATAAGAAGGTTGCTATTGTAGGTTCTTCTGGTAGTGGTAAGTCAACTTTATTTAATTTACTTACTAGGATATTTGATCCTTTAGAAGGAGAAATAACTATAGATGGAGTAAATATTCAAGATTTAACAGAAGAGTACCTTAGAAAGCATATATCAATTATTAGACAAGAACCATTTGTTTTTAATAGAAGTATTAAAGATAATTTTAAAATAATAAATAATAAAATTACTATTTCTGAAATTAGAAAATATACTAAGATGGCTTATTTAGATGATTATATAATGTCTTTACCTAAGAAGTATGATACTGTTTTGGGTGAAGGTGGTGTTAATCTATCTGGTGGTCAAAAACAGAGACTATCGATTGCTAGAACTTTATCAAAAGGAAGTGAAATAATATTGTTTGATGAAGCTACTTCGGCTTTGGATAATACTTCTCAAGAGTATATAAAGAAAACTATTGATAATTTGGTTAAGAATCATACTGTTGTCATTGTAGCTCATAGACTATCTACGATTATGGATGCTGATATTATTCATGTTGTATCTAATGGTAAAATAGTAGCGTCTGGTAGACATAATGAATTATTAAATAGTTCTAATATATATAGAGAATTATATGAGACAGAATCTTTAAATTCATAATAAGTACTTGTTAAATCAAGTGCTTTTTTTATATAAATTTAAAAATATTTTTGTTAAATACTTTTTTTCATTTAAAACAAATTCATTAGATGTAATGAAATTAATATTATTATTTATAATTGGTATTTTCATTAATTTTATATGTGGAATTACAGCGAAAAAAATAATATGTAAATAATATTTATATATTAATCAATTATTATAGTTATCTTTTTTAGAGAATAACTTTTTTTAGTGTTCTTACTTTTTTGCACAAATTATTATAATTAGAAATATAAAATTTATTACAATAATAATTATATAAATAATGAAAGATATATTTTGAAAATAGTTGAATTAAATATTTGGCTATGTTATACTTATTCTAGGAGGTAGTTATGAAACTTATAAATAAGAAAGAAGAGAAGAAAATGAATATAGTAACTAAAGTAGTTATGATAATTGTTTTTGCTGTTATGGTTATAACTTTTGTTATTATGAGATTTAATTTAAAATATGAGTATGTTTGTTTTAATAGAGATATGCAAAAAGATGAGGTTGTTTTTGAATCATATTTGGATATTTGTACTACTAGAAAGGAATTACCTCAAGGTGTAGTTATTAATAAAAGTGAACTAATTAGTGATGTAGAGCATACTTATTATAAATTAGAAAAAGATATATATAAAAAGGGAGATATGTTATATAAGAAAGATTTTACTATTTATGAAGAAGAAAAAGTAGAAGAAAAGGTATTGACTTTACTTAAAGAGGCTACATTTAAGACAGATGAAGGGAAAACTATTTTAAATGAAGAAGATTTTATTAATTATCATGTTTTTATAGATGAAAATGTTCTTTATGCTGTAAATGAAGATAATAATGAAAAGAGAGTAATATTTGATAAGGAAAATGTTAAAAATATAGCTATTATGCCTATATGTTGTGCTGGAGATGGTAATTTACTTATTTTAACAGAATATGGTAATGTATATATATCTGAAAAAGATTGTAATTATTCTTTTAGTTTTGATTTTCCTTTTAAAAAATTAGATGTCTCAGATATTGTATCTTTTAAATTAGTGCCTACAGATGAATATAGTCACTATAATATGAATTTATATGGAATTAATTCAAAGAATGAAGAGATATTGATTCAAAAGTAAATTTGGAAATGTAATAAAACATTTCTTTTTCTTTTAAAATATGTTAATATATTTTTGTGATATTATGAAAAAATTAAATAAAATATATATAGAAATAACTAATGCTTGTAATTTAAATTGTAGTTTTTGTATTAAAAATAATAGAACTATTAAATATATGACAGTTAATGAATTTATTTTTATATTAGATAAGATTAGACCTATTTGTGATAATATATATTTACATGTTTTGGGGGAACCTTTAATGCATTCGGATATTGTTGAATTTATAAGAATAGCTAATGAAAAAGGGTTTAATGTTATGTTAACTACTAATGGATATTTAATAAATAGACTTAATAAAGATATTAGAATTAAAAGACTTAATATTTCTTTACATAGTTATAATACTAAATATAAGATAAGTCTTAATGATTATTTAATTAATATTTTTGATTATATAGATAGTATTTCAGATAATACTTTTATAAATTTAAGATTTTGGTTAAAAGATGATAATACTAAGGATATTATTGAATTTATTAATAAAAGATATAATGTATGTATTGAAAATATTAAAGATAATTCTAAGATTAATGTTTGTAATAATATATTTATAGATACATTTCATAAATTTATATGGCCTGATTTAGATAATAATTATTATAATGAATTTGGAAAGTGTCTTGGATTAAGGGATCATATTGGTATTTTATCTGATGGTACTATTATTCCTTGTTGCCTTGATAGTAGGGGGGTAATTAATTTGGGTAATATATATAAAGATAACATTGATGATATTTATAATAGTAAAAGGGTTAATGATATGATAAATAATTTTAGAAATAATAAAAAGTGTGAGGAATTATGTCGTCATTGTAGTTTTTTGGGTGATAGAAATGAAAGCTGTTAATTGGAAAAATGTTATTGATAAGAATGAATTAGATGAAGTGTGTAAATCTTTATCTTGTGGTAATTTGGTTATTTTTCCTACGGAGACAGTGTATGGAATAGGGGCTATTGCTACTGATGAGGAGGCAGTTAAAAAAATATTTATTGCTAAAAAAAGAGCAATGGATAATCCGTTAATAGTACATTTGGCAAATATGGAAGATATTTCTAAATATGCAATTATTAGTAATGATGTTGAACAAAAATTAATAGATGCTTTTATGCCTTGACCATTCACTTTAATACTTAAAAAGAAAGAAAATATTCCTAATGTTGTAAGTTGTAATTTAGATACGGTAGGTATTAGAATTCCTTCAAATAAGATTATACATACTATATTAGAAAAACTAGATCAACCTATTGCGGCTCCTAGTGCTAATGTTTCTGGGAGACCAAGTGGGACTAATATAGATGATATAAAAGATGAATTTAGTGAATCAGTCTCCTATATAATTGATGGAGATAATTCTTTGATTGGGCTTGAATCTACAGTAGTAAAAGTAGTTGATGGTGTACCGGTAATATTAAGACCTGGTTTTATATGTGAAAAAGATATTAGAGAAGTGATAGGAGACGTTAAGATATCTAGTGGTGTTTTTGGAGTGGTTAAAGGAAAGGTAGAAAGTCCTGGTATGAAATATAGGCACTATGCTCCGAAGACTAAGGTGTTACTCCTGTACTCTGAGAATAATATTGTTGATTTGGTAAGGAAAAATGTTATTGATAGAACTATTATTATAGGATCAGAAAAGTTGAAAGATGTTCCTTGCTCTAAATTCTTAAACTATGGAAATACTTATGAAGAAATATCTCATAATATATTTACATTATTGAGAAAAGTTGATAAATATAATGCTAATTTAATAATTATAGAAAGTGTAAAACAAGAAGGTTTGGGATTAGCTATTTTTAATAGATTGATAAGAGCATCTGGGTATAATTATATAAGTGAGTAAAAATATAAATTTTACTCTTTTTTTTTTAGATGTTTTATGCTATACTTTTATTATAGGAGAGAGTATATGAAGAAAAAATATATTATCATTATTCTTGGAGTATTAATTTTTATTTGTGGATTAATAATATTAATAAAAAAAGAAAACTTACAAAATAAGAAAAATAGTTTACAAATTATAGATGCTACTTATTCTTGTCAAAGTGTAAAAGAAAAATTTTATGAAGATGACAATTATGTATATTATTTTCCGTGTGTTAAGAGTAAATCTATATATGTAAAATTTGAAAATGGGAGTAAAATGCTTATTACTGAAGCTTTACAGAATAATAAAGTTACTATTGATGAATTATTAAAAAATGGCCTTGACGCTATAAAAGAAGAAAAATAAGACATGGAGGATTTTATGCAAGTTACAGAACTTTTTAAATTACAAAAACATTCAGTTTATCTAGTTAGAACAGAAGTTATTAATTATTATATATGTATACCTGAAAATAGTTATCAAAAAACAAATATTTCAATTGAAATAAAAACAAAAATGGGTAATTATAATATGGATGAAAATGATGAAACTTGGGTTTTAGAAAATGTAAAGAATACTTATAATTATGTTGATGACTATAATATCACATTAGTACTACCTATTATGAATGAAAGTATGCAAAGTATTTTGGAAAAAATGGATGAAGAAAAATTTGTTTTAGTTGACCAAGTTCTTGCTTATATTATTAATAGTTCATTTAATTTACTTACGCAACATAATATAAAGGTAGATAATAATGTTATTATGATTAATAATGATAGATATAAAACATTTATAATGTGGTTTTCTTCTAAATATAATGGTAGGGTAGAAGTTAAAAATATGTTGGAAGTTATTCATATTTTTAATGTAGAAGCTACGAGTTATAAAAAAGTTGAGACTCCTCTTATGAATTTTGTTGTAGGAAGTTATGCTACGGAGGTAGATGCTCCTCCTAAAGATATTAAACCAGAAATAAAAACAATTAAAAAAACTAAACCTGCTTATAGTGGTGGATTTGTTTCTTATTATGCTATTGCTATATTAGCTATAATAGTGGGTGTTGTTGTAATTATATTGGCCTTTTAAAGGCTTTTTTTAATAAAAAAATTATCAATTTCTTGATAATAATTAATTTAAAAAATAAGCAATAATACCAATTAGACTTGATCCTACCATTAGAACTAACATAAATATACCCATTATTCTATTAAAGGTATTAGCGTTAGATTTCTTCTTTTTCTTTTTTGCACTCATTTTTCTACACCTCTATTTAATTATACTAGAAAAAGTGAATATTTACAACTATAAAGAATATAATTTATTGGGTGAATACAAATGAGAAAAAAAATTAGTAATGTAAGTAGATTAATAGTACCAAATAAAAAAATTAATATCTTTGTAATTAGTATTCTTATTTTAGGAGTAATAACTGGTAGTATATTTATGACTATTATAAATAATAATGATAAACAAGTAATAATAAATAAAATTAGTGTTTTTATTCAAAATATAAATAACTATAATTTGGATAATACTGTTTCTTTTAAAAATAGTATTATTACTAATTTTACTTATGTAATAATTATTTGGATTTTAGGTATGACTATTATAGGGGTTATTTTTAATATATTTATGACTTATATAAAAGGCTTTGTTGTGGGATTCTCTCTTACTTCTTTTATAGTGATGTACAAGACTAAGGGTGTTATATTATCTTTTTTATATTTAATATTTGGTCAATTATTAAATATTTTTGCAGTATTACTTCTTATGATTTATTCTATTCTTTTTAGTACAAAATTGTTAAAACAAATATTTAAAGATAAAACTAATACATTATCTAATTTTATTAAGAAATATTCTTTTATATTATTAATAGCTTCAGTTATGTCTTTAGTGTCATCAATATTGGAAACATTTGTTTTCCCATCATTATTAAAACTTGTTGTTAAAATTTTTATTTAGGGCATAACTTCTTTTGAAGTTGTTTTTTTTTACTTTTAAATATGATATAATTTTAACAGATATATTTGAAAAGGAGTAACTAATATGAAAACAGTAGTAATTGGTATGAGTGGGGGGGTAGATAGTTCAGTGGCAGCTCTTCTTTTAAAAGAAAAAGGTTATAATGTTATCGGCTTATTTATGAGAAATTGGGATAGTACAATAAATAATGATTTTTTGGGAAATCCTGATTTGAATAATGATATTTGTCCTCAAGAGAGAGATTATAATGATGCTAAAAATATATGTGATAAATTAAATATTCCACTTTATAGAGTTGATTATGTAAAAGAATATTGGGATAATGTATTTACTTATTTTTTAGATGAATTAAAAAAAGGTAGAACTCCTAATCCTGATGTAATGTGTAATAAATATATAAAGTTTGATTTGTTCTATAAAAAGGCAAAAGAATTGGGAGCGGATTATATTGCTACGGGTCACTATGCTAAAATAATTGATGGAAACTTGTATAAAGCTAGTGATAAAAATAAAGATCAAAGTTATTTTTTGGCTTATGTTAATAAAGAAATATTTAAAGATGTAATATTTCCATTACAGGATATTGAAAAGCCGGAGGTTAGAAAGATTGCTTTGGAAAATGATTTGATAACAGCTAAAAAGAAAGATTCTACTGGAATTTGTTTTATTGGAGAGAGAAATTTTACTAACTTTTTAAAGAATTATTTACCAAATATTCCTGGGAAAATTGTTGATGTTGAAACTAATGAAATCTTAGGTGAACATATTGGCCTTATGTACTATACAATAGGTCAAAGAAAAGGTCTTAACTTAGGTGGTGGGGATAATAAAATTTTTGTTGTAAAAAAAGATATTGAAAATAATATTTTGTATGTTGCTAAAGGTAATGAGAATAAATATTTATATTCTATACATACGGGGGTGGAACTATGTTCAAGATACTTATAGCCGAGGATGACCGCGAGCTGCGCCAGCTTTTCCAGCACGTCCTCACCAAGAACGGTTATGCCGCAGTCGGCGTATCGAACGGCGAGGAGGCGCTCGCCGCCATGGACACAAGCTATTATGATTTGATAATTTCAGATATTATGATGCCAAAGCTCGACGGGTACGAGCTGGTGCGTTCACTGCGCGAGACGGGCAACAGTATTCCCGTGCTGATGATAACTGCGAAGGACGCGTTTGACGATATGCGTCTCGGCTTCGTCTCCGGCAGCGACGATTATATGGTAAAGCCCGTCAATGTAAACGAAATGGTACTGCGCGTCAGTGCGCTGCTTCGCCGGGCGCAGATGGCGAACGAGCGCCGTCAGGTGATCGGCGGGACGGTGCTGGAATGTGATTCGCTCTCGGTACACACCGGCGGCGAGAACATGGTGCTACCGCAGAAGGAATTCATGCTGCTATACAAGATGGTCTCCTTCCCTGGCCGGATATTCACGCGCCAGCAGCTGATGGACGATATCTGGGGCTATGAAACCGAGACGGACACGCACACCGTCGATGTACACATCGGACGGCTGCGCGAGCGCTTCCGCGATAATCCCGATTTCAGGATAGTCACGATGCGAGGAGTCGGCTACAAGGTGGTGAAGCTGTGAAAAAGAAGTTTACATCCATGCCGACGCTGCGCGTCTGGTTCACGCTGATATGCATGGTGGAGTATATCATCGTCGCGCTGCTCGCGGCGTCCATGTCGCTGCTCATCGCGGCAGCTGCGCTGTATTCCCGCGGCGCGGCCACAGTGCCCGCCGACACGGCGGAGCCTGCGATGAATGCCGAGACGACGCCCGATCCCGAAGCTCAGGCGCGGCAGG
>OJAM01000760.1_pt1 | contig 13209 bp, 8 predicted proteins | sample 1589071 | NCBI WGS metagenome assembly OJAM01 (sample SAMN03283243) | human gut metagenome | biome: human-associated habitat; material: feces | host: Homo sapiens | place: Peru | collected 2012
ATCGCCTTGGCGATAGAAGCTGATATTCTATCACTAACTTTATGCTCTTGCAATTCATAATCGCCATCGAAAGAAAAACCAAGAGACCTTAAACGCTTAATGGCCTCTGCGGGACCGAATCCGTCGGTTGAAATCGGCGTTTTTGATTTCAAATGACGTGCTACGGCGATTACATATTTGGGCGGATATTTTTTTCCATCGGATATAAGCCAATATTTTATACTTTCGTTATGAGACGGAATTCCGTTCTCGTCAATATAATTTAATGCATTGAGAATATCCTGTTTTTGAAATTGTGGTAAAGACATATTTTTCCTCCCTGATTGTACATAAAAACATTATAGTGTATGGATATATCGGATTTCAAGTAATTTGTCGATATAGATTTTAATAAAGAGACAACTCGCTGAAATTTTAAGTATCTTTTATGAAAAATTTTTAATAAATTTAAGGCTTATGCTTAAAAATGAAGGAAAAAGGAGCAGGGACATGAAAAAGAGGATTTTGAAAGTTTTGGCAGTAACGGTTATTGCGATATGTTCGTTTTTGCTTGTCGCCTGCAACAGTGAAAACTATAAAAGCGGCGGACTGAAAAAAACGACCGCCGTCGCGCCGATAGTTTACGACGTGAGCGAAAAAGAAAGCGCGGTGGAAAAGGCGGCGACCGTCGATTTGTCGGCGCTGTCCGAAGACGTGAACGCGGACGGAGCGACCGTGCTTTCAAACGACGTAACGACGATTACGACCGCGGGCAGTTATATATTGACGGGCGCGTACGCGGGGATAACCGTGAGCGTCGGCAACGGCGAAACGACGCATCTGTTTCTGAACGACGCGACGATATCGGGCGGCGCGGGAATCGCGATTTCAAACACGAATAAAAAATCGACGCTTATAATCACCGCGTGCGAAAACACCGAAAACGAAGTGGCAAGTAAGGGTGACGACGCGAACGCGATCCACGTCAAAGGCGCGCTGAAAATCAACGGCACGGGCACGATAAAAGTAAGCGCGAAAAAGAACGGAATAAAGGTTTCAAAAGGGCTTTCGATTGCGGATTCTACGCTTAACGTAACCGCCGGAAACCACGCATTGTCCGCAAGGTTTATCGAAACGGAAAACGTCAAAATTAACGTTTTATCCGCTGGAAAAGACGCGTTAAATGCTGAATGTGACGACAAAACGCAAGAGTTTACTTTGGACGAAGGATATGTTTCTCTTAAAAGCAGCGAGGTTTTCGCAAGCGTTTCGGGCGACGGAATTCAGGCGGACACGTTCGTATATATCACGGGCGGAAGCGTGGATATAAAAACCGCCGCAACGTTTGTGAGATACGGCGCAGAAAGCATGGCGACATACGACCTTTCCGAGGACGATTTCAGATATATTAAAAGCGGCGATACCTATAAAAAGACCGACGACGTAGCGACCAAGGGCGCGCGATACGCAATGATTCAAAGCGCGAAAGGCATCAAGTGCGGCGAAATCAAATATGAAATCGACGGCACGGAAAACGCCGTCACAAAAAATTCGAATTACTTTATCGTCATTGACGGCGCACGCGTGAAAATCAATTCGTCCGACGACGCAATCCACACGAACTCGGGAAACGTGCTTATAAAAGGTGGCACGCTTGACCTGACCACCCTCGACGACGGAATCCACGCCGACGAACTCGTGAAAATCGACGGCGGCGAAATCACCGTGAACGGCTCATACGAAGGAATCGAGGGCGCATACGTTGAAATAGGCGGCGGCACGATTTACATCACCGCAAGCGACGACGGCATAAACGCCGCAAGCGACGACGAAAGCGTGAGCGAACATATCATTATCTCGGGCGGAACGATAACGGTCGACGCGTCGGGCGACGGCTTGGACAGCAACGGCACGATTTACGTCACGGGCGGCACGCTTATCGTATACGGCCCCACGACGGGCGCGGACACAGGGCTTGACGCAGACGGCGGAATCCTTATCGACGGCGGCAACGTATTCGTCGCGTCGTCCAAAGAAATGCTGGAAATCCCCGCGTCGAACTCAAAATCCAACGTGCTTGTGTACGGCGTAAACACAGTCCCGGAGGGCTCGGAAATTATTCTGACAAACGCGGACGGCGGCGAAATGGTCCGCATAACGCTCAAAAAACAGGCGCAGGCGATAATCCTGTCAACGCCCGAACTCGCAACCAACGGCACGTATAGTCTGTATGCGGACGAAAACCTTCTTGCAAGCTTTTCGGTGACCGAAACGATAACGGCAATCGGCGTGCGGTCGAACGGCAGACAGGGCGGAAATCCCCCCGCGCCCCGAAAATAACATTGATCACAATCCATAATTCCTTAATCCTAAAACACATCAAAAGACAATACCACCGCAACTGCGGTGGTATTGTCTATTCCCCACAAGTACACAGTATCTTGTGGGGACCCCGAAAAAAACCACGCAGAACAAAGTATCTTGCGTGGGATAAATTTATATATTAAATCGTCTTAAAAATTCTTTCTTCCGATAATGTAGTCGACGGAAACGTCGAAAAAATCCGCAAGTTTCCACAGCGACGTAATACAAGGCTCTTTTTTGCCCGACAGCCACGCACTTATTGTGTTTTGTTTCACGCCGATTTTCTCGGCAAGGCGGACTTGGTTTAGGTTTTCTTCTTTCATCAATTCCTTGATTCGCTCGGCAACGATGACTTGCATTTGAAACACCTCGGCGCATTTAGTATTGACATATTAGCACCTTGGTGATACTATTTGTAAAAGTAGCCCCTTGGGGATATTTGCGAGGAAGTATGGTTATTTCGTTTTTCGGACACAAGGATTATTATTACGATGACGCCGTAAAAGCGGCGGCGTATTCTTTTGTCCGAAAGGTTGCGAAAGGGCAGGTGTCGTTTTTTGTAGGTTGTTATGGCGGATTCGACAAAATGTCGTACGATTTGGCAGTGCGATTCAAAAAAGAAGTCGACAGCACGGCGAAAATCGTATTCGTAACACCGTATTTAGACGAAAAATACCTTTTATACAAGACCGAAGTCGTCCCCTTTGACGAAGTGTTGTATCCCCCGCTCGAAAGCGTGCCGAAAAGACTGTCAATACTAAAACGCAACGAATACGTTGTGGAAAAATCGGATTTTATTGTGTTTTTTGTCGACCACGATTTCGGTGGCGCGGCGCAGGCGATGAACATTGCAAAAAGAAAAGGCAAGTCTTTCATAAACCTTGCCGAAAAATAATAGGGAGCGCACAGCGCGGCATAAAAACGAAAAATTTTTTTCGGGCAAAAAGGACTTTGTGCGCGAAAAATATTGAAATAAACCTTTTCATTGTGTTATAATTACTTTATCTTTTAATAACGTTGGAGGAAATTATGGCAGATTTTGACTTCAAAGCCGCTTCCGAAAGTATGATGGACTTTATTAAGAAAGTCGAAACGGAAATCGGTCCGCGTCTCCCGGGTTCCGACGAAGAACGCGCCGGCGCCAAACTCATCAAAGAAGAATACGAAAAGAACATCGGAATCAAGCCCGTGTCCGAGCCGTTCAAGGTTGCACCCGAAAGCGGAATCGGCTCGATCCCGTACATCGGTATCGGCGGACTTATCGCGCTTATCGCGTTCTTTATTTACCCGATAGCGGGCGCGGTAATCGCTGCGCTTTGCTTCATATACTTCGCGCTTATGGGCGGTTTCTACACACAGATTTTCGACTTCCTTTGGAAAAAGAAAGACACCGAAAACTTCTATACCGTGCAGGAGCCTTTGTCAGGCAAGACAGACTATACCATCGTGTTGTCCGCGCACTACGACAGCAGCTGGAACTGGAACCTTGCAAAGAAAAACCCCAAAACGTTCATTCCGAAAATCGTTTACGGCGTCGTAGGGCTCCTTTCGATTCTTGTGTTCGGATTCGTGTTGCAGTTTGCCGCGGGCGGGGCGTACGCTCATCCCTTGTGGACAAACGCCGCAACCATCACCACCTGGAAATGGTACGCATACGTCGGATATATCCTTCCCATCGTCTGCATTCCGGGGCTTTACTTCATCACGCAATTCCTGTCGCACGACAAAACCATCGCGTCCCCCGGTTGTATGGATAACCTTACGGGCATCGGCTTGAATCAGGAAATCGCCAAACATTTCAGCGCGCATCCCGAAGATTTGCCCGAAAACTGCCGTCTTATCTGCGCCGCTATGGCTTGCGAAGAATCCGGTCTCCGCGGCTCGCGCGCGTTCGTGAAACACCATAAAGACGACGGCATGCTCAAAAATTGCTATCAGATCAACGTCGACAGCATCTCCGACGAAGACTACTTCGAGGTCATTCAGGGCGACGCCGCGCAAATGTGCAAATTCGATATGGAACTGGGCGATATGCTTTACGAATCCTTGCAGGAACTCGGTCTTGTCAAAAAGACGGGCAGAATCTGGAATCCCGTCGGCGGTTGCGACAGCACCCCGTTCTGCCGTGCAGGCGTGAAAACAATCACCTTCGCCGCACAAAACCCCATCGCCACCAATTATTACCACACTTCCAACGATAAGTCGGATCGCTTAAAGACCAGCGTTTTCGAGGGCGGTATCGAAGCGGTGTATAGGACTATCAAGAAAATCGGCGCAAAAGAAGACCAAAAACGAAAATAAATCGCACCTTTTTGAGTTTTTTCGGGAACCTGAAAATCCGTGTACGCATTAGTACACTAGGATTTTCAGAACCCCAAAAGAAACATCAAAAATCTATCGATTTCTTTCCGTTTTAACAAAAACATTAAAGCACCCCAAGTGGGTGCTTTTTTTGTGTTGTTTTCCCCATTCAGGGAACCCGCGCGCCGCTAACCCTGAATTCCCCTTTCACGGTTTTTGAAAAGCGTGGTTTCCAAAAACCCGAGCAATGGTGGAATTCTATATTGTATATAAAAAATACATATCGCTTGCAAATATATTTTTGATATAGTATTATAATTATTAGTAAAAAATAAAAAATGCGATATTGTTTCGTTACGATATATCGGAGGAACTATGAAAGGCGGTTTTGGAAAATTTCTTACATTCATTTTAGGGCTTGTCGTGGGCGTATTGCTTGTCGGCGGTACGATTGCGGGCGTGGTGTACTACGCGGTGGCGGCGGTTTCCGTCAACGACGTGGAAAACTACACAAAGCAGGAATTCACTTTCATCGACAAGGACGCTGAAATCCGCAACAAATCCATACTTGACATTTACGATATGGTAAAAGGCGGCAACATCAAGGAGACGACGGTGTCCGACGCGAAGCGTATTTTCGGCATCGACATCATTAAAATCCTTGAAAACTCGCTTGAAATCACGGTGGACGACAAAAGTCGCGAAACGCTTGGCGCAATGAAGGTCGCGGACGTTTTCAAAGGCGATAATCTGAAAGTCGTGCTTAACTGCTTTACGCTTGGCGACGTTCTGAAAAAGACGGGTATCGACACAACCACGGGGCTTGCAAGCAAGCCGATTGTGCAGGAACATATTTCGGAGCCTGTCATCGACGGATTCAACGCGCTGCTTAAATCGTTGGAAATCAACGAAATGACCATTGCCGAAATGCAATATCTTCTCGGCGTGTCGTTTGGCGCGGGCGGAGTGCTGGACACTGTCGCAAACGTGAAAATCGGCGATCTCAATTCCGCGATAAACAACATTAAGTTTGAAGACGTTTTGCCCGATTTCGACCGTGATTTTTATGCCGAATGGGATAACACTGGCGCGGTATTATACAAAAAAGAAAGCGGCGGCGAGATTAAGTTAAAGCAACTTATCGAAGCGGACGGCAAAAGCGAATTTTTCAAATTCGTAAATACGGAAGCGAAAGACCCCGCAAAAACCTATTATAAATTAAACCGCGAAGAAGGCACGATAAAAGTCAGCGACGACGGCAACTGGGAACTTATTAAGGAACTTCCCGATTTCAACAACAGATACGATATAAGCGGCAAACGAAACCGCTTTGGTCTGGCGTACGTCGTGCTTGTTGACGACAACCAAATTAAAATTACAAAAAGATACGCGGACAGGGATTGCACCGTTGAAAACGAAGACGGAATGTATTATTTCAAATATACAAAAGACGCCGCCGGCACGAACTATCGTTACGGCGCGGCAATCCGCACGAAAATCGAAGGCACCGACCCCGCGCAATATAAAGAAGTTATCGAATGGCGCGGATACGTTGAGGCGACGGACGGCTTTGTGAACACAACCCCCGAAACCTACGGATACAGCAGCCCCGCGCAATATGAAAAGGAAGAACTTGTTAAGCAGGAAACCCCCGACCTTATAATGTGTGCGCTTGTCCACGTCGGGAAGAGCGAGCCCGTCCTTAAAGCGCTTGCGGACGAAACTCTCAACACCCTTGACGGCGCGATCGGCGATATGAAACTCGGTCAGGTCATCGAGATTACCGACGACAGCGCGGACATTCTGAAAAAACTGAAAGACAGCAAAATTTCCGAAATCGACAAAGACGTCAAGAACGTCAAAGTCGGCGATATTATGAAGGTTGTTTCCGTCACGACCGCAGAAAAAGCGACGGACGGCGCATATATCGCGCTTCCCGCACTTTCCGCGGGCAAAGTATACAAAGGCACGTTTATCACCGCAAAAGACGGGGATAAAACCGTATATCTTGTGAAATATAAGGACGGACTTACAGGATTTGGCGACAGATACAACATCACCGAAAAGGCAAGCAACGGCGTTGTCGTCGCGCTTGCAGACAAGACCATCGGCGAGTTGCAAACCGCAGGTATCGACGACCTTGTAAACGCCGCGCGACTTTCCGACGTCATGGACGTGGACGGCGACGTGTTTGTTTTGGACTCGACTGCCGACGCGAAATTTATCCTTGACCTTGACGCACACGGCGAAAACGGATTCTTCCGTCTTGCGGCGGCGGGCGAAACGGCTGAATATAAGAGAGTATACGAAGGCGACGGAAACGCCGTTGTCAAAAAACTTTCGACAATCGGCGTAAACAACATTGCCGCCCGTATGGACAACGTTGTCAACAGCACGCTCTTAAAGGAAGTCGTAGAAGTCAAAGAAAGATATAAATTAAGTGTCGCGACGGCGGCGGAAATCGCCAACACAAGCGTCAGGAAGTATATCTCGCTTGCCGACGTTTACGCAGCCCCCGAATACGCGGGAACGTTCAACGTGGGTTACGTGGAGACCGATCCCGACACGGACATTAAATTCGTGCGCGCAACAGGCACGATTGTGGCGGGTGTCACGCAGTACGTGATTGTCGATAAGGCAAGTTCGGGCGTGCTTGTCGGATTGCAGGACAAAACCATCGGCACGCTTTCGACGGGCGTTGACGAAGTCGTCAACGGCGCAACCCTTTCGGACGTTCTGGAAATCGACGGAAATGTTTACGCCAAAGCGACAGATTTCGACGCGGCGGTTGCAACAAGTTACGAAAAAATCGGTCAACACGTCGCATATTATAAGGATGGCAACCTGTTCCTGGAAGCAGGCTACGTCAGAAACAACAACGGCGATTACGTATATCTTGACAAAGAACAAGACGGCACGCCGGTTAACGACCATATCAAGTTCGGGACGCTTTACAACGAACACGGGGTAGAAGAAACCAACGGAGCATACTTTAAGTACAACGGAAATCTTTATAAATTGTCCGATTATAAACGCTATAAGTTTGACGGCGAAACCGCAACCGAATACTATGCCTGCATTTATAACGGCGAATCCGACAAGATCCTTTCAAAAATGGCAACGATGACCGTTAAGGACCTTGCCGACAGCGGCACGATGGACAAAATCGTGAAAGATATGCGTATCGGAGACGTGATGGAACTCAACGACAAAAACAGCGTTTTATACGGTCTCGGCAACAGCAAGATTTCTTCAATCGAAGCCGAAGTGACCGACAAAATAAAAGACGCAACCTTGCGTGAACTGAACGCCTGGGGCAATCTCGGGTTGACCGAAGAAGAATTGAACAAGACCGTCAAAGTAACGGGTGAAAAAGTGGGCGAAATGAAGGCCGCTGACTTCATCAGAATTGCAATTCGACTTGCGACCGAGTAATGGCATACCATATCAGGAAATACAGAGAATCGGATCGCGACGACGTAAGGAAGATTTGCCACCTTACGGCGACCGCGCCCGCATACGTCAAAAATCCGGAACTTGTCGCAACGCTTTACGCCGACTATTATACCGAGTTCGAGCCCGACGGAATCTTTATTCTTGCGCGGGACGAAGACGACGTTGCGGTCGGATATATCCTGTCAAGTCTTGATTACAAAACCTTTGTGAAAACGTTCACCAAATACGTTATGCCGCGCGTCAGAAAACTTTCAAGGCTTGAAGCGTTCACGCACTTTTTCGCATTCCGCCAAAGTTTGTATATGGACGCGAAAAAATATCCCGCGCATTTGCATATCGACATTTTGCCCGAGGCGCAACACCAAGGATACGGCACGAAACTTATGGACGTTCTTATGGATTACCTTGCCGAAAAGGGCGTGAAAGGCGTGCATTTGGGCGTTGGCGGCGACAACGCGGGCGGCATCAGGTTTTACGAAAAGTACGGATTTACGATGATACACGACTTTGGAAAGACAGGAAAAATTTTTGCGGGAGTGCCGTCGGAACTCCTTGAAAAGCGCAAAAAACAATAACGAAAAGGCGGAAAATATCAGAGAGAAAACAACCACTTGACAACGCGCGTAATAATAAATATAATATACTAAACTCACAGGCGATGAGAAACAAGAGTAGCGCAGGACGCCATCAAGAGAGAAAACCCTTTGGCTGCAAGGTTTTTTGGATAAATGCGGGAAGTGCGGTTTTGAGCCTTACGGGAGGAAATGCCCGTGCGTGCGCGCAAACGTTATTGCGCTATCCTTGATTGAGGTGGAACAACGGAGTTAATTTCAGCCCGTCCTTAAAGGAAACTTTTCGGACGGATTTTTTATTAAAGGAAGGTAAAAATGTCGGGATATCTCAAAAGTTACGTGGCGGCGGCAATGGAAAAAGATCCTGCCGCGACAAGCAAAATTATGGTGCTGTTTACCTATCCCGGGGTAAAGGCGCTTATGTGGCATCGTCCCGCAAACTGGTGTTACAGGCACAAAATGAAATTCCTTGCGCGGGTAATTTCGCAACACGTGCGGTTCTGGACGGGCATTGAAATTCACCCGGGCGCGACAATCGGCAAGGGAGTGTTCATCGACCACGGCGCGGGAGTCGTCATCGGCGAAACGGCGGAAGTCGGCAACAACGTTACGCTTTATCAGGGAGTAACGCTTGGCGGCACGGGAAAAGACGCGGGCAAACGACACCCCACGATCGAGGACAACGTCGTGATTGCGGCGGGCGCAAAAGTCCTCGGGCCTTTCACCGTCGGCAAGGGAAGTAAGATCGGCGCGGGCAGCGTAGTGCTGAAACCGGTGCCCGAAAACTGCACAGTCGTGGGCGTTCCCGGGCGCATCGTAAAGCAGGACGGAAAGCGCGTGGACAGCTTAAACCAGGTGGAACTTCCCGACCCCGTACTGGAAGAACTTCGCCGCATAAACGCAAGGCTAACGCAAATCGAAAACCTTTCGGGCATCAACTGTTCGCGTTATTCGATTGCAAACGAAGAAAATACAAAATCAACCGAAACGACAGATTAAAGGAGAAAAAAGTATGGTTAAAGTATACAATACGCTGACAAGAAGAAAGGAAAAACTTATTCCGCTTTCGGGCAACAAAATAAATATGTACGCGTGCGGCATCACCGTTTCGGGCGACGCTCACATCGGTCACGCATATCAGGCACTCATTTACGACATCATCAGAAAGTACCTTGTAAAAAGGGGTTTTGACGTAACGTATGCGAGGAATTACACCGACGTCGACGATAAGATTATCGCAAAATCGAAAGAGACGGGAATCCCTGCCGACAAGTACGCGGCAATGATGATAAAACGCATCGACAAAGTTATGCGTGAGTTCGACGTGGACGATCCCGACATCTGGCTGAAAGCGACGTGCAATATCGACAACATCATTGACTTCATAAAGGGGCTGGAAGAAAAAGGGTATGCCTACGCAACGCCCGAAGGCGACGTGTATTTCTCCGTCGAAAAATTCCCGTCCTACGGCGCGCTCAGCAACAGAAAAACCGAAGAAGCGTTTTCCGGCGTCCGCATCGAAAACGAAGACAACAAGAAAAGCGCGCTGGACTTTGCGCTTTGGAAGTCCGCAAAAGAAGGCGAAATTTCGTGGGACAGCCCGTGGGGCAAAGGACGTCCCGGCTGGCATATCGAATGTTCGGCAATGAACCGCGCGGCGTTCGGCGACCAAATCGACATACACGGCGGCGGCCGCGACCTTATTTTCCCGCATCACGAAAACGAAATCGCGCAGTCCGAGGCACTTACCGGTAAAAAATTCGTGAAATACTGGATTCACAACGGGCTTATCAAGGTCAACGGACAAAAAATGAGCAAGTCTTTGGGCAACAGTTTGCTCCTTGAAGACTTGTTGAAAAAGTATTCGGCGGAAACGATAAAATTCGCGCTGTTGCAGACGAACTATCGCGCCGACATTAACGTTACGGACGACCTGTTCCCCACCGCCGAAAAACACCTTGTCGACTTTTACAGAGTTTTGGAAGAAGCCGAAAAATCCGGGCTTGAAAGCAGCAAGAAGACCGAAAAAATCGGAGAAGACTTTGTAAATTGCATGGACGACGACTTCAACACCGCGCTTGCGATAAGCAATCTTTTCGGATACTTCAAAACCGTCAGAAAGAAGTTGAAAGACGGCGACGTAACCGCAATCGAAGACATCAACGCAATCCGTGAAAACTACGATATCCTTGGATTGTTCCGCGCGAACGCAAAAGAATTTTTGAAAAAATACGACAAAGCCGACGCCGAAGACAACGTGTCCGTCCCCGAAGAAATTTTCGCGCTCGCGGAAAAGAGAAAGGCGGCGAAAGCCGAAAAGAACTACGCTCTCGCCGACGAAATCAGGAAAGAAATCGCGGACAAAGGGTTTATTCTTGTCGACACGAAAGACGGATTCACGATAAAAAAGGCATAACGAAAAAGGTCGGGCGCGAAAACCGCGCCCGTTTTTATTAAGGAAAAATCATTGACTATATTAACTTATTAAGGCTATAATATAGTAATTAAATCGAAAAAGGATTTTTTATGGCTTATTACGAAAGACTGAACATCAAAGATATTTTTCAGGAAGAAGTGTTCACCGACGAAGTGATGCAGCGATATATGTCGGAAGACGCGTATCGCGCGCTGAAAGACGTTATCGCGCGCGGCGACGAACTGCCGAGAAGTCTTGCCGACGAAGTTGCCGCGGCAATGAAGACGTGGGCTGTCGAAAAGGGCGCAACGCATTTCACGCACTGGTTCCAGCCGATGACGGAATACACGGCGGAAAAGCACGACAGTTTCATTTCCGTCGACAAAGACGGAAAGGTACTGCTGGAATTTTCGGGCAAAAGTCTTTCAAAGGGCGAAGCGGACGCGTCGAGTTTCCCGTCGGGCGGAATCCGCGCCACGTTCGAGGCGCGCGGCTACACCGTATGGGATTGCAGTTCCCCGGCGTTTATCAAGCGTTCAAAGGGCGGCGCGGGCGTACTGTGCATACCGACGGCGTTTTGCGCCTACACCGGTGAGGCGCTTGACAAAAAAACCCCGCTCCTTCGCAGTATGAACGTTTTAAACCGCGAGGTTTTAAGGCTTTTAAGGATTCTCGGAGACAACGAAACCAAAAAAGTTACTCCCGTCGTCGGCGGCGAGCAGGAATATTTTTTGATTGACAAAAACCACTATATGCAGCGCGAAGACTTGAAGTACGCAGGACGTACTTTGTTCGGCGCGCCCCCCGCAAAAGGACAGGAAAAGTCCGACCAGTATTACGCGACAATCCGTGACCGCGTCGCCTTTTTTATGGAAGACCTGAATCGCGAACTCTGGAAACTCGGCATCGCCGCAAAGACGGAACATAACGAAGTCGCGCCCGCTCAGCACGAGCTTGCGCCGATTTTCACGTCCGCAAACATCGCGACCGACCAGAACCAACTTATTATGGAAACGATGAAAAAGGTTGCGGAAAAGCACGACCTTGCGTGTCTTCTGCACGAAAAGCCTTTCAACGGCGTCAACGGCAGCGGCAAACACAACAACTGGTCGATAATGACGGACACGGGCGTGAACCTTTTGGAGCCCGGCAGCAATCCCGCCGAAAACCGCATATTCATGCTTATGATACTTGCGGTCATCGCGGGAGTGGACGAATACGCCGACCTTGTCAGAATGAGCGCGGCAAGCGCGGGAAACGACAACCGTCTGGGCGGAAACGAAGCGCCCCCGTCGATAATTTCGGTTTTCGTCGGCAACGACCTTTACTCGGCATTTGAAACGCTGAAAGAAGGCAAAACCGCCGTTACGAAAGTCAAAGAGTACATCAAAATGGGGCTGCCGTCTTTCCCGAAACTCAAAAAGGACAACACCGACAGAAACCGCACCTCGCCGTTTGCGTTCACGGGGAACAAGTTTGAATTCCGCATGGTCGGAAGCAGCGCGTCGCTTGCGACGTCCATAATCGTCCTTGACACGATAACCGCCGAAATGGTGCGCCGTATCGCCGACGAAATCGAAGAAAAGACAAAATCGGGCGAAGACCTCGACCACGCGTTGTCGGAAATCATCGTGTCTTATATCCGCGCGCACGGCCGCATTATCTATAACGGCAACAATTACAGCAAGGAATGGGTGGAAGAAGCGAAACGCCGCGGTCTTCATATGACGTCCAACAGCCTTGACGCGTTCAGATGTATGCTGGACAAGGATATTGTCAATCTTTATGAAAGGAACGGCGTTTTAAGCGAAAAGGAACTTACGAGCCGTTATGAAATCTTTGTCGAAAATTACGCAAAGACCGTCAATATCGAGGCTCTTGCAATGCGAAATATCGCAAGGAAACAAATTCTGCCTGCGGTCATGAGGACGGAAGGAAAACTTGCGGCATACCTGAAAGACGTAAGGAAAATAAATCAGAAATTCGGGGCGGCGGACGAAAGACTGCTTGCCGAAACCGATAAACTTATCGACGAAACCGATCGTCGCACGACCGACCTTGAACACGCTCTTGCAAAGGCAAAGTCGATTGAGAATTTTGAAAAACAGGCGGTGTGTTACC
>OJAM01000763.1_pt1 | contig 13197 bp, 10 predicted proteins | sample 1589071 | NCBI WGS metagenome assembly OJAM01 (sample SAMN03283243) | human gut metagenome | biome: human-associated habitat; material: feces | host: Homo sapiens | place: Peru | collected 2012
TGCCCCAAGCACAAGATTTGTGGTATTCCCCCTCAACCTCAACGGCAGCAGCAACATCACCACCGCCATCAGCGAAGTGAGCAGCACAAAGAAGGCAAAAACTATCAGCTACTTCAACACATTAGGCATCGAATCCTCCCACCCATTCAAAGGCATCAACATCATGGTGACCACCCACACCGACGGCACCACCACCGCAGTAAAAGTTCTCCACCACTACTAATCTTCCCCCCACACACCTCACACGTTTGACTGTTGTGGTTGTGGATTGAGAGCCCACTCGCCTAAAGATTGTTGACTTAATGGGTGGTGAAGGTGAAGAAGCGGGTGCGGATGGTCCAAACATGGATTGCCCAGAGGAGGAAGAAGCCGTTGGAAACCACATCGTAAACGGTGCCCCATGGCGATGGGAGGGTGATGAAGAAATTGAGCGCCCAGAGCATTAAGTCGATATCGAAAAGCAGGTTCCATAGGCGTTCGCGGCTGGTGAACTCCACCACCACGTGTTCGCCCTCGCCGACCACCACTTTGTGCTCGGCTTGCACTCCCGGTTGCCACTTTCCCAGCGGCACACAGAATCGCACACCAAGGCTATACACGCCTTTCGGCAACTCTATTTTCACTTCTTTGCCTCGCATCAAGCCCACAGGCCTGCCTCCGATGAGCACCCACAGCGGAATGCGCATCGGAATCAAACCACTCTGCCGATGTCGAAGCGTGATGAATGACATGGGGATTTTGAAGTCAACGAGACTACGAGACTACGAGTCAACAGGTCAACGAGTTTTTTATCTGACGAGTCGGACAGGTCGGACAAGTCCGACGGAACAAAAACGCCCCCATCGTGCCAAGCAACCTTATCCGAGCCGAAGCCATAGTCTTAACTTCTTTAACTTCTTAACTCCTTAACTTCTAAAAAAAATCTTCTTAACTTCTTGAAAAAATCTTCTGATGGAAAATTCTAATTTCTAATTTCTCAAGAAGGTTATTTTGCTTCTTTTACGAGGTAGATTTGGGTGGGGAAGTGGTCGCTGTAGCCGTTGAGGAACACGCCACCTGAATAGGTGCGCAAGGGGTAGCCTTGGCGGTCGCCGTCGGTGGTGCGCAGAAATTCTTTGTTGAGCACATCGGCGCGCACGAATGTGAGTTGTGGCTTGTCTTTGCCGCTATAGTGCTTCAGGAAGTAGCCGTTCATCACAATCTGGTCGAAGAGGTTCCACGATCCACGGTAAGCAAGTGTGCCGATGCCCTTAGCCAACTTTTCCCAGAATGGGTTGTAGATGTCGTTCACAGTCTGCACGTCCTTCACGTTTGGCATTGCCTTCAGCACTTCGGCGCAACTTTTGTTCATTGGATCGTCGTTCAAGTCGCCCATGAAGATGATGCCTTGGTTGGGGTCGTCGGTGAGCAGCGAGTCGATGGTGCGGCGTGCCATTGCAGCGGCAGCCTCACGCAAATAACTGCTTTGCTCTTCGCCACCGAGGCGTGATGGCCAGTGGTTGACCAGCACACTCACCTTTTCGCCAGCCAGCATACCGGTCACGCACAGTTGGTCGCGGGTGCGGAACGATGGGTTGGTGGGGATAGTGAGGCGTTGGTTGGTCACATTCAGCACCTTGAAGTAGCGAGGGTTGTAGAGCAAGCCCACATCGATGCCACGACGGTCAGGGCTGTCGTGATGCACGATTTGCAAGCGCCAAGACTTGATTTCGGGTTGCTTCACCAAGTCTTTCAGCACAGAAATGTTCTCCACTTCCGACACGCCGACGATTACGGGACCGTTTGGAGTGGATTTGGTAGCCATTTGGCTGATAGCGTAAGCCAAGTTATGCTGTTTCGACCAGTATTTTTGATGATTCCATTGGCGAGCGCCGTTTGGCGAAAATTCCAAATCATACTTGCCATTGTTGTTGATAGTGTCGAACAAGTTTTCAAGGTTGTAGAAAGCGATTCCGTATATGTTGAAACGCTTACCTTGCTTTGAATCCTGTGCATTGGTGCGTAAAACTGGTATCAAGCACACCAGAACCAATGCTAAGCACATTATTTTCTTCATTGCTGTTATGTTTTTTGCTGTTATGTTTGCGTAATTAATTAGTTGGTTCGTTCGTTTTTGGTTGAATTTTCAAAAGTAGTGCAAATTTCCCAATTCCCCAAAAAAATCCTCACTATCCTCTACAAAATCCACAGTGTAGTACACAAGGCAGAGGTGGAGGGTGGCTGGTAGCCGTTGGAAACGGCATATTGTGGTTAACTCCATGCAAGCTCGCTTGCGAGCGCAGCTTGGAGATAGGCCAACATCAAGTGGTGAGCGTCGGAGACGGTCGGTCGTGGTAGCATCATAGCCTCAACCATAACCGACCCTCTACGAGGCTCACACTCTCTTTAGTTTTGTCTCCAAGCTGCGCTCATTCGCTCCTGCGGAGCTTCATTCGCTTGCATGGAGTTAACCACAACACGCCGTCGCCGACGGCTATATCTTTTTGGCGAAACCGATTTCTCGGCACCAATCAGCGGCGCTTTGAGGCGGCCATCACGGCATCGTAGTCCACATGGTCGTAGAGGATGCGTGGGCGTGTGGTGAAGCGTGGCGAAGTCACATCGCGCTCCGCACGGTAGTATTTGGTGCTGATTCTGCCGAGGCGCAGGAGCGTTTGCCCCACGTTGTCGGTCATGAATTTGCGATTCACCGCCGCACGAATGTCGTTCACGATTTCGGGGTGCAACTGCTTGTAGCGGTCGGAGCACCAAATGACGAAAGGCACCTCGTTTTGGTGGCGAAGCATATCGGCAGAGGGCGCATACGACACATGGCGGCCACGCTGGTCGCGATAGTCGTAGATTTCCTCGCCATGGTCGCTGAAATACACCACCACAGCATTTTTATTGCGGTAGAGGTCGAAGATGTGCCCCATCACGGCATCGTTATATAATGTGGCGTTGTCGTAGGTGGCAATCGCCCATTTTTTGGTCTTGTCCATCCACTTCTCCGTGCGCTTGATGTCGGCCGAGTGGTATTTTTCATATTTGCTCTTTCGGGGGTAGCGGCGGCAGAACGACACATGCTGACCCATCAGGTGAAACACCACCAGATTGTGCTTCTTCGTGGGCTTCACATTCTTGTGGAAATCATCGATTAGCTGCATATCGTAGGTGAACGTAGAGTCGTTGCACGCCGTGTACGACAGGCGTGTGATTTCGGGATTGTAGATGAAGGCGTTGACGGTGATGGTGTAGAGCCGCTTCGACATGTAGGTGCGCTGCATGTCCCACATCCACACATCATAGCCGCTACGCTTGAAGATGGTAGTGAAATTCGGGTGGTCGAACCAGTTTTCGCCATCGCCCACACTATTGATGCTAAAGGTGTTTTTCTCCACCACCGAGGTCACATTCTCCTGCGCCACCACATCGGTGAAGGCAAACAAATTGCCACCAGCCAGCTCACGCTCCATGCAGGGCGTGGTGAGTATGTGGTAGCCGTAGAGGCTGGCGTGGTGCTTGTTGTAACTTTCGCCAAGCACATATATCACCGTGAGCGAGTCGGTGTCCTCAATCACAGGGGTGGTTTCATACACCTTTTCGGCTTGCTTGATGGCAAACTTCACATCATTGTCGAAGGCACGGAGCGAATTGATGGCGTGCAGACTTTGCGACCAAGGGTCGAGCGAATCGTAGGGGAAACAGTTTCGCCAAATGTAGATTTGAGCCGAATTGCAGCAGCACAGCAGCCACACATAGCACACCGCCATCAGCACAATGCCAACCGCAGCGTTGAGACTGGTGAACCAAGTGAAGAAACGCTTATTCAACTTTCGGTGCAAAAAAACGGTGATGGCGCGTCGCTTCCATTCGCACACGCCAATCGCCACCAGCACCACAAAGTCGAGAAGATAACTCAACTGGCTGGCGTTGGTGAGCATATAGGTGTCAACAAACTCTGAACTCTCTTTTGGATTCGTCTCCACGAGCACCGTGAGCGTCTGTTGCGAAATGCACATCTCAAAGTTGAGCGCCAAAAACAGCGTGATGCCCATCAGTGTCCAGAACAGCGTGTAGAGAAACGACTTCACCGCAATTTTCGCCCGCTTTCCCTTCACCCAATAAATGAGGCAAGTGGCAAGATACACCACGGCAAACTCGATGCTCAATCCCTGCACAAACTGCAACGTCTGCTCCACACGGTTGTCGAGAATATAGCACATCCAATGGATGGGCTGCTCAATGCACATCAAAAACGTGAGCACAAAAAACACCGGCTCAGCCTTCACAGGCGTGGCCATCGTCCTCACCCATCGCGAAATATGTCCCTTAAAATCCTTCATCTTTTTCCAAAATTCGCCCACAAAATTACAAAAAAGATAAAAGACAATATAAATTAGACATTAGATTTTTAAGTGACTTGAAGTTTTAACACAGAAAAGCATACCAAGGCAGAACCACCATGCTACAGCAAAATAATGCCCGTCATCTCCTGTATTGCGTCCAACAAATCAGTTTTAAAGCGCAGAAATAAGGTGCCTAAGTAAAAGTTCGGAAATGCACCCTGAAAGTTCGGAGAAACCTCAAAAAGTTCGGAGAGGAAAAGAAAAAGTTCGGAGAGAATCCTTGACTTAATCAAGAACAAACCTACTATATCAGCGGCAGAAATTGCAATGAATATAGACATGTCATCACTAGGCGTAGAGAAGCAAATCAAAAAGCTCAGAGAGGCAGGAATCATCAAACACAATGGAGCAGACTTTGGCGGTTATTGGGAAATTGTCAAATTAGATGACAAATAAAAATCAAGATCTTTTGGAGATAGATCATGGAGTATTTCACAAAATGTAACCAATAAAATTTGGGTTTCGATTCACTTCTCATTCCACGAATTTCGGGTAAAAATGGTGGGATTTTGCGGAGAAAATTTGGTCTATTCGGAATTTATTGTAAATTTGCAGTAAATTTCAAATAGAAACCTCTAATCTTCTCAAATATGGAACATTACATTAATCGTGAAATGTATCTTCAGAAACTCATCAATAGGCGCAACAATGGCGAAGTGAAAGTTATAACTGGCTCCAGAAGATGCGGAAAATCGTGGCTGTTGAGCAAAATATACACCGATTGGCTCATTAGCCAAGGCGTTGATAAAGAAAATATTATCCTCATCACTTTCGACACCGACGACCTTGAGGAAACGAGGGATCTTACCGATAAAGACAACCTCAAGGCGTATCTTCGCGAAAAAATCACCAGCGACAGCGAACAGTACTATGTGTTTCTCGACGAGATTCAAGAAGTAGATGGATTCGAGAAAATTGTGAATGGGCTGAACAAGAAGGACAATGTGGATGTGTATGTCACTGGATCAAATTCAAGGTTTCTGTCAAGTGACATCAACACCCTTTTCCGTGGCAGAGGCGACGAAGTGCGGGTTTACCCGCTGTCGTTCAAGGAGTTTTGTAGCAATCGGAGCGAGCCAATCAATGCTCTTTGGAAAGAATACTACACTTTTGGCGGTATGCCTGGACTCATGCGGCACAAAACCCCAGAGCAGAAAACCTCCTACCTCCAACGCCTTTGGACCAAAACATATATCGCCGATGTGGTGGACCGCCAAAACGTTAAAAACCGCCAAGCACTGGAAGCCCTGGTCGACACGCTTTGTTCCTCCATTGGCTCGCTGAACAACCCCAATAAGATAGCAAACACTATCACTACTTTGCAAAAGGTGAAAATCAGTTCCGAAACCGTGAACACGTACCTCGGATACCTTGAAGATGCTTACCTTTTCCAAGGCGCAAAGCGATACAACATCAAAGGAAGAAGATATTTTGAGTCGATACAAAAATACTATGCCGTGGATGTGGGGTTGAGAAACGCTCGGCTCAACTACCGCCAGCAAGAGATTACGCACATTATGGAAAACGTGATTTTCAATGAATTGTGCATCAGGGGATTTCGGGTTGATGTTGGCGTGGTTGAAAAGCGCGAAATGGTGAATGGAAAGTCGGAATACAAGCAATACGAGGTGGATTTCATAGCCACCAACGGCTCGGAAAAATACTACATACAATCGGCTTACGCACTCCCCGATGATGAAAAGCGCGAACAAGAACTCGCCTCGCTCAAACGCATCGACGATTCGTTTAAGAAAATCATCATCGTAGGCGATGACATCGCCGCCTATACCGACGACAACGGCTTCACTTTCATCGGTCTGTTCCAATTCCTCACTTCCGACAAGGTGCTGTAACAACATCAAAGCAGCGTCTATTCGGAATTTATTGCAAATTTGCAGTAAATTTCGGGTAGGTGGGAGTGGGGGTGCTGTGGGTGGGGTGGAATGGTGGTTGGAATGGTGGCTGTGGGGTGGGATTAGTGCTAAAAAATGGGATTGTCTTTTATAAGTTGAAAATTCTTTGTAAATTTGCACGATTATAGGCACTTACAAGCGCCTTGCGCCCTAAGTGGCAAATCAACAAATGGCAAAACAACAAAAAATATATATATTTTCAAGCTATGAACGTTTCATATAAATGGTTGAAGGACTACATCGACTTCGATTTGACCCCACAAGAAGTGAGCGTGGCACTCACCTCGCTCGGTCTGGAAGTTGGTGCTCTTGAAGAAGTAGAAACTATCAAAGGCGGTCTGAAGGGACTTGTGGTGGGCGAAGTGCTCACTTGCGAAATGCACCCCAACAGCGACCACCTGCATGTCACCACCGTTGACCTCGGCAATGGCGAGGCTCCTGCGCAAATCGTGTGCGGCGCTGCCAACGTGGCTGCCGGCCAAAAGGTGATTGTGGCAACTCTCGGAACAAAACTTTACGATGGCGACGACGAGTTCACCATCAAGCGCTCAAAACTTCGCGGCGTGGAGTCGTGCGGTATGATTTGCGCTGAAGACGAAATAGGCGTGGGCTCAAGCCACGATGGCATCATCGTGCTTCCTGCCGACGCGAAAGTGGGCACTCCTGCAGCCGACTACTACGGTGTGGAGAGCGACTGGCTGATTGAGGTGGACCTCACCCCTAACCGTGTGGACGGTGCTTCGCACTACGGTGTGGCTCGCGACCTCTACGCTTGGATGAAGCGTCACGGCTACGACACCAAGATTCACCGCCCAAGCGTTGACGCTTTCAAGAGCGACCGCGCCGACGGTGCCATTCCTGTGGAAGTGGAAAACACCGAGGCTTGCCCTCGCTACTGCGGCCTCACCATTCGTGGCGTGAAGGTGCAAGAAAGCCCTAAGTGGCTGAAGGATTACCTTCTGACCGTAGGCCAACGCCCTATCAACAATATTGTGGACATCACCAACTACATTCTCCTTGGCACAGGTCAACCTATGCACAGTTTCGACCTCAGCAAGGTGAAAGGCGATAAGGTGGTGGTGAAGACCGTTGCCCCAGGCACTAAGTTCACCACTCTCGACGGTGTGGAACGCACACTCACCGACCGCGACCTCATGATTTGCAACGCCGAAGAGCCTATGTGCATCGGCGGTGTGTTTGGCGGTCTGGATTCAGGCGTGACCGACGCCACTACCGACGTGTTCCTCGAAAGTGCCTACTTCCACCCCACTTGGGTGCGCAAGAGCGCACGCCGCTTCGGCTTGAACACCGACGCATCGTTCCGCTTCGAGCGTGGCATCGACCCCAACGACACCGTTTACAACCTCAAACTCGCCGCTATCCTCATCAAGGAACTCGCAGGTGGTGAGATTTGTGGCGATATCATCGATGTGAAGAGCCGCGAATTCCCTGGTTTCCCTGTGGAACTGAAGTTCGACTATGTGACCAACCTCATCGGCAAGCACATCGACAACGACACCATCAAGGGCATCGTTGAAAGCCTTGAAATGAAAATCGTGAGCGAAGACGCAGAGAAAATCAACATTGTGGTGCCAGCCTACCGCGTGGATGTGCAACGCCCATGCGACGTGGTGGAAGACATTCTCCGCGTGTACGGTTATAATAATGTGGAATTCACCAGCGAGGTGAAAGGCACACTCAGCAACAAGAGCGAAGTTGACTTCCGCGACGATATGCAAGACCTCATCTCGGAACAACTCACCGCTGCTGGTTATAACGAAATCATGAACAACTCGCTCACCAGCTCAAGCTACTACGAAGGCTTGGAAAGTTACCCTGAAAAGAACTGCGTGCACCTGATGAACGCCCTCAGCGGCGACCTCAACGTGATGCGCCAAACCATGCTGTTCGGCGGTTTGGAAAGCCTCGCACGCAACATCAACCGCAAAAACGCCAACCTCAAAATGTATGAATTCGGCGATGTGTATCGCTACGATGCCGAAACCGACAACACCGAGGTGGCTCTCGCACCATACACCGAGCATCAAGCACTCGGCATTTGGCTCACCGGTAACAACCACGGCGACAGTTGGGCCGACGCAGTTCGCCCACTCAGCGTTTACGACCTGAAGGCCGCTGTTGAAAACATCTTCCGCCGCCTTGGCATCAACGAAAAGGAAGTGGTGGTTGAGCAATTCGACAACGAGCTGCTCACTCCAGCCCTCTCTTACAAGAACCGTGGTGGCAAACTCATCGGTGTGCTTGGCGTGGTGGATGCCGACGTGGCTAAGAAATTCGATGTGGAACAGGAAGTGTACTTCGCACAGTTTAACTGGCACTTGCTCTGCAAACTCGCAGCCAAGAAGGATGTGAAATACTACGACCTGCCAAAGACCCTGCCAGTGCGCCGCGACTTGGCATTGCTCGTGGATTCAACCGTGACCTACGAGCAAATCAAGCGTGTGGTTGAGCAGACCGAACGCAAGTTGCTCAAGAAGGTAACGCTCTTCGACGTGTACGAAGGCAAGCACCTCGAAGCCGGCAAGAAGAGTTACGCTATCGCCATGTTCCTCCAAGACGACCAAAAGACGCTCCAAGACAAGCAAATTGAGGCCGTAATGAAGAAGGTGGTGACCAATCTCCAAAAGGAAGTTGGCGCACAGCTGAGATAACGAGTCAACAAGTCAACGAGTCTACAGGTCAACGAGTTTTTTTCGAGAGTTCGAAAATTCGAAAATTCGAGATTTCGAGATTTCGAGGCTTGCTGGACAATAAGATATAATGAGGCTACGAGCCAACCCCCCAACCGTCAACTTGTTGACCCGTTGACCCGTTGGCTCGTTGACCCCTAAAAAACCAAAACTTATGATAATCGATTTCAAGAAAATGGAGGCCACCACCGTGGCAAACTTTAAAGGTGGCGAAGGAGAATATGTGGTGAAAACCTATCTCGATGAGCAGAATCGCATCATGCAGGGACTGCTTCCCCCTGGTGCGTCGATTGGTATGCACATGCACGAGAAAAACAGTGAAACCTACTACATCATCAGCGGCACAGGCCATGTGGTGATGGACGACGGCACCGAGGAAGACTTCACCGTGGGTGAGATGCACTACTGCCCAATGGGACACGGCCACACCCTCATCAACCGCACCGACAGCGACCTCGTGTTTATCGGTATCGTAAGTGAGCACCACGATTAATCAAAGAGAAAAATAAAAACAAACAATATAAAATAAAATTATCACATGGGAAGAGCTTTTGAATATCGCAAAGCAAGAAAATTGAAAAGATGGGGTAGCATGTCGCGCACATTCACCCGCATTGGTAAGGAAATCACAATGGCTGTGAAGGCTGGTGGTCCCGACCCAACAGCCAACTCTCGTCTGCGTGCCCTCATGAGCAACGCTAAGGCTGCCAACATGCCTAAAGACACTGTGGAACGCGCCATCAAGAAGGCTACCGATAAGGACGCAAGCGACTACAAGGAAGTAATCTACGAAGGTTACGCTCCTGGCGGTATCGCAGTGCTCGTAGAGACCGCTACCGACAACACCACTCGCACTGTGGCTAACCTCCGCACTCACTTCAACAAAAACGGCGGTACGCTCGGCAACAGCGGTTCTGTGGCATTTATGTTCACCCACAAGTGCTACTTCCACGTTAAGGCTAAAGAAGGTGTGACGCTCGAAGACCTCGAACTCGAACTTATCGACTGCGGCGCAGAAGATTTCGACCAAGACGAAGAGGAAATCATCATCTCTGGTGCTTTTGAGTCGAACGGCGACATTCAGAAGTATCTTGAAGACAACGACTTCGAAATCACCAGCACCGAGTTCGTTTACGACCCAACCGACACCAAGGAACTTGATGCCGAAGGTCGCGCAGCAGTAGAAAAACTCCTCGAAGCTGTGGAAGAAGACGACGACGTTCAAAACGTGTTCACCACCATGAAGGAAGTGGACGACGAAGAATAATCTTCCCCCACACATTCCTTTATCACCTAAAAGGCAACCGCAGCGACACACACTGTAGTTGCCTTTTTTCGCAAAAAAGTGGCATGTGCATGAAGCAAAACGCCCATCACCTGCGTCTAACAAACAAAGAGATTTCGGAGAACTCCCATCACTTCGACCAGTCAGAGTGCTCCGAGTTCTCCAAAAACGACATCTATTTTCTAACATCTAATTTCTAAAATATGGCTTTTATTGAAATCAGCGATGTAGTGAAGCAATATAAAGGGCACACGGCGCTCAACCATGTGAACCTGAGTGTGCCCAAAGGCTGCATCTACGGTCTGCTTGGCCCGAATGGCGCAGGCAAGACCACCCTCATTCGCATCATCAACATGATCACCGCCCCCGATAGCGGCACGGTGATGCTCGACGGCAGCCCCATCACCGCCGACGATGTGGCACACATTGGCTATCTGCCCGAAGAACGTGGACTGTACAAGAAGATGAAGGTGGGCGACGAGATTGTGTATTTAGCACGCCTGAAGGGCATGAGCAAGGCAGATGCCACCCGACAGATGCTCTACTGGCTCGACCGCTTCCACCTCACCGAATGGCGCGACAAGAAGGTGGAAACGCTCTCCAAGGGTATGCAGCAGAAGGTGCAGTTTATCGCCACCGTGATTCATGAGCCTAAGTTGCTTATCTTCGACGAGCCATTCTCTGGCTTCGACCCCGTGAACGCCGAGCAGTTGAAGCGTGAGATTCTGGAATTGCAGAAAAAGGGCGCCACCATTCTGTTTTCTACCCACAATATGGAGAGTGTGGAGGAGGTGTGCGACCAAATCTCCCTCATCAACCACTCCGAGGTGGTGCTTGAAGGCAACGTGGCAGAGATTAAGCAGCGCTTTAAAAAGCATCTTTACGAAATCTGCCTCGCTGGCGGCGAACAGCTTCAGCCTTGCGAGGAACTGTTCACCATCGAGGAAACGCGCCCCGACGGCACCACTATCATTCGCTTGTCGCAAGGTGTGGCTATCCGTGAGGTGATTGCGCGCCTCAATGAGCAATACGCCCTCCGTGGCTTCAGCGAACTGCTGCCCACCATGCACGAAATCTTTATCGAAACTGTAAAAAACTCGTCAAACAATGAATAAGCTCCTACTCATCATACAGCGCGAATACATGTCACTGGTGGCGCGCAAATCGTTTATCGTTATCACGATTCTCGTTCCGTTTCTGTTCATCATTATTGCGTCGATTCCGGTGCTCACCTCCAAACTCAATTCCGCCAGTTCGTCGCTCGAAACGGTGACCGTAATCGACGAAACAGGCCGCCTGTCGGGCGTGATTTCCGACAATGAGCAGTTTCGCTTCATTCCGCTCCGTGGCGAGCCCGGCACTACGAATGTGAAGCGCTTTTTCGACCAGTCGGGCGAGAGCATGAGTGCTTTGGTGGTGATTCCCGCCAATGTGCTCGACTCGGCAAAGGTGAACATCTACAGCAAGAGCACCGTCAACATGGCGCTGGTGGATCATGTGACCGATTGCCTCAACGACACGCTCACGTCGGTGAAACTCGCCACGATGGGTGTGCCCGACCTCGACAAGATAGTGAGAGAGGCGCAAGTGGATATTGATGTAAACAGCGTGAAACTCGCCGATGACGGCAGCGAAAGCGAATCGTCAACCACCGCCGCAATGCTTTTAGGCATGGTGCTGTCGCTCATCACCTACATGTTTGTGCTCACCTACGGCGCAATGATTATGAACAGCGTGATTGAGGAAAAAACCAACCGCATCGTGGAAGTGATAGTGAGCAGTTGCAAGCCGTTCCAACTGATGATGGGCAAGATTATAGGCGTGGCACTGGTCGGGCTCACACAGTTCCTGATATGGGCGGTAATTATCTCCGGCTTGGCTGTGGGACTTGGCATTGGCTTGGCTGATAGCGGTCCGATGTCGGAGGTTTCCAGCCTCGTGGGCATGGTGCAGAGCGTCAACCTCGCGGGCACACTCGTCTGCTTCGTCATCTACTTCCTCGGTGGCTACCTGCTCTACGCGGCACTCTTTGCTGGCTTCGGATCGGCAGTTGACCAGGCAAGCGACGCTTCGCAGTTCACCACTCCCATTATCATCGTGATGATTGTGGCGCTCTACGCAGGACTCGGCTGCATGGAAAACCCCAACGGCAATTTCGCACTGTGGTGCTCCATGATACCATTCACATCACCCATCGTGATGATGGTGCGCCTGCCCTACGACGTACCATTCTGGCAAATAGCCGTCAGCGTAGTCGCACTCTACGCCACCGCCACCGCCATCATCTGGCTCAGCGCCCGCATCTACCGCATCGGCATCCTTCGCTACGGCAAAAAATTCACCCTAAAAGAAATCCTAACCTGGATAAAAACCCAATAACACCCATAGAAGAGTAAATAATAGAAAACGAAGACATGCTGCTCCAATAAACTTTACAGGGGCAGCATGTTATGTCATAGGATGATTTGTTAGCGGTGGAGGAGGTTTCGGGCTTTTTTGTAGAGGTGGATGCTGGTGGGGAGGTTGAAGGTGTAGATGAGGAGGCCGAAGATGATGAAGGATGCGGTTTGGAGGGGCGTGGTGCCTTTGTATTGCCAGAATGCCACCATCATTACAAACATCACGAGCATCATCACGATGGTGAGCCCTGAGAGCCATTGCCAGCGTTTGTGGGATTCGAGGTTGACGATTGGGTAGTCGGGACCTTGGTTGATGATGCCGCGGGTGACCATTCTGAACGCCAATGCACCAGCCGTCACATAGACGGCAAAGAGGAATATCGACCAGAGGAAAAAGCGGTTTTCTATCGAGTCCATGTTGTCGACGGTGAAGTTTCTCGTTTCGCTTACCGACTTGTCGAAATAGTAGGTTTTGGTGTCGTTTTCCCAATCGAGGTATGG
>OJAM01000765.1_pt1 | contig 13171 bp, 8 predicted proteins | sample 1589071 | NCBI WGS metagenome assembly OJAM01 (sample SAMN03283243) | human gut metagenome | biome: human-associated habitat; material: feces | host: Homo sapiens | place: Peru | collected 2012
GATGATTTCCTGCCGCACCCGCGCGGTCTGGTGCTCGCTCCGACCCGTGAGCTGGCCAACCAGATCAACGACGTGCTGATGCCGCTCGCGCAGATGTACGGCATGACCACCACCACCGTGTATGGCGGTGTGCGCTACGCCCGCCAGATCCGCGATCTAAGGGCCGGCGCCGATATCGTCGTCGCATGCCCGGGCCGTCTTGAGGATCTGCTCGAACAGCATGCGCTGACGTTGGAGAAGGTCGAAGTGGCCGTGATCGACGAAGCCGACGAAATGGCCGACATGGGCTTCCTGCCGCCGGTCAAGCGCCTGCTCGGCCAAGTGTCGTTCGACGCGCAGATCATGCTGTTCTCCGCCACCCTCGACCATGGCGTCGATGAGGTGGTGAACACGTTCCTCACCGATCCGAAGATCCACAGCGTCGACTCCGCCACCGCGGCCGTCGACGAAATGACCCACCACGTGTTCGAAACCACGCAGGGCGACCGTCATGAGCTGGTCCGCACCCTCGCTTCCGGCAAGGGACGCCGCATCCTGTTCACCCGCACCAAATTCCAGACCCAGAAGCTCGCCAAGGACCTGACGAAGAACGGCATTCCGGCGGCCGAGCTGCACGGCAACCTGAGCCAGAACCAGCGTGACCGCAATCTCGCAGCCTTCGAATCCGGCGACGTGAACGTCATGGTCGCCACCGATGTGGCCGCCCGCGGCATCGACGTGTCCGGCGTGGAGCTCGTGGTGCAGGTGGAGCCTCCGGAGGACCCGAAATCGTTCCTTCACCGCTCCGGACGTACCGCGCGAGCCGGCCATTCCGGTGATGTGGTGACCATCGTGCTGCCGAACCAGCGCCGCCGCACCCGCCGCATGTTGCATGAGGCCGGACTGAAGGTCAAGCCGATCGAAGTGACCCACGATTCCCCGGAAGTGTTGGAATTGGTGGGCGAGCCGGCCGAACCGCGTTTCGGTTGGACGCTTGAGCAGTCCCAGCCGGCGGGCAATCCGCGTCGCAGGCATGGCAAGGGCGGCGACGGTTTCGCGGAAAACGGTGGACGCTCCGGACGCAACCGTTCCGGTGGACGCAACAAGGACCGGGGCAAGGACAAGGGCGGCAAGCCGTTCAAGTCCGAACGCAAGGATCGCGCGAATCGCAAGGGACGTGAGGAGCGCGCCGAAGTCGCCGAACGCGAGCAGCGTTTCGAACCGAAACAGAATCGCGCCGAACGTCGCGCCGCCAAGTTCGAAGGCCGCGACAACCGCGAATACGAGGCACGCGAGCATCGTTGGGAACATCCTGAAATCCAAGAGGAGAAGCGCGAGAAGCACGAGGAGAAGCGCAACAACAAGCGTCGCGAAAAGTACGCGCGGCTGCATGAGCAGCAGCGTGCCGAAGCCGGCGAACAGCGTGGAACCGACAATCGCAAGCGGCGCTCCGACGAGCGTTCCGATCAGCGTGGCCAATCCGATAGGAAGCCCGGCAAAAAGCAGTATGCGAAAAAGCAGGGCGCGCCGACCAAGAAGCAGCGCAAGGCCGAAGCCCGTGCCGAACGCCGTTACGAGGACGATCGCCAATACCGCAGGAACCGCGACGAACGCGACGACCGCCGTCAGGGCGGCAAACGCATCCATCGCAAGGAAATCCGCGTGATTCATGACGAGCGTGGCGAGGACGCGAAGCGTTATGACCGTCGCATGGAAGCCAAGTATGGCGATTCCGGTCGTCGTGGCGGTCACGGAGAACGCCACGACAAGCATGCGGGCGAAAGGCAGGGCAAGCCGTTCCGCAAGCATGCGAAGATCCGCAAGGCGCCGTTCCGCTCCCGCTGACGTACGTCAACGGTCAAGCAAAAAGCCGTTCATTCCAGCAATCGCAAGGAATGAACGGCTTTTTCTATACGGGATATCGCAGTATCAGCCGTTGACCGGCTGATACTGGTCGAGCGCGGTGAAGCAACGTTTATAGACCATCAGCATGATGATGCTGTCCGCCAGCAGCGTGAGCGCCGCGATGGTGGCGAGAATCATGAACTGGTATTTCGCCGCGTCGATGGGGTTGCCGCCGGCGATGATCTGACCGGCCATCATGCCCGGCACCGTCACAATGCCGGCGGAGGCGAGCGACGCGGTGGTGGGCAGCAATCCCAGACGGATCGACGAGACGATACTTGGACGTGCCGCCTCCCACGTGGTGGCACCCAACGCCAGCAGCGTGTCCACTTCGTCACGACGTTCCTTCATGCTTTCAAAGAACCGGCTCAACCCCACCGCCAACGCCGAAACGGTGTTGCCCAGCAGCATGCCGGTCAACGGCACCACCAATTGCGGCGCATACCACGGTTGCGGACGGATGATGAGCTCGGTGACCAACGAGATCATGATGAGCATGGTCACGACCAGACTCAGGAACACCGTTCCAGCCAAGCCCTTCGGCACACCTTTCGCACGCGAAAGAGTGATCTGCACGGCCGCGATGAGCATGAACGCCACAAGCAGCAGCACCAGCCACGGATTGTTCGAACGGATGACGTACTCCATGATGAAGCCCATCGCGCACAATTGCAGCAGCGCACGGCAAGCCGACCACAGAAGCGTGCGCCCCACGCCCATACGCATGGTTTCGGAGATGCCGGCGGCAATGGCCACCATCACCAGCGCGGCGATGAGACCCCAGATGTCGATCGCATAGTAGTTGCCGTTCATGCGACGCTCCCTTCTACCGTGTTACCCGTCGAAGTACTACCCGTCGCAGTACCGTCCGCTTCGGCGTTGCCGGACTGCGTGAGCGTGCCATTGGCAAGACGCGTGACACGTGTGGCGCGGCCATCCGGCGGCCGGTGCCGGATACGAACGATCGCCATGCCGTCCGCCGCCGCTTTGGCGAGGATGCGCGCCACTTTCTCGGCGTTGTCGTCATCCAATCCGGCGTCCACTTCGTCGGCGAGCAGCACCTTCGGACGGGTCAGCAACGTACGTGCAAGGCTCACGCGCGCCGCCTGACCGCCGGACAAGTCGTGTGGCGGACGGTTCAGATCGATGTCGGCGCAGCCCATATTGTCCAAGGTTTCACGGATTCTGCCGTCCGGCAACGCATCGGTGGGGGAGATTCTGCGCGGCCCCTGCTTCGTTCTCGCCGACTGGCGTATGGCAAGCGTGAACGGCAGACGAATCGCCTGCGCCACCGTCTCGCCCAACAGCACCGGCTTCTGCGGCAGGTACGCGACCTGCGCGCGCCACTGCTGCGGGGTGAAATCGTCGGCGGAACGGCCATCCAACCGTAAATCGCCTGACGCGCGCGGATTGAGCCGTGCGAAAGCGGTCAGCAGCGAGCTCTTGCCTGCGCCGGACGGTCCGACCAAGTCCACGATTTCGCCAGGCTCGATGGCGAAGGACAATCCGGAGAATATGGTGCGGCGTTCGCCGTCGACCATAATCGAACAGCGCACGTTCGATGCTTCGAATACGTATGTCATAGCCAAAACCATACGCCAATAGCGAACGGTTCACGGCGGTTTCAGGGTTTTCCCTGAGTTTTGAGGCGAAATCAGCCATAAGGATGACGCGTGCCCGTTATTTTGCGTACTACAACTGTCAAGTTGAAGGAAAACCTATATGTTGGGGATGGGAAATATGCGTCAGTGGCTTATGAACATAAGCCTGGTCGGAGGCTGGTTTCCGGCGGCGGCGTTCGCCGTCGTCGCAGTGCTGTCCGTAACCCTGCTGGTTAGCGCGGCCGTTTCGAAACGGGACGGACGCATACTGGCTACCGTGCTGCCGATCGGCGTTGCGGCCGTGTCCGGAATGATTGGCTATGTGGTAGCTTGGCTGCTGTCCGACGTGTTCGTGGTGTTCGGCGTCGGATTGGGATCCCGTGTGATGGCTTGGGTGGCGGCTGGTTTCGCCATCGCTGGTTTCGCCATCGCGCATATCGTGTTGAGCAGGGGCATGATGCGCGTGGCCGCGGCCATCTTGACCGTATTCGCGATACTGGCCGCGGCGATCGGCATCGACCAATCGTACGGCGAATACGCCACCATCGGCTCGCTGTTCGGCGAGGATTCCTACAGCCAAGCCGATCTGACCGGACTGGCCAAACGCAAGGACCTCATCACCGTCGCACAGTGGCGCAAACAGGCCGCCAACGGCACAATCCGCAATATTCCGGCGAACGGAACCGTCAACAAAATCGACATTCCGGCCACGAAATCGCAGTTTGAAGCACGCAAAGCCCTCGTCTACCTGCCTCCGGCGGCATTGGCCGGCCCTGCCGGTCGTCCTCATGCTGAGCGGGCAGCCGGGCAGTCCGGGACGCGTCTTCCAAGCCGGCGGCATCCAAACCATGATGGACGGATATGCGAAAACCCACGACGGACTCGCCCCAATCGTCATCGCAGCCGATCAGCTTGGCGCCGATTCGCACAACACGCTATGCGTGGATTCGAAGGTGTACGGCAATGCGCTGACCTACCTGACGCAGGACGTGGTCGACTGGGTGAAAACCAACCTGCCCGCCGCACAGGATGCCAAGGATTGGGCCATCGCCGGATTCTCGCAAGGCGCCACATGTTCGCTGCAGATCGGCGTGAACCATCCCGACCTGTTTGGCACCATGATTCCCACCGACAGCGAAATCAAACCGACCAACGGCAGCCGACAGGAAATGATCGACCGGTTCTTCGACGGCGACACCACAGCCTATGAGAACCAAGTGCCGGTCAACGCCATCCGCAACCACGCGCCCACCCATCAGATGCTCATCATAGGCGCGGGGGAGAAGGACACCACCTCAATACGCAACGTCAAAACAATCGCGCCGGTCGCGGCGAAAGCCGGCATGCGCGTCGCCGCCGTCGAATCGTCCGGCAACGCACACGACTGGCACGCCGTGCAGGACGTGCTGCGTTACGGGCTCGCCGTATTCGGCCACGACACCGGACTGGATGGTGCGAACCCGAACCTATCCGACTATCCGAATCTCAAACGCATCACGATATGACGATTCTGAACACAAACCCGCAAGCCTGAGAATCCCAGAAAAGGAAAGAAATGACTCAAACGCAAACCGCACCTGCTAAACCAGCCGAGGCATCACCCGCGAAACCACTGTTCGGCTTCCGCGCGCTGCTCGCCGATCTGGCCGGATGGATCAGACGACACCTGCTCACCGTCTGCCTCGTGCTGTTCGTCATCCTCATCAACGTGGGCACGCAGATCGTGTGCGCGCTCATACGTCAGCCGTTCCCGCCGAGCCTGGCCAAAGTAAGTTTCGAAGCGCTCGCACGCGGCCGCTGGTACACCGCGCCGATATCCATGCTGTACGTGCCGAATCTGGGCCGTCTGCTCATCGACGTTCCGCTCATGCTGGTTGCGTTCGGCCTGGCCGAATCGGTGATCGGCAAAATCAAAACCGCATGGGTGTCCGTCATCACCACACTGGGTGGCGTGGCCTTGGGCATGGGACTGTGCTCCCTATCCGACGGGCGCAGCCCCCAATGGCATGCGATCTCGCATGATGGCGCCATCCTTGGTCCGCTGATTCTCGTCGCCGGCACCCTTATGTGCGTCAGCGCGTTCACAACCATGCTGTGGCGCCGCCGTATCCGCGTGATCGGCTATGCGGTCGTGCTCATCATGTTCCTCTACCGAGGCGAGGTGAGCGACTACTGCCTGCTTGCCACTTCGGTGATTGGCCACGTGCTCGGCTATCTGATGGCCTCCTGCACGCATGGCGACGAATACCGGCATGGCGCCATCTACGAAATGCGTCGGCTTATCGGCATCGTCGCGGGCGTGCAGGCCATCGGCTCGCTCGTCGCCGTCTCGTCACGCCAATCGTTCGGCCTGCTGTCCATGTTCGGACTGTTGACCGGCTCCACCGACTTCGACACCGGATATGTGGTCGACTGCCTCAGCGGCGCCTCGCATACGGACTGCTTCACGCAATACCGCATGATGCGTTTCACCATGCCCGGCAACTGGCTGGTATCCATCATGCCGACGCTGATGCTGCTGCTCATCGCCTGGGGTCTGTATCGAGGCCGTCATCTCGCAGCCACGCTCAGCATCGTGTTCAACGCATGCACCATTGCGCTATCGACGGTGTTCTATGTGGCTATTCCGCTGTCCTACGTGGACGGCTCCGACGCCGGTGCATACATGGATGCGATATCCGCATTGCAACGGCACGGCGCATTCCACGCGATGCTGGCCACGATGGCGTTGCCGCTGCTGTGCATCGTCATCATCATCCTGTTCCGCGCATGTTTCACCATTCGCACGAAAAGCGAGACCGTGCTGCGCGGTATCGCCATCACGTTCGCCGCATTCGTATTACTGGGATTGCTGTACGTCGGCTACGGCCTGTCCATGCCGTCCGGCTTCAACGAAACGCCGCTGCTGGTCGATCTGATCGCAGACTACGTGCAGCGTTTGCTGCCGATTGGCCTGCTAAGTGGCGTGGAACCGGCGTTCGTGCCGGTCGGACTGCTTTCCGAAATCGTCTACCAGTGCGTCGGACCGATGTTTTGGCTGGTCGCGCTGTGCTGCACATGGGATGGCCTGCGTGACCGTTCCATGATCAACGACGTGTACCGCCACCGCGTGGACGAGATCATCGGACTCGGCGGCGAATCCATGTCGTTCATGGCCACTTGGAAAGGCAACGATTACTGGTTCTCCGCCACCGGCCGTTCCGCCATCGCCTACCGCGTGTCGTATGGCATCGCATTGACCGTCACCGGACCTTTCGGCGATCCCGACGAATATGAGGACGATCTGCGTGCGTTCGCCGGCTTCTGCACCCAACGTTCCCTGACGCCGGTGTTCTACAGCGTGCACGCCGAACAACGTGACGAGTTGGTCTCCGCCGGTTGGAACGCGCTCGACGTCGGCACCGAAATGGTGATCGACCCGGCCGCATGGCAGACGCGCGGCAAGAAATGGCAGGACGTGCGCACCGCCATTAACAAAGCCAAGCGCGACGGCATCACCGACGTGCTCGCCACATTCAAGGAATCGCCGTTCTCCGTGCAGACGCAGATCCGTGAGATCTCCACGCAATGGGCCGGTGAGAAGGCCCTGCCTGAAATGGGCTTCACCCTGGGTGGCGTGGACGAGCTGGTCGATCCACGCGTCAAACTGCTGTACGCGGTGGACGCGGACGGTAAGGTGCTGGGCGTCACCAGCTGGCTGCCGACCTATGAGAACGGCAAAGTGGTCGGATGGACGCTCGACTTCATGCGTCACCGTACCGACAGCGTCAACGGCATCATGGAATTCCTCATCGCCCGCATGGCCGAACGGCTGCGCGACGAAGGCGAAGTGCGATTCATGAGCCTGTCCGCGGCGCCACTTGCCGGCATGAGCGGCGAAGGCCACGAACAGGGGGAGAGCGCCGTACTCGACCACGTGCTGCAGATGGTGGCCGACATCATGGAACCGGCTTACGGATTCCACTCCCTGTTCCGCTTCAAACTCAAGTTCCATCCGGATGAAGCCAAAGTGTACATCTGCTATCCGGATCCGGCGAAACTGCCGCAGATCTCGCTTGCCGTCGCGCAGGCCTACGTGCCGTCGCTCACCCCAGCCGAAGCCATGCGATTCGTACGCACCATCGTGCCTACGAAAACGAACTGAAACCATGTGATTGGTTGACGGCCCGTCATCCCTGAGATGGGCCGTCGCTTTGGGTGCGCTCGGGGCTACACTGGGGAAGGTTCATAAAAAGTACTACGTTTCTCCATGAAAGGGAACAGTATGTCAGCTGAAGCAAACGTCGGCGTCGTCGGTCTGGCTGCCATGGGCGGCAGCCTCGCACGCAATCTCGCTCACCACGGCAACAAGGTGGCCGTGTTCAACCGCACCTACGCCCGTACCGAAAAGCTCATGAACGAGCATGGCGGCGAAGGCGAGTTCTATCCGGCGAAGACGCTTGAGGAATTCGTGGACAGCCTCGTCAAGCCGCGCACCGCCATCATCATGGTCAAGGCCGGTGAGCCGACCGACGCCATGATCAACGCGCTCGCCGACCTGATGGAGCCGGGTGACATCATCGTCGACGCCGGCAACGCCTACTTCCCGGACACCATCCGCCGCGAAAAGGAAATCAGCGCCCGCGGCCTGCACTTCGTCGGCTGCGGCGTGTCCGGTGGCGAGGAAGGCGCCCTGCTTGGTCCGTCCATGATGCCGGGTGGTTCCGAGGAATCCTGGAAGACCCTCAAGCCGATCTTCGAATCCATCGCGGCCAAGGCCGAAGGCGAACCGTGCGTCACCCACATCGGTCTGAACGGTGCCGGCCACTTCGTCAAGATGGTGCACAACGGCATCGAATACTCCGACATGCAGCTCATCGCCGAAAGCTACGACCTCATGCGCCGCGGCCTGGGCATGACCCCGGCCGAGATCGGCGACGTGTTCGAGGAGTGGAACAAGACCGAACTCGACTCCTACCTCATTGAAATCACCGCCGAAGTGCTGCACCAGGTCGACAAGAAGACCGGCAAGCCGCTCGTCGACCTCATCGTCGACCACGCCGGCATGAAGGGCACCGGCACCTGGACCGTGCAGACCGCACTGTCCCTCGCCGTGCCGGTCACCGGCATCGCCGAAGCCGTGTTCGCCCGCGGCCTGTCCTCCGAAGCCGACCTGCGTGAGGAAGCCCAGAAGCAGGGCTTCGCCGGCCCCGACGGCAAGCTCAACCTGAACGACGACGAGAAGAAGGCCTTCATCGAAGACATCCGCCAGGCCCTCTACGCCTCCAAGATCGTCGCCTACGCACAGGGCTTCAACGAGATCACCACCGCCGCCAAGGAATACGGCTGGGACATCGACCTCGCCGCCGTGGCACGCATCTGGCGTGGCGGCTGCATCATCCGCGCGAAGTTCCTCAACCGCATTTCCGAAGCGTTCGAATCCGGCGAGGCCAACGTGTCACTGCTGTTCGCCCCGTACTTCAAGAACGCCATCGAAAACGCCGAGAAGTCCTGGCGCAACGTGGTCGCCCAGGCCGCCATCAACGGTCTGCCGACCCCGGCGTTCGCCTCGTCGCTGTCCTACTTCGACGGCCTGCGTTCCAAGCGTCTGCCCGCAGCCCTGATCCAGGGCCAGCGCGACTACTTCGGCGCCCACACCTACCAGCGCGTGGACCAGCCGGGCGCGTTCCACACCCTGTGGGCCGAGCCGGGCCGCGAAGAGATCGAAGCCTGATCTTTTCCTTGCCTCCGTGTCAGGGCGGATATGCCAGAGGTCTTGCGATGTGTTCCATTGCAAGACCTCTGGCATATGCATATTACTGAGCTGCGATATTGCCGTACCGTTGCATTGACGGAGCATAGTGTCGCTCCGTAAGCAGAACGAATGGTACTTGTGGTTGTGATGCATCCCATTTGCGTTTCTAGGGGAGTCTAATGCCATCGTCTAACCTCCTTTCGAGAGGTTTTCGGAAGCTATGGGGCGAAATAGGCGGCGGATTGGGATTCCGTAGGTGGTTTTTGCGTTCCATAGGTGGTTGGTCTTGGGAGCCTGCTGCGGAAAAGGCCGGAAACCGGCCTTTTCCATGACCCCGATACTTGGGGCAACCGCCTACGGGAACGCGAAACCGCCTACGAAGCTGCAGTCCAGCGGGAACCTGCGTCAAAACGACACTCAACAATCAATCAACACTCAAAAAAAGGGGTGTCTCACGGCATGAGTCGCGGGACACCCCTGTTACCTGTTACCTGTTACCTGTTTCGGATGAACCTCACAACTTGGAAGCGGCACCCTCGTCAATGAGCCAGAGCAGTTCCTCGCCATCGGCGTAGGAGCTTGGGGCATGCGGGTTGTTGCGCTGGGCGAAGGCGGCCTTGACCGCGCCGGCCTTACGCTCTTCGGAGGTGAACACCCACGTATGCTTCGACCGGGCGATCATCGGCACGGTCAATGTCAGGCGCAGCGGCGGCGGTTTCGGCGAATCGCGCACGCCTGCGACCAGCACGTGCGGGTCGTCGATCTCGGCCTCGCCGTGGTCGGGGAACAGGGACGCGAAATGCGCGTCCGGCCCCATGCCGAACATCGCGATATCCAATGCCGGATTTTCGCCCAACTGCTCGATGAGCTCGCGCTGGTACTCCGCGGCGGCCTCGGCCAGCACCGCATCGGTCTGTTCGGGGGAGGCGGCGATCTCCTCGGCGCCGCGGGTATCGGCCGGCATCGCATGGATGTTCGCCGCCGGCATGCGCCCGCTTTCCACAAGCGCATCGTACCAGGCCTCGCGAGCCTGCTTCGCGTTGCGGTCGTCGTCATCGGCCGCCACGAAGCGCTCGTCGCCCCACCACACGTGCACACGGCTCCAGTCCACGGCATCGTTCAGCGGGCTGGCGTTCATCGCGGCGAACACACGGTTGCCGTCGGTGCCGCCGGTCACGGCGATATCCACACGTTTACGATTCGGCTCGGCCAGCAGATCGATGATGGTCAGCAGCGTGCGCGCGGCCACAGCCTCCGCCAGTACCTGCGGATTGGGGTATACGACGGTTTTACGTTCTGTCACGTTCACTCCTTGTATTATGGTTCGACGCTCGGTGGCTACTGCCTGGGCTTGACGAGATCCAGTCCTTGCGAGACGACCTCGCTGTAGATCTCATCGGGGTAGAGGCGGCCAAGCTCCTCGCTCAGGCATTCCTCAAGCGTGCGCGCGGGCACGCTGATGGTCTGCGGCGACTGGCCGGGCACACTGATCACGGCGAACCCGTCGTCGGTGGAGGGGCGCTCCAGGCTCAGCACGCCGTCGCCGCGCGTCAGGTACACGCCGGTGACGGCCGTGGCGTTCGGATCCTCCTCGATCATCACCGGCACGTTCAGGCGCAGTCGCAGCCATGCGGCCAGCAGATCCAACGGCAGATAATCCTTCTGCCCGGTCACACGCACATTGCTCACCGGCAGGTGCGGCGGCTGGTCGAGCATCGAGGCGATCATCGCACGCCATACGGTCAGGCGTGTCCACGACATGTCCACGTCCTTGGCGGAGCGGTTGCGGCGCAGATCGTCCATCGTGCGCCGCGGGTTCGAGGAGTGCATCGCGTCGGTGATGCGGCTGCTGGCCATGGAGCCGAGCAGGTCCTTCGACAGATTCGCGGGCGCCTCGTTCGGCCACCATGCCACCACGGGGGCGTCGGGCACGAGCAGCGGGATCACCAGGGTGTCGGCGTGACGGACCAGACCGCCGCGCGGACGAAGCACGATGATCTCGCCCGCACCGGCGTCGGAGCCGAAGCGGATCTCGGCGTCAAGGAAGGTGGGATGCTCCTCTTCCGGGCTGATCTTGCGGCTGCTCGGGGCGACCGCGATCACACGGCAGGGATGCTCGCGGCTCGCATTGTTGGCGACTTCGAGATCATGCTCGAGCTCGGCCTCGTTGGTGGAGATGAGCAGGGTGAGCACACGGCCCAGGGCCGCCTCGCCGCGCTCCTCGTGCAGTTCGTCGATTTTCGCCGAGATCTCGCGGGTCTCGGTGTCTTGCAGGGTAATGATCACGGCATCCTCCAACGGTGTCCATCGCGGGCGAGCATTTCAACGGCCTCCTCCGGCCCCCACGTGCCGGAACGATACGGCTGCGGCTGGCCGAGCGTCGACCAGAACTCCTCGATCGGGTCGAGGATCTTCCACGAAAGGTTGACCTCCTCGGTGGTGGGGAACAGCGGCGGGTCGCCCAGCAGCACGTCGAGGATCAGGCGTTCGTATGCCTCAGGGGAGGATTCGGTGAACGAGCGACCGTAGCCGAAGTCCATCGACACGTCGCGCACCTCCATCGACGTGCCGCCCGGCACCTTCGCGCCGAAGCGCATGGTCACGCCCTCGTCGGGCTGCACGCGGATCACGACGGCGTTCTTGCCGAGCTCCTTGGTGGCGGTCGATTCGAACGGCAGATGCGGGGCGCGTTTGAACACCACGGCGATCTCCGTGACGCGCTTGCCCAGGCGCTTGCCGGTACGCAGATAGAACGGCACGCCGGCCCAACGGCGGGTGTCGACGTCCAGGCGGATCGCGGCATAGGTCTCGGTGGTGGATTCGGGATCGATGCCCTTCTCGTCCAAGTAGCCGACCACCTCGTGCGATCCCTGCCATCCGGCGGCGTACTGGCCTCGCGCGGTGTGCGCGGCCAGATCCTTGGGCAGGCGCACGGCGGAGAGCACCTTGGTCTTCTCGGCGGTCAGATCGGCGGCGGAGAAGGAGACGGGCTCCTCCATGGCGGTCAACGCCATAAGCTGCAGCAGATGGTTCTGGATGATGTCGCGTGCGGCGCCGATGCCGTCGTAGTATCCGGCGCGCCCGGCCACGCCGATGTCCTCGGCCATGGTGATCTGCACGTGGTCGACATAGTTGTTGTTCCAGATCGGCTCGTACATGGCGTTGGCGAAGCGCAATGCCAGGATGTTCTGCACGGTCTCCTTGCCCAGGTAGTGGTCGATGCGGAACACGCTCGACGGGTCGAACACCTCGGAGACCACGCGGTCGAGCTCCTTGGCGCTGGCCAGGTCATGGCCGAACGGTTTTTCGATGATGACGCGACGCCAGGCACCCTCGGAGGATTTCGCCAGGCCGCAGTCGGCCAGCTGGCGGGAGACCTGCGGGAAGGCGCGCGGCGGTACGGACATGTAGAACGCGTGGTTGCCGCGGGTACCGCGGTCGCGGTCGAGTTCGGCCACGGTGTCGGACAGGCGTTCGAACGCCTTGGGGTCGTCGAAGGTTCCCTGCACGAAGCGGATGCCGGAGGCGAGCTGCTTCCAGGTCGATTCCTTGAACGGCGTGCGGCAGTGCGCCTGCACGTTCTCCTTGACGAAATCCTTGAAATGGTCCTCGGTCCAGTCGCGGCGTGCGAACCCGGTCAGGCCGAAGCTCGGCGGCAGCAGGCCGCGGTTGGCCAGATCGTAGATGGCGGGAAGCAGCTTCTTGCGGGACAGATCGCCGGTCACGCCGAAGATCACGATGCTGCATGGGCCTGCGATGCGGGGAAGTCTCAGATCGCGCGGGTCGCGCAGCGGATTCGTCCATGCGTCGGCCGCGTTGGATGCGGTTGAAACGGTTTCACTCATACCTTTCATACTAACGCGCGGGCTCCACTCGCCGCCAAAGGGAATTCGAAAACGTCATGGCCCTTTTTTAGAGCATCCTACAAAACGGCATGGTGGTTCCCTCGTTT
>OJAM01000769.1_pt1 | contig 13110 bp, 12 predicted proteins | sample 1589071 | NCBI WGS metagenome assembly OJAM01 (sample SAMN03283243) | human gut metagenome | biome: human-associated habitat; material: feces | host: Homo sapiens | place: Peru | collected 2012
TTCGCTTCGCTCATTTCGCATAACCTTCGCTGCATACCTGCCTACACACATCAAATCCCTACGGGATTTTTTTCAATCATTACTAAATAATCACAGGGACAACTTGTATATCATTTCCTAAATATAACTCTTTTTGGGGGGCTACTGGGGGGTGGTTAGAGGGTGGTGGAATAGAGGCGGCGGAGGGTGAGGTAGAGGAAGTTGGCGAGGGAGAAGGGAATGTGGGGGGAGCGGAGTATGGCGTTGCACAGTTTTGGGGCGCAGCCTTTCACCTCGATAGGGCAAAGGGCGTCGAGGTTGCGGAAGTTGCCTTCGTAGCGGCGTGCGTGGCGCACCATGGCGAGCATTGCCATTTGCATGGCGGTGCGATAGGTGCCGTGGGTGTCGTGCTGGGTGAAGTATTCGTTGACTATGGCGTGCGCCTTGTAGAGCGAGCGGTTGTGCTTCTCGTTGATGCTGTGGGTGTAGGAGGTGGCGTTGTCGTCGCGGTAGGCATACACGGCTTCGTCGAGGCACGCTCTTTTGGCTCCGAGAATGAGGCGTGGCACCACCACATAGTCTTCGCCATAGTTGATGCCCTCCACCGAGTTGATGCCGCCTTCAGTGAATAGCGCGCGGCGATAGATGCGCCCCCAGATGCGGTTGAACACGATGTTTTGACAAAGCATCAGTTTCAGATACTTCTCCTTTGTGCCGTGAAATGGTGGAATAAGTGCGCTTTCGCGGTCAGCGGTCACCGTTACATATCCGCCGTCCACCATGTCGGCACCAGTTTCCTCCATCTTCGCGCACAGATGCTCCACGGCGTGCGGCATCAGATAGTCGTCGCTATCCACGTGCATCACCAGCTCGCCTGTGGCAGCCTCGGTGGCAGTGTGTCGTGCTGCGCCAAGCCCACGGTTCACATCGTGGTCGATAATCACCACTTGTTTTTGCCGCTGTGGATAGCGCGCGATGGTGCTACGAAGCACCTCGATGCTTCGGTCGGGCGTGCAGTCGTTCACGAAGATGTATTCAATATCCTCGTATGATTGCTCGAAGAGCGACACTGCGCACTTCTCAATATATTTTTCCACGCCATAGACAGGCACTAAAATCGACACTTTCATCATGAAAAGTTTGTGGCCAGGAGAAAAACGGTTAAAAAATTTGCGAAAATCGGGTGCTATACCCAGAATTTTTCGGTTTCTTTTATCATCTCGACGCTTTGAATCGACGCATCGCTTTCCAGCATCTCGAATATTTTGGCGGCAAAGGTCACGTCGTGCAATGCCAGGCCGTAGTTGTAGTCGATGATGCGTTGCTGGTCGGAAGTGCGTCCGGGGTCGTTGCCGGCAAGCACCTCGCCAATTTCGTTGTACGCCTTGAATTGACTGAAATATTTGAAGCCCTTCACATGGTCGGTGTCGTCGCCAAGCACGCGGTCGAAAGTGGTGTCGCAGTTTTGGAAGCCGCGCATGTGCACCGGAATTACCGTGATGCCCGGCAGCAATGCCTCGTCGCTCACGAGTTGACCAGTGGCGCTGGTGATGCAACTGATGAGCACATCAGCCGACTGTGCCATTTCGTCGATATTGTCCATTATCTCAAATTCCACATTCGAGTAGGCTTCAAATCGCTGGATAAACAATTCTGCCTGCTCCTTGTATCTGAGCAGTTTCACCTTGAAATACTTTTCGGGTTCGGCCTCAAGAATGCAGAGCAAGGATGCGCGCGCGGTGTTGCCAAGTCCCACAAAAGCGTAGGTCTCAGCATCGGCTTTGCGCAATGCTTTAGCCGAAACAGCAGCCACGGCTCCAGTGCGCATGGTGGTGATCCAGTCGGAATCCATCAGCGCCAGCAATTCGCCTGATTTGGCATCGTAGAGCATCAAGTCGCTACCCAAACTTGGCACGGCACCCTCAATGCGGTGTATCTCTTTCACGCCAAAGTATTGACGGTGAAAGTTCACGCCCGTGTCGGCAGGGTTGGGCAGCAAGCATGGCATGGAAGTGAAAAAGTCGGTGTCGGCAGGGTGCACGCTGATTTTTGCCGGAAGTTGCGCCTGCGCCTTCATTGCGAAACTTTCCCCAATCCACTCCACGCATCTCTTAGGCGAGATGCCCAATGACTTTATTCGTTGTTGTGAAATGATTTTCATATCATTATTTGTTTTCGTTTTCAATTTCCTTGTAGGCGGCGATGAGGCGCGCATTGTCGGCGTGGCTACGCACGGCTATGCGCATGTATTGCTTGCCGTCGAAACCGCCCTTGGTGGAGCAGTCGCGGGTGAGAATGTTGTATTGCTTCAGCATTTTCAGCACCAGCGCATTGGCATTGTATGGCGGCAGAATTTCGCACAGGAAATAGTTGGCTTGCGAAGGCATCACACGCAGGAAACTGATTTCGCGAAGTTTCTGCTCAAAATCGTTGCGCTCGGCAATGAATTTGTCGCACGCCTTGAGATATTCGTTCTCGTATTTCGTGAAAATCTGCATAAAGAACTCGGCAAACGAATTGATGTTCCAAATGCTCACCATCTTCTTCATGCGGCTGATGATGTCGGTGTCGGCGGAGCAGAGAATGCCCAAGCGAATGCCCGGCACGCCATAACTCTTCGAAATGCTCTTCATCACCAGCATGTGGGGATATGCCTCCAAAATGTGGTCGTGCAGCAGCGTGTTGTTGAGATAGCCCTCGCTGAAGTCCACAAAACTCTCATCTACAATCAGCCTAATCTCATTCGCCTCGCACCAAGCCGCCAATTTCAGAATGTCGGCTTTGGGAATGAAGTTGCCCGAAGGGTTGTCGGGGTTGATGAGGATAAGATTGTCGGCGTGATGTTTGCCGAAGAAATTGATTAAATCGTCGGCAGAGTAGCGATAATCTTGATTTTGAGGAACGAAAGTCACCAAATTATCCTTGTCGCGACGGTTGGGGTATTCCTCGAATGTGGGTCGTGTCACGCCAAGCGTGCCGGGCAGCATTTCCATCAACGCCTTGATGAGTTCAGCCGCACCGTTGCCCGGAATGATGTAATCTTCCTTCACGCCCCAGCACTTGCTCGCCAGCAGCGTGTTCACCTTCATGCCCGAAGGATATTCGGCGATGAGGGTGCGGAAGTTCGCCTCCAGTTCGTCGATGATGCGCGATTCGTTGAAGTATGGGTTCACCAGATAGCAGTAGTCGAGCATCTTCGGGAAACGCCAGAATCCACCAAAACGCCCGTAGTATTTTCTGAGAATGTCTTTCTCGTCGGCAAAAAGTGCTTCGGCAATGTCGAGGTCCTGCTTATCATCGATTTCATACCATTTCTCATTGCCGATGGGCAAAGCCTTCAGGTCTTGGCTGTTGAGAAACGTGATGATGCGCAGCACATTCTCGTAATATTCATTGTTGCCCACCGCCTTGGTGTAAGCCTCAAGGAAGGGCACATATTTCGTTTGTGAAAACTCTTTGGAGAATTTGTAGATGTTCACCGTCTTGTAGTACTGGTCCACATTCTGGTAGTTGAACGCAGCCTTCGTCACGAAGTTCACGATATTATTCTCGCTGTCGATACACACCATCGTGCCGTCCATCCACGTTTCATACTTCGCCACCAGCGCCAAGTTGGGGAAAGGGTTGTCCACCAGTTTGGTGAGCAACGAATCGTCGAAAATCAGGTCGCTCTCAATCAGCAGCGTGTCGTCGGCTTGAAGTTGCTCTTTTGCCAGTGCCAGCGAGTAGATATTGTTGGTTTTTTCGTACACGGGATTGTTGACGTATTCTATCTTCAGCCCCTTGTGCTCCGAGCCCAGATAGTCCATCAGTTTTTGCCCCTCGTAGCCCACCACAATCACCACGCGAGAGAGGTTCAGTTGCGAGAGTTGGTCGAGTGCGCGGTCGATAAGCGGCGTACCGTTCACCTCCACCATGCACTTCGTGTTGCTTTTAGTGTATTCGCCGAGGCGTTTGCCCATGCCGGCGGCAAGAATAATGGCTTGCATATATCGTGAATTTTAAATTACCAAAACACAAAGTTACAAAAAAATATCACTCCAACTGTGAAAAACCTCAACAAGAAATGCACCTCACATTCTACCCTTACACTTTCTATGCTCTTGTCACAGTCCTCGATGCCATGGGGCGGCGTGGCCTATGTAGCCCCTTAATTTTTATAGGTATGCGGAGGGTCGCTATCTGCGAGCAAATCGAATCGCCGCTCATTCAGAAGTCATCGACAAAGTCGCTTTGCTCTGCAAAGAACATGCGGAGCAAGACCGCCGTCACTGAGGTAACGACTCCTGCGCAAACCGCACCTGCATCAGTGCCTATCGCAAAGGCGGTCGAGGCGGTGAAGACCGCAGCGGCTCCCGTCTGCCGCCAACTGACCTTTGACTTCGACTTTTGAAGTCAAGGTAAGACACGGCGAGATCCGTCAGCAATGGCAGCTCTCGTTGTTATTTAAGTCGGCTTCCAAGAAGCCACTTTATCCAAAATGGGAGTTCTTCTATTTTCTTTTTTAGTGCGTCTAATTCCTTGCCTTTATGCGTTTTTCCATCCGCAAACCCTTGTAAATAGGAGTCCTTTTTCATCTTTTCTTTGGAATCCTCAAGCGCTTTTCTAATAGGATTCATTAACTCGTTATTAAACTTATCAAAGTCATTTCGAGCAGGAATTAAATCAAACGCCTCGCCATTCACAGCAAATCTCTTTTTACAATTAGGGCATTTTACTATTGTTTCAGAATTTGCTATTTTAGATGACAAAGCACGGTGCTTGCAATAAGGGCATTCAAAATACAACCGATAAATTTTATTGTTCGGGAAACGGCTCCTTCCTACAGCATCTACCATTTGCGCAATCAAATGTGCCAAGTGCCGATTAATTTTATGGATAGGCGTATCTTTAAACCGTTCCCGAATTATAATCCCCTCGTAAATTCCAACAAAACATGCTACTTTGCGTTTCAGTTGTCCTTCTTCGTCAAACCAGTCAGGCTTGTACATTTTAGTGTCAACTTCTTCCGCTAATTTCAAGGGGGCTTCTTCAAGCATATATAATAATTGCTTGAATATTTCAACGTTCCTTTGATAATCAGAAATTTCCTTGAACGTGTTTTTGTATTCTTTCCGAGACAACATTTTCTTGTCCCGATTCCTCACCCATAAACCCAACGCTTCTTCTAAAAAAGGCTCTGCATAATCTTCCATTATTGCCGGAACTTCGCCCCAGATAATTGCCCTCACCAACCTATGAGTTCGTTTGTAAATTGGGAATTGGAGATACCCGCATTTCCATTTATCTGTTGAATATCCTTTGAGTATAATATTTCCGAAACCTACGTACATAGTACACAAGTCAGTATACGTTTCGTTGATTTCTGTAAATTGAGGGAAATAGATTCCATGTAGTTGCAGATACTTATGGCACAATTCATGTGCTAAAGTAGCAGCAGTAACATCTTTTTCATTTTTATATTCATCGTTGACATCAATATTCAAGTACCCGCTTCTGCTTCCATCAAGCTGAATTTGGCCACCAATCCCCGAAGGTAATTTTGCCCATTTGCAATTAGCTGTAAATCCTTTCAAACCTATAAACCGTGCCATTTGATTCACCTCTTGATTAAGTGCATCTATGGTCAAAGGGGTAGAAGTTAAAGTAGATACATAGTGATTTTGTTGAGGAATAGGCAATTTTTCCTCAAAATCCTTGAGATACGAAAGTATCTGCTTTGGGGTAATGTATATGTCTTGGGCAGCCATAACCTTATGTCTTTTATAACGCAAAGTTACCACTTTAATTTTGCAGTACAAAATAAATTTGTCTGCAAATGGCTAATACTCAATACAATCTCTACCTTACACAAAACTCTGCTCACGAACGGGTGGGGGGATTAGATGCCCACTATGTATTTGCTTTTGGGGAGGTGGGAGAGTAGCCTTACTGTGAGGTGGCTTGCGGTGGCTCCGGTGATCACCAGTAGCGGAATGGCAGCGGCGGTGGAAAGTGCCCACTTTTGGAACAGTGGCCAAAGTCCGAGGCGTATGATGTAGATGTGCACCAGGTAGATGCCGAAACTGTGCTCCGCAAAGTTGTAGAACACGCGTTCAGCTCATTGCTTTAGCGGAATGTGGTTGGCAATCACGAAAATAAATCCACCGCTATTGCCTTCACGCTATGGGTGATGCGTTGCGATTCGGGAGGAATTTGCATATAGTCGGCATACAGAATGGTGAGGTATTCGTCGTAGTCGGCTGGTGCGTCGTACAGTCTGCCCTCAAATTCCACCTTTATCACCTTGTCGAACAGGCGGCGAGGAAACAAATTCTGCATGGCTGTGGGAATGTGTGCCACATATTGCGCGCCGTCGAATGGCAATCGGCGGCTCGCCCATGTCACCAAGCGTGAAAAATTGCGTGTGCCTATCATTTTACACACGCGCCATTTCCATGGCTTGTTGTTGGCAGGGCAATGCTTAAACGAAGCCGATGCGCGGCACGAATTGAAATACTTAGCCAACTTCTTTTGGCGTGTGGGTTCGGTGGTGTCCACGCCGTCGAGCGGGAAAATATCTACCCACAGCCCGTTGCCGGCGAAGTCGTCGAGGTTTTCCTCCACCAGTCGGGTGCTGAGGTCCACCACCTTGGCGTAGTGGTAGGGATAGCCCTTTGATTTTGGGGTGAGTGCCACGAAGCGCTTGTCGGGGTTGGCAAGCATCACTTTCAGTAGTTGGTCGTAGTCGGCTCGCGGCATGGAAATGTCGATGTCGTCGTCCCACGGAATAAATCCCTTATGGCGGATTGCGCCCAGCAGCGTGCCGTAGCTCAAATAATAGCGCAGGCCGTGCTTTTCGCACACAGCCACTATGTGGTTGAGAATTTCAACTTCCTTTCTCTTAACTTCTTCGCCCGATAGTAAATTCATAATTCTAAAAAAATCTGTTTGTTTATGGTGAAGGTGTGCCAACTCGTTATAGCGTGGGTATATGCCTCGGCATGTTTCGATGGAAATCGGCAATGTGTCAACGCATTTGAAACATGCCAAAGGCGAGAGCACTGAAAAAGTCCAGTTTTTTAAAGACCAAAACGAAAAATGCTTACGATTTATAACTTTTCTTTCCACAAATCGCCTCAATAAGGCTATGATAGGCAGAAAAAGAAGGGTAAAACGACTATTTCTCCGTTATTAACTTTCAATCTGAAAGTTGCTTTTACTTTTTCAGTGCTCTCGCCAAAGGCATGTACCTACGGTTTTGATGAAATCACATTTCAGGCACACCCCCTTCACGCCCTACAAAGTTACAAAAAAAATCAAAACTGCTTCTATCATACTGAAATAGTTTGTGGGAGGCAAAAAAAAGTGTAATTTTGTACTTAACCAGTCGTTGTTGCCGTTTTTCGCGGCGCGGCGGTGGGCGAATGTAGTTTTGTACATACTTTTTTAATACTATTTTTTTTATACGAACTTAGATTATGAGTAATTTGGTTTCCGATCGCATTCAGGCGCTCTCGCCTTCAGCCACATTGGCAATGTCGCAAAAAAGTCAGGAGCTTAAGGCTCAAGGTGTTGATGTGATTAATCTTTCGGTGGGCGAACCCGACTTCGCCACTCCCGACCATATCAAGGTGGCGGCGAAAGAGGCTATCGACAACAACTTTAGTTTCTATACGCCTGTGCCAGGCTACCTGTCGCTGCGTAAGGCTATCAGCGAAAAACTGAAGAAAGAGAATGGTGTGGATTTTGCTCCAGAGCAAATCGTGGTTGGTAACGGTGCTAAGCACGAACTTACCAACGTGGTGATGAGTATTGTGAACCCTGGCGACGAGGTGGTGATTCCCACTCCAGCATGGGTAAGCTACATTCAAATGGTGATTCTTGCTGGAGGTAAGAGTGTGGAAGTGCCTACCACTATGGCGCAGAACTTCAAGGTTACACCTGAACAACTCGACGCTGCCATCACTCCTAAAACCAAACTTGTGATTCTCTGTTCGCCAAGCAACCCTACCGGTAGCGTGTATAGCGAAGCCGAACTTCGCGCCCTTGCCGCTGTGCTTGGAAAATATCCACAGGTGATGGTGCTTGCCGACGAAATTTATGAGCATATCAACTACATAGGCGGCAACTTCTCCATTTCACGATGCGAGGAACTGAAAGACCGCGTGTGCATCATCAACGGTGTGTCGAAGGCTTATGCCATGACTGGCTGGCGTATCGGTTTCGTGGCTGCGCCTCTCTGGCTGGCTAAGGCTATCACCAAGCTCCAAGGTCAATACACCAGCGGTGCTTCGTCAATCGCCCAAAAGGCTGCTGAAGCCGCTTACACAGGCTCGCAACAGTGCGTTGAGGATATGCGTGTGGCATTCCAGCGCCGCCGCGATCTTATCGTGAGCCGTCTGCGCGAAATTCCAGGATTAGACGTGAACGAGCCCGACGGAGCATTCTATGTGTTCCCAGGCGTGACTTCTTTCTTTGGCAAGAAGTATGGCGATGTGGTGATTAACGATGCCAACGACCTGGCAATGTACTTGCTCAACGAGGCGCACGTGGCAACCGTGAGCGGCGACGCTTTCTCTTGCCCAGGCCACATTCGCATGAGTTACGCCACCAGCGATGAAAACATTGTAGAAGCCACCACACGCATTGCAGCAGCCCTCGCCAAACTGCAATAATCCAACATTAGAATAATGGGACTGTGCCGATGAAGTATGCTTTTCGGCATAGTCCCATTATTTATAAAAAACTTTTCGAAAAGAGATATGACACAGGAGAATCGTAATAAACTATTGAAACTGCTCGATAGGCATAAAACCTTGGGCATAGGCGAACAGATAGACTATGAAAAGTTTTATCTGTATTCCCTTATTACCCACAGTACGGCTATTGAGGGCAGTACAGTTACGGAGGTTGAGGCGCAGTTGCTGTTTGACGAGGGCATCACATCAAGTAAACGCAGTATCATTGAGCAGAACATGAATATTGACCTCAAATCCGCTTACGACTATGGACGTGCTTGGATTAAGCGTCACCCCGATATCACGGTAGAGTCGCTCATAAGCCTTGCTGCAAAAGTGATGGCGCGCACTGGTTCGGAATACAATTCTCTTGGTGGTTCGTTCGATGCTTCGAAAGGAGAACTTCGGAAACTGAATGTCACAGCAGGGGCAGGTGGGCGCTCGTATATGAGTTATTTAAAAGTCCCCCATCGATTAGAAGCCTTTTGCAAGGAATTGAATGTTCGTCGTAGATCGATTGATTCAACAGACGTTTGTTCCATTTATGACCTTAGTTTTTGGGCTCATTACGAATTGGTTACAATTCACCCTTGGGCAGATGGAAATGGTCGCGTCAGTCGATTGCTGATGAACCTTTTACAGATGGAACACGATGTGTTGCCCATGAAGGTGATGAAACAGGATAAGGCAGATTACATTCAATCTCTTATTGATACACGAGAAATGGATGACATCAATGTGTTTCTTGATTGTATGGCACAGATTCATATCGCTCACCTTCAGCACGACATCGCCACATTTGAACAGTCGATGCAGGAGAGGGTGGACAAGAAAGGTGGACAAGAAGTCAAGAGGGTGGACAAGAAAGGTGGACAAGAAACCAGTGAAGCCATTCTCAAACTTATCTCTGAAAATCCTAAAATCACCACTATGCAGATGGCTTCGCATATTGGCATCAACCGCAGTGCCATTTCTAAACACATCAAACGAATGCAGGAAGAGGGTAAAATTATTCGTATAGGTTCTACCAAAGGGGGATATTGGGAATTGTTGCAATAGACCAACATGCCAACGGCTCTTTCGGTCTGTTTTAATGCGTTGATACATTGCTGTTTGCACCGAAACATACCAAGGCATATCCCTACGTTATGATGCAATTTGTATTTGCGCTTTAGGATCTAAATTCTAAATATTGGTTTTTCGCCAAAGGCGAGCGGTTTTTGTCCTTTTGGTGATGCCATCGACCTCGTAAGAGGGCGGCGTTAAGGGTGTGGTGTGGCTGATTCAAGTCTCTGCTTGAAATCAGACATGCCGCAGCACTAACGACAGGTGCGAAGCACTGGCATCGGCAAAAGGCTGTTTTTTATGTTTTTTGTTTTAGTTTCCCCCGGCATTTATCCACTGAAGCGTTTTCTTTCCCTACTACTGGGGTGGGGGATTAGTAGGCGTGGGTGAGGAGGGAGAAGCGGCGCGAGAGGCGGAGTAGGAGTAGGGTGGTGAGGATGCAGAGTGCCACAATCACGAAGTAGGTGCCAACGGGCGAGAAGATGCCTTTGCCGGTGAGGAACCACACGAAGATGAAATGGGAGAAATAGGTGATGGTGCTGAAGTTGCGCAGCGTTTTGTAGGGCAGACGCCAGTTCACTTCGTGGCGCAAGGTCCATATCACGATGGCGGCAGCGGTGGAAATGAGCATAAAGTAGCAGTCGTCGAAGCGTGCCTTGTGTCCAGCCACTTCCAGCCATGCGCCCACTCCACACAGTAGCAGTACGGCAGTAGTGGCGATGCCATTCATATTCACAATTCTGCTCTCATAGTCGGCAATGAGTTTGCCTATGCTGCAAAACACTATGGCAGGCATAAAACTATTGTGATACAGTCCTATTACGTTGAAAGTCACATCGGTGGCGTGTTGCACGGACTGGGGCATGTAGGCTTGGTAGTTGGTGGTGAGCACCACAGGCACATACACCGCCAGCCCAATCCCGAATATCGCCCACGAGGATATGCGTTTGCCGAGCCAGTGCAACAGCGGTATGCAAATGATAAGTGCCATGATGAACCACGATCCCGAAAAAGTGGAGTTGAGGAAAAATCCGCAAATGAAATGGGAGAGCGACTCCAAAACGCTTCTGTCGTGGCTGAAAAACACGCCATCGATGGTGAAATACGCCTCCACCACAAACCAAAACGCATACAGTTGCCCCATACGCCTAACGTAGTGCTTCAGTTGGGCGGTGTCGGGCTTTTTCCGAAAGAAAAAGAACGCGCTTACCACGAAAAACACAGGCACAGCCATTCGGGAGAACAGGCTGATATAGAGCGGATAGGTTTTGCCCACGAACGGGCGTGCGTGAATAGCCACCACCAGCAGCGCGGCCACCACTTTCAGAATGTCGATAGAATGATATGTGCGAGATGCGGGCGCAGACATGGTGCTATCTCTCTCTTACACTTCAAACATTGCCGCAGGGTTGAAACCCTTGCAAATGCCGTCTTTCACATAGCCCACTTGATTGGTGTGCATGGTGCATTTGCCCACTTTCATGCCGTTGGCACCGTTGTAGTGCGTGTGTCCAAACACCCAGTGGTCGATGTCGCTGTTTTCGATATAGCCCTCCATCGGCACCACAAACGCCTCCGACAGTCCATTCGACTCATAGATGGGGTCTTCCACCATCACCGGGCAGTGATGGCTCACCACCACCTTTTTCTGTGCTGTCGATTCAGCCAAAGCCCTGGTCAGCCAATCTACACACAGTTTGTGGAGTTTCGCATAGTCGTGCGCAAGCAGGAAGCGGTGGCCGTGTTGAATGCGGTAGCAGTCCACCATCGACTGCTGCACCTTCATCTCGCTGTGTGGTGAAACGTGGGTCCACAGTGTGGTGAAAAACAGTTCCACATCGTCGATTCTCACGCTGTGGTTGTTGCAGAACGTGACATTGTGGCGAATCGGGAAAAAGAAATCACCCAGCGTGCGAGTGATGTCAACGCCATTGTAATACTCATGGTTGCCAGGCACAAGGAAAGTGTGCTGGAAGTTCGCCGAACACCAGTCGATAAACGGATGAGTCTCTAAATTCTCGCTTCCAAACAGAAGCATATCTCCCGACAGCACAAGAATGTCGCCCACCGCAGTGAGAGGATTTTGGCTAAGCCACTTAGAGTTGTCGGGAAACTCTAGATGAATGTCGCTTGCGTATTGGATCTTCATATCTGCAAATTTACCAAAAATGTTATAATCCACCAACACCCCACCCAGTATTTATCCACTGAACCTTTTGATGGATTTAATAGGGTGTAGGAAATTCCCACACGAAATAATTCGTGAAAATTTGTGCTAATTTGTGGCTAAAAATCAATCACTAATTTGCGTGAGAATGGCTAACCACGAATTGCACGAATCCACCGAATAAATATTTTTCAGTTAAATCTGTGTGAGCCCTCTAATTTCTAACTTCTAATTTCTATTATAGGTGGTATTATGAAATATTTTTTGTAACTTTGGGATTAATTCACAATAATTACATAAATCTGACGCTCAAGCATTATGATATCTGAAAATGAGGCAAGAAAATGAACAACCACCTCTACCGCCTTAGTAAACTAAGCCATCTATTATAATGGTCTGAAAATCAGAAAGGAAAGAAAACGTTATCGAAACAACATATATGACTATGCAGGCATTACAGGGTGGTTCCACGCTACAGGGTGGAAAATACAGGATAATTGAAAAACTGGGGCAGGGCGGCTTCGGCATCACCTACTTGGCTGAGAACACTTTGCTTTTGGGCAAGGTGGCAATCAAGGAGTTTTTCTTCAAGGAATATTGCGATCGTGACGATTCCACATCTCGCGTAACCATTCCCACTTCGGGCAACCGTGAGATTGTGGAGCGCTTCAAACAGAAGTTCATTAAAGAGGCGCGCACGATTTTCAGTTTGAATCATCCTAACATTGTGCGTATTCTCGATGTGTTTGAGGAAAACGACACCGCCTATTATGTGATGGAATACATTGAGGGCGAGTCGCTGAGCGATATGGTGAAGCGTCGTGGTGCCATTCCTGAGGCGGAGGCTCTGGGCTATGTGAAGGCGGCTGCCGAGGCGTTGATGTATATCCACAGCAAAAAAATCAACCACCTCGATATTAAACCTGGCAACCTGATGAAGCGCAACGAAGACGGCGAAATTTTGCTGATCGACTTCGGCGTGGCGAAGCAATACGACCTTGACACCTCGCAAGGCACAACCACCACGCCAGTGGGCATCAGTTGTGGCTACTCGCCTACCGAGCAATACCGCAAGAATGGCGTGCAGACCTTCTCGCCACAAAGCGATGTGTACTCCCTTGCCGCTACGCTGTTTAAGTTGCTCACTGGCAACACACCACCCGAGGCAATGGAGATTCA
>OJAM01000771.1_pt1 | contig 13029 bp, 10 predicted proteins | sample 1589071 | NCBI WGS metagenome assembly OJAM01 (sample SAMN03283243) | human gut metagenome | biome: human-associated habitat; material: feces | host: Homo sapiens | place: Peru | collected 2012
GTATGGGGTCAGCATCGGGGCGTGGTTTGCTATGCAGGCGTTGCAGACGCAAAAACCGGAGAAGGCGCTGCTGGTGTCCCCGATCGTGGATATGGAAAAGCTGATCCTTGCCCTGATGCAGCAGGCAGGGGTAACGGAGGAGCAGCTGCGCGCGGCAGGGGAAATCCCCACAGACTTTGGGGAGACGCTTTCGTGGCCGTATCTGTGCTGGGTGCGGGAGCACCCGCTGCACTGGAAAGTACCCACACAGGTGCTCTATGCCGATACAGACCCCCTTACCGGGCACACCGCTATGGAGCGGTTCCGGCAGCAGACCGGGGCGCACCTGACCATTCTGGAGGGCGGGGAGCACTGGTTCCACACCGAGACCCAGCTGGCCGCTCTGCAGGGCTGGGAAAGCTGTCATTTATAATAAGCAGTTTCTCTTTTCCTCAGTCTGTGAAAATGTAAGCCCGGAAAATCCGAGATTTTCCGGGCTTACATATAAAATACACTTCCACAACAAAACGCCGCTGACGGCTTTGTACATCGTCAGCGGCGTTTTGTTTATTGAAAACAGGATTGTGAATGGCAGAATCAGACGTTTGCTTCGCTGTTGTGCTCAGCCTTCTTGTAAGCGGAGAAGGAGTGGAACACGATGTTCAGGCCCAGCACGATCAGCAGCACGGCAAGGATCAGCTGCAGGCCGTTTGCGATGAACACAGCGCCCCAGGTGGTCTCACCGGCAGGGATGGTAACAGAAGCGGCGGTGCTGATGGCCTTGACCATAGCGATCAGGCGCTGCACCAATGCGGTAAAGGTAACGCACAGCATGATGACCAGAGGGGGGAACAGCATCTTGTTGCTGCGGCCGGTCACCTTCAGGAACACGCACAGGGTAGCCAGCACCAGTGCGCTCAGCAGCTGGTTGGCAGAGCCGAACAGCGGCCAGATGTTGGCGTAGCCGATCTTGGTCAGCAGGAAGCCGAAAGCCAGAGTCAGGAAGGTGGAGAAGTAGACGTTGCAGAACAGCTTGCGCCAGCCCTCAGCGTGCTCCATGTCGTCCACGCTGAACAGCTCCTGGAAGCTCATGCGGCCAATGCGGGCCACGGCATCCAGACTGGTCAGTGCCAGTGCGGAAACGCACATGGTCATGAACACGGTAGCAGCGTAAGCGGGCACGCCGAACATCTCAAAGAAACCGGCAACGCCGCGGCTGAAGATCTGGAACGGAGTACCGGCAGCAGGGGTACCGTCGGCAGCTGCGGCAGCACCGGCCACGCACAGAGCCAGAACCGCCAACAGGCTTTCAAGGATCATGGCACCGTAGCCGACCTTCAGCATATCCTTCTCGTTCTCAACGGTCTTGGAGGAAGTACCGGAGGAAACAAGGCTGTGGAAACCGGAAACTGCACCGCAGGCCACGGTGACGAACAGGATGGGGAACATGGTGCCCAGCTTTTCGTTGGTAAAGCCGGTGAACACAGGCAGGTTCATGGTGGGGTGTGCCACCAGCAGGCCGACCACAGCGCCCACGATCATGGCCACGAACATAAAGGTGGTCATGTGGTCACGGGGCTGCTTGAGCAGCCACATGGGCAGCACAGCGGCAAAGAAGATATACACAAAGGTGATGTAGCTCCAAGCGGCCTTACCCAGAATCAGGGGCAGGTTTGCGCCGATGACAAAGGACAGCACGATGAACACGATGCTGATAACGCTTTCCTTCCAGCCGGAGAAGTTGAACTTCTTCTGCAGCAGGCCAAAGACAACGGCAAACACCATGAACATGATGGACACCATGCCGGCAGCACCGTTGGTCTTGGCAGCCTCAACCATTGCGCCGTCTGCGCCAAAAGCATTGAAGGTGCCGGCAACCATGTCTGCAAAGGCAGCAATGACGATGCCGCAGAACAGCCAGCAGAACAGCAGGAACAGCTTGCGGCCGGTCTTGCCGATGTACTTTTCAATCAGCATACCCATGCTCTTGCCGTCGTTCTTAACGGAAGCATACAGAGCGCCAAAGTCGGTAACAGCGCCGAAGAAGATGCCGCCCAGCAGCACCCACAACAGCACCGGCAGCCAGCCGAAGGCTGCGGCCTGAATGGCACCGGTGACAGGGCCTGCACCAGCGATGGAGCTGAACTGGTGGGCAAACACCGTCCAGCCGTTGGTGGGCACATAGTCCCGGCCATCCTCGTGGACGACAGCCGGAGTCTTGGCTGCGGGGTCGATGCCCCATTTGTTAGCCAGCCAGCGGCCGTAAAGCACATAAGCGCCAAACAGGCACACCGCTGCGATCAATACGATGACCAGCGTATTCATAGTTTTCTACCTCTTTCCTTTTTTCACTCTGCAACAGGTTCGGAACGATAGGATGCCGTCCGGCAAAGCATTGCCCCGGAGCGTAAAAAACCTTCGTCCTCAGCACATGACCGGTGTTCCGGCCACGCTCCGAAGACGAAGGCTTCTGCTCCCGCCTGCCAGGGCAGGAGCAATACTCCGCGGTACCACTTCGCTTGCTGTGTTAAAACAGCCACTCTCCCACGCATGGTATACTGACCATGCTGCCCGATAACGTGGGCTGGACGGCACCATGCTACTTGGGGGCACAAAACCCGGTTCACACAGGCTGCTCGCAGGCGAGGGTCTTCTGCTCCTGACTGCCGCTTTTTCACCCGAGAAGCGGCTCGCTGAAAGAGGGTGATGCAGAAGATCATGTCCTGTTCCTTGCATTTGCTGAATGATTGTGTTCTACTTTATTCCCGTTTTCACCAATTGTCAATATTCTTGTAACAAGTTCAGAGGATGCGCCAATTCAAGCCATTTTCCGGGAATAATTTTTAGATGATTTTCTTTCATGTGTGAAGAGAATAAAACTGAATATACTCTTAATTGAAAACCATTCACCCACAGGTCTTGACTTTCACACTTTGAAGTGCTAAAGTAATAGCGTGCAGAATATTCCGCGCGGCAGCACCGGCTGCTTTGCATGCTGTCGCCGCTGTTATAATAAGGAGAAAAACAATGGCTGAAAAAAATTCCAGAAGAAACGAGACGACGGATGCGCTCTTTGATGCCATCCTCAGTCTGGAGAGCCGGGAAGAGTGCTACGCCTTTTTTGAGGATCTGTGCACCGTGAAGGAGATCTCGGATATGGCGCAGCGCCTGCAGGCCGCAAAGCTGCTGCTGGACGGTGCCACCTATGAGCAGATCGTCAAGGCGGTGGAGATCAGCACCGCCACCATCAGCCGCATCAACCGCTGCATCCAGTACGGCTCCGGCGGCTACCGCGACACCATTGAGAAGGTGCGCGCACAGGCAGAAAAGCAGTAACAGCCGTACCCGCCGCAGCATAGGATAGGGCACACGACCGGAAAGGAAGGTTTTGCCCTATGATGATCGATACACCCTGTGCCCGTTCTCAGTGCCCGGAGATGCCCAAGGTCAGCCTGGATCAGGCTGTTGTGGACCTGATGGAAAGCATTGCCTTGCAGGAAACGGCGCTCAGCCACATCCTGTGTGCTGAAAGTCGGAAGATGCAGAAGGCCATGGATCTGGATGGCCTGGATCTTTGCAAGCTGCTGGAGGTGAACGACTCCGCCACCAATATGGTGCACGCCGTCGCAAACCTTGAACTGGTGCTCAAGGATAAGCTGGAGTTCGTTTCCAACAACCTCTATGTCCCGGGGGACAGCGGCTGCCCATCACCTGCGCAGTGATGTTTTTTGCGTGGGACGATCTTTACTGCAATCTAACCCGTGAAAATGCAATGCCGGGCAGCCCGCAGGCTGCCCGACATTGCTCTGAATCGTTCTGCCGCAAGGGAGGCTGCTGCACAAAACAGGGTGCAGCAGCCTCCCTTTTTATGAAAATCCTGCATAAGAGACAGAAAAATCTTTTGTTGGAATTGCTGATGTATCAAATCTGTGCTATACTATTGGATGTATCACCATGAAAGCGAGGAATAAAACATTGCTGCATTATGATGCGATCCTATTTGATGTGGACGGGACGCTGATCGATTCAGCCCCCGGTATCATTCATACATTGCAAGAGGTTTTCTGCACCATGGGTGTGGATGTATCCGGCATCAACCTGCGCCGGTATCTGGGCCCGCCCCTGCGCAAAAGCTTCGGTGAGCACTTTACCGACCCGGCGCTGATCGAAAAAGCTACCGACCTTTACCGCACGAGTTACGCGGTGAAGGGCAGTCACGAGTGTGCCGTGTTTCCGGGTGTTCTGCAGATGCTGCAAACCCTGAAGCAGGCTGGTTTTATTTTGTGCACCGCCACCTCCAAGCCCACCAAGGTGGTCACCCCCATTCTGGAAGAGCAGGGGCTGGCACAGTATTTTGATTTTATCGGTGGTGCATCTATGGACGAAAGCCGGGACACCAAGACCGAGGTCGTGCGTTATGTGCTCAGCCAGCCCGCCTTGCAGGGCAAGCGGGTGCTGATGGTGGGCGACCGCAACGATGATATGCGGGGCGCTGCCGACTGTGGTCTGGATGCTGCCGGTGTGCTGTACGGCTACGGCAGCCGGGAAGAGCTGGAAGCTTTCCATCCGGTGCTGCTGGCCGAAAGCTGCGCCGACCTTACCGACCGGCTGCTGGCAGCCCGGGTATGACAGGAAGTTTCATTCCTTCGGAAGGAGAATGGATAGAATATGAGAAGCAATAACCAAAAGGAGAATCAGGCACTGACCCCGATGCAGAAGCAGGCGGTGCTGGTGTGCATCGTGTGTGCACTGGCGGCGCTGCTGACCATCGGCATCACCCTTACCATGCTCAAGCGGGGCAAGAATCCGGCGGAGCAGCCGGGGGATTCTTCCATTATTACCCCTGCGCCCGCTCCGGAAGGGGAGGAGGATATCTCCGACCACTACCAGATCAACGAGACTTCCAGCGCATTGCTCACCGGGACTGCTGATGCTGGTGACGCCTATCAGGAGCAGAGCCTTTTTATCGGCGATTCCAACACGGTGCGCCTGTACGCCAACGGCCTGATCAGCCTGCAGCAGTTCTGCGCCAAGGAGGGCATTGGCACCCATGCCGCCCTGAACGAGGGCATCGTTACCTTTAAGCGGGACGATAACCGCTACACCATCGCGCAGGCCGTGGCAAAAATGAAGCCCCGCCGGGTGGTCATCATGCTGGGCACCAACGATAACGGCATGAACACCGAGGACTTTATCAGCAACTACACCGCGCTGGTACAGGCCATTCAGGCCAGCTATCCCTATACCGATATCATCGTCAACACGGTGCCGCCGGTCCCGTCCAACCACTCCAACTACCCCAACATGGACCAGACCCGTATTGATGATTTCAACATGGCGCTGTTGACCATGTGCGAGCAGCTGGGCGTCAAGTTCCTCAACTCTGCCGAGGCACTGAAGGACGCCAACGGCTACGGCAATGTCGATTACTACCAGAGCGGGGATATCCACCTCAAGCCCGCAGGCCTGAAGGTGCTGCTGAAGTATCTGCGCACCCACGCCTACGAGACCGAGGATCGCCGCCCGGATACCAATAATATCCCCACCCGTGCCGAGTATACCGCCAACCCCAGCTCTGCGGTGGAAGCGCCCAGCAGCTCGGAGGACGCTTCCTCCTCGGCCGTTGAGGAAAAAACGGAGTATCAGGCCGGTTACCGTGTAGATAAAACCGGCGGCGGTACCCTGACCTGCGGCAACGAGAGCGGCAAGTCTCTTACCGTCAAGGTGACCAGCGCCGCCCAGAGCGTTAAGGTGACCGCTGTGCCGGAGGACGGCTATGTGTTCGTCAAGTGGAGCGATGGCGTGACCAAGCGCACCCGCACCGATACCAATTTTGACCAGAACGTGGATGTGACCGCAGTGTTTGCCGCTGCTTCCATCCAGATCAGCACCAGCGGCAAGGCTGCGCTGGGGGACTCCTACACCTTTAAAGCTACCCTCAAGGGCAAGTATCTGGACGCCTCCAGCATCCGCTGGTACGTCAACGGCAGCGAGGTAACACAGGCTGCCGGTAAGACCACCGTAAAGGGCGAGGTGGATCCCTCTATGGTGGGCAGCACCTTCCGGGTGTACGCCACCGCCAGCTATAACGACTGCACCGTCACCAGCAACAAGCTGGAACTTACGGTCAGCGGTGGAACGTCCGGCAGCACCAGCAGCTCCAGTAGCTCTAGTAGCTCCAGCGCTTCCTCTAAGGAGGATAAGCCTGCATCCTCCAAGGAAGAAACGTCCTCCTCTAAGGAGGACAAACCGGCCTCTTCCAAGGAGGAGAAGCCCGCTTCTTCCTCCTCGAACGGTACTTCTGAAAGCGCTGGCAGCTCCTCCAAGGTGGAGAAGCCTGCCTCTTCTGCGGCATCTTCTAAGGAAGAAAAGTCCGCTTCTTCTTCGCAGAGCAGCTCCTCCTCCAAGGAGGAAAAACCTGCTTCTTCTAAGCAGGAGCACACGGCTTCCTCCAAGGAAGATGAACCGGCAACCTCTAAAGAGGAAAAGCCCGCGTCCTCCAAGACCGAAGCCAGCGCCGGCAAGGAAGCTGCCAACTAAGGGCACATTTCCTCTTTGCGCCGCATAGGCTGGCGGGAGAGGAAGGTGGAGCCTTATGTACTGGGAAGCGATGCGCACGCCCGCCCTGCCCGGCGAGTATGACGTGACCGATGGCAGCGTGGATTACTATGATACCGACTGGGAAAATGTGGATAACAGCGCACTGGAGGAAGAAATGCAGAAATGCAGTCTGACGCCCTGCGAGGGAAAGACGCTGTGCCCGGACAACACCCCGGCACAAACAGACCTGTCTGCGTATGAAATTGTTTCTGAATAACGAGAAGCCAGCTCTGCCGGGGGTGGGGCTGGCTTCTCCCTGTTGATACACAAGTGGGAAATGCTGAAAAGAAAGTGAGATACTATGGCAAAATATTATTGCATCCTGTTCGATGCGGACAATACGCTGCTCAACTTTGACGCAGCGGAAAACAAGGCGCTGGCCGAAACGCTGGTAAACTTTGGCATCGAGCCGGACGCCGAGACCGTGCAGACCTACCGCACCATCAACGAGGAGCTGTGGCGTCAGCTGGAAAAGGGCCAGATCAAGCGGGAAAAGCTTATGGCAGAGCGGTTCACCCGCTTCCTCAAGGCCGTTGATGCAGCCGGTGACGGAGCCGAGATGAACCGCTTCTATCTGGAGCAGCTGTCCACCCACCCGGATCTGATGAGCCCGGAGGTGCTGGACGTGCTGCGCGAGCTTTCGGAGGTGGCAACGCTGGCTATCGTCAGCAACGGTGCCCAGATGGTGCAGACCCGCCGTCTGGCAGAAAGCGGCGTGATGAATTTTATGGAGGATGTGTTCATCTCTGAGAAAATGGGCTGCGAAAAGCCCAATGCCCGCATCTTTGATGCCGCCTTGCGCGCACTGGGCGTGGAGAACCGGGAGCACGTTCTGATGGTGGGCGACAGCCTGGCCAGCGATATTCAGGGCGGCAGCAACGCCGGACTGGATACCTGCTGGTACAACCCCAACCACGCCGAGAACCCCGGCAAGGTGATCCCCACCTACGAGATCGCCAGTCTGGAGGAACTGTATCCGCTGGTGATGGAGCAGGAGGAACTGGCCAACGTTGGCCTGAAGAACCGCCGCCACCAGTGCTGAAACTTGAAAAAACGGATAACGGAACAAAATTATGCTGATACATTTGGAAAAACTGGGTAAGACCTTTGGCGAAAAGGTGGTGCTGCACGATGTGACCGCCAGTGTCGAGCGGGAGGACCGCATTGGCATCGTGGGACAAAACGGTGCAGGCAAGACCACCCTGCTCAAGATCCTTACCGGCGAATATCAGGACTACGAGGGCGAGTTCAGCGTGACCCACGGGGTAACACTGGGCTATCTGGAGCAGAACGCAAAGCTGGACGCCACGCTGGATATCTACGGCGAGATGCGCGCCACTTTTGCCCCGGTGCTGGATGCCATGGCGCAGATGCAGATCTTGGAACGCCGCATGGCAGCCCAGCCCGATAACGCCGACCTGCTGGCACAGCACGATGCCCTGCAGAATATCGTGGACGCCGCCGACGGCTACAACATGGACGTGAATATCAAAAAGGTGCTGTCCGGCATGGGTTTTGCACAGGATACATGGCAAAAGAACATTGCAGTGCTCTCCGGCGGTGAGCTGACGCGGCTGCGCCTGGCAAAGCTGCTGCTGGAAAAGCCCGATGTCCTCATTCTGGACGAGCCCACCAACCACTTGGACTTTGCCACCATGGAATGGCTGGAAAATTACCTCAAGGGCTACTCCGGTGCGGTGCTGGTGGTCAGCCACGACCGCTATTTCCTCGATAATGTCTGTACAAAGATCTGGGAGGTGTCCTTCCAGACCATGACCACCTACAAGGGCAACTTCTCGGCCTATCTGCCCCAGAAGGAAGCCGCCGATGCCCCGCGCCAAAAGCAGCACGATGCCGACGTAGCACTGGCTGAAAAGCTGCAGGACTATGTGGACCGCAACCTTGTGCGCGCCTCCACCACCAAAATGGCGCAGAGCCGCCGCAAGCAGCTGGAAAAGCTGGAGATCACCGAGGCGCCCAAGGACGAGACCAACCAGCTGAAGTTCCGCTTTGAATATGACGTAGAGCCGTGGAATGAGCTGGTGATGCTGAAAAACCTCAGCATCAAGATCGGGGAGCGTACCCTGCTGGAACCCTTTACCTATACGGTCTGCCGCGGGCAGCGGCTTATCATTGCCGGCCCCAACGGTGCGGGCAAATCCACCCTGATGCAGGTGCTGGACGGCAAGCGCCGCCCCTCCGGCGGCATGGTGCGGCTGGGCACCGGTGCCCGGCCCAGCATCTTTGCCCAGCAGCAGAACCGTCTGGGACAGGGCAGGGTCATTGATGTCATCTGGAACAAGTACCCCCGCATGACCGAGCTGGAAGTGCGCAGCCATCTGGCAAAGCTGGGCTTCCGGGGCGATACGGTGTTCAAACCCTGCGAAGCATTGTCCGGCGGCGAGCTGGCGCGTCTGCGCTTTGCAGAGATCGTGCTGGAACGGCCGAACCTGCTGTTTCTGGACGAGCCCACCAACCACTTGGACATCTATACCCGCGAGAACCTGACCGAAGCACTGATGGCCTACACCGGCACCCTGCTGCTGGTCACCCACGACCGTCACCTGATGAACAGTCTGGCCTGTCCCATCCTCTATCTTGAGGACGGCAAGGCTGTGCTCTACCCCAGCTACGATGCCCTGATGGGACGTGCTGCCCCGGTGCAGGCCGCCCAGAAAGCTGCCGAGCCTGCCAAGACCGGCTACGGCAAGGAGCAGCGCCGCCGCCGCGCCGAGCTGCGCGCCAAGATCAAGGCCTGCGAGGACGAGATGGAAGCCTGCGGTGCACGCGAGGTGGAGCTGGACAACGAGATCAACTCCCCGGAGGTTTACAACGACCCCGACCTGCTGCGCCAGAAAAGCGATGAGCTGAGTGACCTGCGCTTCCATCAGGAAGAGCTTTTTGCCGCATGGGAAGCCGCCATGGAAGAGCAGGAAGCCTACGAGCAGACGCAGCAGCCCGAAGAATAAAGGAGCGTATCCTCTATGCCTAAAAATCACCGCAACTATCAAAAAACACGGCACATCGCCCTGTCTGGTCTGCTGTTTGCGCTGGCCATGGCGCTTTCCTTCATTGAAGGCACGCTGGTCATCCCGGGGCTTTTGCCGGGCATGAAGCTGGGGCTTGCCAACATCGTGGTCATGTACGCGTTGTTCTTCATGGGTCCCCGGCAGGCGCTGGTGCTGGATATACTCAAGGCGCTGTTCGTCTTTCTGGTGTCCGGCTTCACGGCGGGCTTTCTCTCGCTGTGCGGCGGGCTTTTGTCCCTTGCGGTGATGTGGGTGCTGTACTATCTTCTGCCGGTGCGGCCCACATGGTTCATCCTGTCGGTCTGCGGCGCACTGGCGCATAACGTGGGGCAGCTGCTGGGCGCAGGGGTCATCATCTCCTCGTCCTTGTCGCTGTATTATGCGCCGGTCATGCTGGTGCTGGGGCTTGTCATGGGCGCGCTCACCTCGGTCACCCTGCGGGCGCTGCTGCCCGCGCTGGGCAAAATGGGCTTCAACACCCACGAAAACCGCCCCGATTGACCGACCATTCCGGCAGGGCAGTTGCATTTTGGCCGGAAATCTGTATAATAAGGAAACAACTGTATTTTTATCAAAAAGACCCCAAAGGATAGAGCTGCCGCAGCATGGGAACTTGAGCGGCAGTCGGGAGGTGTTTGTATATGTCTGAAAAAGTTACCATCAAGGTCGAGCGGAAGGAGCTCCATCTGCCCACCATCGCACTGCGCGGGCTGGTGGTGTTCCCCAACAACCTTGTTCATTTTGAAGTCGGGCGGGAAAAGAGCATTGCCGCTGTGGAGTGGGCCATGGCCAACAACTCCAACGTATTTCTGGTTGCCCAGAAGGAGATGGAGACCAGTGAGCCCACCCAGCAGGATCTGTACACCTACGGCGTAGTGGCCGAGGTCAAGCAGGTGCTGCGCGTGTCGGACGAACTGGTCAAGGTGCTGGTAGAGGGCAAGTACCGCGCCAAGCTGACCGAGCTGGATACCACCGGCGATTTTCTGCTGTCTGCCGTGCGCTCCGCTCCGGTGCGTGCCGCAAAGCCCGAAGAGGCTGTGGAGACCGAGGCGCTGCTCCGCGCCCTCAAGACCGGCTTTGACGAATATCTGGGTATGAACCCGCGCCTTGCCAAGGACGTGGTGTTCACCATCGTTTCCAGCGATGACCCCATGTTCCTCACCGAGTATATGCCGGCAAACCTCTTGTTCCGCTACGAGGACAAGCAGGCCGTGATGAACGAGAACACCCTCAACGGCCGTCTGCAGCGCCTTGTGGAGATGCTACGCCGCGAATGTCAGGTGATGAAGATCGAAAAGGAGATCGCGGAAAAGGTCAACGAGTCCATGGACAAGAACCAGCGCGATTACTACCTGCACGAGCAACTGCACATCATCAACGACGAACTGGGCGAGGGGGACGATACCCACGCCGAAGCTGATGATTACCGCCGCAAGATCCGGGAGCTGCACCTTGCCGAGGACAGCGAGAAAAAGCTGCTCAAGGAGGTAGACCGCCTGTCCCGGATGCAGAGCAGCAATCAGGAAGCCACGGTCATCCGTACCTATCTGGATACCTGTCTGGATCTGCCGTGGAACACCATGACCGTGGATGATCTGGATATCCACCGCGCCCAGCAGATTTTGGATCGGGACCACTACGGCCTGAAAAAGGTCAAGGACCGCATTCTGGAAACGCTGGCTGTGCGCAAGCTTGCACCGGATGTGAAGGCACAGATCATCTGTCTGGTAGGCCCTCCGGGTGTTGGCAAGACCAGCATTGCACGCTCCATCGCCGAAAGCCTTGGCCGCAAGTATGTGCGCATCAGTCTGGGCGGCGTGCGGGACGAAGCCGAGATCCGCGGCCACCGCCGCACCTACATCGGTGCCATGCCCGGCAAGATCATCAGCGCCATGATCACCGCCAAGTCCTCCAACCCCCTGATGCTGCTGGACGAGATCGACAAGCTGGCAGGGGACTTCCGGGGCGACCCGGCGGCTGCGCTGCTGGAAGCGCTGGACCCGGAGCAGAACAGCACCTTCAACGATCATTTCATCGATATCCCGTTTGATCTGAGCCATGTGCTCTTTATTACTACCGCTAACGACTTGGGCAGCATCCCCGGCCCGCTGCGGGACCGCATGGACGTCATTGAGCTGCCCAGCTACACCCGCGTGGAAAAATACAACATTGCCCGCAAGCATCTGCTGCCCAAGCAGCTTAAGGCCTGCGGCCTGACCGGCAAGGTCACCATGAACCAGAGCGCACTCTACGGCATCATCGACGGCTACACCCGCGAGGCCGGTGTGCGTAATCTGGAGCGTACCATCACCAGCGTGCTGCGCAAGTGCGCCCGCAAGATCGCATCCGGCGAGGTGGAGAGCGTGTCTGTCACCGGCACCATGCTGGAAGAGCTGCTGGGCCCCCGTTTTGTCAAGCCCGATTTCCTCAACCGTACCAACATGGTGGGCGTTGCCAACGGTCTGGCATGGACCAGCGTGGGCGGCGAGACCCTGCCCATCGAGGTGCAGGTCATGGACAACGGCACCGGCAAGATCACCGTTACCGGCTCTCTGGGCGATGTGATGAAGGAGAGCGCACAGCTGGCAGTCACTTGGATGCGCGTCCATGCCGAGGAATACGGCATCGACCCCGAGCGGCTGAAGAAGTGCGACCTGCACATCCACGCCCCGGAGGGCGCTGTGCCCAAGGATGGCCCCTCGGCGGGTGTCACCCTGACCACGGCCCTCATTTCCTGCCTGTCCGGCATCCCGGTGCGCGGCGATGTTGCCATGACCGGCGAGATCACCCTGCACGGCAATGTGCTGCCTATTGGCGGTCTGCGGGAAAAGAGCATGGCTGCCTACCGTGAGGGTATGAAGACCGTGCTCATCCCCAAGGATAACGAGCCTGATCTGTATGACGTGGACGAGGAGGTCAAGAAGAATCTGACCTTCCTGCCCATGCAGAACCTTTCGCAGGTGCTGGCTGCCGCCCTGCTCAAGCCGAAGGCGGCAAAGAGCACCGCAGGCCGCCCCCGCACCAAAAAGTCCAAAGCAGGGGAAAGCCGCATCCCTGCCGCGCCTGAGAAGAACCAGCCGGGCGCTGTCTGCTGAAATACCAGAAAGGAACACGCCATGATTTTCAATAAAGCTGATTTTATTGCCAGCTATGGCATTTCCAGCCAGCTGCCCGAAAGCGACCGCCCGGAACTGAGCTTTTCGGGGCGCTCCAACGTGGGCAAATCCAGCCTGATCAACAAGCTGTGCAGCCGCAAAAATCTGGCGCGCGTGTCCAGTACGCCGGGCAAAACGGCTACCATCAACTTCTATTCGGTGGACGACTGCTATTTTGTAGACCTGCCGGGCTACGGCTACGCCAAGGTGAGCAATGCTGACCGCGAGCGCTGGGATGACCTGATCAACAGCTACTTCGAGGCACC
>OJAM01000774.1_pt1 | contig 12934 bp, 16 predicted proteins | sample 1589071 | NCBI WGS metagenome assembly OJAM01 (sample SAMN03283243) | human gut metagenome | biome: human-associated habitat; material: feces | host: Homo sapiens | place: Peru | collected 2012
TAGATTTAGATAGAAAAGAATTAAATAATTTGAAAGAGGACATTGAGAATAAAGAATATTCAAAAATTGTAATAAAGGATATTACACAGTTATCAAGAAATACTATCTATAATGTAGAATTTTTACATTTTCTTGATGATAATAATTGTCAAATAGAAAGTATGGATGGAACTGATTTAACTTTGTATAGAAAAATCTTTGATAGATTTAATGAAAAGAAGGAGGAGAAAAAAAGATGAATAACGAAGTTGAAAGAGAAGTAAGAAATTCAAAAAATACTTTTGAATTAGAAGGGAATGTTGCTAATATTAATGATGTTTACGAAAATCAAAATGGTAAAAAGTCATTAAGATTTGATTTAGCACAAAATAATAATGGGAACACACAATTCGTTCCTATTGTATTAAGAGGGGAATTAGTAAACTCTTATGGTAATGAAATTCAAAAAGGAGATTGGATCTCTGTAAAAGGTAGAATATCTACTTATTCAAAAGATATTGAAAGAGATGGAAAAACTTATAAAGATAAAGCTATTGATATTTTAGGTTTTGAAATCACTGATAGAAAAAATAATAAAGTTTATACTTCTGATGGTCAAGTTCAAGAATTATCTTCTAATAAAGAAACTGAAAACGAATCTGAAATGGTAAGATAATTTATGAAATATAAATATGAATTATTAAATTATTGGAACGATCAGGATGATTTATATGTAAATTATACAGTTGAAAACTTGGAAACAAATGAAATAGCAAATTGTATAAATTATTACAATACATCTGATATAGGTTGTGATTATAACTCTGCATCAGAAGAAGTAATAGAAAATTCGTTATATAGATTTATTGAAGAAAGTAATGGGTTAGAGTTCAATATGCCAAAAGTAAGTGAATTAAGTCCATTATTAAAATATGTCTATGATCGTGTTTGTGAAAGTGAATCAAATATGTGCTATATTGATTATTCTGAATGGGAAGAATTAAAAGAAGATTATGATTTTTTAGATGATGATATAGGTACATTAAATAATGAGATTAAAAAATATAATCTTGATGATTTAATCCTATTAGATGACGGAGAATATATGATATGTGGTTATGGTTGCTTACAAACAATGTTCAATGATGATAGAGATAAAGGAAGTGATGAACTTGAAAGATGAATTAAAAAAAGGTCAAGCATTTATGGGAGTAGATGATAATAAATATTATTTTCTAGGACTAGATTATGATGACCAAATATTCTTTACAACTCTTGATTTATGGAGTGATAAAGAGCAGGGCTTTATGTCTAAAAGTAATATATTTATAAAAGAAGTATTAGATGAAAAATCTGACATTATTGAAAATGCTACTTGGTATTATCAATCAATGAAAGAATTAGATAGTTCATCTATGGAAGAAAAAATTAAAAGATGCTTGGATATAATTAAAAATTCAAATTCAAAATATTTTGAATTAAGACCAGCTGAAATCGGTCCATTAGTAAGAGGACAAGCATATAGTAAAGAATTTAATCAATATTACGAAGTTATCGGCTTTATCGTTGATAATAATATTTATTTAGATTCTGAACTTAAATCAAAGCAAAAAGGTTTTTTTGCAATATATCACTCTAATTGTGAAAGCACAGTACCATTAATATTTGAAAGAAATTTTAGTGATAAAGATAATTCTTTTGATGGTAAACATTTTGTTGCAGGTAATGATGATAGAGTTGATATAGAAGATGTTGTTTGTAATAAGGAATTAGTTAATTCTTATATGAATGACTCGTTAATAGAAAGATTAGAAAAAAATAATAAAGAAATGTCAAAATAAAAAATAACTGATGTTCTTTGAAAATTAGGTTAATAGCTACACATTCTAGTTAAGGTGTAGTGTTTTAATTTTTAAGGGACAAGTTTTTATTGGAACTGTGTAGTTATTAATCAATGTTATTGATGATTATACAGTTCTTTTTTTGTTTATAGGCAAAATTAAAAGAAAGGGTGAATATAATGAAAAATTTATTTAATGTATTAGCAATTCAACAATTAGAGGGCGGAACTTATACAGTTGATACCGTATTAAAAGTTATTAAACAAATAACTGATTGGGCATTAGCAGTTGGTATATCACTTGCAGGAGTTGCACTTGTTGTAAGTTTTATAATGTATGCAGTTGTTGATGTAGATCAAAAACCAAGAGTAAAAACAAGGATATTACAAACATTACTTGGAATATTTGGCATTATTTTAGCAATTTCATTAGTTAATATTATAATTAGATTATTCACATAGGTGCATGCTTTATGATGACAAAAGTTTTTGATTTATTAAGAAGTCTAGGGTGGTATATAATTCATTTCATATATGACTTAATAGATGGACTTTTACAAATTATAAAGAAATTAAATGCCTTTGATATAATCAATTCATTATCTAATAATCAAACATTTAGAAATTTTTATACAGGTGTTATGGCAATAGCAGTAACATTATTTGCATTATTTATAATATGGAAATTTGTAAATAAACTTTTAGATCCTGATGAAGAAACTACTTTTAAAAATATTATGATGGAAATAATAAAGTGTGGAACATTAATTATGATGTCCACATTTCTATTTGTCCAAGTATCTAATTTTTCTATAACTCTCTCAAATTATACAGGAAATATATTTGAAAATAGCACAAATACAAAAATGAGTGATACAATGCTCACAATGTTTATATCGTATAGAGATGGTTATAAAAATAGTGATAAATTTGATGAGAAAAAAAGTATAGACCAACTTGTATCAAGTGGAAAGTTTAATGATGGTGAATTATATATATCTAAATATGTAACTAAATCACGAATAATATTATCTGATGAAAAAGATTATAAGTATGATATTAATTGGATTATGGCTATACTTTGTGGTGGCTTTTTCTTGTATAGTTTATTCTTTGCAGGAATAATGCTCGGTCGTAGGCAAATAGAATTTTTATTCTTATTTTCAATAGCACCGATAGTGTTTGCTACTAGTGTAGGAAATAAACAAAGGAGAGGTGCAGTAATAGAACAATTAGTATCATTAGCACTCCAAAGTGCAGTAGTCATGTTAATAGTTAGTTTAACAGTTATGGTTATGCAAGAAATTGGAACTACAACTTTCTTTACTAATACATTTATGAATATGACTACAAAATCACTTTTATATTTAGGATGTGCAACATTTATTCTAACAGGGGTGAGATTTCGGTCTGTGTCGGCTCTACGAAGAAGCTTGGTACCGGTGTGAATGTGCAGGAGCGGCTCATTGCCCTTCATCATTTGGATGTGCCGTGGAAACCGGCGGATATGATTCAGCGGGAAGGAAGGCTGCTTCGACAAGGCAATCTTTGCGATAAAGTGTATATCTACCATTATGTGACTGAAGGAACCTTTGATAGCTACTCATGGCAGGTACTGGAGAAAAAAGCGAGATTTGTGCAGTCTTTTCTTTCGGGTATAGCCACAAGCCGGGACGAAGATGAAATCGACGATACTGTGCTTCGTTACAGTGAGATCAAGGCGCTTGCCATCGGCAATCCGCTGATTAAACAGAGAGTAGAGACCGCAAATAAGCTTGACCGTATGAAGGTCGCTTTCAGAACAAGGCAGCGTGAACTGTTGGATCTGCGTGAAATTGTGTCTCAGCACCCAGGCAGAATCAATCTGCTTACTGAACAGATGTCTGTTATATCTAAGGATATCAAGCTGTACGCAGCAAATAGGCTGGCTATCCCTATGGAGGAGAGGCAGGCTTTCGGTGAGGAGCTTATCGAAGCCCTTAAAGATAATTACAAGAAGGACAAAGAACGGCTTTTTGATGAGTACAGAGGCATTGAAGTTTATCTGCCGATGAATATGACATTCGATAAGTCTTTCGTTGTGCTGAGAACGGCTTACGGCGGACATTACACGGTAGAAATCGACATGGCTAAACCGCTTGGATGCACACAGCGTATTGACTATATGCTGGAACACTTACCTGATAAGTTGTCTTTGCTCAGAACCCGTAAAAGGGATGCAAATAAACGGGCACAGACTGCTCAGGCAGAGATAGATCGCGGCAATGCTTATCAGGCTGAAGTGGATGTTCTGATACAGAACTTGGAAAGAATAGACAATGAGATAAAACGCCGCGAAGAAGCGGAAAATCAGGAAAGGAAGGCACACAAATGATTATGGACAACACAAACACAAACATCCCGGAAACTTCAGTTGGAGAGGTTATCCACACCCTATCCGATTTGTATGTGAACGCAGTAAAGGCGAACATTCCCTTTGTGTCATTACCCACGCCGTTCTTGTGGGGATCCTTTGGTGTCGGTAAGTCTGAAGGTGTGCGTCAGCTTGCTAACACAATAGAGAAGAGAACCGGAAAGAGGGTCGCTGTTACGGACGTGAGGCTGCTGTTATTTTCTCCCGTGGATCTCAGAGGTGTTCCAATGGCATCAAAGGACGGCTTTTCGGACTGGCTGATGCCGAGGATCTTTGATATGGACCGTTCAGATGATGCTGTGAATATACTGTTTCTTGATGAATTGTCTGCGGCTCCACAGTCTGTGCAGGCGGCAGCATACCAGATTACTCTTGATCGGGTTATCGGCGAGCACAGACTGCCCGATAACTGTCTAGTCATAGCAGCCGGCAACCGCACCACGGACAAGTCCATCGCTTATTCAATGCCAAAGGCATTATGCAACAGACTCATTCATTTTAGCGTTCGCAGCGATGTGCGCTCATGGCTGGAATGGGCGAAGAAGAATGCTATTGACAGCCGCATTATCGGCTTTATATCCTTTGATAACAGCAGACTGAACATTACTCCCGAAACAAGCGATATGGCTTTTCCTACACCCAGAAGCTGGAGCTTTGTTTCTGGCTTGCTTAAAACTATGAAACCGGCGAAGACAACCGATATGCATATGCTCATTTCCTCTGCTGTGGGTATTGACACTGCTATGGCGTTTGAGGAGTTTGCAGAATTATACAACAGACTGCCACGTATTGATGATATATTTGCCGGGACCTGCCGAGAGCGTCCTCAGACCCACCAGGTTTTATATGCTCTTGTTTCAAGTCTTGAAGCGGCCATATGTGAAAGAGAGAGTATTTCCGATTTTGAGCTTGAAAATGTGTGTAGTTATGTCTCGCACTTTCCACCGGACTTTGCGATGACATTCTTTAAAGATATTTCAAATATGAATTTTCTGAAGAGCAGACTGACTAAGATCAGATCCCTGCAGGTCTGGTTGCAGAAGAACAAACGCAGTCTGTGAGAGGAGTACTTATGGATAGAAAAGCAGAGATGGAATCTGTTTTGAAACGGATTATAACGCTTCGAACGGAATTGGTGACAGAATACCCGCTCTTCGGCAGGCTGCTACTGCATTTGATACCGGCGGTGGCCGCATGCGGCACTGCGTGTACCGATATGGAGAGGATTATTTTTGACCCCGAATTCGTGCAGAAACTGTCGGATGAGGAGCTGAAATTCGTTATGCTTCATGAGGTTATGCATTGCGTCTTAAAGCATTGCGTCAGAGGTCTGACGCGGGATAAGGACTTGTACAATATTGCCTGTGATATTGTTGTCAACAGCCTGCTTTTTGAGACTATGGGACTCAGAACCTTTATGGTTTACGGTGAAATACCGATGCATTTGACGCCTGACAACAGAGAAGGGCGGGATTATACTGCGGAAGAAGTATATGATATGCTTCTAAATCAAGGTTGTGAAAACATGAAGAAGTCAAGCGTCAATTCTATAGCCGGAAGAGGTCAGGAAAACGGAACGAGAAACGGCAACGGCAAATCCGATACACATGATGACAATGATAACGGTAATAATAATGCCGGAACAGGTGGCTTCGTCAGAGTAGACACCCATGATATTTGGGAAGAGATTTCAGATTCGGTTTCTCAGCGACTAACGGATATATGGGATGTTCGTATTCGCAATGCTTCAAAGAATTGCGGATGCGGCACAGGCGTGCCCTTCTCAATCAAACGTTACATTGAGGAAACCAAGCATATGCCGCGGACTAACTGGAAACAAGTGCTGGCAGATTTTATTCGCCACGACAGAGCCGACTATACCTTTCAGCGCAGAGATACCAGATATTCTGGTGATATTATCATGCCGTCATTTGCAGATAATATGTACGGCGACAGTGTTTCGGAACTGTGGCTTTGCGTGGATACCAGCGGCAGTATCAGCGATAGAATGCTGGGGATGATTTATGCCGAGATTTTATCTGCAAGTGTTCAGCTTGACGCATTCTCCGGCAGGATGGCATTCTTTGACACCAAGATATCCGACTTTTTTCCATTTGAGAGTGAAGAAGATATCAATAATATCCATCCCATTGGCGGGGGCGGCACAAATTTTCAGTGTATCTTTGACAGACTTGCTGAATGCGAGGAGGACGATATGCCTGTGGGTATTGTTATCTTGACAGACGGCTACGCTGAATTTCCAAATGAGGAAAGAGCGTTGAATGTGCCGGTTCTGTGGGTTATAGTCAACAGCGAGGTGGAGCCGGAGTGGGGTATATCAATTTACATTGAAGAATAATCTAAGCAGATGTCATTTGACTGCATAAGATTTTGTTGAGAAAGCTGAATGTTAACCAGTGGTTTATCATAATTGAGGCGATGTAAACCGTTGGCTAAAAGACAGCTTTCTTTTTTTGTGAGATAATGAAATCACAAAAGTTAAGGAGGAATTCCAATGAAAAAGATCAAGAATTCAACAATCAATCAGAAAGACAGGATCGTATGCATTACAGTTACAGGTGCACACAAGTTCTACTATCAACCCTACAAATCTAACGAGCGTCTTTATCTGTTCACGACAGAAGACTTCTCTGGCTCGGTCTTCGCATACTTCCGTGATAACGGGAGATGCATGGGTGGCCGTGGTTTTAGCCTTACTATCAAGGAGCTGTACGAAGATCGCAAGATGTACCGCAACCCCAAGATAGCTAAGGTCTTTGATCGCCTTCCGGGGATGCTCGACTATGTTCTTCTCGGAAAATCCAAGGAGAGAGTCAACATTATGCATCGTTCTAAGACTAACAAAATTAACGGTTATGAAGACCGCGAGTTAGCGGCTTAAGGAAAGGAGATACATATGAAAAACTATGAACTCGGACAGAAGACTAAGAATGTCACCATTATGCCTAATTTTATGCTTAAGCTTATCGGACGGCTTGACGCAAGGAAAGGCATCGGAGTTGCAGAAGCTCACTTAAGACGTTACCTGGACAAGTGTGAATCTATCGAGAACGAAGAGTGCCTTGTTGCCGAAAAATTCCTCAAGGGTACACGTAACGAGGGCGCTCAGCAGCTTGCGATTATCTCCAAACAATCAAAGATGATTCCGACAATGCCGGGCTCGGTTGAAGAAAAGCATGCCTGGGATGTGCTGGAAAACAGGAGACGAGCGCAGGCTGTCAGCAATGCTCATTCTGCTGTTGAAAACGCCAGAGCTCGTCTTTATGAAATCAACGAAAAGATAGTAAACGGCGGTACGATTCTCGATGAACGCATCTCGAGGATACGCAAGAGAGCCGGAGCTAAGATGGATGCGTATTTGAAAGGACTTCGCGCGGGCGGACTTCATGATTTCGAACCCGGAATTGATTATTCCGATAAGCCGAAGACTCTCTATTACGAAAGACATAAGCGCCTTGACAATGCAATTGAGGCGGCCGCAATAGTTCCCGAATTTGAGGAGGTAGTATAAATGGGATTTTTTGATAAGTTTAAGAAGACTAAGACGGAAAACATCACCGGTATGCCGGAGATGCATGAGGTTACCTTAACCAAAAGCTTCCCTCACGCCGATCTTGTGCCTGTTGAGTACAAACATACCGTGAAATTCTATGAGGACGGCGTGGATCCCCTCACATATGAGCGTGAGCGCCTCAAAGGACTGCCTGCCGACTGGCTTATGAAGGACAAGCGTATTCCTGCCATCAAAGCCGATTCCTACAGAGAGATAGAGATCGGCAGACGTCAGTTTATTAACCACAACTACTCCATTCAGACCATCATCGATCTTTTGAACGGCGATATAGCCAGAGCGAATGATATGGTTTTAAGACTGGACAAAGAAATTGCCGATTATACAGCGGAAGAGAACAGGCTTCTTTCGCTAAAGAAATAAGGAGGATTGACAATGCAGAACTTAACGATTAACCCTATCAAGGCAACAGCATTCGGCACTATAGATGACCGCAGACAGTTGCTTAACAAGAAAAGATTTAAGGACTTTGTGAACATCGGCGCCATAGCCACCATGTTCTTCATCATCGCCGACTTCGTCCCGCTCTACATCAAATGGACGGCGGTCCAGCAGGATAACTGGTACTTCGTTGCGCTTTTGGCTGCGGTCTCGGCGGTTATTCTCGACTTACCGATGTTCCTTGCGGGAAGAGCGCTGCGCGAGTATCTGGACGGACTCAGAGCAAAAAGTTCCATGCTTTCAATCGTTGTCCCTGCAGTTGCCGCCTTTTTCGTCGCTTACATACCGTTTCTGATTTTCTCTTTGACTACAAAGGACGCCACTTTCGAGGAAGCTTTGCCGCTCGGTGTATCAACAGTATTTTCCTTTGACAACGTAAGCAATGAAGCGTCAAATCCGATGTCGATTACAATTGCGGCCATATTTTCGGCGGTACTTCCCCTCGGGACATCAATCAGCTCACTGGTTGTCGGTCTCTGTACATATAAGCCTATTGAAGAAAGACTTAAAAAACTGGCTTTAGTCAGAACTCTCGCAGAGGAGCATAGAACCGCTCTCATCGAAGGCAATGCGCAACTCTCCGAGCGTGAAGAACTTCTCAAAGAAAGAGAAGAGAAACTGTTTGAGAGTTTTAAGCGTGAAGTTTACGCACAGGAACAGATTCGTATTCAGGCATATGAAGAGGCCCTTGAGGAATGTCTTGATGCCGACGGCATACTCAGGGTTACCGAAAACGCGTTTGATTTGCTCGAGAGCACCGGGTTCGACAGTATATACGCTATATCAAACGAAGATAAACCCGAAGATCCGGTTATCGAAGAATCCAAAGGCGTAAAAAACTTAATCGATACTGGAAACTCGTTCAACACAGTAGCTTGAAAAGGAGATTGATACTATGAAAAAAATAATTTCTGTTATTTTGGTACTAACGCTTGCGTTGACGCTGTGCGGTACTTTATCCGCATGCACAACTACCACCAATCAGATTAACGAGCCTCTCGCTCTTTCGTTTGTGCTCGGCATTAGGAGAAACTTCCCCGGAATAGGCTCAAACGCACAGAGTATTTACGATTCGGTTCTTGAGGCTTGTACCAACTACGGTGAGGTATCCTATGCCGTTGTCGAGGGAACGCCCGAGCAGACCAAAACAATCACACTCGAAAAATCCGACAAAAATCTCTCTGCTGCAAAAATCAAGGAAATTGCCAAGCGTAATGCTAACGGCATTGTGAGCGGTTTTGCATCGCTTAAAGCCGAAACGCCGGAGGTTGACACTCTTCAGACCGTAAGACTTTCGGCAAACGCACTGAAGGCATCGGCTATCGGCAATAAAAAATTAGTTGTTTATGATAACGGTCTTTGTACTGCGGGTCTTCTTTCTCAGCTGAAATACAACGTACTTGCATCCGATCCGGACATTGTTGTCGATAAACTTGAGCAGTTGCACGCACTTCCCGACCTTGAAGGCGTGGAGGTTTTGTGGATAGGTCTCGGATGTGTAAGCGGTGAACAGCAGACAATACCGGATTCTTACAAATTTAAGCTCGAAACCTTATGGAGAGCAATTATCGAAAGATCGGGCGGAAGAGTCACTTTTGATTCAACACCTGTTACCGGCGAGGAAACCGAAGGTCTGCCGCATGTCAGTGTTGTTGAGTTCCCCTCTGACGATCTCGGGCTGGGTAATACAGTATCCGTAACCGATACATCTGTGTATAAACTTGATGAGGGCACATGCAAATTTATCGGCGACAAAGCGGAACTTGTCGATACCACTGCTGCCATGAAAGCAGTCGAACCTTTTGTTGAGTATCTCAAGTCCAATCCCGGAGAAAAAATTCTCATCGCCGGAACCACAGCTAAAGTCGGCAATGGTGACGGTATTGAATTGTCATATCAAAGAACGCAGACGGTCAAGAAAATGCTGCTTGACTCAGGTGTCAAGGAAGAGCAAATCGAATGCATCGGACTAGGTTGCACAAACAACTGCCTTCGTGTAGAAGATCACAATGCCGACGGAACTCTTAATGAGAAGATGGCGGCGCAAAACAGAGCAATTTACATTATCCTTGCAGACAGCTCAACAGCTCGGTCATTGAAAAGTACATGACATAACATCTGCATTATGAATACAGCCGTTGGATACTAACGGCAAACAACGGCTGTATTTTTATACTCTGTTGGAAAAATTGGATAAGATGCCGTCTGTACCGCTGGATAATGGTCGTTTTATAATAATGGTACAGAGTCTGGAAGGACTTCTATGTAATCTTATGTTGAGAGGTGTCAATTATGTATCGAACCGTTTTACTCATCCTATACCTTGCAATCCTGATTCCGTCAGTGACGCATTTAATCCGTTACCGGGAAATCCCCTCTTCCAGGAGACTCAGCGCAGGGCTGGGAATAGCAGGCGTGCTTCTATCCCCGACTGCCGTAGGATTTCTTTGTGAGCTTTTTAGTTCGATGCTAAGTATAGGACTCTTGATACTTATTTTCATCTGCGGATTCGGATTGATACTGAAATCACTCTTTAGATAGGAGAATTTTTTATGGAATCACTAAGTACATTGTCATACGGTGGCATTTCGTTGCTCGTTATTCTTTTAGCTGTGTTTGAGATAAAAGACATCAGAACTGGAAGGAAAAATGTACCCAGCAATGCCTCATATGAATTTTACACTTCAAACGGAACACATTTACGTATTTCAAAATCTTTTGGCTCGGCTTACAAAGTTTATGTCTATGGTAACTGCCCGGTGCAAACCAAAAAAGACCGATACGGTCGAAGCTTTTTTACTGTGAGGGCAAGATCCGCATCAGAAGCCGAGGATGTTATAGACGAGCTAATGGGGTGAATGCGATTTATGAGTAAAGATCATGTTCCGAGTGACTTTGCAAGATCGAGCGGCTATAAATCAGATCTCGAAAATGCAGAGACCGGACCAATGGTGAAGTCGGTTAACACTTCATTTGGAAGCAAAAATCACAATGCCTATATAATGCGTTCCGATGGAACACACGAGCATTTTTACTATTCACCGAAAACACAAAAAAGTGGATGGCACGGCCATAATTACCCGACCAAAAACAATCATCCTGATTCGCAACAAAAATCTAATTCTAACGGAGGAAAGCTAATGGATAGGAATTCCTTTATTGAAAGTATCCGAGTGGACAAAGCAACTATAAACAAGACAAATCAGGTTTCACAAAATTTTTCTAAAAATATGGAGTCAAAGTCCAGTAATAAAGTGATGGACAACGGAGGCAGAGAACGCGGTGATACCGGACCCATGAGCCATGGCAGAGAGGGTGGAAATAAAGCCGGTCTTGCTTCACACAGTACATCGAATAGTGCCCATTCATCAAACGGTCAAGGTAGTACTGCCGGTGGTCAGCCAGCTTCTTCCGGGCATGGAACGGGCGGACAAGGTAGCGGAGGACACGGGAGTTCAGCCGGAGGTCAAGGAGGGTACTGATATGGCAGTTATAAAGCAGACACTTGAGGGGCTTGAAATTCTTTCACAGCCGCCTCACGCGCAAAGGCCGCTTCGTGAACCGATTATACATCTACCGGACGGACTGATGCTTGACGACCAGGCGCTCGAGGTGGCTACCCTGTTGATCGCTCCTCCCGGAGGTGGAAAAACTGTCCTGCTTGAGAAAATTATCAAACAAGTACTCCCTTATGTCACATCAAAACAGGCCAACTGTTTTTTGCTTGATGTCAAGGGTGAGCTTTGGAAGTGTTTCGGTTCATTTCCCGGAGCGCTTAGGATTTCTCCGTCATTGTGTTCAGACCCTGCTGCATGCTGGAATATTTTCCGGGAACTCGATGCAGGAAATTCAGCGGAAATCGTGGCTCGCGATATCACTAAATCCTTGTTGAAATCTCAACGCAGCGACCTGCAGCCTTTCTTCGAAAATGCGGCAAATGACTTTCTCGCAAGCACGCTGCGGTGCATGGATGCTAAACGGCATGAAACGGGAGATTTTTACGGCAATTGGCACCTAACTGATTTCCTTAAACAGGTATCTGTCAGAAGAGATGCAGAATTGAATTGGTATGACCTTGCAGAACAACAGCCACAGTTCTTTGGCCATATCCCCAACTATCTTGGCGACGAATTGGGGCAAGGCTACGGTATAGTGAGCGAACTGCTTGTATTGCTGTATTCCGTGTTTTACGGCAGCTTGAACACCCCGGATGGGCAGTTTTCATGTATCGAAACAGTCCGTAGTGGAGGTCATCTTGTTTTTCTGTGCATGGACTATGCAAACGAAAGTGAAGGAAGCAGACGCGCGTTCCAAACGATGTTACATTTGCTCTTGAAGCATTCTACCGATGCCGAAAATGGCTGCCTCAATTACTTCTTCCTTGATGAGGGAAGTGTGATCGGTCAGGTTGGCACTGCTGATGCATTATCCCTCGGCCGAGCTTGTGGGCTGCGTCTTTTCATGGGGTTGCAAAATGCAGATTTGCTCTCTCTACGTATGACGGAGCAGGAGCGTAGCGCACTTCTTTCACTTTTCGGTAATCTGATTCTTATGAATCCGCAGGATAAAATTTCCAGAAAGCTTTTTGCTGACCGTTTTGGAGAACTCCGGAGACTCTACGGCCGGATCCATCGAGGCCGAGATCTCATTCCAGTCCGAGACACTGTTG
>OJAM01000778.1_pt1 | contig 12883 bp, 12 predicted proteins | sample 1589071 | NCBI WGS metagenome assembly OJAM01 (sample SAMN03283243) | human gut metagenome | biome: human-associated habitat; material: feces | host: Homo sapiens | place: Peru | collected 2012
TGAGGATCGTTTCCTCGGCCTGCGCTTTCAGCGTGTTCATCAGCCCTACCCACTTCATCGGGTCGCTGGCTTTCAGCGATTCCGTCACGCCCGCCGACTTCATCAGCTCCGGCATCATCTGTTCCAGCCGGTTGTTCGCCGCCTCGTCGATCTCGCGCAGATGGGGGTACAGCTTCTCGGACAGCAGCAGGCTGTTCCACAGCACCGGACGATGCTCCTTCAGGTAATCCTTCCGCATCCTGCCGTACTTGCCCAGCGGGGCTTGCGGCTGCTCTGTCAGGCTCAGGTCTGGAATCAGATAATCCCCGCTGCGGGTGTAGGTCAGTTCGCTCATGGCTTTCGCTCCTTTCCGCGATTTTCTCGCGCTCATAATTCTTGATGGTGACTTCGATCTGCCGCAGCACCAGCTCGCTGGACTGGCTGATGGCCGTTCCAAGAGCGGCGACGGTCTGCGGGGTATTGAAATCAAAGACATTCAGAAAATCCTCATGCTCGAAGTAATCTCCCGGCTGCATCCCGCAGCGGGACAGCAGCGCATAGGTGGTGCTGACAACGGCGGCGTTCCGAAAAGCGGCTCCGATGTTGAACTCATCATAGTCCTCCAAAAAGGAACCGTCAACGATGCCGACAATATCGCGCCAGTTGTCGTGCCAGTATTCATCTACAAGCTGCGCCGCCACACGCTCCATCTGATCGGCAAGTCCGTTTTCACCGGAAACGTCGAAGCGCTGTTCCAGCGCCGCAGATACCACCTCACGATGCTCCTGCCGGTATTCCCAAAGATAAGGGCGGCGAGAGTTCTCGCCGCCGCTGGTATCGGAAACATCGAATACATATCGGAGTTTGGGTTGGTCGCTGCTGGTATCCACAAGGGCGATGCCCTTGCTGCCTCGCCGCACATAGCGGCGCATCTGCTTATTCCAAAGATCGTATTCCGCGCAGGCCGTGGCTTCCGGGCGCTGGGCGAAAATCATGAGCTGTTCATTGTAGGGGTACTTATACAGCCTTGCGGCGGTGGTCAGAAATGCCGTCCACTTCTGGTAGCTTCCCGTGATCTGCTCCGCCGTGCGGTCTGCCATCTGCGCATAGAGCTGTACTTTACTCGGCATCCATATCCTCCTTTTCAAAATCGGGGAACAGGTCGAGCGCGTCATATTCCGCGTCGTTCATCCTGCGCAGCTTTGCGATGGCGCTGTCCGTCAGCTCCCGCAGCTCCGTTTCATCCGCAGCGAGGTAGCCGCGCATTTCCTCCAGCGCCGCGATCAAGCCCGTGCGGGTGCCGGTGTTGTAGAGGCTCATAAGCTGGCGTTCTTCAAAGGTGATGTTCATATCAAAGCTCCTTTTCCGCGCTCATTTTGGGCGCTGTTTTGTGTGGACGTTCTTGGGCCGGTTGGCTTTTGAGCTGCTCCAGCACAGATTTCTTCTTTTCCCGGTGTGCCGCCTCTGCCAAATCCATCAAGGAGATGGACATACCGGCCTTGACCTGTGCTTCAAGGTCGGCGACGGTGGGCTGTTTGGGGCCGTTGTTGATAATGCCGTCGATCATGCCGTAATCGTCCTCCATCGACATTTCGGCGGCTTTCAGGTAATTCTCCGGTTTCTGAAAGGCGGGCAGCTCCTGAAATCCCATGCTGTCACAGTAGTGATAGGATACCTTGCCGTCCTGTTTCAGCGCAACGATGTCACTGACGGAGAGGCTGTGTCCCACAAAATCGCCGGGGCGCTCGTCGTTGAAAATGTAGTAGAAGTTTTCAAGGATTCTGCCGGTATCATCGTCCGGGTACACCTCACGGGTATAGACAGCTTCATAGTTGGCCGGGTCAGGCGGCGCGGCCAGACTGCCGAGATTGGTAAAACGAAGCTCCACCGGCGCATCCCGGCGCAGTTGGTAGATCGCCATAGAATCGGTGGGACTGTTCAAAAAACGCTGCTCCACATCGCGGGGTGGGATATGGCCCTTGACCGCATCCCAATCCGGTCTTGTGACACCGAACATTCCGTCGTGCTTGATGATGTCCTCGGCTTCAAAGACCATTTCCTCGGCGTTGTCGGGATAGAGCATATAAACCGTGATGTCATGCTCCAGCAGCTCCACCGCCCGATCCTTGGAAAGTGGGAGCATATCGCTATCCAGATACCCATAGCTGCGCATATCGTCCACCGTCAGCGTGGGGTCAGGCATCGGGACGGCCTGTTCCAGCTCCGGGAGCATATTATCTGCCGCATCGGTGGGAACGCCGATGATCTGTTCGCTGTCCAAGGGCGGCGTAATCTGCGTCTCCTGCAAGTCCTCCAGAATTTTCATATCTGCAAATGTCACCTTGGTTGGTGTCATGCCTTGAATGGCAAATACCTCCGTTCGGACAGCCCCGGCAACAGATGCAACCGGCGAATCTTCAATGGCGCTGCTGTCAATAACACCGCCATCCAGCAGCTTTTTGCTTTCCTTGTCGTAGAGCGAATAGTCCCAACCGCCGTCTGTATGCTGCACATGGAGATATACCGAGCCATCCACAAGATAAAGCGCTTCGTCTGTTTGTGTGGCGCTCACTTCTTCACGATTGATGCCGCGCTCCTTGCAAATCTCCGCAAAGTGCCGGTCAATGTCCGTAATCAGCTCGGATGCCGTCTTGTTGATGGTTTCCAGACTGGCGCGAAGTTCTTTCAGCTCCTTGCCCTTTGACCATGTGGCGATATAGCCGAAGCTGTTTTCTCCCGTTTCAATGCCGTAATACTGACAGACCGCATAGGAGATGCTTTCGGCCTCGACCTCCTCGGTGTTGCGGCTCTTTTCTCCGGGAACAAGGATCGTCTCACCATCGTCCGCAAGCTCCGTCATGTGTTCATAGTCGTGGAGCTTGGCATGGGCGATCTCGTGGACGGCGGCGCATACCGTCTGTACCTCACTCATACCGGCGCGGATGGTGATGCTCTGCGCCTTAATGCTGAAAAAGCCGTCCGTATCCCGCGCAACGGGCTTTATCTCCATCGGAACGGGAGAAGCACGGCGCAGCGCCTCCATGAAAACCTCATACTGCTGCACATTGCCGCTCAGATCGGCGGCAAGCTGGGGCAAGGGCTTTCCCGCAGTCTGCGACACGTCAAAGACGGATACCACCTTGAACATAGGGACACGGATTTCCTTTTCCTCAATGACGGCCTTACCGTCTGCGTCCAGTATCGGCGCGTTGGTTTCGGGGTCGGTCTTGATTTCCTCGACCTTTTTCTTATAGGGCGTGGGAGCGATGATGCGGATACCTTTTTCACCTTTCAGGATGTTTCTGCCGAACTGATCGCGCCACTTGTTGAAGCCCGCCACATGGGTGGCGTCGGGGCGCTGCATATAGATGAGCATGGTATTATTGACCGAGTAGCGGTGAAAGCGGCTCATGGTGGCAAGGTACTTCCGGTACTTATCGCTCTCGAACAGCTCCTTGATGCCATTTTCGATGCTGTCAACGATCTCCCGCATCCGGTCTTTGTTGGTTTGCTTTTCAGCCATGATGATCTCCTTTCAGAAAAAATAGCGCCCCTGCGCAGAAGAAAACACATCCTGCACAGGGGCAATTCTCCGCAGATAGAGGCCGTTTTTGCGCTTGCGGATAGAATGACGCAGCCACTTGCAATCCGGCATGGAAAAAGCCTTGCGGCACGGGGCTTTCCCAGTCTCTATTTGCGGAGGTTCCAGTATTGTTTACGCTTCCGTTTGGCGTCCTGCTTTCGACGCTCCTGCTTGGCGCAGGCGGGGCAATATTTGGTGCGATTGGAGGAAGAATAGACCGGCTTACCGCAGACGGCGCAGCGCTTTCCCGGCCTTTCCCGCATCACGTCGGCCAGCAGCTCATGGTCGGCGGGAAGTACCGCGTTTCGGAACCAGTTGCACAGCAGCGAGTAGGAAATACCCTGTACGCAGACGCAACGCTCTCCATCATCCAGCGCGAGGCAGTTGCCGTGATCGTAATTACAGCAGAGCTTCCGAATGAGCTTCTTGGCGCGGCGGAGCTGCTTGTGATCCATACGCGGCGCATCAGCCATTGTCGAACACCAGCTTATAGCCCGCGCGCTGCCCATCGTCCTCCAGAAGAACGCTGGCATCATAGGTTTTCCCGGTCTTTTCGGAGTAGCAGCCTTTCAGCGGGGCGCGGCCATTTTTCAAAAGCGCAGCGGCAAGAGATTTCGTCAGCGCCTTTTTCTTGGCGGCGAAGAATCGGCTGTTTTTCCAAAGGACAAATGCGCAAGAACGATTCTCACAGAAAAAACCCTTCTGCGATTCCGTTACCTCGGCCCCGCAGCGTGGACACTTGCCGACCACCTCGCGCCCGGAGGGGAACAGGACTTCCACACCGGGGATGGGTTTGTAGGTCTGCACCAGCTCATTCAGCATGGCGGCGATCCCGTCCATAAAGCTGTCCGAGGCGATTTCGCCGCGCTCGATCTCTTTCAGGCGGTGCTCCCATTCAGCGGTGAGCTGCGGAGACTGGAGCTGTTCAGGCAGAACGGTGATAAGCGCCGTGCCGGTGGAGGTGGGCAGCAGATTTGTGATCTTTTTGGACTTCCTGCGCTCCACAAAACCGGAGGACACCAGCTTTTCAATGATACCGGAACGGGTCGCCGGGGTTCCGATGCCCTTGCGCTCGGCATCATCTGGCATATCCTCCTTGCCCGCGTTCTCCATCGCCGCCAGCAGCGTATCCTCGGTGAAATGCTTGGGCGGCGTGGTTTTTCCGGTCTTGACCGATGCGGCAGATACGGAAAGCGTCTGATTCTCCGTTACCACCGGCAGCGCGGGCGCTGCCTCTGCCTGCTCCTGCTCATAGCGCTTCCAGCCGGGAGCAAGGACGGTTTTGCCCTTGGCGGTGAAGCTCTGACCGGCACAGTCCACCGTAATGACCGTTTCTGCGTAGCGATGTGGTTCATCCACCGCACGAAGCAAGCCCCTTGCCGCCAGCTTCAGCACCTCGCGTTCGCCCAGCGGCAGAGAGGCCATATCTACCTTTTCCGCGCTGATGGTGGGAACAATGGCGTGGTGATCGGTGACTTTTTTACTGCTGCATACCTGCTTGGCGCAGATGGTCGGCGTCTTCTCCATGCCGCAGACAGCGGCAGCGGCGGCGACAAGGCCGGGGACGCTGCCCTCCATATCGTCGGTCAGAAAGCGGCTGTCGGTGCGCGGGTAGGTACAGAGCTTCTTTTCATAGAGCGCTTGGAGATAGTCGAGGGTCTGCTGAGAGGTGTAGCCGAGAACGCGGTTGGCGTCGCGCTGGAGGGAGGTCAAATCGTAGAGCGCGGGCGCTTTCTCAGACTTTTCCTTGCGCTCCACGCTTTTGACGGTTACTGTCTTGCCCTTGCAGGCGTTGGCGATGGCATCGGCATCCTTTCTGTCTTTCATTCGGTCTGTCGTGGCGGGAAAGCCGCAATCGAGCTGGACGGTGTAGAACGGTTCTGCCACAAATGCGGAGATCTCCGCCTCGCGCTGTACCAGCAGCGCCAGCGTGGGCGACATGACGCGCCCAATGTTCAATGTGCGTCCATACGTCAGGGAAAAATACCGTGTGGCGTTGATGCCCACCAGCCAATCGGCCTTGGCGCGGCAGAGGGCGGATTGATGCAGGCCGTCATAGTCGCGCCCAGACCTAAGCTGCTGGAAGCCGCTGCGGATGGCATCATCCTCCATTGAAGAAATCCAAAGCCGCAGAATCGGCTTGGAGCATCCCGCAAGGCAGTAAACCGTGCGGAAGATCAGCTCGCCCTCGCGCCCAGCGTCGCAGGCGTTGACCACCTCTGCCACATCCTCCCGGCGCATCAGCTCCCGCAGAATGTCAAACTGCTTCTGCTTTTCAGAGCGGACGATGAAGCGGAACGAGGTAGGAATAATGGGCAGCGCCGCCAGCGTCCATTTGGCATCATCGGCATTGTAAACGGCGGCGTCGGCCAGCTCTGCCAGATGCCCGAAGCACCACGACACGATGTACCCGCCGCCCTCCAGATACCCGTCATGCCGTGATTTTGCCCCCAGCACGGCGGCGATGCTCTGCGCCACGGAGGGTTTTTCGGCGATCACAAGGCGCATGGTGCAGCCTCCATTCTCTTTACGTCACGGTAGCAGGGGCGAACGCAGCTCTGTCCGAAGCGCTTGCAGCCGTAGCAGAAGTGTTCCTTGGCAGCGTCGGGAGGGCTGTCCTCCCGCGCTGCTTTCGGCTTCTGCATCATCAGGCGTTCCAGCGGATTATTGGTGAAATATCTCATGCGTCCGTATCCTCCGTAGTATCCTGTTCCGGTTCGCCCTCATACGGCTCAAACTCGTATTCGTCCTCGTCCTCGCCGTAGTCATAATCGTCCAGATCGGCGCTGCCCTTGGTCTGCGGCTTGGCCTTTTTCTGCTTGAAGATGTAGAACGCTGCACCGCCGCCCAGCGCGACGATCAGCAGAACGACAAGGATGCCGCCCACGCCGCTCTTTTTCTCCGGTTCCTCGGCGGCGGGTTCTGTCGGCTCGGCGGGAACTTCAGGCTTTACCTCCTTGCCCACGCACTCGGTCATGTTGACCGCACAGACGGGGCAGGACGTATTGACCGCACCGGCCACGCATTTTGTGGTGCAGGAGCAAGTGGCGGGCGTTTCTTCCTCGCCGGTCAGCGCCATCAGGTCGGCTTCATCCACTTGATTCAAGAAATGGACGGTTTCTTCGCCCTCATCGTCGCGGTCAATAATCATATAAAACACGTTGCCGTTCTTGCTTTCCAGCGTAATGAACTGTTTCCCCGCCTTGGTGCTGGAGCCAATATCGTCGATCAGCGTCAGATTGCCGTCCGGTGTCAGCGCGTCGCCGCCGCCCGTCATGCCGCCGAGAAGGAGCTGCCAGAGGTCGGCCAGCTCTTTTTCATCAAACGGAAGGGTGATGCCGCCGATGCTCACGGTACTGTCGGCGGCATCGGTGACGGTCAGATAGCTGCCGTACACATAGCCCACACGGGCGGGCAGCAGTATTTTTACCCAATCGCCATCCCTGCCAATCACATCGACCACCGTGCCGTTGGGGAGCTGCGTAAACGCGGTGTTGTCCAGTCCCGCGCCGGTGCGGACATTCAGGCTGCCGCCGTTGGTCGTGACCGTGCCGATCTGTTTTGTTTCCTGTGCGTCTGCGGCGATGCTTTCGGTGGCAGGCAGCGCATCATCTGGATAGTCGCCGCCGCTGGCAAAAGCGGAAACGGGGAGAATCCCGATGCACAGGAGCATCAGCAGCAGGCTGATAAAAATGCGCGGTGTGTTCTTAGTCATGGTTCAACGCCTCCTTTTCCGAAATAGCCGGTGCAGGCGCGGCCTGCATACGGCGGAACAGCTCGGCAAACTGCTCCATCGTCATGCCGTTCTCACGCACCATGCCGATGATGTCGGTGTTCTCCAACTCACGAATCTGCTTTTCCAGCTCGCGGTTGCGGCCTTGCAGATCGGAAATTTTGCCTTTGTTCTTCTCCAGCTCCCCACGGAGCTTTATGATTTTCGGGTTCATATCGTTCACTCTCCTTTACGGTAAGCGCCCATAGCGGTAAAAATGGGACTGCCAATAGCTTGAATTTAAGTTTGCATAAGAGATCGGGTCGCCACAGTGGATCATCATATTGTTGCCGACGTAGATACCCACATGGCTGACACCGGGGGTATCATACGTTCCGGTGAAAAACACCAGATCGCCCGGCTTGACGTTAGCAGAGGATACAGGCGTACAGATATTGCAAAGTCCCTGCGCGCCCAGTCTGCCCACATCCCAACCGGAATGATTGATGACCCAACTGACGAAGCCCGAACAGTCAAACGAGGTGGAGGGACTGCTGCCGCCCCAAACGTAGGGGTAGCCGAGATACTTTTCCGCTTCCTTGATGATGGCGGCGAATACCTCATCGTCCAGCGCCTCCGGGGGAATGTCGTAGTCGGTATAGCTGCCCTCCACATACTTGCCGATGTAGCCTGAACCGGGGAACAGGTCGGGACGGTTGCCGAGGGTGGCCATATAGGTGGCGTACATTCCGAGCTGTTCCTCGCTCATAATGTAGACGGGAACATGAGAGAGGTTGAAGTTTTCCAGCGTGACCGTGCAGATGTAGTAGTCATACGTCACCTGATAGGTGTCCGTATGGGTATTGCCGTCTGCGTCCGTCCATGTGTCGGTTTCTGTGCGGTAGCGGGTTTCCGCCACCACATCCTCGGTCAAAATGTACTGGCGGTCAAAGAGCATCTGGAGCGTACCCTGCACCTCATCCAGCGTCCATTCCCCTTGATGCAGTGCCGTAATCATGGAAATGAGTACATAGGGGTCATGCTCGATGGTGTCCAGATCAAAGTGGTACTCATCGTAGTCATGGGTGCTTTCATAGGTGTCGAGGTAGTGCTGAAGCTCTGCTTCCATTTCGCAATACTGCGCTTCCGCGCTCAGCATATCGGCGTCCTGCGACGGATAGGTACTGGCCGCGATCCCGGAGCCGACGCCATCCATTATCACCGAGCAGGAGGACAGGCCGTTGAGCAGAAATGCCAGCATCAGCAGAATTGCGGCGGCAATGGCAAAGCCGCGCCGGTGTTCCCACACATATTTGCCCGCTTTCTCAGCCTTTTCAGCGGCTTTTTTCGCGGCCTTGGCGGTATTCTCTGCCGCCTTTGCCGTAGTCTGCGCCGCCTGATTGTGCTTGGCAGCGGCATACTGCTTCTTAATTGCCTGCTTCTGCTGCCACTTGGAAACGGGATTGCTGGTGGGGCTGTCGATCTCTGCTTTCTTCTGGAGCGCGTCAAGATTGGATCGTTCCAGCTTTTTCTCTGCACGGATGGCAGCACGATAAGGCTTGAGCTGATGGGCGCGGTGGGCAGACTGCACCAGCCGCCCGCCGCTCTCCACGGCTTGCCCTACCTTGTGCGCGGCCTCTACGCCTACATTGTCATCCTCGCTCTGCCGCACCTCCCGGTGAACCTGAGAGAGAATGAGGTTGGCGGGGGCATCTCGCACGGCATGGGTCAGCTTTGAGGGCGGCTTTTTCTTATCCACTTCCTCAAAACGGAGCTGCGTTTTGATCTTGCCGGTGGCAGGATCAAAGCCGCGTTCCTTTTTGACCACGGTTTTCTTGGGGATTTTCGCCTGCGCCTTATCCGCCTTGGCCTCCGCTTTTTTCACCCGCTTGATGGGCTTTTCCAGCTTTGGCTCGGCAAGATCGGCATCGGAAAACTGCAAACGCGGTTCTCTTTTCATGCCGACGCCACCTCTTGCGGTTTGGTGGTCATGACGCGGTACAGCTCGGTGTCCTTCGGGAAGTGGTCAATGAAGGGCAGGATCGTGTTGCCGTAGAACAGCAGCCCCTCGCCCTCGCCGGAGTGGGTCACATAAGAAAGCTGATGCGGCGAAATGTTGAGCTGCTTTGCGAGAATCTGCCGGTCGCCAGCGGCCTGATTGAGCATATAGATGAAATCGCTGTTCTCAAAGATGTTCTCGACCTCCCGGCTGGACAACAGGTCTTTGACATTTTGGGTGATCCCGGTGGGAATGCCGCCCCATTTGCGATAGCGCTTCCAGATCTCGACGCTGTACGAAGCCGTCTGTTCCTCCTTCAAAAGAAGATGGAACTCGTCGAGATAGTAGCGGGTCGTTTTATGGGCGGCGCGGTTGATGGTCACACGGTTCCAGACCTGATCCTGCACCACCAGCATCCCAATTTTTTTGAGCTGCTTGCCCAGCTCCTTGATGTCGTAGCAGACGATGCGGCTGTTCACATCCACGTTCGTGTGATGGTTGAACACATTCAGAGAACCGGTGACGTAGATTTCCAGAGCGGTGGCGATGTACTGCGCTTCCTTTTCATCCTGCGCACGGAGGGCGTTATACAAATCCTCCAGCAGCGGCATATTCTCCGGTTTCGGGTCATTGAGGTAGTCCCGGTAGACGATGCGCACACAGCGGTCGATGATGGTCTTTTCCACAGGGGCAAGCCCATCCTTGCCGCCGACGATCAGCTCGCACAGCGACAAAATAAAGTCGGATTTCAGGCTCAGCGGGTTATCATCGTCGCTGTAATCCAGATTCAAGTCCATCGGATTGATATAGCAGGGCGAACCGTCGTAGCCCTTGCCGGTGGGCGACAGCTTAATGACCTGACCGTGCAGGCGCTCCACCAGCGGTGTATATTCGCCCTCCGGGTCACAGATGATGATGTCATCCTTGGGGCAGATGAGAAACGCATTGGTGATCTCACGTTTTGCCGAAAATGACTTGCCGCTGCCGGGAGTGCCTAAAATCAGGCCGTTGGGATTTTTTAGCAGCTTCCGGTCTACCATGATAAGGTTGTTGGACAGGGCGTTGATGCCGTAATACAGCGCCTCCGAACCGTTCTGAAACAGCTCCTGCGTGGTAAAGGGGACGAAGATTGCCACGCTGGAGGTGGTCAAGCCCCGCTGAATCTCGATCTGATTCAGCCCCAGCGGGAGACTGCTCATCAGTCCTTCTTCCTGCTGAAAGTCCAGCCGGGTCAGCGCGCAGTTATATTTCTGCGCGATGCTGGAGGTCTGGAAGATGTTGTTGTCAAGCTGCCGTGGCGTGTCCGCTGTGTTGAGAATGAGGAAGGTCAGCAGGAACATTCGCTCGTTGCGGGACTGCAAATCCTGCAACAGCTTCTTGGCCTCTGCGCCGTAGGTAGCAAGGTCGGACGGGATAATGTCCATATCGTACCCGGCGCGGACGGCTTTCTTCTGTTCCTCGATTTTGGACTTGTCGAGATCGGTGATCTTGCGCTTGACGGTCTTGATGGCGTTGACCTGATCTACGGACTGCACATGGAGATTGACAAGGACGCTGCTCTCCATGTCCAGAAAATCGGCCAGCATCCGGTCATTCAGCTCCGGTGCCAGAATCTGCACGAAGCTGATCGCACCCAGCTTTTTGCCCATGCGGAACATCCTGCCGGTCTTGAACTCAAAGGAGCTGGGCGCGATAAAGTCCTTGGTGGACAGCCCGGAGGGAGGCAGCCAGTCCCACGAAAAGCGGAACGACTCCTGCTCGTCCATCCGCAGAATGTCGTGCATGACGTGCAGGCGCTCGAAGCCGTTCAGCGGCGCAGCCACAACGCCCAGCCGCTTGAAGTTGTTCAGGAGGTCGGTTTCGATGCGCTCCAAACGGGGCTTGGCAGCGCGGAGGTTGTCGGCCTCAACGCCGAACGTGAGATACTTGGTCTTAATGAGGCCGTTGTTGCCGCGGGCAAGCTGATTTTGCAGCATACCGGCGTACTCGGCGCGGATGCTGTCAAACTCGTCCCCGCAGGGCGGAATGGAAATGCTCCGTGCAAAGGTTTCCTGCGAAGCCGAGAGGTTCACAAAGGAAAGCTGGAATTGCACGGAGCTGTCAAAGTAGTTCAGGAAATCGCACCACGCCTCAAAGATGGCGGTCTTGTCCTCATTCTGCGAGAGCTGGTAGTTGATGTCCTGATACTGGATCGTTTTGGTGTAGCGCGTGTCGGTCACACGGCAGATGCCGTCCGGCCACATACGCTGATACGGGATGCTGTCCTGCGCCGATTTTTCTTTCTTATCCGTTCGGTTCGCTCTTGCGATGGCGGCTTCGATCTGTTTGCGTTCGGCACGGTTCAGCTTTTTCTTTTCGGACAATCTGATACACCTCCCGGTCTAACTGGTTTTGCCGCTCCAGAACGGCATAAAAATTGTTGGTCTTATACGGGCGCTGCTTTGGCCGCTGGAAGCACACACGGTAGATATTGCGGATGACGACCTCCAGCGGCTGACCGTTCTTTTCATACATGGCGAACAGCATGGCCGGGATCATCACCACCATCATCACCATTGCGGCGGGGCTGGTGCCGATGCTGCCCTTGAGCAAGAAGAAAAGCGGTACGCCGATGAGCGCGCCGCTTCCGAAGCAAATGAGCTGCCGTTTCGTGAGGTTGAACAGCACCTTGGTTTTTACTTTGGTTAAGTCCTTCGGGACGTTGACATAGGCCATTGTGTTTTACCTCCGTTATGGGAACTGAATGGAGCAGTCTACTTCGTTGCCCCATACATCCCAGCCAGTGGGAGACTGTCGGGCAAATAGCTCGATACGAGGCAGATCGCCTGCCAGCTCCACAATTTTCTCCCGGATAATATCGGGCTTTTTGCTGTGTTCCGCTATGGGTGCAAAGACCACCTGATGAACATTTGCAGAGTGGCGCTTCGGCGAGCCTTTCGTTGCAAGCAAGCAAAGCTCTACATTTGCGCGTGTCCAGTAGCCCATGCCCCAAAACAGAGAAGATGTCTTTTTGTTTTGCTTTACCCATGCGAAAGCGACCGTTTTATAAGTGAAGCCCCAAGCATCAATGACGGAAAATGCTTCGCGCAAGGTCGGGAATGTCACCCACATAAACAGGATGCAGTTTTTATCTGCCAGTTTTCTGACTGGGAGATTTCTGATGTCATCCATGCTCATGGTCGGGTAGTGAGATTCGGCGGAACGTCCAGAGCCTTTCTTTGACCATACGCGATATGCCCAAGGTGGATCAGCGAGGATGATTTGATACTTTTTCAATTCATCACCCCCGTTAATGCGCATTGAACACAGACTTTGCAAGGCTGCTCGTTTTGAACAGGCAGAAGCACAGCAGCACTGTGTAGCCCATGCAAGTCCAGATGGCGTAGATGATGTCATCCACAAGTGCGATGTTTTGCACCAGAACGGCGTAGATGGCAACGCAGACGATGATGAGAAATGCTTGGAAGCCCAGCGCCAGCAGAGAACGGATGTAGTTCTGCCCCATGCCGCCCCATTCCTTGCCCATCATGGTTGCCATCGGAATGGGGGCAACAGAGGTGACGAGATATATTTCAATCATTCTTCCGAATGTGATAATGAAAATGCAGAT
>OJAM01000785.1_pt1 | contig 12834 bp, 6 predicted proteins | sample 1589071 | NCBI WGS metagenome assembly OJAM01 (sample SAMN03283243) | human gut metagenome | biome: human-associated habitat; material: feces | host: Homo sapiens | place: Peru | collected 2012
CGAAATGAACGGTTTAAGCGACAAAATTGTCGTGATAAACTCTTCTTTGCAGGATTTTGCAAAAAGTGTCCCGGCGGAAAGTTTCGACGTCATCGTGTCGAACCCGCCTTACAAAAAGCCCGACTCCGGCGAGATGGACAAGAACGAAACCCGCGCCGTTTCCAAGTACGAACTGAAACTTACGCTTGACGAACTTATCGAAAACGCAAGACGACTTTTGAAGTTTCGCGGGAAGTTTTATATGGTGCATCGCGCCGACCGCATGGCGGAATGTATTTATAAATTGAAGCAAAACAATATCGAGCCCAAGGTAATGACGCTTGTTTACCCAAAGGCCGAAAAATCCCCCGACGTCGTGATTTACGAGTGCATTAAGGGCGCGTCGGAAGGCGTGAAAATCAACACGCTTATCGTTTACGACGAGAACGGCGAATATACCGCGCTCGCCAGAAAAATGTATTCCAAGGATTGATATGGCAGGCACTTTATACGTTGTGGGTACGCCCATCGGAAATCTGAAAGACATCACTTATCGCGCGGTCGAAACGCTTTCGTCCGTGGACGTCATCGCGTGCGAGGACACGCGAGTATCGTTAAAACTGTTGTCTTATTACAACGTCAAAAAACCCCTTATCAGTTATTACAAACAAAAAGAACGCGAAGGCTCGGAAAAGATAATTTCGCTGCTTTCGGACGGCAAAAACGTCGCGCTCATCACCGACGCGGGTATGCCGTGCGTCAGCGATCCGGGCGCGATACTCGTGTCGGAATGTAGGAGTGCGGGGCTCAAAGTCGAAATCGTACCGGGGGCAAGCGCGGTCGTGTCGGCAGTCGCGCTTTCGGGGATAACGTCGCGCGGGTTCACTTTTTTGGGATTTTTGCCCGAAAAACGCAAGGATAAGGAAGAACTTGTAAAAGATTTTAAGTTTTCTTCCGAGCCCGTCGTATTTTACGTCAGCCCGCACGAGATTAACGACGACGCGAAATTTTTGTACGAATCTTTCGGTGAAAGGCAGGTTTTTGTCGTACACGAGCTGACGAAAATGTTTGAAAGCGTCGAAGAACAAAATCTTTCTTCCTTTTCGATACCGTCGCCGAAGGGCGAATACGTCCTTATCGTGATGCCAAGCACCGGCGGAAACGCATTGAACGACCTTAGTATCGCCGACCACGTTCGCCATTATATGCAAAGCGGTATGACGAAAAAGGACGCGATAAAACGCACGGCGTCCGACAGGAACGTCGACAAAAACACGGTTTACTCAGAAGTTCTTGATTTATAAACAAGAATTTAACGGCGGAGTCGACAAAAATCCGCATACTTTGACAAAACAAATCAAAAATGAAAAATCCGCGACACCGTCTTAGTGTTATTATTTTTGCAAATAACATAAGGGCGGTATTTTTTCATTGAAAAACGACGCGGACGGAAAAATAATTTCACGGGAAGAATTCGGAAAGGGCAATTTGAAAAAGATATGCGACTGCTTGTCGAAAACGTTTGATAAGGGGAACGTACTGGTTGTTTTCGACGAAAGAAGCAGTAACGTTTCCGACGACGTCGTAAGGTATCTTTTGAAAGGCGGATATTTCGTAAGGACGGCGGAAACACACGGAAAAGCCGAGGAACTTCCCGCAGTCGACGAGTGCGTAAAATATATCGTGGGCGTGGGCGGCGGATGTGTTGCGGACGACGCAAGACTTCTTGCAAAACGTCAAAGCGTCGGATATTCCATTGTGATTACCGCGCCCGACAACGACAATTTTGCGTCGGACGGGGCGTATATCCTGAACGAATACGTGTATACGGGCGCGCCCGATTTCGTCCTTATCGACGAGGAAGTCGTTGAAAAATCGACGGGAGCCACTGCGGCGGCGGGCTACGGCAGAGCGTTTTCGTGTCTTGTCGAGCTGTTCGACGCGGACTTCAAAAAACTTATGTTTGCGCGTGATTTTGACGAATCCGCCGTGAATACCGTCGCGGAAAGCATAAAAATATTCGAGTCGAAGAAAAACGACGACAATTTCAAAACCCGTCTTGCAAGGCTGATGTTCACGATTTCCAAAGCGAAAAACAACCTCGATATGAAAGCGGAAAGCGCGGACGCCGTCGCAAGGGTGATGACCGAAAAATTCGGCAGGACTTTCGGCGAAAACTCATTTCTTGCGGCGTATATGATACTGAACGTGTACAGGCTGTATCTGGAATCGGACGCCACCGACACGCTTATCCCGGAAGATATCGTGTTGACCTTGAAAACGCTTGAAAAAATGCGCGTTGTAAACTATAATAATTACATGTCCGATTTGTCGGTAACGACGGCGACGGATTATCTGAAACAAACGTTCATATTAAGCGAATATCGCAGGGAAATGTACGAGCGGCTGGACGGCATGGATTTGCCCGCCGTTGCGAAATTCTGGCGAAGGCTTTACGACGACGCAGGCTTCTGGCTGAAACGATACGCGTCGTCGGACGAATTGTTTAAGGTGATGGCTCTGGCGTCGGAACTGTCGGAAGGCGGACTTTTGAAATACGTAAAAAGGACGGGCTTTTTCGAAAGGTTTATCTGATATGACACTCACGAAAGAACTTTTGGACGTTGAATTGTTTTTGTTCGATATGGACGGCACGGTCTATATCGGCGATAAGGAAATCGCGGGCAGTTTCGACGCGATACGCGCGCTGAAAAAACTTGGCAAGCGCATTTGCTTTTTCACGAATAACAGCAGCAAAGCCGCGGAAGATTACATCGAAAAACTGCATAAAATGGGGCTCGATATCAGCCGCGACGAAATCTATACTTCGGGCGAAGTAACGTGCGAATACGTCAACCGCGTTTATCCCGGCGCGTCGGTGTTCGTCATGGGCAACGAGAAACTCAAAGCCGAATTTATCCGCCACGGCATTAAACTTTCGGAAGACAATCCAGATTTGTGCGTGCTCGGCTTCGATACAGAACTCGAATATTGGAAACTTTATCGCTTTTGCAAGTGGCTGAACAAAGGAAAGCCTTATATCGCGACTCACCCCGACCTTAACTGTCCCGCGGACGAATGCCCGATGCCCGACATCGGCGGAATGATTTTGTTTATCAACGCAACCATATCGAGAAATCCCGACATCATAATCGGCAAGCCCGAAAGAGAAGCGGGCGAAGGCGTGAAAAGAAAGTTCAATCTTCCGGCAAGTAAGATTGCGATGGTCGGCGACAGACTTTACACCGACATAGCGTTCGGCTTCAACAACGGTTTTAAGACGGTGCTGGTTTTGTCGATCTGGCGCAGATATTGCAAAAACTTCGTACTTGAAACGTACATAAGTTGCAACAAAAACCTTGTGCGCTTATACGTCGCGAAACTTTTCACGCGGTTCATAATGAAGTTTTGCGTGATGATATTTTCTTTCAGACAAACGGTAACGACGGTTTTCTGGTTTGAAATGAAAGCAAACGGCAAGGTCGAATAAGTATAGTAGTCGCTGCCCTCGTCGTCTTCCATAACCGGGATATCGAAAAGCGTCAGAAGATTCCCGTCTTCGACTTCGATACGGGCGCGCTCTTCCTCGTCCAACGCGGCTTTGATATAGTCCTCGGGAAGCGCGGTAACGCGGCTCACGAGTTCGATTTCTTTGTCCGTGGGGTTTGAAAGGTTAATCCATTTTCCGGTGAGATCGACGTTTTCGACGCCGTTTTCGACGTCAAGCGACAAAAGCTGATTATTTTCGTCGGTATAGTAAATTTGAAGCATTTCTCCTTCCTCCAATACAAAATAAAAGCACGGGGACACCGCGCTCATCGTACAAGGAAAGAATTACTTACGCAAAAAGAACGGTGTCAACAATATTGATTTGCTTTTTACTTAAAGGGTCGTCCATAGTAAATTATTAACACCTCGTGTTCAAAAAGATAATGAAATAATAACACTTCAAAAATTTTTTGGCAAGAAAAAAACCGCGTTTACGGAAAAAAAGAGTTTTTTTCAAAGAAAACCGCCGTATTTTTGCGACGTTTTCCGCTTTAATCGCATAAAATATCCCCGACGATTTGTCGGGGATATTGCATTTTATATTATTCTGCGTCGGGGTTTTGCCATTCGCCGTAGGCTTCCTGCTGAGTCGCCGCGTCTGCCGCGACATATTCCGCTTCCGCCGCCCTTTCTCTTTCAACCGCCGCTTTGTATTGGACGATGAATTTTCTGATGGAGTTTTTAAGGGTTTCGCGCTGAGCGGGCTCCTGGAATTTTCCGAAAGCAAGCACGAGAATGTTTGCCATTTTACGCATCGTCGCTTTGGAATAACCTTTTTCGATGGCTTCGTCAAGGATTTTTACGAACGGCTCGAACGGGATAACCTTTTTGGGTTTTTCGACGGGTTCTTCGACTTCCGCCGCGGGTTCTTCCGCAACAGGTTCTTCCGCAACGGGTTCTTCAACGTTGTCGTCGGCGAAAATTTCGTCGCGGATATCGTCAAGGTCTTCGTCCGCCATTTCAAGTTCCTGCGCTTTTTGTTTTTCAAGCTGATCCTTCTTTGAAGGAATAGGTTTTGACTGTTCGTGAATGATGACGTCGCGGATGCGATTTTCGATTTCGTACAGGCGGCTGTTGTCAACCTTGCGTTCAACGTGGCGTTGGAGTTTCACCGCGGTGTCGAGGTCTTCAAGCATCTGGTCTAATGCGGCGCCGGTCTTCTTCTCGGGCTTTACGAAAGCGTATGACAGCATAAGAATAATCGGGAGTGCAAGCACCACGCAGTAAATCGTGATATCGACGCCTCCGGCGCTCTTGACCTGAACAAGTCCGTAAACCACGAAAACAAGTGCGAAAACAAGCAATGCGATTGCGGTCGAAATAAGCCCGACCTTAAACTTTTTGCCGGAATATTTCGCCTTTATCTTGTCGGAATCGACATATTTGCTGGGATAATCGAAACGTGCGCCTTTGAACGCCTCCCAACCTTCCATAAAAGTTTTGTCGGTTTTCTCGTTGAAACAAGTTGCCTCGAACTGTTCCAGATTACCGTCGTCGATAACGCCGGATTCGTTTGCGAAATTGCCGATTGTTTTGCAGGATTTAATGAACCTGCGTCCCGACAATTTTCCGAGAATGCCGCCGAATACGACGAATGCGATAAGCGTCAGCCCGAGTACGATAACCAAACCGCAGAAAAGTGCCCTTTCGGGAACGCTGAAAGCCTGCCAAAATTCCACTGTTGACAACAATTGAGCAACCATAAAACACATCCTTTATTTCGCGTAGTAAAACAATGCTTGTTACAAATCTATGCTATTATAACATAAAATTAGTTAATTGCAAATAATTACGCGCACTTTTCAGCAAAAAAATTACTTTATATCTATAAAATGCCCGGTTTTGAAAGAATATAACAGGATTTTATCAACTTTGACATCGTAGGCTTTCATGACGGCGATTTTATACGTTTTGAGTTGCCGCGCGTACTTTTCGGCAAGTTTTTCGTCGGAAAGTCCCGAATATTTGAAGTCGACTATGACGTTTTCTTCGCCGAAAAACGCAAGGTCGATCGTGCCCTGCACCAGAATATCGTCGGACGAGTCGCCGCCGACTTCCCCCGCCTGCAACGAAAGCATGAACGATTTTTCGCGGATATATCTGCCCTTTATCCCTTCCTGAATAACGGGGCTTTGAATACACCTTAAAATATCGTTTGCGTCGACAAGTTCTTCGTCGCCGTCTTGAAGGACGCCGTTTTCGACAAGGTTTTTCATAAGATAGTTTATCTCGCTCACGGTGCTTATCGAGAAGTCGATGTTTTCCATGACGGCGTGGTACGCGATACCCGTGCGGCGATTATCCGACGACGGATTTATCATACTCGGCGTGAATCCTTCGTTTTCTTCGTCGCGGACAAGCCTGTTTATCTCCGTTACGGTATATTTCGGGCTTATACGGCTCGATTTTTCAAACGGATAAACGAAATCAAGCACATTTTTCAACGCATTTCGTGTTTTATCGTCGCCTTTTGACAGATAAAGTCCGTTTTTTGCGACTTCATTCGGGTTTTCAACGGTCGGTTCCACGAAGTCGATAAGCCCGTATAAACCGTCATCCATCGCCACAGCGTACGTAATCAGGTCGGAAAATCTCATTGACGAGATGACCGGCGTCGGGAAATCGAACTTCTTTTCAAGCGCTTTATTTGTCATTCCCGTGACGTAAATGCGGTTTTTCGCGCGCGTCAGCGCAACGTACAAAAGCCTTATGTTTTCGTCCGCTTCCCTGCGTTTCGTTTCCAGCTTTATTGCGGTATAGGCAAGCGAATCCGCCTTTAACCTTGTTTCTTCGTCAAAAAGTTTTATGCCCGCGCCGAGGGTTCTGTCAAAAACTATGTCGCTTTTTCTCACTTCGCCGCCCCAGCCTGCGTCACACCTTGCAAGGAATACGACGGGGAATTCAAGCCCTTTGCTTGCGTGGACAGTAAGGATTTTTACCGCGTCCGCTTCGTCGTCGGGGTTCGTGCAATCGTCGTCGTCGCCGTTTCGTATCGCCGCCGCAAATGATTGCAAGTCGGGATACGCCGCGCCGTCCGAGATAAATTTTCTGACCGCCGTCATATCGTCTTTTCCGTTTTCGCCGGCAAGGACGCATGCGTCGAACGCGGTCGTTCCGACCACTTCGTACAAGAAGTCTTTCACGCCGCAAAACGCCGCTCTTTTTCTTTCGTCCCACAAAAATGTCAGAGCGTTTCTGCATTTTTCCGAAAGTTCGTCAGGCTTTTTCGCGCACTTGTTCACGGCGTCGTAAACGAAATCGCTTTTATAATACTTCACGACCTTCGCGACGTCCTCGTCCGAAAATTTTCCGAAGTGCGACCTTAAAAACCCGACGAACGCGATATCGTCCAGCGAGTTATCAACCGCTTTTATAAAGCAGGAAAGTTCTTTTATATATCGTTTGCCCGCGCCTTCGATAAAGCCGTCGCTGGCATACGGGATACCATTGTCGGTCAGCGCGCGCAAAAATCCGTCCGCGCCGCTTCCCCTTTTCCTGAAAAGCACCGCGATATCTTTGTATTCGAGTGGCGTGCCGTCGCTTTTGACATATTTTGAGCCGATTATTTTCCTGATTTCTTCGGCAACCGCACTGCCTTCCGTATAGCCGCTTATTTCGTCCAATGACGAGTTTCTTTCGTGCGACATTACGCTGTAAACGCCTGAAATTTCGGTTTCTTCGCGCGAAGGATCGTTTTTCACAAGCATAATGCGCGCGTTTTTCGACATTTCGCCCGTGAACCCGTCTTTTAAGAAAAGGCTTTCGTTCTTATAATCGCACCCGCCGTGAGTGAGCGTCATTATCCCCGAAAATACGCGGTCGACAAATTCCAGAACGCCATTTTCACTTCGGAAGTTCGCGGTCATCGGCAACGCGCGACCTTGCGACCTTCCCGTTTCAAACGACTTCTTTTTGTCGGTGAAGATTTTGGAGTCGGCATTTCGGAAGGCGTAAATGCTTTGTTTGACGTCGCCGACCATAAACAGATTGCCGTCGGTGATTTTCAACAAGATTTCTTCCTGCAACGGGTTGATGTCCTGATATTCGTCCACGAACACGAGCGAGAATTTTTGTCTTATTTCTTCCCTGCGGGATTCGTCTTTCAGAAGTTTCACGGCGTATTTCGACAAGTCGGCAAAGTCGATTTTGTTTTCGCGTTTTTTAAGTCTTTCGTACTCGCGGTCGAATTCTTCGACGACGCGCATAACGACGCGCATAAACTCTTTTGCGTCGTTCACGTTATAATTCGTGTAATCGACGAAAAGTTTTTCGGAAAGATTCTCGATTATTTCGGCGGTTTTTTTGCGAGCCGTCGCGACAAGTTCCTTATCTTCGTCGGAAATTATGGATTTTCTACTGCTGAATTTCGGTTTCACAAACTCGTCGATTATTCTTTTCGCGTCGTTTGCCGTGCACATATCCGAAAGTTTTTCAAGGGTTTCCACAGAATGTCCGAGTGCGGCGGCGTAAACAGGCGCGCCTTCGAGCGAGGTCACGTCAATCGTCCTTTTCACAAACGGCAAAGTTTCCGCCGCAAGGTCGCGGTAAAAATCAAGGATTACTTTTCCGTAAACGCTGTCGGGGTTGTCGGTGACGCTTGAAAGCAGCATCTCCTTGAACTCGTCGGGACGCGGATTTATGGAAATCGCGTCGTAAATTTTCAACACTATTTCCGAAAGCGGGGTGTCGTCGACGATGCCCGACGCACGCGACGCAACGCGGATAAAGTCTTCCGCCTGTTTTTCGTATTCGTCGTTCATCACCTTTTTAAGGGCGCGGCGTTTCATATCCTTGGACTCGGTCTCGTCCATTTGCTGCGCTTTCGGCGAGATTTTAAGGTATTCGAAATTTTCCTTGATAATCCTTCCCAAAAAGGAGTCCATCGTGCCGATTTCGGCAAACGGAAGGTTGTCGATTTCTTCGCGGATTTTGTCGACGTCTTTGACGTTTTCGTCCTTTGCGACGTCGAACAGCGCATTGATGATTTTCAGTCGCATATCCGTTGCCGACGCTTTCGTGTACGACACGACGAGAATATCCTTGACAGGCACTCCTTTCACGACGTCATCGACGATTTTTTTGACCATGACCGACGTTTTCCCGCTGCCTGCCGAGGCGTACACAAGAACGTTGCCGCTTGCGTCAAAGACGTTAATTTGTTCGTTCGTCCACTTAGTCATCTTCGTTCGTCTCCTTCTCGATGCGGCTTTCGATTTTGCCGCCGTTTGCAAGCGTCATAAGGTCTTCGGGCGAAGATATTTTCGGGAAGCCGTCGCGGACAAACCTTTCGTCGCCCTCGTACGGACACATATCCTTATAGTCGCAGTAGCCGCACGCCTCTTTGAGCGGAGACGGCGCGACGTTGCCGTCCAGAATTTCTCCGATTGCCTTTTCGGCAAGTTTTTCGGCGTACTTTTCAAACGCAAGGAACGCCGTATCGGACACAACGGTGTCCCGTTTCCACGTGGTGCCGTCGTTTTTCAGCGAAACGGGAAGAAAGTCGCTGCTTTTCCCCGCAGTCAGCGTGTTGTCCATCATCGAAATAATATCGGGATTATTTATTATGAATCCGCTCATTTTGAAGCGGTTTTTGCCTTTTGTTTTATATCCCACCGAAACGGGTTGATAAAGCATACCGACAGGATATTTCAGATCCTTATTTTTCGCGGCGTCCATATATAAAACGGGCTGGATTTTTTCGCCGCTGTAAATGTCTTTCAGCGAAAGATTTTTTGAGTAACTCTTATAATCGATTATCGCGAAATACCCGTCTTTTTCGTCGATGCGGTCGATACTTCCGACAAGGACGTACTCTTTCCCGTCCTTTTTGATTTTAAGCCCTTCGAAATTCGCCTCGCCCTTCTTTCCGATTTTCGCTTCCGCAAGGTACGGTTTGAAGTCGGATTTTTGAATTTGCGCGGCGATTTCCTTGCAGATTTTCGCGCCTTCCTTTTTCACGCGGTCGAAAGAAAGTTTGTTTTTCGCGGCGTCGAACTGCATAAAATCGGGGGATTCGAGTTGTTCTTTCACGGCGCGGTCGCAAACGCTTGCGATAATCTCGTCCGTCGGGTTTTCGTAAGCCTTTTCTTTCACGAACTTTTCCATAATCGCGTGCATGAGCGTGCCCGTTTCAAGGGTACGAAGCACACCTTCTTCGCGCGGTTTCAGCCTTATGCCGTAGCGCAAAAACTGTTTGTACGGACAGGCAAAATACGTTTCCAGCTGGCTTGCCGAAAACACGCCCCGATCGAGCGACGTGTTGATTTTCACGCTTTCTTGCGAGTCGGACGTTTCAATAAGTTTTTCGACGTAAGATTTTTCTTCGTCGGGCAACAGCGAAAAGAAACTGCCGGCATCGACTTTCGATTTTGCGGATTTCGAAAGCAGAAGTTTGTATTTGCCGTTTTCGTAAGTTGCCGTGTCGAATGCGTACTCTTTCAACTCCTCATCCTTGGTCAACGCGCGTTTTTTGTCGGTGCGAACGGGCGAAAGCGGACTGCCGCCGACGGTAAAGTAATCCGTCATCGACGCGACAAACGCCGCCGCGCGCCCTTCCGTTCCCTTATAATTTACGGGATACGACACGACGATTTTTTCGGGCTTTGTCAGAAGGGATATGAGTTCAAACGCGTTGTTTTTCACGCTCTCCTTCTTCGACGGGTATAAATCGAGCCCGTTTTTCAGAAGGCTTTCTTCTTCCTTTACGCCAAGCACGGCGGTATTTGCGACAGAGCGCGGCACAAGTCCTTCGACCGCCCCGCACACGTACATTATTTTTATTCCGTCAAAGAAACTTTCGTTGCTTTGTCCGACGTAAACGCTGTCGAGATACATCGGCACAAGCGCGACTTTGATGTTTTCAAACACTCCTTTCAAGGTTTCCGAAAACTCATAAAGCGAGAAAGTCGTGTCTTTTAAGACGACCTGCATTTCGTCGACGATATCGACAAACTTATCGTAAAACTGTTCGGCAGCCTTGCTTTCGACGGTTTTGATTTCGTCCGAGACGGTTTCCGAATATTCCTTGATTTTTTCGTTTTCCAAAAAAGCGTTAAGCGCGGCGACGTATTCTTTGACGTCCTTTCCGTCAAGTCCCGAAAAAGGCGCGGTTACGTCGAATATGCGTTGTCTGACGCTTTCCGCCGCTTCGTTTTTAAATTTTTTGCAAAGTTTGTTTGAAAGCGCGTTTTTCAGCACGTAATTTTCAAAAAGTTGCACGCTTTCGTACCCTTCCGGGGTTTTGTAAAACAGCGGATTTTTGATAAGCGCGTTGACGTCCGAAAAATCGAAGCCGTCGGACGCGCACCTGATCGCCGACAAAATATATCTTGCCTGCGGCGCGGACGAAAAAGGTATTTTTTTGTCCAGAAAATAAGGCACGTCGTATCGCGTAAAGACGTTTCTGACGTCGTTTTCGTAGTCGTCCGACGACGGCACGACGACGGCGAAATCTTTGTATCTCAGTTTTTGTTCGATTACCGCGCGGCGGATATTTTTCGCGACGTATTCCATCTCGTCCATGATGTTTTTCGCCTCGATAATCTCAACTTTCCCGTCGGTTTCGACGGAAGGAAGTTTAGCATAAGAAAACAAGTTTGAAAGTTGTTTTTTGACGTTATCGAGCCCGACGAAAGCGTACGTTACGTCGTATGCGATATTCGCGTCCGAAAGCCCGCTTGTGAGTTTTTTGAAAGCGCGGCTCGGGTACAGTCTTTTGTTTTTCGCGTCGTCGTCGGGCGCGATAAGTCCGACGGTCACGTTCCTTGCGTGGACGAAAAGACGGAAAATTATCTCATACTGGGTTGCGGTGAAATCGGGAAATCCGAAAATATATACGTCGGCGTCTGAAAAGTCGTCGCCGATACCCGCAGAAAACGCTTCGAGCCGCGAGGTCGAATCAATAAACGATTTGTGCAGTATTTCAAGATATTTTTCGTAAATAATACCGACGTCTTTCAGTTTTTCGTCGTCGACCGCCAACGTGTTTTCGGCATTGACGCCGCTGTTTCGAAGAGCGGTGATGACGGCGTACATTTCCCTGGGAAAAGTCACGTCGTCGACGTCCTTATAAACGATAAGGTCGTTTTTCACCTCGTCGATTGCCCTTTTCAGCAGCATGACCGAGCCTTCGGGCGTCAGACACTTCCTGTTTTTCCCGCGCATTGCTTTCACGGCAAGTCGCATAAACGACGTAACGTCCACGTCGAACGTCGAGGTCAGCCCGAGTTTTTTTAAGATATTCCTTTCAAAAGCAAGAGAAAACTTGTCGGGTACGATGACGATTTGCCTGCCGTTTCCGACGTTTTTTGCAATAAGCCGATACATATTGTCGGCGGAAAAACCGAACGTGTTTGAAAGAATGAATTTAACGCTCATAATCAATAAATAAAATAAGGTATAAATATATAATAATTATACATTACTTTTATCGTTAAAGCAACGCACGCGCACAAAATACTTTATATATGCTTTGCTTTTTTTCGGAAGTATGCTATACTATCCGATATGAAAAAGGTTATTCTTGTTATTTTAACGGTAATTATTGCGTCGGTTCTTGCGTTTTCGCTTACCGCGTGCAACAGCAACGTCGCGACGGACAAACTTTTGCGCCTTAACTGGTGCGACGGCGGCTTTACGGAAACGTTTACTTATTCGGTATCCGGGAAAGTCGGCGAAACGCTCGTTACGGGCACGCTTACTCTCACCATTAAACCCGCCGGAAGCGGCTACGTCATCGAAAGACAACAAACGATGGACGACGGCACCACAATTAACGGCAGCGTCAGCTTTTCGAAATCGGGCAGTTTCCTGCCGTCCGAAAGCGTGCTGACCACCGAAAAAGGCGGCGTCAAAACAACGCAGAAAGTCGTCTACGACGGCAAAAAAGTCAGGTTTTATCAGGCGGACGGCGACACGATTCCCGAAGGAACGGCGGCATCCGAACACGATATTTCTTCGCCCTACTACGACAATATGCAGTTTTACACGATTATCCGCGGCGCGAGTTTCGACAAAAAGTTCAACCTTGCGTTCAACACTTTTGCCCCGGCTGAAAACAACGTCGTGAAACTTCAATGCTCCCTGGGCGCAACCGAAAACAAGGGATACACGATCGGCGGCGAAGCAAACTCAACGGATTGTCAGGTCGTATATATCGCCCTTACTTCCGCCCCCGTTTCGACAAATCAGGCGTTCCGCGCATACTACGCAAAGTCGGACATTGCGCTTTCAAACCACCACAACTACAAACTCAAACAAACGCTTGTGGAGTTCGTGGAAGGCAATTTCACCTATACCTTAAAAGAC
>OJAM01000795.1_pt1 | contig 12742 bp, 10 predicted proteins | sample 1589071 | NCBI WGS metagenome assembly OJAM01 (sample SAMN03283243) | human gut metagenome | biome: human-associated habitat; material: feces | host: Homo sapiens | place: Peru | collected 2012
AGTGCTGACCAGCTCCGTCAAGACCATCAACGAGTGGCTTGACAAGGGCTTCATCTCCCGCAACGCCACTGGCATGAAGGCCGAGGACACCACGCAGGCCTTCATCAAGGGCGAATATCCGATCTACCAGACTGGTACTTGGAACCAGGGCCGTTTCGTCAAGCAGATCAAGTCGTTCGATTGGGACGCGGCCGTCATGCCGGAATCCAACTACGCAGTCGGCTGCGCAGGCAACCTGCTGGTGATTCCTGAGAAGTCGCACCACAAGGATCTGTCCGCCAAGTTCATCGACTACGTCCTCTCCGATGATGTGCAGAACTTCCTCGGCAACGCAGGCGGCATTCCGGTAGCGGCAGACACCAGCAAGATCACCGACGCGAAGAGCAAGGCCATGATCGAGGAATACGATTCCTACGCCAAGGACGGCAAGCTCAGCTACTACCCGGATTACGCGGCCTCCAACCTCACCGACGCGGTTCCAGCGGAGTTCCAGGAGCTGGTCAACGGCACCAAGAAGCCGGCAGACGTGCTCAAGAACATCCACGAGAAGTACGACACCGGCGTCGAGGACATGGGCGTCAAGAACAACTAAAAACAACCGATCCTTCCTTTCCATTCCAACTCCAATAATGGTGCGGCCCGTCTTCGGGCGGACCGCACCAACCCTTTCCTCCCCCATACATTCCGCACGTCGCATCGCGCCAAATCGTGCGTCATCACAGAACAATCCATCGGAAATCCCTCGGATCATCAATATTTCAAAGGACTTGCAATGTCTCAAAAGACCAAGCACGAAGCCTCCATGTCGAGACTTCCCGGCAACCGCTCCGCGAAATTCGTTCCATACCTCATCCCCGGCCTCATCGGTCTGTTCGCGGTAGTTGTTGTTCCGTTCATCTGGAACATCTACCTGAGCTTCACCCGCTGGCGTGGCGTCGGTCCCGTCAAGTGGGTCGGCCTGAAAAACTGGAAACGCCTGTTCTCCGATTCGACGTTCTGGATTTCCTTCGCTAACTCGTTCTGGATCATCGTGGCTATCGTGGTCATCCCTACCATCCTCGGCCTGTTCATCTCGTCTCTGCTCACCGACGTGATCCAAAAGAAGTTCGGCAGCAAAACCGCTTCCTTCCTGCGCGCGCTGTTCTATTTGCCGCAGCTGCTTCCGGTGGCCGTCGCCGCAATCATCATGGGCTGGATCTTCCGCCCGGAGGACGGTGCCGTCAACGCACTGCTCGCCAAGATCGGCTTGGGCGCATTGCAGCACAACTGGCTGGGCAGCCCTGACAGCGCACTGCCGATCCTCATGTTCATCCTGGTGTGGATCCAGCTCGGCTACCCGATCGTCATCTTCATGTCGGGCCTGCAGCGCGTCGATCCGGAACTCTACGAGGCCGCAGGTCTTGACGGCGCCAACTGGTGGCAGAAGTTCCGCGTGGTCACCCTGCCGTCCATCATCCCTGAACTGCTGGTGGTCATCCTCACCGCAACCATCGGCGCACTGAAGACCTTCGCTCCGGTCTACCTGCTCACCAAGGGCGGTCCGGGCACCTCCACCACGGTTCCGTCGTACTACTCCTACAACCAGTTCTTCCAGGTGCAGCAGGTGGGCTACGGTGCCGCAATCTCCACAGCGCTGACTGTGGTAATCATCGTCTTCTCCATCGTGTTCACCCTCGTACAGAAGCACGTCGAGAAGGAACTCGTCTGAGAGAAAACCCGAAAAACAATCGCAAGAACATACTAAAAATCCGAAAAGCAAAGGTGCCATCATGACTTATTCCATGTCCACGGCCGCCGCGCGCAAGGCCTCGAAGAAAACGCAGCACGTGCGTTCCGCAGGTGACTGGATCACCCTGATCCTGCTCGTCGCCGGAGCTCTGCTCGTCCTGTTCCCGCTGCTCGTCCTGACCGTCAACGCGTTCAAGACCTCCGCCGATTACAACGCCACCGGCCCGCTCTCCCTGCCGAAGCACTTCACCATGGAGGGCATCATCTCCTTCTGGACTACCACCAACTTCCCGCTGAAGTTCTGGAACAGCTTCATCATCTCCCTAGTGGTGGCTGTCGCGGCGGTCGTGCTGTCGGTGCTCAACTCCTTCGCGCTCGGCATCGGCAAGGTCAAGGGCAACACCTGGATCGTGCTCGGCATCATGCTCGCCAACATGATGCCGCAGGAAGCGCTGCTCTACCCGCTGTACACCATGTTCAAGCAGGTCGGTCTGTACAACACCAAACTCGCGATCATCATCATCTTCACCATCATCCAAAGCGCCTACGGCACCTATCTGCTGTCCTCCGTATACGGCACGTTCCCGCAGGCCATCCTTGAGGCCGCGGCCATCGACGGCGCCTCTCGCTGGCAAATCCTGCGCAAGGTGGTGCTGCCAATTTCTTGGCCGACCATCAGCGTGCTGTTCGTGTTCTTCTTCGTGTGGACGTGGAACGAATACATGATTCCGATGGCGTTCCTCATGAGCGATGACGTACAGACCATTCCGCTGGCACTCGCCACCCTGCAGGGCCAGCGCACCATGGAAGCGACCACGCTGGCATCGGCTTCGCTGCTGAGCATCATCCCGACCATCATCTTCTTCATCATCTTCCAGCGCAAGCTGTCGCAGGGTATCACCGCCGGTGCAGTGAAGTAACGCGACCCAACAACGCTAGGATGTTGTGAAATAACGCAAAAACAGATACAACCGGCCGCGGCGGCTTTCAGCACCGTGGCCGGCATTATCGACGCGCCCACTGCAAGGGGGATCTACGATAGTCGGCAGTGGTAGGCGGCGCACCCATTTCCGCGTTTCCCAAGCTGTTTAACAAAGGAGAGAACAATGAATACTATGGCGACTTCCGGTTTCGGCAACGGTGCCCTCGATTCGCTAGCAATCGCGACGGACCACGGCCGTACACGTTGCGTCAACGCCGAAAACCCGACCGGCGGCAAGGGCACTGCAGCCACCGCCGCCAGCGCGCTCGGCCCGTCACGTAAGGGCAGCCCTTGCATCCAGACGATCAAGGCGGGCGATTCGGTCACGCTGATGGACGTCGATGGCCCGGGCGTGATTCGCCACATTTGGATGACGGTCACCGACCGCACTTCCCCGACCGGTCCGAACGTACTGCGCAATCTCATCCTCGAATTCTATTGGGATGGCGAGGAGACGCCGTCCGTGCAGTGCCCGATCGGCGATTTCTTCTGCTGCGGTCACGCACAGGCCTGCCGTATCAATTCCATCCCGATCATGGTGGTGCCAAATCGAGGTTTCAACTGCTATTTCGCCATGCCGTTCGAGCACGCGCGCATTGTGCTGCGCAACGATCACAACGAGGACGTGCCGGCCTTCTTCTACCAAATCGACTACACGGAATACGACGCGCTGCCAGCCGATGCGATGCGCTTCCATGCGCAGTGGCGCCGCGAACGCGTCACCGAAATTGCCCGTGACTACACGATTCTCGACAATGTGCACGGCCATGGCGCGTACATCGGCACCTACCTTGCGCTGACCGCGCTGGAAAGCCGCTGGTGGGGCGAAGGCGAAGTCAAAATGTACATCGACGGCGATGAACAGTACCCGACGTGGTGCAGCACCGGAGCGGAAGACTACTTCGGCGGCGCGTGGAGTTTCGCCGACTTCGACGAGCATGGCCGCATGCGCGAGAACACGTTCACCGGACCGTACCTAGGATTCCCGTTCTATTCGCAGCGTCTTGCCGCGCACCGCGAAAGCGACTACTGGGATGTGGCCACACCCGTCATGCGCGGCCTGTACCGCTGGCACATTCCGGATCCGATTTATTTCGATTCTGACCTGCGCGTCACCTGGCAGCAGATCGGCACCGAGGAAGCCGGCAATTTCGAGCGGCAGGATGACGTCGCGTCGGTGGCATACTGGTACCAGCTTGAACCGCACACGCCGTTCGATCCAATCGGTGACCGTCACTTCCGTCAGCCCCGCTGATTTACGATTATTCCGCTGATTTACGCCGATATCGCCGTATCGTGCGTTGACATGGGAATGGATATGTTCCGTCTCGTGTCAGCGTACGATACGGCGATTGTGTTGTTATGCGGGCACAGTAATCACATTTTCTTCAAGATAACCCGATGATTTTACAATAGAAATGACGATTGCGGCATGCCAGACGCATACCGACGTGCGTATAGTAAAGGCACAACAGAAAAACAACAGAAGAACGAAGAACAAGAAAAACAACACAATAGCGACGCACCGCACGATGTAGAGAAGAAAAAAGAAGCAAGAAACCAGGCGGTCGTCCGAAAGGAAACATCATGAAGAACAACGACACTTTCAACCAGATCCTCAACTCCAACCTCGCTTCCATCGATCCGGGCTTCGGCCAGTTCGCACTCGCCAAGGCCTCCGCCGACCTGATGAAGAAGGTTCTCAACAAGTAAGACTTCCACACAGGAACCATCAATATCATGGCTCCGCATAACCCAAGCGGTTCGCAGTCCCATCCGACTGCGAACCGCTTTTTTGTTGGCCATCAGCAACCTTCCCGTCGATCAATAACCCACGCAAAACTCAATAACGGCCGTATTGTGAACGCTCCCTCGCATTCCCCTAAATAGCACTTAATATGTCTTCAGCTGGCACACAATGCCACAGCGAAGACAGAAGAAACGATCAACCGCAGCCAAAGCGCGACGGACGGCCATGCGACAAGAATCGCAACCGCTCCACACAACGCTCGGCCGCACGGAGCAACACACAACAATGGAATCCCCCATGTCAGCGACGGCAAACGCAACCAGCCCGTCGCCATCGAACACCGCAATGGGAACGCAATCACATACCCCGGCAGAGGAACAGACGGTCGACACCATCGTCAGGCGCGTAGACCGCACCAAAGAAACGAGCATGCTGCATCGCATCGTGGCGCTGGTCGCCGCGGGCATGCTGCTTGACGGCATCGACGTGTACATGGCCAGCACCGTGGCCAGCAGCTCGCTGGCCTCGCATTGGTCCACCGTCCAAGAAAACTCCTACTTCCTGTCCGCAGGTTTCGCTGGCCTGCTCATCGGCTCGCTACTGGCCGGCTTTGTCGGCGATCTCAAGGGCCGCCGCGTGGCGTACCAGCTGAATCTGCTGCTGTTCGGCGGTTTCACGCTCATCGGCGCCTTCTCCCCCAATATGACCTTCCTGACCGTATGCCGCCTGGGCGCGGGCATCGGCCTTGGCGCGGAAATCGTCACCGGATACGCGATGGTCAACGAATTCGCGCCGGCAAAAACCCGCGGCCGTCTCTGCGCCATCATCTCCCTGCTGGCCAACAGCGCCGCACCTGTGACCATGCTGCTGTGCGCATGGATCATTCCAAGGTTCACGTGGCGTCCGATGTTCGTGGCGATCGGCGTGCTCGCCGGCGTCATCTGGTATCTGCGCCGCGATATTCCGGAGTCCCCGCGCTGGCTCGCCGTACACAGCCGTTATGACGAGGCCGACGAGATCGTGCGTCGGCTCGAAGCGAACGGCATCGACGAAACTCCAGTGGAGGCGTCTTCCAAGAACGCCAAGTTCCGTTCTGTAGGTCTGTGCCTGTTCGTGGCGTTGGTCGCGGTCGGCGCCACCAATGTCTGCCAGTACACGTTCACCTCCTGGGTGCCGACGCTGCTGGTCAAGAAGGGCATCAACCTGAGCGGCACGCTGTGGATCAGCACGCTGATGCTGCTGGGCGCGCCGGTCGGCTGCGCGCTGAGTGCTTTCCTGCTCGACCGTCTCGGCCGCAAGAAAGTCATCGTGCCTGCATTCGTGGTCACCGCCATCTTCGGTCTGCTGTACGCAGCGCAGACCCAGCAGGTCTGGGCCATCGTGGTCGGCTTCGTGCTGACGGTGTCCCTGTATGTCACGTTCTCCGCGGTCATCGCCGTGTATACGCCGGAACTGTTCCCGACCAAGGTGCGTTTCCGCTGCGTCGGCGTGGCCAACGCGTTCGCGAAGCTACTGACCGTGCTGATGCCGATGATCGTCGGCTGGATGCTGACCACCATGGGCTCCACGTCGATCTTCATCGCAATCAGCGTCATCGCTGCAATCGCGGCCGTCGTCGTCGCTGTGTTCGGCACCGAGACCGGAGGCAAGTCTGTCGGCTGATGCCCAAAACCGCGCATACCGTATAGCGAAGCCGGCCAATCGCTTGTCTGATGACTTGCGATTGGCCGGCTTCGTATTATGACGGTATTATTCGCGGAGCAACTTAGCTACGCAAGAACACCTCTTCCAAAGATCTAATCACCGTATCCGGCATTCCGAATCCTACGAATGGAATGTTTTCAAACCTCGGGCTCTTCTCAAGAACACGCAGCTCGCCGATGGCCCGTGCACCATGATCGCGAATCGCCTGAATCGCGCGTTCCTTGGAAATATACGGCATCTCAGCATGCAACAACACTTCGAAGGCATCCTGATTGACGGGATTTTCAGCAATGGACAGTCCGCCTTGAACCGTAATAGTCAGAGAGACGCCAATTGGCACTTCATGAACCGTCACGGAGAGACTCAACGTACGCTCGTCATATGCAATATCGGTTTCGAACCCACCCACATGCACATCGTCCTGCCTGACAGGAGCAACGCCACGGAACACGATTGTCCAATCGCGATGTCTAGGAACAGCATCGGAAGCACCCGAAACAGGAGCAATGACGAAGCGGCTGCCATCGCAATCGCCACCAATTCTCCAATCAAATGTCATAGTCGTATCAGCCACATGCGCATGATGAGCGTCAGCAATGGTCCCGTCATCTTCACGCAACGTGAACGAGCCATCCGCCCCTGGGAAAACCAATACACGCAAGGCCGTTGGATTATCCAGACTATTAACAGCAGTTCCCGGCTGCAATCTCTGCAACGGCACAATACCGCCAGCCTTGGCGAACACCGGAATACGCTCAAGCGAGCGCCACACCTCTAGTTTTCGACCGGAAGGAACCGACGAAACGTAACGACGCCCATCGAAAAAATCGAACCATTCCCCTTGCGGAAGCCATACTTCGGTATGGGCCCGCTGGGTGGCAGAATCGTTGTCAGTCACAATGGGTGCAACCAGTAGCTGGGTGCCGAAACGGAATTCATCAGGTACTTCATATGCGGCAGGATTATCCGGCGAACCCCAGTACATCGGCTCCACCAGCGGACGTCCATCAAGCGCCGCACGATAGTTCATCGTATACAGATACGGCAACATAGCATGCCGCAGACGTAGCGATGCCACCATGGATTCGCGCACTTCACTGGAGAAGTTCCATGGTTCCTTCCCCATGAATTCGGAACAACTCGAATGAAGCCGATTGATTGGACTGAACGTGCCCAGCTGATACCAGCGTGCCTCCAGGCGCTCATTACGATAACCGCACATATGACCGCCGATATCGTGACTCCACCATCCGTAGCCGATATTCGATGCAGTCGCAGTGAAGTAGGGCTGGAATTGCAACGATTCCCAAGTCACAATGGTATCCCCCGAGAATCCCACCGGATAACGGTGCGAGCCCGGTCCCGCATAACGGGAGAATGTAAGCGGCCAACGCCCGTCACGACCAGAATCCAGATAATGCAAATGATTAAGCACCCATAGCGGGTCAAGACCAGGCTGGCGGGTGACACCACCCTGCTGCCAGTCCAACCACCAGAAATCGACTCCGTCATCCTCCATCCGATGATGCATGTCAAAGTATGCATCAACGAAATCCGGATTGGTCAAATCGAATTCCACGGCTTCTTCGGTCTGCGGATCGATACCAACTCGCTTAGCCACATTCTGATAATCGTCTTCAAAGGCTCGCACGCCGTCACGCGGGTGGACATTCAACGTGGCCTTGAGACCACGATTATGCAAGCTTTCCAGGAACTTCCGATGATCCGGGAACAACTGCTTGTTCCAAGAATAACCGGTCCATCCGGAGCCGTATTTCGGGTCGACGTCATCAACACGGTGCCAGTCCATGTCAATTACGGATGTGGTGAACGGGATACCTTCACGCTTGAAGCGGTCCATAAGTTCCAAGTATTCGTCCTGCGAATACCGATAGTAACGGCTCCACCAATTACCAAGTGCGAATCGCGGTAACAATGGCGTCGGACCTGTTAGCTTATAGAAGTCCTTCACAGCGTTGACATAACGATGACCATAGCCGAAGAAGTAGCAATCAGTCTCCTCGTGCTTCCGTGGCATCACCCACGCACCAAGAGGATTAGGTTTGCCATCAATTTCACTGGCTTCGACGATGACATTCGAACGGGAATCGTCAATCACCGCCCATCCATCACGGGAAAGTATACCGTTATCGAGCGGAATCTCACCATCTGCCTCATCGAGGGTTCGCGCGGTTCCTTTAAGATTGTGCCGCGGTGCATCTCCGTAATACCAAGTGTTGAATTGGCTATCGGAGATACCTTTGACAACTATGCTCAGGCCTTCCTTGCTGAAAGGCTTGCCATCGTAGGTCAAATAGAGTGAGGGGGTATCTACGATGAGCAATCCATTGCGGTGCGTCACGGTGAATTGCGGTTCGGCGCCAAAGTCGCGATTGACAACCATCTGCGTGAGATTATCTTCAAAATTGCCACTGTCGGACCATTCCAAGCGAATCAGCGATTCAGTAAGAATTCCGATACGCCAATGGTCACCTTGCAGTACAGCTGTCTCACGCATTTGCGGGTGTGCATTACGCACGTAGTTAACGAAGACATTGTCCGTCATGTTTTCCTCCTTACTTGCCACTGCCTGTTGCGATACCCGCGATGAACTGCTTCTGGAAAATCATGTACACGATAATCACCGGAACAATGGCCAGCGAAGTCGCCGCGAACAATCCACCGTAATCGGTGCCGTACTGTCCGTTGAATGCCTTCAAACCAACTGCGAGCAACTGCTTCTTGTCATCGGTGATCATGAGGAATGGCCACAGGTAGTCTTCCCAGTTCCACAGGAATGTGAAGATAGCGAGCGCGGCGATGGTGTTGTGGCTCATTGGAAGGATGATGCTATGGAAAATCCTGGTTTCGGAGGCACCATCGAGTTTCGCTGCTTCAATCAGCTCGTCCGAAATTCCGGAAATCGATTGGCGGAACAGAAAGATGCCGAATGCGCTGATCATACCTGGCAATACGAGGGAAGTATACGTATCCTGCAGTCCCCATTTAGTGAACATCTCGTACTGAGGAATAATGGTGACGGCCCAAGGAATCATCATAGTGCTCATGACGATTCCGAACAGCAGGTTACGCCCACGGAAGCGCATCTTTGCAAATACATAGCCGAGTATCGCACTGGTATAGATGGCAATAACCGTCTTTAGCCCTGCCACACCTAGCGAGTTGGCGAAAAGGCGCAGAAAGTTGAACTTCTCTTGAATACCTACATAATTGGCAAAGGTGGATGGCTTCGGGAACAATCCTCCGGTAACCTTAACGATTTCGCTGTTCGGCGCGAATGATGATATGAACATCCAAATAAATGGAACAATTGTGATGAATGCGATGATGAACAGCAGCAGCGTGAGTATGACGCTGATGACCTTACGACGGGTTTTCATGCCAGATCCTCCGAATCTCCCGAAACCTTGAACATAATGAGCGTCAGCACGCCGGTGAATAGGAAGAGCACAACAGCCTGCGCTGAAGCGACTCCGAAGTTGTATTTCTGGAATGCCTGGTCGAAAATCAGGTAGCTGATGGTGTAAGTGGAAGTACCCGGTCCACCTTCGGTCATGACAAGAATCTGCACATATGCCTGCAGATAACTGATGAGTGAGGTGATGACCACGAACAACGTGGTCGACTTGAGCAGCGGAAGGGTAATCTTGAAGAAGATCTGCACAGAATTGGCGCCATCGATTTCCGCAGCCTCGTATACATCACGCGGAAGGTTCATCAGTCCGGCCAAATACAGAACAGTGGCGTAACCGAAATCCTTCCAGATGGTCATGATGATGATTGCCGGCATAGCCCACTTGGTGTCATGCAGCCAGTTGATGTTCAAACCAGTAATCTTGTCCACCATGCCGAACTGCGGGTCGAACATCCACATCCACACGAAGGAGACGGCGACCAACGGAGTGATGGTCGGCATGTAGAACAAGCCACGCAAGGTGTCCTTGCACTTGACGAGTTTGGCACTCAGCAGAAGCGCAAGGCCCAAGCCTAATGCGACGCGAAAGAAAGTGGAGATGCCCGCAAATACTGCTGTATTCCACATGGACTTCCAAAACAGCTTGTCAGTCAGAATCTGCTTGAAATTGTCGAAACCGACCCATTCGTAAGTGCCAATGAGCGGATTCCAATTATGAAGGCTTCCAGCGAACGCCTTGTAAATCGGATATGCCAAGAATATGGCAAAGTAAACCACGAGGAATGTGACCGCCATATTTCGTAAGGTGAAAATCCTTGATACGAGGGATTCACCGTTTTTGTTTTTCATTGAATCCTGCCTCTTCTTTGAGATTGCCGTCAAAGGCATTTCGGAGCCTAGACGTTTGGCCCGAATCGTACGGACCATTCAACGAATGTTCTTAGAGAAAGAAAGAGCCGCGGCTCGGCAAGGAAGTAAGAAACCGCGCCGCGGCTTTTCTGATAGGAATGGGGAAAGGGAAGAATTGATGGTTACTTGTGCTCGTCGAAGAAGGCGTACTTGCTTTCCATCGACGTGAAAGAGGATCCCTTCATATCGGTATCCATCTGCGCTTGCGCCTCCTTGACGGCCTTATCGAGGGACATGCCGTTCTGGAAGACGTTTTGGAAAGCGGTAGTGCCGCTGGATTCAACGGTGGATGGTGCGGGACCAGGCCAAATCAGGCGATTGACACGAGGTTGGATAGCTGCCATAACGGGCTTGGCGAGAATATCCTTGTCTTTCTGCAGCGTGACCTTGGCGGGGAAGGAGTTGAGCTCGCTGACAGCCTCGCGAATGTAATCGTCATTGGCGAGAAGGTACTTAATGAAGTCCTGTGCCACAGCCTGCTGCTCCTTGGACTGGTTCTTGTTGATGCCAGGAGTGGATTCACCGTTGTAGCGGTCGTATGCGAACGGAGTGCTCTTGGAGAAAGTCGGCGTAGGGAAGATACCGTAATCAATATCCGGATATTTCTCTTTCAACGTTCCTTCCATGTGACCCCACGCGTATATCATCGCGGACTGGCCATTGCCGAAGCTTTGGGTATAGTCGTTGCCGAAGTCCACGGAACCGACTTTGTACTTGTCATACAGATCTTTGAGGAACTGCATGTTTTCCTTGGTGACCTTGTTATCGTAGTTGGCCTTCTTGCCGTCGGCGCTGAACAGGAGCTCGCCCTTTTGGTAATTCAGCCCTTGGTAGATGGCGCTGTAAGCATCACCATTGAAGTTGAAGCCAGCCTGGGTCATCTTTCCACCATCGATCTTGGTGAGCTTCTGGGCAACCGGAATGAACTCATCCCATGTGGTTGGGATGTCGGCATCAGTCAAGCCGGCCTCTTTCCACAGGGTCTTGTTGTAGTAGATATTGCCGGTGTTGATAACGGAATCGATGTACTTGACCTTGCCGTTCTCATCTTCGTGAACGGAAGCAGTGGAATAATCGGATTCCAGCGCTTTAGTATCAATGTCATAATCCGCGGCATAAGGACGAACCAACGCATCATAAGAATTATGGATGTTGAAAATCGCCGGACCGTTCTTGCCTTTCAATGCCAGCGGCAGCTTGGTCCAATAATCATCCCAAGACACATTCACCGTCTTAATGGTGACATTCGGATAAGTTTTGGTATAGGACTCAATCATCTTATAGACCGGATCAGTACCCTTGCTACCCCAACTCCAGTATTCAAGCTGAATCGGTTTTCCATCGTTCACCAAATGGTTGGGATCGTATTTAATGGTCTTACCCATCACATCCAATCCTTTATCGGCATTTGTATCAGTTTTGCCAGAAGCATTACCGCTGCTGCCACACGCAGCCAAACCAATAATGCTTAAAGCAGCCACTGCAGCCGCAATCCCTTTATTCACCTTCATTGATACTCCTTACGTCCTCGTAAGTCTTCTTCCATCCTTGCGGACACTCAATAGAATATGACAAGGGTTTCATATTGGCAAATCAACTTTTTTGCATATGTAACTGTTTTCATTTGAAACCCGTTTCATTCCAATGCTGAGAGCGTGAACACCGATATTTTCAATCGGCGTGTCGCAATGAAACCCATTTCATTCAAGACTGTCTTTGTGTAATATCATTCCATGAATGGAAACTGATAGTCTAAATGAGCATCACATAATGATTGGAGACATCATGAAGGCGAGCATCGGCGATGTGGCACTCAAGGCAGGAGTATCCAATGCGACGGTGTCGCGAGCCTTTGCCCATCCCGAGAAAGTGTCCGAAAACACCCGCAAAAGAGTATTAGAGGCAGCCGATGCACTCAATTTCAGTGTTTCGCGTTCCGCGGGAATCCTTAAATCCGGCCGCACCTATCGCATTGCGCTGCTCATTGGAGGTCATGGCATAGAGTGGTTCACCGCAGAGATTATTTCCGGGCTAAATGACGTACTACGCGACGTAGGCTACGACCTAGTGACCTACTCCATCGAAGGTCCCGAGGAACGAGATCGATTCTTCGAAGGGCTCCCCGTTCGCGGCAATGCCGATGCCGTACAGGCCCTGGTTGAACTCAGCAGTGAACGCACCGCTGGCATCGATGATCGTGGTGGTGCCGCCTGCGCAGAAGTAGCTGAGCAGG
>OJAM01000797.1_pt1 | contig 12738 bp, 12 predicted proteins | sample 1589071 | NCBI WGS metagenome assembly OJAM01 (sample SAMN03283243) | human gut metagenome | biome: human-associated habitat; material: feces | host: Homo sapiens | place: Peru | collected 2012
GCAGCTCCACCCGCTTCTCCGGGGCGGTGTCTTCCCGGGGCTTGTGGGGGATCTTCATGATGTGGAAGGGGCGCAGCTGAATGTCCTTGCCGTCGCGGCTGAGCTCCACATTGCCCTGGACCCGGAGCCACATGCCCGGGGACACGGCGTTCTGCATGGACTGGGCCTCCTTGCCCTCCATGTACTTGGTGACGGTGACGGAATTCCGGTAGTCCGTCATGTCGAAGGTCAGCCGCCAGACCCCAGGCTTGCGGGTCTCGTAGCACTCGGCGGCAAAGACCTTGCCCTCTATCACCACGGCGCCCATTTTGGGGTTCAGGCCGTCGATGGAGACGGGCTTGCCCTTGATCTCCCGGCCCATGAGGACGTCGGACCTGTCATCTGCGCGCTGGGGGGTGCGGAAGCTCAGGCGCAGCTGGCGCAGGTCGTATTGGTCCATCAGCAGCTGGCGCAGGGCGGCGACGGCGGCCTCCGGCAGCGGGGCGGAGGCCGTCAGCTCCAGCTCCATGGTGCGCTGGGCACGGTCCATGCTGCCGCCCACCACGCAGGCGTCGTGGAGCAGCAGGCCCAGCTCACGGGGCGGCACGAAGCTCTCAAAAAAGGTAAAAAACGGTATTTTATCGCACATATGAGGGCATCCCTCCTTATAGCTTGTCGATCTCGTCCATCAGGGCGTCCACCAGCTTGTCCTGGGGCACCTTGTACAGAATTTCGCCATGGCGGAACAGCAGACCCTCGCCGTCGCCTCCGGCGATGCCCACGTCGGCAGCCCGGGCCTCGCCGGGGCCGTTGACCACGCAGCCCATGACGGCCACGGTGATGGGCTTGGTGCAGCCCTGGAGGCGGCGCTCCACCTCCCGGGCGATGGGGATCATGTCGTATTTGGTGCGGCCGCAGGTAGGACAGGAAATCAGATTGGGCCCCGTCTGCCGCAGGCCGGCGGCAGAGAGAATATCCAGGGCGGCCCGGACTTCCTCCTCCGGGTCCGCCGTCAGGCTGACCCGGAGGGTGTCGCCGATGCCCTGGCACAGCAGGCCGCCGATGCCGATGGCGGATTTCAGCACCCCCAGGCGGGGCGTGCCGGCCTCGGTGACTCCCAGGTGCAGAGGATAGGGCGTCTGCTGGTGGAGCATGCGGTAGGCCTCCATGTTCACCGGTACCCGGGAGCACTTGACGGAGATGCAGATATCGTCGAAGCCGCAGTCGTTCAGCAGGCGGACGTGGCCCAGGGCGCTGTCCACCAGGGCCTGGGCGGTGACGCCGCCGTATTTTTGCAGCAGCTCCCGCTCCAGGGAGCCGCCGTTGACGCCGATGCGGATGGGGATGCCCCGGTCCCGGCAGGCGTCGGCCACGGCACGGACCTTTTCCGCGGAGCCGATGTTGCCGGGGTTGATACGGATCTTGTCCACCCCCTGGCGGACGCACTCCAGGGCCAGGCGGTAGTCAAAATGGATATCCGCCACCAGGGGGATGTGGATGCGGCGGCGGATGGGGCCGATGGCCCGGGCAGCGTCCATATCCGGCACCGCCACCCGGATGATCTGGCACCCGGCCCCCTCCAGGCGGAGGATCTGGGAGACGGTACGCTCCACGTCCTGGGTGGGGGTATTGCACATGGATTGGATGCTGACCGGCGCGCCGCCGCCCACGGCCACGGCGCCCACATGAATCTGCTTGCTCATGGTTTATATCCTCCTTGCGAGTAAAATGCGCCGCACGGGGCGGCGAAATGGGGCCGGCAAAGACGCCGGCCCCATTCCGGGACGGTCTGCCGCTATTGAAACAGCTTGATGACGTCGTGGAAGGTGATGACCAGCATGAGGCCCATGAGAAGGACAAAGCCGGCCAGATGGACGTAATTTTCAAACCTGGCGGGGATCTGCCTGCGGATGATGCGCAGGGACAGGGCGTTGACCACCAGGAAGAAAATCTTGCCGCCGTCCAGAGCGGGCAGGGGCAGCAGGTTCATCACCGCCAGGTTCACGGCGATGAGGGCCGCCAGGTACGCGATGTTGGCGGCGGCGGCCCGGGCATTTTCCGACTGCTCGCCCACGGTGGTGATGGTGGACACGATGCCCACGGGGCCGCTCATATCGGAAAAGCCCGCCTCGCCGGTGATGAGCATCTGGAGGCTCAGGCGCACCAGGCGGACAAAGTCCACCGCCTGGTCCCAGCAGTATCTCAGCCGCCCGCCGAAGGTCAGCTCCTGGGCGCCGAAATACAGGCCGAAGCCGGTGAATTTCTGGCCGGACTGATCCAGGTACTCGCCGCGCTCCATGTGGAAATTCTCCAGGCGGAGCTTCTGGCCGTCCCGGCGGATGACCAGGTCGAAGTCGCCGGTCTTGTTGCGGCCCAGCAGCAGGGACACGTCGCTGAAGGTGTAGATGCGCTCCCCGTCGATGGACAGGATGCGGTCGCCCACCTGAAGGCCGGAGGCGGATTCCAGCGGGCAGCCGTCGGCGAAGCCGTGGATCACCGGGACGTTTACGGCCTTGACCCCGGCGTAAAGCACCAGAATGATGACAAGGCCCGTGAGGAAGTTCATCAGGGCGCCGGCGGCGAAGATCAGGAGCTTGCGCCAGAAGCCCTGGTTATTCAGGGCAGCGGGGTCGTCGGAGTCCTCCTCCTCCCCCTCCATGGCGCAGAAGCCGCCGATGGGCAGCAGGCGCAGAGCATAGGTGGTATCGCCCCTGGTCTTTTTGAACAGGGCGGGGCCCATGCCGATGGCGAACTCGTTGACCCGCACGCCGCAGGCCTTGGCCGCCAGGAAGTGGCCCAGCTCGTGGACGGCGATGAGCACGCCGAATATCAGGATCGCAGCTAAAATATAGATCATACCATGTCTCCTACCGTTTGCAGTACAGCGGCTCGCGCCTGTCTGTCTGCTTCCAGTATATCCGGAAGGTCCGGGGCATATTTCACCTCCACCCGGGAAAGGGCGGACCCCACCAGGCGGGGAATGTCGTTGAAGCCCACACGCTCCTGCAGAAACAGGGCCACCGCCGCCTCGTTGGCACCGTTCATAATGGCGCAGGCAGTGCCGCCGGCTTTGGCGCACTGGCGGGCAATGCGCAGGCAGGGGAAGGCGTCCAGGTCCGGAGCCCGGAACGTCAGGTCCCCGCAGGTCAGCAGGTCCAGGGGCGTATCCGGGCTGGGGGCCCGGTGAGGCCAGGTGAAGGCATAGCGGATGGGGAGCTTCATATCCGGGGTGCCCAGCTGGGCAATCATGGCGCCGTCCCGGTACTCCACCAGGGAATGAACGATGCTCTGGCGGTGGATCACCACGTCCACCTGCTCCACCGGCAGACGGTACAGCCGCATGGCCTCGATGACCTCCAGCCCCTTGTTCATCAGGGTAGCAGAGTCGATGGTGATTTTTGCACCCATGGACCAGTTGGGATGCTTCAGGGCATCGGCGGGAGTGACCCCCTCCAGGTCCCGGAAGCTGCGGCCGAAGAAGGGGCCGCCGGAGCAGGTCAGCAGCAGCCGCCGGACCTCATTCCGGTCCCGGCAGCCCTGGAGACTCTGGAAAATGGCGCTGTGCTCGGAGTCCACGGGGACGATGTCCGCCCCCCAGCGCTCCGCCTGGGCCATGACCAGCTCCCCGGCGCAGACCAGGGTCTCCTTATTGGCCAGGGCGATGCGTTTTTTTTGCCGGATGGCAGCCAGGGTGGGCTCCAGGCCCACGCTGCCCATAACGGCGGTGACCACGGTGTCGGCCTGGGGCAGCTGGGCCGCCAGCAGCAGACCCTCCGGCCCCTCCGCCACCTGGATATCCGTATCCGACAGGCGCAGGCGCAGCTGACGGGCGGCGTCCCGGTCATACAGCACCGCCAGCTGGGGGTGAAACTCCCGGGCCTGCCGCTCCAGCAGGTCCACCTGGCGGTTGGCGGTCAGGGCCGCCACGGTAAGGCCCAGCTCACGGGCCACCTGGAGGGTCTGGCGGCCGATGGAGCCGGTGGAGCCCAGCAGGGAGATGGTTTTTGTCATGGACGCCCTCCCCTTACGCCGCCAGGGCCCGCAGCAGGGCGCACAGCACCGGGGCGGCAAACAGCACGCTGTCGAACCGGTCCAGCACGCCGCCGTGGCCCGGCAGCAGTCGTCCGTAATCCTTGATGCCGTACTGGCGCTTGACGGCGGAGAAGCTCAGATCCCCCAGCTCCCCCAGCACCGCGCCCAGCAGGCCCAGGGCAATGCACAGGGAATAGCTCAGGGCCGTGTGGGTCATGGCCCGGAACACCGCGCAGAAAACGGCCATGCCGGCCATGCCGCCTGCCAGACCGCCCAGGGCGCCCTCCACGGTTTTGTGGGGGCTGACCAGGGGGGCCAGCTTATGACGGCCCAGGGCCATGCCGGTGAACAGGGCCAGGGCATCGCTGCAGAAGGCCGCCACCAAGGGCGTCAGCACCAGGAGATAGCCGTTATCCAGGGTGCGCAGGCCATACAGCCCGGAGAAGGCCCAGGGAATGGCAAAGCCCGCCGCGGCCATGGCGCACACGTCGGTAAACGTCAGGGCATGAGGCTTTCCATAGGTCAGGACTCCGGACAGGGGCAGGGTCAGGGCCGCTGCCAGCAGCAGACCCTCCAGGGCGGCGCAGCCGGGCCACACCGCCCGGGCCAGCAGCAGCACGCCGCACACGGCGGGAAGCACCGTCCAGCGCCGGGCCTTGTCCGGGCCGCACACCGCCGTCAGCAGCTCGTGGGCGGCGATGACGGTCAGGGCCGCCAGCAGCAGGGCCGTTGCCCAGGCCGGGGTGATGCACAGCACCGCCAGCAGGGCAGGAATCCCCACCACAGCCACCAATATCCTCTGTTTCATAGTTGTATCCTCTCTATTTCACGCCGCCGAACCGCCGGTCGCGGCTCTGGTAGGCGATGATGGCTTGGTCCAGGGCCCGGCTGTCGAAGTCCGGCCACAGGGTATCGCAGAAGTAAAACTCCGAATAGGCGCACTGCCACAGCAGGAAGCCGGACAGGCGCTCCTCGCCGCTGGTGCGGATGATGAGCTCCGGGTCCGGGATGCCGGCAGAGTACAGATAGGAGGAAAAGCCCTCCTCGGTAAGGTCCTCCGGGACGGCCTCGCCCCGGGTGCAGTCCTGTGCGAAGCGGCGGGCGGCGTGGAGGATCTCGTCCCGGCCGCCGTAGTTCAGGCAGACGTTGGCCTGAAATCCGTGGATATGGCTGGAAATTTCATTGGTGCGGTCCACCAGGGCCTGAAGCTCCGGCGAGATGGCGGACAGGTCCCCCAGAAAGCGCAGGCGGATCTGATCACGCTCCATAGAGTCGATGGCCTCCAGCATATATTGCTTCAGAAGGCCCATGATGACCCCCACCTCGTCGGCGGGACGCTTCCAGTTCTCCGTAGAGAAGGCGTACACCGTCAGGTATTCCACCCCCAGATCCTTGCAATAGGTGGCGATCTTGCGGAAGGTCTCGGCCCCTACTTTATGTCCGGCAGTGCGAGGCAGGCCGCGCTGCTTCGCCCAACGACCGTTGCCGTCCATAATAATAGCGATGTGGCGGGGCAGGCGGCTCATGTCCACCTGCCCCGCCCCGTGATGATGGATCTTTTTGGAAAACAGGCCCATCAGACAGACAGGAGCTCCTTTTCCTTGTTTTCCAGGAGCTTATCCAGCTCCTTGCAGCTGTCGTCGGTCAGCTTCTGCAGGTCCTTTTCCGCCATCTTCAGCTCGTCCTCGGTGATCTCGGAGGCCTTCTGCTGCTTCTTGAAATTCTCCATGGCGTCGCGGCGGATGTTGCGCACGGCCACCTTGCCGCCCTCGGTATACTTGCGGATCTGCTTGACCAGGTCCTTGCGGCGCTCCTCCGTCAGCTGGGGGAAGCTCAGGCGGATGGACTTGCCGTCGTTCTGGGGGTTGATGCCCAGGTCGGACTCCTGGATGGCCTTTTCAATGCCCTTGAGGGCAGAGGCGTCCCAGGGGGTGATGACCAGGCTGCGGGGATCGGGAGAGGCCACGGACGCGATCTGCTGGATGGGGGTGGGGGTGCCGTAGTAGTCCACATGGATGCGGTTGAGCACGGAGGCGTTGGCACGGCCTGCGCGGACGGCGGCAAAGTCGTTGGCAACGGATTCGATGCTCTTCTTCATTTTTTCCTCGTAGATCTTGTACTCGTCCTTTAACATAGCGGTTAAGCCTCCTTCACGATCGTTCCGATTTTTTCGCCGCGCAGGGCGCGGATGATATTCTGGGGATCCTTCAGCGCGAACACCAGCACGGGGATGTGGTTGTCCATGGACAGGCTGGTGGCGGTGGAATCCATCACGGCCAGATGCCGCTTGAGCACCTCGTCATAGGTGATGGAGTCGAACTTGACGGCCGCGGCGTTCTTGGCCGGATCACTGTCGTACACGCCGTCGATGTTCTTGGCCAGCAGGATGATGTCGGCCTCGATCTCCGCCGCCCGCAGCACCGCCGCGGTGTCGGTGGAGAAAAACGGGCACCCGATGCCGCAGCCGAAGATGACCACGCGGCCCTTCTCCAGATGGCGGATAGCCCGCGCCCGGATGTACGGCTCCGCCACGGCCCGGATCTCCAGCGCCGTCTGCACCCGGACGTCCACGCCCTTCTGCTCCAGCACGTCCGCCATGGCCATGCAGTTCATAGCCGTGGCCAGCATGCCCATGTGGTCGGCGCGGGTACGCTCGATATAGCCCTCGCCGTCCTTCACGCCGCGCCAGAAGTTGCCGCCGCCGATGACGATGCCCACCTGCACGCCCATGTCCACGCATCTCTTGATGACGTCCGCCACGCGCCCCATGACCTGGAAATCCAGTCCGAAGTGCTTGTCGCCCGCCAGCGCCTCGCCGCTGATCTTCAGCAGCACCCGCTTGAATATTGGTTGCTCCATCGCTGTGCCTCCCTTATTTTCTATCCGGTATTTTACCTTATTTCTCCCGTTTTGCATAGAGGGAAAACAAATTTTTTTGTATTTTCTTCCCACATGTAGTATGATAGAGAAAAAATAGCCACAGGAGGCTGATATCCATGGAACTTCTGCACGTTCTGGGCAACACCTGGGCGGCGGTGGCCGCCACCGCCCTGCTGCCCGTCTATAAGCTCACCGACCGGGATGTGGTGCTCATCGACACCGGCTACGCCAAGCTGGACAGAGCCGGCCTGACATCGCTCATCGACGCCAACGGCTGGCGTCTGCGCGCCATTCTCTGCTCCCACGCCCACTTCGACCACACCGGCAACGTCCGCTATCTCCAGCAGCGCTATGGCGCGCCCGCCGCCATCTCCCTCATCGAGGCCGGCATCTCCGTGAACCCCGACAGCTACCGCGCCAACTATGTGGCGCTGACCTACGGCAAGAGCCGCGAGATATTCTTAGAGGAGTGCTTCACCGCCGACCGCGTGATCTTCCCTCAGGACGACCACATCGACATCGACGGCGCGCGCTTCGGCGTCCTCTCCCTCCCCGGCCACTCCGCCGGGCACATCGGCTTCGTCACCCCCGACGGCGCGGCCTATGTGGGCGACTGCCTCATCGACCAGCACGAGATCGACGCGGCCAAGCTGCCCACCAGCATGTTCATCGCCAAAGATCTGGACAGCAAGGCCGCCCTCCGCGCCACGGATTACCCCGCCTATATCATCGCCCACAAGCAGGTCGTCACCGACCGCGCGGAGTTGTCTGCCCTCATCGACAGCAACATCGCCTTCATCCACCGCAAGGAGCGGGAGCTGCTGGACGACCTGACCGACGGCATGACCTTCTCCGACTGGATATACACCTTCTGCCAGCGGGAGAACATCCGCACCCGGCAGGAACTGAAATTCAGCATCGTGGAGCGCAACTTCGCCAACTTCACCGACTGGCTCACCGACACCGGTGCCGTCCGCGTCGAGCGCGACTTCTGCGCCAAGCGCTTCTACCACGCCTGACGCCCGCCCCGTATGCACACGCCCCTTTTCTTATTGCGTAGGGGACGGCGTCCTCGACGTCCCGCATTTCCGACCACGCAGAAAAGCCACCCCATCGGGGTGGCTTTCTTATTTTTCTTCAGGTTAATGTGAGCGTATCCGCCATAGCATTCAACGCATATCCCAGATGCTCCGTCTGCGCCACGGGATAGGTCTTGATGACCGCCAGCCGGTCGCTGCCCGTGCCGTAGAAGCCGCACGTCCAGTACATCTCCGTGGAGCCGTTCTTCCCATCGCCGGACATATCGCCCTGCTTGCTCTCCGTCAGGGTGAACCCATCGCCTGCCGCGCCCTTCGACCACTCCTGCGCTTCCTTCAGCGTCATGGCGCCCAGATGTACCACCGCCAGTTGGGTGTTGATGTCCTCGGTGCTCTGCCACACCTCCGCCGGTTTGCCGTTGATGGCGGGCGAGCCGTCCACACAAATATCCGTCCAGCCGCTGCTTAGGGTCATCTGATGCCACGCATTCCCCAGAACGGTGATGGCGTACCCGCTGCCCCGGAACACGTAGGCGGGATAGCTAACCATGCCCGCGCCGTTGTCGTTGAACGACAGGGTGGTCTTCTCCGCCGTTTCCGCCGCGCTCCGGTACTGGAACCGTACAGCGTACTGTCCATCCATGCCCAGGCCCACGAACTGCTCCGTCAGCTCTATCACATCTCCGTTGTGGAGCGCCACGTTCTCCTCATTGTACCGTCCGTAGAGGGTGAAGCCCTCACCCTTTATCACGGACAGCTGCGCGCCGCTGCCCACCTCATACACCGGGATGTCCTCGCTGTAATTCTCGTCGTATGTCACCGTGCGGTACGTCACGGAATAGACCTCCGACACGGAGATGCTCAGCTGGTCCCTCTCATAACTGGCGGCCACCGGCAGCCCGCCGGTCAACTGGGACGTCATGTACCGGGAAATATCCCGCAGCAGTACCTCCGCCGCATCGCCGTTCCCACGGGGGTCGGCCTGCCCGGACAGAGTCCCGATATACCTCCGCACCTGCTCCGGCAGCTGGCTATACCGCTGCGCCAGCACGTCCATGGCGCCCTCGGCATACGCCCCGTCCGCGTTCAGATAGTAGGCGCACAGATAGCTCAGCGCACATGTATCCCAGTCCGGCAGCTTCTCCGCGTCGTACACGATCTTATAGTCCTCGGCCTTCACGCTGTGGGGGTCGTTGTACTGCGTCACCGGCCACTTGATGCTCTCCCCGTTGGTTCCCAGCGGCGAAGCCGGTGCTGCGGACGGCACCTCCGCGCCGTCCTCCATCATGGTGAAGCTCTCGCCCACCTGACCGCGCTCTATGTCGTCCTTCAGCGCCTTGATGAGCTTTTCCAGCCCCTCTCTGCTCTCCCGCGCCCCGGCGATGTCGTATGCCGAGGCGTCCGCGAAAGCCCGGCCCCAGCAGTGCGCCCCGTTGTCCGCGTCCACCGTGGAAAACCGCGCCCACTGCGCCTTGTCGTTCAGCGCCAGCATCATGTGCAGCGCGCCCCGCATCCACGTCGCCAGCTCGCCGTCTATCTCCTCCGCCGTCGCGTCCCCGCTCATGGGGTACAGGAACACATCCACGCCGGTGCTGTCCTCCTCCGTGGTGATCTGCGACCGACAGTCGTACCCGGCCATACTCGCCCGTGTCTGCATGCCCAGCCGCATCACGTCGTCGTACAGCGCCGCCTCGCTTAACCCCCACTTCCAGCGATACTCGTCCAGCCTGTCCGCGTTCCATGCCCAGCCGTCACGCTGTTCGCTCTCTCCGTACACATAGGGCACAACGCCGTCCTTCATCCACTCCTGTAACATGTTGATATACGCCTGCAAGCCCTCCGCGCTCTCCCGCGCCGTATCCGGATATCCGGGGTAAACGATCGGGTACAGCGAATCGCTGGCCGTGCTGTCCGCTTTATTTGATGTTCCGTCAGCGCCATGCTCCTGCCACGAGAACCACTCCGCGTTGTCGATCAGCGCCAACGCGATATAACCCCGCATGGCGATCTGCCGATAGCGCTCCTCGCTCCTCTGGGGCACCGCTCCCTCGTAGGTATACAGCACCGTGATGCCCATGGGCTCCCTATCCGTGCTCAGATGCACGGCATAGCCGTAGTCCGCGCCGCTGCTGCCCAGCTCCCGGAACCCCAGCGCGTCCAGTATCGCGCCCACGGCAGAGTTGTTGTCCACGTAGGGCGTCCGCAGGGCGAACAGCTTCTCCGCGTCCAGCGTCCCCACGTTCTTGTAGCTGGGCTTCGTCAGCAGGCACACGCCGATGACCACCGCCGCGGCGGCCAGTATGACCGCCGCCCATATCGCCGGCTTCTTATAGCCCAGCACGTTCTTCACCCGTTCCTTCACCGCCACCTCGCCGAAGGCCAGCGGGCACACCGCCGCCATTTTCGGCTGGGCGGCGCAGGACACCAGCGCCCGGGAATAGGCCGCCCGCTGCGCCGCATCTGCGTTTTTCAGCGCCATCTCGTCACAGGCGTTCTCCATGTCCCGCCCCAGCAGGACATAGGCCGCCCACAGCACCGGGTTGAACCAGTTCACCGCCAGCAGCAGGAACGCAAAGGGCTTCACCACATGATCCCACCGCCGGATGTGGCACCGCTCGTGGGCCAGCACCTGGGGCAGATCCTCCTCCGACACGCTCTCCGGCACATAGATGCACGGCGCAATAATGCCCAGCACAAAGGGCGTGCTCCACTGGGTACAGCGGTACACATTGTCCCGAATGTGCTCCGCCCTCCGCAGCGTCAGCCGCATCCAGATAAAGCTCAGCAGCATATACGCCGCCATGCAGCCCATGCCGATGACCCATATCCACGGCAGCCACCGGGCGAACGTCCGCAGCGTCACCGGCTCCGCCGCCGGTTCCGTCGGTACGACCGCAGCGGCGGCGCCGGAGGATTCCGCAGGCGCGGGAGCCGCCTCCTCCGGGACGCTTGTCCTCGCCTCCTGCATGGCGTGGTACGCCCGGCTCACCGGCGCTTCCTCCGCCTGTAAGCTCACCGGGCTTTCCACCGTCAGGCTCACCGGCAGCAGCAGCCGCAGTGCCACCAGCGCCCACAGCATGCACAGTGCCCGGCGGGACGCCTTTTTCCGCAGCACCAGCCGCACCGCCATCACCGCCAGCGCGATCAGCCCGGCCTGCCACGAAAGCTCCAATACCGTGTCGAACAGCTTATCCATGGTGCTCCTCCTCGAACTTGTCGATCATCCGCCGCAGCTCGTCCGCCTCCTGCTGTGTCAGCTGCTTGTTTCCGATAAACGCCGACAGGAACGCCGGCAGGCTCCCATGAAAGTTCTTGTCCACAAAGGCGCGGCTCTCGGCATTCTGCACATCCTGCCGCCCCACCAGCGCCGTGACGACAGCGTTCTCCGTGTGCACCACGCCCCGCTCCGTCAGCCGCTTGATGACGGTGTAGGTGGTGGATTTTTTCCACCCCAGCTCGTCGGCGCACAGCCGCACCAGCTCGCTGCTCTTCACCGGCTCGTGCTGCCAGAGGATCTCGCAGAACCGCAGCTCGCTGTCGAATATCTTCGGTGTGTCCATGGTCATCCCTCCTTTTCAGGTCGAACAGATTAGACCTCTTGCGTATAGTCTAACTGATTAGACCACTCTTGTCAAGAGCTTTTCTTGCAGCCGGCGAAAAGTTGATATATAATGATATATATAACATGTATTTAAGTTTAAAATTAAAGGAATTTCAACATGGATATTCTCTTTCAGGACAGGCGCATCGTGGTGGCGGTGAAGCCCTCCGGCGTCCTCTCCACCGACGAGCCGGGCGGCATGCCCGCCCTTCTGCGGCAGGAGCTGCACACCGAATGCATCCGCACCGTCCATCGGCTGGACGCCCCGGTGTCCGGCCTGATGGTGTTTGCCCGCAGCGCCTACGCCGCCGGCGACCTGTCCCGCCAGATACGGGAGGGCACCTTCGAAAAGCACTATCTGGCGGTGCTGCGCGGCGCCCCGCCTGAGCGGAAGGGCACCCTCACCGACCTGCTGGCACGTGACAAGGAAACACGCTTTACACACGTTGTCACCACAAGGGAAAAGGGCGTTCAGGAGGCCCGCCTGCGCTACCGGGTGCTGGACAGCCGCGCCGGTCTGACGCTGGTTCGGGTACAACTGCTCACCGGGCGGACGCACCAGATCCGCGTGCAGTTTTCCTCCCGCGGCCTACCGCTGGTGGGCGACCGGCGCTACGGTCTGGCGGACGATCCCGTGTCCCCCATCGCCCTGTGGTCGTGCCATCTGGCCTTCCGCCACCCGGAGTCCGGCATACCCATGACCTTCGACCTGCGTCCGCCCGCCATAGCACCGTGGGATATGTTCGATTTTCCTGATATGTCAACGTCAGTAAAGTGAATTTGCCTTACAGTAAATCCGGGAGCAGACGCTCCCGGATTTACTGTACTTTTTTCTATCCGCCCCGCATAGGCTTGTCTGAAAGGCGGTGAACGTATGAAAAAGAATCGCTGGCGGCAGGGCGCGGCGTCGGTGGCGGCTGCGGCGGTGCTGTGGCTGGCGGCGGTGTGCGCCGGAAGCGACGATCTGGCATCGGCGGCGGCCGCGGTGCGGCAAAGCGATCTGGCGCGCCGCCTGCTCCAATGGGAGCTGGCCGACCTGCTGCCCACAGACTCCCTCCCCCTGCCGGCGCTGCTGGCGCTGGGACAGTCCCCGCAGCTGCTGGCCGCGCAGGAGGAGATCAGCCGGATGCAGGACATTTCCCCGGAAATAGAGGAAAACGCCGCCCCTTCGGACGAGCCTGCCGCGCAGTACACGGCCTAGCCGGACGG
>OJAM01000801.1_pt1 | contig 12701 bp, 10 predicted proteins | sample 1589071 | NCBI WGS metagenome assembly OJAM01 (sample SAMN03283243) | human gut metagenome | biome: human-associated habitat; material: feces | host: Homo sapiens | place: Peru | collected 2012
AAATCGTGTAAGGCTATAAGTCTATCCTGACAGTTAGTTCCTGCACCCATTTTTTGTGTACTTCCTATAAGAACTCTAACTTGTCCTCGCCTTACTTTATTAAATAATTCTTGCTTCCTTGCGTCTGTGTTTGCGTCGTGAATAAAAGCAATTTCTTCTTCTGGTATGCCTCTATCTATAAGTTTTGTTTTTAAATCATCATAGACATTAAACTTGCCATCATTATGAGGGGTTGATAAATCACAAAACACCAATTGTGCAGATTTATCTTCACTTGTTTTATCCCAAATACTATAAATATTATCAGCACAAGTTGCTACTTTGCTATACTCAAAATCTTCTAACATATCATTTGTAAGTCTTTGATCTAGTGCTAATTTTCTTCCATCATTAGTTATTTTTAGCATATTATCAACTGATGAATCTACCATTCTATTTCTTATTTTCTCTGCTCTTTCAGATAAGTCTTTTACTAATTCTTTTTGAATTTCACTAGGCTCTATAACCACATTATGATAGTTGGCTTTTGGTACTGGAAGATTAAGCATTTCAGAAGTTTGAATGTCTGCCACTTCTTTAAAAAGTGCCATTAGTTCTGGTAAATTAAAGAACTTGGCAAACCTTGTTTTTGCTCGGTAACCTGTCCCCTCTGGACTTAATTCTATTGCAGTTACAGTTTCTCCAAAAGTTGAAGCCCAAGCGTCAAATTGTTGAAGATGTCTTTTTTCTAGTTCTCCATACTGCAAGTATCTTTGCATTGTATATAGTTCTACCATAGAGTTTGAAATTGGAGTTCCAGTTGCAAATATGACACCTTTACCACCTGTTAGTTCATCAAGATACCTACACTTCATAAATAAATCTGATGACTTTTGTGCTTCGGTTTGTGCTATACCACCGACATTTCTCATTTTAGTGTAAAGAAATAGATTTTTATAGTAATGGGCTTCATCTACAAATATTCTATCAACACCTAACTCCTCAAAAGTTACAACATCATCTTTTCTTGAAGTATCATTTAATTTTGCAAGTCTTGTTTCTAAACTTTTTTTAGTTTTCTCCATTTGTTTGATAGAAAATCTTTCGCCATTATTATTTTTTAAATCTTGAATACCCAAAGTTATATCTTCTATTTGTTTTTGAATTATTGTAACTTGTCTTTCAACTGACATTGGTATTTTCTCAAATTGTGAATGTGAAATTATAATTGCGTCATAATCTCCTGTGGCTATTCTTGAACAAAACTTTTTACGGTTAGCAGTTTCAAAATCTTTCTTCGTAGTCACCAAAACGTTTGCACTCGGATATAGTTGTAAAAACTCTTGTCCAAATTGTTCTACAATGTGATTAGGCACTACAAAAAGTGATTTATTACATAAGCCTAATCTTTTTGAATCCATTGCAGCAGCAACCATTTCAAAAGTTTTACCTGCTCCAACTTCGTGTGCTAAAAGTGTATTGCCTCCATAAAGTATTCGTGCAATTGCATTTACTTGATGTTTTCGTAAGGTTATTTCTGGATTCATTCCATCAAAACTGATATGACTTCCATCATACTCTCGTGGTCTGATAGAATTAAACCTTTCATTACTTGCATATAAGCATTGTAACCAGTTAAGAAGAATTCAAATATTGTGTCGTCGATTGACAGAGCAGGAAGTTGTGTAGCGATACTCTGTAATGCAGAATCGGTTTGATTAAACACTTGCCTATTCCAGTAACAGCATGGCTCGAGGTTTATGACCTCATTCATGATGCAAAGAAGCTCATGCTTACAGGCGGATATGTTTTGGGGGATTTCTCTATTGACTTTTTGGAGGATATTTTGCGAGTCGTCCTTACTATAATACCGATATTTGGCTGCCGACAAAAAATCCATTCTATGCTCACCCCCTATACCTTAATATATCTCGTCGTCCGTCCTGCGCCGATCCGCTTTACCGAACCAGTCTTGACCATGGCGCCGAGGACAGCCTCCACGGTTGTGGGGCTGACATCGGGGAGAATTTTGCAAATCTCTGCTTTGGAAAGCGGTGTCAGGCTGTTCAGAACAGTCGCTTCCACACGGGCTTTCTTCGTGATCTTCTTGCCGTGTACCACCGCAAACCGCTTGTCCAGTTCTTTATAGCACATATAGAGTGTGGACAGGAAATTCTCAATAAAGGGGAAATAAGAGTTTTCATTCGTTTCCCAACCGGCTGAGGACTGCCGCAGGGCTTCGTAATAATACGCCTTGTAATTGTTGATCTGCTCCTCAAAGGACACATATTTTCCTGCGTCAAAGCCGTTTTTATATAACAGCAGCAGCGAGAGCAGGCGGGACATTCTGCCGTTGCCGTCCCGGAACGGGTGGATGCAGAGGAAGTCCAGAATCACGCAGGGGATCAAAAGAAGCTGATTGATATTCGCATCGCTTCGGGCATCCAGATAGGCAAGCTCCAACTGCTCCATTGCCTTTGGGGTTTCGCTTGCAGGTGTGGGACGGAAACGGACACGGCGGTTTCCGTCTGCGTCAATTTCCAAAATCACATTGTCGTCCGTCTTGTACTGTCCGCCGTACTCATAGCCCGCAAAGCTCATCATCATTTCATGCAGCCGCAGAATGTCACGCTGCCGGAAGTCAATATGTTCATATCCCAAGTGGATCTCATTCAGCGCATCTCTGTACCCGGCGATCTCCGCCTCGTTGTGGTTCAGCGGGGCGCTGTTCTGATTGACAATGGCAGCGATACGCTCGTCGCTGGTCACAATGCCCTCGATGGCGTTGGAGCTTTTGACGGACTGTACCTTTGCGACGGCTTCCAGCTCCGTAAAAATCTGCGTGTATTCGTCCTTGCGCACGCCCGCCATGGTTTTGAGCGCCGCAATATTGGAAGTGAGGTTCACAAGGTTTGCAGGCAGCAAACCGTTATTCAAAAAGGAGTAATCGAATTTTCTCATACAGCACCAGCCTTTCTGCACATAATTATAGCATATTATGTGCAGAAAAACAAGCTGCCATCCGGATTATCTGCATATACTTCTTTGAAAATATATGCAGATAGAGCATCCGAATAGGCAGTAATATGGGAAAACGGCACGGGGTTTCCGTGCCGTCTGCGTCAGATCGCTTTGATTTTTTTGAGGTAGGCCACGGCATCGGTATGTCCGCGGAAGTAGATGTGCTGCCGCTCCATGTCCTCCATTTGGCGGGCAAGGTTCAGATAGTCCACATACGCCCGATGTTCCTCTGCGGTCATGCGGATCTCGCCGCTGTCCTCGTTCACTTTGTCGATGACGGGGTACTGCGTTTTCAGCTTGTCCATACGGTCGGAAAGCGCGGCGTAGTCCTCGTCGGTATTCAGCAGATCCATCACAATATCGCTGTCGATCTCCGCAAAGGCATCCTCGATGCGGGATGGCAGGTCAAAATAGTTGTCGCTCACGGTGCTCACTTCCTTATCGTTTTTATTATACTATACCCAAACCGCAAGGCAATATCAAAGGTGCAAATTTTATCGTTCGGGCTGCTCCGTCTGCCGTGGGGCTGCGGAGCGGACGGGAACGGCGGGTGAACTGATCCGATATTCTTCGGGGATGTTCTCAATGTCGCCGTCGTAGATGTCCACAAAGCGGCCGCCGTTTGACCGCACATAGCCATTATCTCCGAACACGCCGCCTTCTTCATACCGAATGTCCCGTCCGAAGCCCTCATAGTCGATATAGTTTGCCAGTGCGCCGAGGTTGCTTGTGTCATAGCATCCGCTTTCCTCGATCCAGTAATAGCCGAGGTCGTAGTCATTCCGCACACCGGGCAGGTAATCAAAGCAGTCCAAATTCTCGGTCAGGTTGATCAGCTCCTGCACACTGCCGGTGTTCTCGCCCAAGTCCAAAACCGCCTGCCAGAAATCGTCGCTCTCCCGCAGCTCCATGATCTGCCCGGCGAGGTAGTTCAGCTCGCTCAGGCTTTCGTATTCTCCGAGCACCTTGCCGATGGCCGCATCCGGGCAGTCATAGTCGGTGATGAAACATTCCTCATAGTGCCGCCCGATGCCGATGCGCCGGAAAACTGCCTGCATTTCTTCATTGGTCACGGGAAACTTCACCCATTCGCCCACCAAAAAGCCCTCGTTGTATTTGCCGAGGTTGGTAATAAAGGCTTCAAAGGCGCAGTCCCTTGTATCTGATACATTCATCATAGCTGCCTCCGTTATCGCTCCTGCACCGGCGCCTGCCTGCGGGGGATGGGAAAGCCGTAAACATGGGCGATCTCGTCGCCCAGCCTGCGGGTCACTCTTGTAATGTCCGCACGGGTGGCGGTGCCGCGGTAGAGCTTTTCTTTCAGATTGTCGATCTGCGTGTCGCTCACGCCGTCCTTGTAGGCGCGGTAGAGGTAATGATTTGTGCCGTCGTGATGGATGGCATCGCAGCGGAAGTCGCCGTTTTTATCTACATACCATGTGCTGTAATCAATGTCCCGTTCGCTGTAAAGGCAGTCCCGGACATTGCCGCTCGGAATCTCCTTATATCCCATGCGGCGGCCGTGCCAAAGCCCCAGATCACCGACGACGAGAATGGGACGGGAGAGCTGAATGTCCAGATTGGAACGCTCGTCGTCCAGATAGTCGCCGTTCAGCTCATACATCAGCTCCATACGCTCGGCTTCGGTGAGGTCGGGGTACTGCTCCTCCAAGTCCTCCCGCCAGTCGTCGTAATCAATGTCGTTGCTCCAAATAATGTGTCTGCCGTCCTTCATTGCGTCCGTCCCTCGCTTTCTGCCATCAGAAATTGTCCGAACTCGGTAAAGGCGTACCAGTTCGTGCGGTCAAAACGGCTCTCGTTGAACTGTCCCTTGGTGAGTACCCGCCCCTTGACCAGCCGTTTCAGGGCATAGCGGATCTCGTCGTAAGACAGGAACGGGAAAAAGCCGGTCATCATCTGCACCGAACAGCGCACCCAGACCTTGCCCTCATGGAGCTGCGGCGATTCGGTGCTTTTCTGCTCGATACAATCCCAAAGGAAGCAGGCCAGCACCGCCGCATTGACTCCGTGTTTTTTTGCTATGTCCGCATCAAAGAAATGAACCATGATTTTTGCCTCCTTTTTGTTTTTCGGGATATGTAAAAGGGGCAGCGGTTTCCGCTGCCCCAAAGGATTACTTTTTCTTGGCTTTGATCTTCAGGAAGATCAAAGCGCCGACGATAAATACGACCAGCCCGATCGCCAGAATGGTTTTCAGCTCCATTACTCCGCATCCTCCTTTCTGCGTTTTCTGAATCCGACTATGCCCAGCACAGCAGCACCCGCAGCGGAAACACCGAGCAGGGCAAACCACAGGGCGGGATTGCTGTCGTCGCCTGTTTTCGGGGTGTCCCTTAATTCGTTGTGCATTTCTACTTTGGTAACAGCGCCCTCAAAAACGCTCGCCGTCTTGTCTGCGGGGAGAATATAGGCGGCAGAAGCGCCGTCCGATACCTCGGAAATCACATATTCGCCGATACGGAGATTTTCAATGAGAATTTCGCCGTTTTTGTCGGTGGTGAAGATTTCGGAATACCCGTTAGGCCCGGTCACACGGAACGAAAAATCCTCAACCTTGCTGTCGGAAGATGTCTTAATGATTTTGAGCGATCCTACCTGTGCCGCATTGACAAAGCCCTTGCCTGCCTCGTTTTCCACGGTGACGGTCTTGCCGTTCTCGGTGATTTCAAAATAATAAGCGTTTTCGTCCGGATAGAAACCCTCCGGCGCTTTGGTTTCTTTCACAAAATAGCCGCCGTAGCGCAGATCGGGCATTTCATAAACGCCGATACCGGTTTCGGTGAGTGTGCCGAGCAGTTCATCGTCGGCGTCCAACTCCTTGTTGCCATTCGAATCACGGTAAACGGCAAATTCTGCGCCGGTCAGCTTGTTGTCGGGATAGTCCTTATCGACCTTCGTAAGCTGCACCGTACCGCGGATGCGGGCGTTTTCGATCTCAACCTCAATGACTGCGCCGTCCTTATCTACCGTCACAGCAAAGGTTTCATCGGACAGCACAAACCCAGTCGGGGCTTTGATCTCACGCACAAGCCAGTTGCCGTAAGGCACATCGGCAAAAGAAAAACCGCCGTCCTCGGCAGAGGTGGCGGTGAGAATCGCATTTTCTCTTGTAAACTCGGTGCAGTCCGCTTTGAACAGTCCGATCAAGGCGCCGCCGAGGGCGTTCCCGTCCTCGTCCTTTTTCAGCCCGTGGATTTCACCGTAAATCAGGTCGTTGCCGATCGGCTTGCCGTTGTTTGCCTTGATTTCCACAAGGGCGGTGTCCTGCCCGGCGTAGTCAAAGACGATGGGGTACTTCTCATCGGAGAGGATATAGTGTCCATCGGTGGAAAGCTCTTTGAGATAGTAGCTGCCAAACGGCAAATCGGTTTTGCAGACGGCGTGACCGTTCTCGTCCACCGAGAGGATTTCAAGCAGACCGTCCGCAGGAATGATGCTGCCGTCAGCGGCGGTCAGCTCCTCGGCGGCGAACAGCCCAAAGGTCACAGCGGAAAGCTCGCCGTTCTTGCCGATGTCGAAGCGCTTGTCCTGCTCCAAGACCTTATCCAGAGAAACGGCGGCTTTCTGTCGCTCATTGCAGAAGTCGGCGGCGGTTTCGGTGATCTCGACCTCCTGCCCGGCATAGACAAGCTCTGCCGTGTAGACTTCGGTGTTCAGCACATAGCCGGTGGGTGCAGTGATCTCCCTGACCTCGTATTTGCCGAGATACAGCGGCTTGCTTTCGGCAAGTCCCGATTCGTCGGTGGTCACGGTATCGACGACCTCTCCGACCGCATAGCGAAGCGTGCCGTCCGGTGTGATGATGTCCTCGGCGGCGGTGATCTCATAGACTGCGCCCGCAAGCCCCTTGACCGCAAACACCGGCTGATAGATGCCGTCCGCCTCGGTGACAGACGAAAAGACCTCGCCGCTCTTGCTGATCCGGATCACACCCTTTTGCGCCGTGTTTGGCTTTGTGATCTCGACCACCGTAACGGCGTTTTCCTCCGTGGCATTGTCGGCGGTCACATCGAAATAGACCGGCTCGCTGTTCAGCGTGTAGCCGTAGGGGGCGGAAACCTCCACCAGCGAATAGCCCGTGCCATATTCCAGCATTTCGGGCGTAATGAGATAGCCGTCGCTGTTTGTATAAAAGGTGTCGATGGTGGTGACTTCGGGATAGGTGAAGGTCTGCATGATGAGCGACCCGTCCGGGCGGTAAAGCCGGAAGCCTGCGCCTGACAGCGGAATGACCTTGCCTGTTTCGGTGTCCACCTTGACGACCTTGATATAGCTCTCAAAATTGCGGTTGTTGGCAAGATAGCGATAGGTCTGCCCGTCCTTGGCGATATACACATCGAAATCGGCAAGCAGCTCACGCCCGTCCCAGTCCTTGGTCTGATGCACCGTATAGATGCCATAGGGTAACGCTTTTGTTTCGGCAAAGCCGTTTTCGTCGCAGGTCAGATAATCACGCTCGGATGCCTTGGCGCTGTCATAAGAGCCTGCGGCTTTCAAAAATACCGCAAATTCCGCTCCGGCCTCCGGCGTTTCAAGCTGGGTGTCGCCGTTGTCCGTGTGCTTAATGATGGCGATTCTGCTCTTGACGATCTGCTCGGTCACATCGTTTGCGGTGGTGTTGTATTCCACAGTGTAGTTTTTTGCCTCTGCGCCGATGGGATAAACGGTGCTGTCCAGCAGGTAGCCCTCGGAGGGCGTGCTCTCACGAATGGTCCAGTCATCGCCGCAGACATAGTATTTCGTGGTGAACTGTCCGTTGGCATCCGTGGTATAAGTGTCCACAAGCTGGTCGCCCTTATAGATGCCGTAGACAGCACCGGCAAGGGTAGCATCGCCCTGCGGCAGACCCGTTTCGGCGTCGCTCTTGGTGACAGTGACATTCCACTTTTTCAGGATGTTCGTAAAGCTCTTGTTTGTGACGGTGTTCCATTCCACCGCCGCCGTCTGCTGTTCGGGGACGACATAGCGGATCGCCGTATCGACTTCTTCCAGCGTGTAGCCCGTGCCGATCAGCACATCGGAAAATACGGCTTTGCCCGTGCTGTCGGTCACGGCGTATTCATCCACCGCAAGCCCCGAAAGTGAAGTGCCGTAAAGGTGGAATTTCACGCCCTCGTTCAAGCCGTCCTCGGAGGTCTTGGTCACGATGAGGGTTCCGCGCTTCAAGGTATTATTGAAATTGACCGTTGCCACCTGACCGCTGACGACGGTGACACGGCGCACCTCCTGCGGCTCGTATTTGTCATAGCTCTGCTCGATGATGGTGTAAACGCCGGGAGCAAGGTTGTCGATCTGAATGACACCGCCTGCACCTGTCTGAACGGTTTTGTTCACACCGTTGCCCGTAACGGTAAAGGAAATGCCCTCGACCTTGCCGTCCTCGGAAGTCTTGACGATCTTGGCGCTGCCGTAGCTGACCTTGATATTCAGATAGCCTTTCACGGGGTCGCTGACCGTAGCACTGTAAGTGACCACATCCTGCATTGTGCCGTCAGGGCCGTAATGCCCATCGCTCCATACCACGACACCCTTACGGGTATTGTTTTTGGTGGCAGAGATCGTCACCGTTTCCGCCGGGGCTGCTTCGGCAGTGATGGTCAGCGTATTGCCGCTGGTTGCAAAGGTGATCCCTGCCTGCTCGGAGGAAAAGGCGTAATCACTCAGCACACCGTTGGTATCGGTCAGCGTAGCCGCATAACGGCTTCCATCCCAGTTCAGTTCGACCGTTTGTGCCTTGCCGGTGCTTCGGGCCATGAAGCTGGGGACGATGGTGTGCTTCTTCACGCTGGCTTCCATGCTGTCATAATAAGCAGAGAAGCGGCTGTACAGCGGGTGGCTTGTTCGATAGACGGATTTCACGGCATCAGCACTGCCGGGGTCAATATGATTAAAATTGGCGTCCCGTTCCCCGACGACCGTTTCCCATACCAGCACCTGCGTTGCCATCATGTGGGCCAGCTTGTCGGCATCCGCATCATTCTGAGAACGCCAGCCAAGGGATAGATTCCCCTGATAGCCGTACTGCATGATCCGCCCAAGCAGAGTCTTGATGGTGTCAGCGTCGATGGTGCTGTTGCACTCGGAGGGATAGTCCTTCCAGTAATCTTCGCCGTAGCGAGCGTAGGTTCTTTCCAGCAGGCGAGGTACGCCCGGCTCAATGCAGTAACAGGCCGGGCCGTTAAAGTCCCCGATGGTGTGCAGTGTCGTCATCCAAGTCTTTTCACCGGATGTCCAGCCGTTCATATAGTGGAGTTCGTCGTGTCCCCATGTGCCGCTGGTGTCCAAATTGGCATCTCCATCTCTGGGAAATGCCACAGAGTAGGACTTAGCGGTTTCCCCGGAGGACGATGCTGCAAAGGCGGTTACGCCGCTGCTCCAAATAGTAGTGGAGCAGATCAGCAGGGCTAACAACCCCGAAATGCTCCTTCGATAGAATGCTTTCATTTGTTTACCTCCTTGTTGACATGAAAAAAGCACCGCATTTCTGCGATGCTCCATTCAGTGTGTGAAATTATGCGTACCCGATATAGATCAGGTAACTGTTTGCTCCGACCGCTTCGTACCACACCCAGACATCCGTAATGGTTTCGTCTGCCGCATAGCGGTTCAGGCGGGAACAAATATCCCGTTCCAGATAGATGCAGTCTGCGTCGGCATCAATAGGATTGTCCCAGCAATCCACCGCTGAGCTTTCCAGCTGTAGTCCTACGCTTTCGGCATAGGCTTTGGCGTAGTCGATCCAAGTCTGAATGTCAAATGCCGGTTCTGTGAGTTCTTCGGCGGCGGGCGGTTCAGGCTCCTGCGGCTGTGTTTCCGCAGGCGTTGTCAATGGTTCGGGTTCGGATGCTTTCGGCGGGGCAGTTTCCGTAGGACTGCTGATAACCGGCGGCGTTTCCTCTTTGGCAGGTATTGAAGCCTCCAGCTTTGTTTCTATGGGTTCGGGTTCTGCTGTGGTTTCTGTGGGAATCTCTGTACTTTCCGAAACAGAAACCGTCGTGCGCTCCTGCGGCGCGGTGCTCTGCACAGGCTCAGCCGTGATCGTCTCCTGCGAAGATGGTGCAGACACCTCGGAGCGATCTGTATTTGCACAGCCCGAAAGAGAAAGTGTCAGCAGCGCTAAAACGGCGATGATCTTTGCGTTTTTCATATGCGCAAACCTCCTTTGCTCTTTCATTGTACGGGTCGCCATCGGAAACTGCAAAGCTGCGAGAACTGCCGCAGCTGTACTATCTCTTTTTTCGGGAAGTACAGGTAGTTTCGAGGGGGTGAGGTGTGGAGAGGGGGAACACGCCGACACAGCCATACATCCATTAAAAATGGGTATGGCTGCCCCTTGGTAGTGACTATCGTTCCATATCCCGCTGGCGCTCCCGCCTGCGGTACAATTCCAATGCCTTGATGATGGTATCTTCAATTTTCTGTGCGGGCGTCCCCGGAGCAAAATACTTGCTGATACGCTCTTTCGACATTTTGAATTGCTCTCGCTGGTTCGGCTTTTCCTCCTGCATAATGGAGAGGATGACTTCTTCCGTCAGCTTTCCGTCCCGGCTGAACTCTTTCATTTTGATGGCCTGCGCCAGCGACGGCGTGCAGTCCTCGCATTCCATCGTGTCATATAGGCTCTGCTGCTGTTCTTTGGAGAGGTAGGAAAGCTCCACGGCGGGGCGGAAAGCGATCTTGCCGCTGTCCACCATGTCAAGCACCGGCGGAATCAGTTCGGTCAGGCGGATAAAACGCTGAATTTGTGATCTGCTGTCCGGGCTGCTTGCAGCCAATTCCTCATTAGAACGGCTGCCCTTTAACTTCGGCTCCAGTGGGGCCGAAGTTAAATCCGACCTTTGCCCCTGCCGCTTCATAGCTTCCAGCTTCATCTTATAGGCAAATGCCTTTTCGGACGGCAAGATCGTTTCTCGCTGCAAGTTGCTGTCCACCATGATGATCGTTGCTTCATCATCGGTAAGATTGCGGACGATGCAGGGCATTTCGGTGATGCCCGCCAGCGTCGCCGCGCATTTTCGCCTATGACCGGCGACCATCTCATAGCCGCCGTCCGCTTTGGGGCGGACAAGGGCAGGCACCAGCACGCCGTACTGCTTTACGCTGTCCACCATCTCCGCCATAGCCTCGTCCTGTTTGACCTTGAACGGGTGGTTGGGAAAGTCGGAGATGTCGGCAGGGTTCAGCGTGACGACCTTTTCAAGCTGCGCTTCGGCACGGCTCTCGTCGGTGGAGAACAAGTCATCGAGCGGCGTCAACCCTAAATCTCTCGGTTTTGCGCTCAAGCTCCAACACCTCCTTCGTCAGCGAGCGATATGCGGCGGCGACCTTGCCGTTCTTGTCGTGGGCAAAAATGCTCTTGCCCCGGCCGCTGGTTTCCGCGGCCCGGACGGAAAAAGGGATCTCCGTCCCGAATACCCGGATCTTTTCGCCGTAATGGTTACGCAGAGATGCGATGATCTCCTTGGCCTCGTTGGTGCGGCTGTCCACCATCGTGAACAGGATGCCGTCGATTTTCAGCTTCGGGTTAATCTGCCTTTTAACCTTTGCGATGGACTGCATCAGCAGGTCAAGCCCCTTTGCCGAGAGAAATGACGGCTGGGATGGGATGATCACGCTGTCCGCTGCGGCCAGAGAGTTGATCGGCATCATACCGAGCGACGGCATACAGTCAATGAGGATATAGTCGTAATGGGGTTTGACCGCATTGATATATGTCCGCAGCACGCTTTCCCTGCTCATGGCGTTGATCAGTCGAATTTCCATACCGGATAGTTCAATGTTCGCCGGGAGCAGGTCAACGCCCTCACCGTGATGCAGAATACCGCAGCCGTCCGGAATGGGGGTATCGTCGATCACATTCTGCATGATGTCCGCCAGCGTAACGGGCAGCTCATCCGGCTTTGGGTAGCCGAGGGAGAGAGTCAAAGAGCCTTGCGCATCTGCGTCAATGAGCAGCACCCGCTTGTTTTGCCGGGCAAGCCCGATGCCGAGGTTAGCGGTGGTCGTGGTTTTACCCACGCCGCCCTTTTGGTTCGTCACCGCGATCACTTTGCAATTCGCCATATGGGTTTCCTCCTTTGCATAAATTTAGCCGCCTGCGGCGAAGCAGACGGCTATGTAGAGAAGCAAAACGACCGCTTGCTCTTACGGCAGGCGGTCGTTTTACGGTAGGACACAAGAGGACACACGGTTCACATTTTCAGTTGAACGCTTTTCCATCCCCAAATTATTCTGCTAATACTTTTGCAATACGGCACGAAAATTAGCAGGATATTGAGGGAAACGCACTGATTTTCAAAGGAACTCAAATCATCGAAAATCCTTGATATTCCAAGGCTTTTCGGACATTACAGGACACACAGGTACACGGTTAAAAACGAGATTTTTTGAACTCCTAAGCGGTAGGTCGGAGGTTAGAGTCCTCTCTGGGGTGCCAGAAAGCAACTGTGACCCGCTTTTTTGCGGGTCACAGTTGCTTTTTTGCGGATTTTGTCCACACATTATGGATTTTCTTCTTTCATAAGCCGCTTGAACAGCGTGGGGTAATTGCTTGCGCCGTGGGCCATGTGGTACACATAGACCGTTCCGGCGATCAGCCGGTACACGCAGATATACTTTCCGGCGATCAAATAGCGGTATCCGCCGTTTCGCAGTTCCTTGTCCTGCGGGATATGGCCGGA
>OJAM01000808.1_pt1 | contig 12642 bp, 8 predicted proteins | sample 1589071 | NCBI WGS metagenome assembly OJAM01 (sample SAMN03283243) | human gut metagenome | biome: human-associated habitat; material: feces | host: Homo sapiens | place: Peru | collected 2012
ATATTGCCAGACAGACCGTAAGGAAATATATGGGCTACGACACTCTTCCGAAAAGGGCCAGCAAGGAGCGATTGCCTTATTATCTTTACGACACATATGTGGAAGAAGAGTATCGGCATGGTAAGGAGCTCCGTAAAATCTTCATGGAAATCAAGGGAAAAGGCTTTCCGGGTTCCTTGACTCCTTTCTACGACCACTATAGTTACCTGTCTGACGGTCATCATGGACACCGTTCCGGACAAGAGGTCGAGAAGATGAGACAACGTCCAAATTGCGACAGAGAGCCTCTGCTGCCAATACGCCAGATCGCGCATATTGTCGACAAGTCCATTCGAAAAGAGAAGATGGTTCATGCGGAGGTTGTACTTGTAGAGAAGATGATGTCATATGGGTGGTTCAGAGATATATACAATGCAGCGTCCTCTTTCTATGCGACTATAATGGGAAACGATATTGATGAACTGGACTCATGGCTGGATAGCTACGGAAAGTCTCCTATTAAGGAATTGCGGTCGTTTGCCTATGGAATCAGGATGGATCTGAAAGCCGTGAGGAATGCTATCGCTTTGGACACCTCAAATGGCATCGTTGAAGGCTTCGTGAACAAACTAAAAGCTGTAAAGCGATTAATGTTTGGGCGAGCATCTCTTGACCTGCTCAAACGAAAAATGGTCTTCAGCGACCTATGCTTCAACTAAATTGCGGAAGAACCAGAATGGTTGACACTTTTGGGGATGAACCGCGCGAGTGTGAGAGAAATGAAAGTGTGGCCGAAGGACAATCCGGTCACACTTTCATGCTTTGTTTCACGTCGCTTCGACAGACCCGGCGACAGGACGGGAACTACTTCTCCTGCTGCGGACGGAGATCCAGACTGAGCTCGTCGAGCTGGGTCTGGTCGATCTTGGACGGAGCGTCGATCATCACGTCACGGCCCTGGTTGTTCTTCGGGAAGGCGATGAAGTCACGGATGGACTCCTTGCCGGCGAATAGTGTGCAGACACGGTCGAAACCAAATGCCAGACCTCCGTGAGGCGGAGCACCGTACTGGAAGGCGTGGATGATGAATCCGAACTTATATTCAGCCTCCTCTGGACCGATGCCCAGAACCTCGAACATTCTCTTCTGAACCTCCGCATCATGGATTCGGATGGAACCGCCACCGAGTTCTGTGCCGTTCAGCACGAAGTCGTAGGCATTGGCGCAAACCCTTTCGAGATCCTCTTTCTTGTCGCTGTAGAACAGGTTCATGTGCTCAGGCTTCGGTGCGGTGAACGGGTGGTGCATCGCGTAGAATCGTCCGTCCTCCTCGCTCCACTCCAGAAGCGGGAAGTCCACGATCCAGAGCGGAGCGAAGACCTTAGGGTCACGCAGGCCGAGCCTGTTGCCCATCTCGATACGCAGAACGCCCAGCATTGTCTGGACCTTGCGGTTGCTGTCACCTGACATCACGAACACGATGTCACCGGTCTTGGCCTCAACGGCCTCGGCGATAGCCTTCAACTCGTCAGGAGTGTAGAACTTGTCGATGGAGGACTTCACGGAACCGTCGGCATTCAACTTAATATAAATCAATCCCTTGGCTCCGACCTGAGGTCTCTTGACCCACTCGGTCAGCTCATCGATCTGTTTGCGGGTATATTCAGCGCCACCCGGAACCGCGATGGCTCCGACGTAGGCGGCATCCTCAAGAACAGAGAAGCCTTTGCCTTTCACCTTGTCGGTGATCTCGTGGATGGTCATCCCGAAACGGACATCAGGCTTGTCGGAGCCGTATTTGTCCATCGCGTCGTACCAGCTCATTCTCGGCATAGGGTTAGGAATATCAACCCCGAGGACATTCTTGAACATCGTCCTCATCATTCCCTCGAACATATTCAGGACATCCTCCTGCTCGACGAAGGACATCTCGCAGTCGATCTGGGTGAACTCTGGCTGACGGTCGGCGCGCAGATCCTCGTCACGGAAGCAGCGGACGATCTGGAAATAGCGGTCGTAGCCGGCCACCATCAGGAGCTGCTTGAAGGTCTGAGGAGACTGCGGCAGGGCGTAGAACTGCCCCTGATTCATCCTTGAAGGGACCACGAAGTCACGGGCGCCCTCCGGGGTGGACTTGATCAAGTACGGAGTCTCAATCTCCATAAATCCCTGGCCATCAAGGTAGTTGCGCACCTCGTGGGCAAGCTTGTGCCTCAACGCCAGCGCCTTCTGGAGCGGATTCCTTCTCAGATCCAGATAGCGGAACTTGGCACGGAGATCCTCGCCGCCGTCGCTCTCGTCCTCGATGGTGAACGGAGGGGTGACGGACTTGTTGAGGATGTTGATCGCCTCAAGTTTGATCTCGATGTCACCTGTGTCCATCCTGGCGTTCCTGCTCTGACGCTCGACTACCTCACCGGTGGCCTGGATGACATATTCACGGCCCAAAGAGGTAGCTGTCTCCACCAAAGCTGCGTCTGCGTCCGCCTCAAGCACGAGCTGCGTGATGCCGTAGCGGTCACGCAAGTCAATGAAAGTCATTCCGCCGAGCTTCCTGGACCTCTGCACCCAACCGGCGAGGGTCACCTTCTGCCCGACATTCTCAATGCGGAGTTCCCCGCATGTGTGTGTTCTGTACATATCGTTATGTTTTGAATATTCTTCCCTTCTCCATAATCTGTCAGCTTCGCGGTCCCTCGGCTCCTCGACCGGCCCTCAGCGACCGCAGCAGACTCAGCAATTCGCAAAGTTAACAAATTCCCGCCAAGAATGATTGAATATTCTCGGTTTTGCACAGACTGATACATTCGTGTTGCCGCGAAAGTACTCGAAGGCATTCTCGTGGGTCTGAAATACCGTCTCGGAAGTGAACGGCCGATCCAGGAACCACGTGTACCTGTAACGGCTGCGGCAGAACAGCATCGAACAAATCTTCTCTTTTGTAATTTATTTCCAGTTTTCCGGAATCGTGTAAGTGCGTGCTCCAACCGTAACTGTTTCCGGCATAATCGCGTTGTTGAATTTCACAGCGTTGGATTCCAGTTTAACGACATTTGACTTGTGCGCCTTCATATAGCCATTGATGTCGAAACTATGGTTTGCCGGAGGGAAGTATACCTTGACCTTCTTGTCAGGGAAATTATTCAGAATAAAATCAATCGGAGGAATAAGATCCGTATCTGCGCTGACGACCACGACAATGTCGGTTTCATTGTTTATACAGTCACCCATCATCCGGACGGATAGATTAACATCGGTCTTTTTCTCCTCGGGACGATTGATGGCGAGATGGCAGTGAGGACACATTATCGTCTTGTTCATGTACTTTCCTCGCACAATCTCAAACTTGTCTGGATGGAGAATGGAGTTGGCATTCAAGAAAGCGCTCTGTCGGCTGCTCTTGTCCGGGTCAAGAGGTGAAGCGGTAAAGTAGACAACTTTTGCCAGTTCTTGGTCCGGGCCGAGGAATTGCTCGAAGAGTTTAACCACATCGATCCAGTAGAAGCGTTGCCAACTCCTGTCCACTTGCTTTTTGCGTTTCAATCCGTAGTAGAAGTTGAAGCCGTCCACATAGAATGTCACTCTCCTTTTGTCCATAAACGCATATTTTTCACGTCTTTAAAGTAAAAAGCCGCTTCAGGAGCGGCTAAAACCATACAAGAAAGTATGGCGATGCTTTGTTTTTACAAAGATAAGGAAAATTTGGAAAAACAAAGGAAAATTTGGGAAAATCTTTTGGGGAGGTAGCCCTTTTAGTAAGCGTTTAAAAAGTTCATAAGCGATTGCCTCCATAAATCAAGGGGAGAACACCGGATTGTGCCGGTGTCCTCCCCTTGCCAATCTACAGCGAAAGCTACTTCTGAGAGAATGTCGGGAAGTACAGGCTCACTATGGTGCCTTTTCTGTTATCTTTATTGAGGGTGTTCCCCTCGCCGACAGAGAAAGCGTAAAGCGAGAATCCGGTGGAAGTCCTGTCCTTATTGAACATCGGGGCCGAATTATACAGGCTCAAGGTGTACTTGCCGCCTTTATATTCATACGAGAAATAGATGTTATATTTCTCGTCGGTTGAATATGACACATAGTTGCTCTTGAAATCCTTCGTCGCATAGTTGACTATGGTGTACTCCCAGAGGCCTTCTCCACACGGACCGAGATAATTACAGTTCTTGATGAAAAGCAACTCGATCGCAGGGTCATACTTGACCGGAATCCTGTGATTCTCCGAAGAAATCCCGCTTATGTAGTACAAGTCAAGATCCTCCGCGTCACGCTCAAGCGTCACGTTCAGAGTTTTGGAGGACGACTTCGCCGAACTTGTGTAGTAATCCAGCTTGTACTCCCCTGAGAACACCCTGTCGAACTTCTGCCTGATGGTGTAGACAGTCTCGACATCGCCACATTTGATGACGAATGTCCCCACCCTGGAATTACCGGAATCATTGGCGCTGATGACAAGCCTGTAGCCACCGTCAACAGCCGTAGCCTTGATCCAGTCGGCTTCCGTCGAAATCTCGACCGGGAATGTGGACGCTCCGGGAATGTCGGCGACACCGCCAGCCATCTCAACAAGAAAAGAAGTGTTGATGAATGAATATTCCATACCGGTCTGCTGCGCGATGACATAGGCGGACCTGCCTCCGCTTTTGAGTGTGATCCGAGAGGCACGTCCTACAAGAGCATGATTCTCTGTAGCGGTCACCGTCACAACATCGCCGCTTACCGAAACCTGGCACCAGTCGGAAGCGCTCACGGCCGTCACCTGACCGTCCAGATCAGCCAGCTTGATGGTTCCCGTTCCTCCAAGGGCATCAAAAACGATGTCTGACTTGACAATGCCGATGGCGGAAGGGGTCTCCGGCCGGACATCATCCTTTCCACATGCGGACAGCAGCGCGGCCGCCGCCAAAAACAATATTATCTTTTTCATTGCTAATCGACTTTTTTGAGGATTGTCGGTTTATACATAATGTGGGTTTTCCCGAAAAACTTATATTCGACAGGAAGTGTGCCTCCAGACTTTCTGGTAGTCGAAGTCTGGGTCACACCGTCGTAGGTGCAAAGCCAGAAAGTGTCAATAGGTCTGGAGTAGATACCGTTGCTGACAAGTTTATACTCCGGATTGGCCTCATCACAGTTCCACTCGGTCATGATGCCGGCTCCTGCATCGAATGAAAGATAACCGGAGGTACCCCCGACTTTGGAAGCGGCCAGAGGCGTTATCCCGACATACCGGCCTTGGTACTTGACATACTCACCGTCCTTCATGAAGTTCTGGATCGCCAATGAAAGATTGCCTTTGGCTTTGCTGTAGGTAAGAACCATGTCATACGGAGCGTCGTCCGGGTTGTATTCACCCTTGGCGTTGCAGCCACAGATTCCCTTCATGTAATAAGTCTTGCCATCACCCGCCGGAACGAGTTCGACAGGGAATGTGCCGGAGGAGAAAGTGAATGTGTACTTGCCCGCATAATCGTCATATAACCTGAAGCCCTTAGGATAAACCGTCTTGAGTTCCGTGCCTTTCGCGGCACCGTCAAGAACAGAGATTATACCTTCGGATGATATGGCCAAAGAGGAAATCTCGGTCGAACCGGCCACAATAGGAGTGTAGAACCTGATTCCCTCAGGAATAATCGAATACGCCGTAGAGAACTGCTTTTCGCCGGCAGTGCCTTTGACCTGACGGCTGTCGATGTTGAGATTGGCGACAAGATCCACTCCTCCGACCGCGCCCTCAAAACCGGACATGATGATGTTCTCCTCCTCGGCGGTGACGCTCGCGAGATACTCTACCGGATCACCTGAAAACCTGCGGAGATACATTATGTTCCCGGTCTTGCACCCGCGGAGTTTCACGAGGGCGTCTGACACCTCGCATATGACATATTCAACCTCACCCTCATAGGCCTGATAGCGAGAGGAGTTCGGCGTGTCAAAGTAATGCTTGATCGGATTGTAGGTGTCAAACGTGAGAACCGGGCCGTCCTCGGCAATCACATTGTAATAGCTTTTGGCAGAGCCATCGGCGATCTCGGAATAGACCGTGACCTGCTGATTGTTGTCAAACTGCATTATAAAGGAATAACCTCCGTACTTCTGGTTGGATTCAGGATAGATCTCTATCAACCAACCTTGCTCGGAAGACACAAGTGTTGACTTTGCCTTCTCCATAAGGTTCGCGACACGAACGGATGCCGACTCCTCAAAGAGATCCGCCTGCTCGAAAAGGCAAGACTGCGCGGACAACACCGCCAATGCCAATGCCGAAATAAACAAAAACTTCTTCATAATTAATCTACATCAATGTTGGTTAGGTTAATCTTGCCCGCGGCGACATTCGCCTGGCGGGTCTGTACTGTAGCACGCAGCTTGTCCAGATCAATTCCCCAGGACTGGGCCATGTAATCCTTGACGAGCTGGAGCTTGGCCTTGATGAGCTGAGAGCCGCCCGCTCCATTGGAATCAGCCTGCTCGAACCATCCTTCCCATGTCTCAGAAGGGTAGCAAAGGTAGATGGAAAGAATCTCGGCGAAATCCTCCCCATAGGAATGCTGCGAATAGGCGCTGATGAATCCTTTCTGCAGATAGCCCTTCCCGTCTTCGGTGACGGCCTCCTTGAACTGGTCACTATTCCATTCGTCAGCAACATAATCAGCTGGCGTGACAAACTGGTAGGAGGTCGGCATGTCCTTGGTCTGATTGAGAATGTGCGTGAACTCGTGGTGTATCGTCTTGAAATAATACTTGTTCAGCATGCTGATGTCATTGACATAGCCATCCAGATAGTTCACTCCGGTAAGAAGAATCTTGCGTCCTCCCTCGGCGGTACCGAGTACGATGGTGCCATTGTTCTTGTACTCATAGTCACCGATACAGAAGATCATCTTCGGGAAGTTGGCGCGTGTGAACTCTATCCCGCCGACAGCATCGTAGGCCTCAAGGCAGAGGTACTTCACAAGATGGGCAAGGATTATGGAATTGTCATAGTCTGCCGGTACCGTGTAATAGTTGTAGTCAGCCTCGATCGCCTCGTAACGGTACTTGAACTGGATGTTGTAAGTGTCAACAAAATACTTGTTGAGCCAAAGGTCGAAAGGAGTGTATTCAACCTTGTCCACAGTGATGATGGATTCGGAACTCATCTCATCCTTGTTGCAGGAAGAGAAAGCAAACACGGAAGCCACCAGGATCATGAATACTATAATGTTCTTTTTCATATTGCCGGACAAATTATTTGTTGCGAGGATTAGGAGTCATGCCAGCGGAGATAACCCTTGAAGGGAGTTGGACGGCGCGGCGAGGATCATCCTTCTTGAGGACATCAATAAGTGTCGCCGGGACACCCTGAGCATCCATCTGGCGGCGGATAATCTCTATTCCGTAACGCTTGACATCGAACCAACGGATGCCTTGAGGCATGGTCTCGATGCGGCGCATGGAAAGGACGCACTGAAGCATTGACTCCTGAACAGAGCCTTCCTCATCAATTTGGAACGCAGGATTGAGATGCTTCTTCTGGGTGGACACCATGCCCTCATCGTCAGAATACGAGTAGTCAATGGTGTTGTAGAACTTCTGGATAGACTCAGCCGTGAGTGTGACCGGCGTCTTGATGCAGTTCTCGACCCAAAGGTTCAGATCGGCGAGAGCCTTATCATATTCCTTCAGCATGATGTAGGCCTCTGCCCTGTTGAGAAGACACTCGTCAGCGGTGAAAGCCGGGTAAACCGAGCGGTTGAAACCTGTACCGGCTACGGGATCCGTGTATTCGAAAAGGTATGGAAGCCTCCAGAAAATGACATACTGGCGGTTTGTGCCCGAATATGACTTCATAGGGACATAATAGTCCGTCGATTCACCCCAGACTTGCTGAGCCTTTCCGGTCTCGTTCTCGGCGACATAGTTCCCATGGGCGAACTTCTTGTTGGTGGTATACGGTCCGAAAGTCGTTCCCAAAGCGGCATAAGCCGTGAGGAGAAGCAGATTGGTGTTCTCTTCCGCAGCGATGTAGAGATTACTGGCGGCGGCGAACGAGGTACTGTTGGCCGCAAGTTTGGTGTAGTCGCGAAGCATGGTCTTCGGAGCCGTGCCAAGGCACATGTCCGCATACTTCACGCACTTGTCCCATTTCTCATAGTAAAGATAGAACCGGGAGGCGAAAGCGTAGGCTGCCTTAGGGTTGAAATGGTACTTCGGCACCTTGTAATACGAGTCATTGATTTCTGGAAGCGCCACTTCAAGATCCCTTTCGATCTTTTCATAGACCTCAGCCACCGTACCACGGGAATACTTCGGCGCAAGGGTGGTCTCCGGCTCTTCCATGTAGGTGATTCCAAGATCCTTGGAACTCGTAGCCTGGTTATAGTTCATGCAGAAGACGTTCACGAGGATAAAATGGCAATAGGCACGGCAGACAAGAGCCTCGGCCCTTTCCTGACGAAGGGAGGCTGTCCACTCTCCACCGTTATCCTGCACCAGTTGCTCGATGGCTTGAAGGGCATGATTAGCCGAAGATATTGACTGATAGAAAGATCCCCAGATGTTTTCCGGCGATTCGTTGTTCGACTCCGTGATGTCTTCCCAATGCCAGAGCTGCTCAAAAAACTGACCGCTGACATTGGTGTTGTTGAACTTGTCAACGTTGTCACAAAGCATTTCCGTGACCATAATGTAGTCGTGGTCAGGATAGGCCGAGGTGAGAAGACTCTGAATCTTCTGCTCGCTGTCAATCTCTGCCCTGTTGTCTGGCAGCACGTCAAGGAACTTGTCGCAGGATGCGAGAAGAACAGCAAGGACACTGATTATTATTAGACTTATTCTTTTCATATAGCGTTCTTTTTATAGTCCGAGTTTAAGGGTAAGGGTAAACTGCTTAGGAACCGGAACGGCGACTCCACCGGTGTTGAAGAACTCCGGATCCTGTCCGTTCAGCTTCTTGTCAGCATAGATAAGGAAAAGGTTTGTAGCCTGAAGCTTGACGGAAGCGTCCTTCACCTTCAACTTCTCGACAAAGCTCTTCGGGAGGGAGTAGGCGATCGATATCTCCTTCATACGGATGAAGTCTCCCTTGGCGATTCGCTCGGTCGAATAGTTGTAGGCATTGTAGGCATAATTCAAGTGAGTGTCGTTATGATTCTGGTTCTTGCTGGCGATGACCGGAATTGTGGTGATGTTCTCATCTCCCGCGACAGTCCAACGGTTCTTGAATTCCTTCGGCATCGAGGCAAGGTCACTGTAGGATCTCCTGAACACTGGGTCAAGACGAACGACGTTTCCGAACGAATAAGTGATGAACACGTTGAGCGAAAGTCCCTTGTACTTGAAGATGTTCCCGAGGGAACCCACATCTGTAGGATCCGCGCTTCCTGAATATTCAAGGAACTTGAGTTTTTCAGGATCCGAGGTCTGGAAGTAGATGCCCGTTGTCGTGATATTGTTGTCCTGATCGAGGAATGTAGGGAGTCCCTGTTCGTTGAGGCCTCTAAATGGAATCGAGAATATGGCGCGAACAGGATAGCCTTCCTGGGCGAAACCGTAGCCGGAGACAAGGTCGATGACACGCTTGGAAGTCTTCAGATCCGTCACCTCGTTGTGAGTGTGCGAATAGATGAAGTTGGTCGTCCATGAGAAATCCTTCTTCTTGATGTTGACTGTCGAGATGGTCAACTCCACACCGTCAGACTTCATGGAGGCGATGTTTCCATACTTGCGGACCTCTCCGCCCACACCGGCGGTGTTGGCAAGACCGATCAAGTCAAAGTTGTCACGGGTGTACCAGTCTGCCTCGATGTTGATCCTGTTGTTAAGCAGACCAAGGTCAATCCCGACGTTGAACTCACGCTTCTTCTCGTAGGTAAGATCGGAGTTGGCAAGAGAGGAGATGTACATCTGGCTCTCCTTGACAGAGGTAAAAGGACGCCAAGGGTTCTCAGACCTGATGACCACAAAGGAGTTTGTCACGCTCGAAGGACCACGGTCAGCGGTAAGCGAATAGGAAGCCTTAAGGGAAAGGTGCGAGGCTACCGGAACATTCTGGAACCAATTCTCCTCATGCACGTTCCATGCTCCGGAGACGTTCCATGTAGGAAGCCAGCGCGCCGAGCGGCTCTTTCCAAGCTTGTTGGTGCCTTCGTAGCGAGCCGTTCCATTAAGCGTGTATCTTCCCTTGTAGGAATATGTTCCGTTGACAAAGAAGGCCGCGCTTCTTTCATGGCGGTTTCTGAGAGTGTAGTATTCCGCATTGTCCTCGGCTCCCTTCTTGAAGACCTGATAGGCATAGCTTGGAATCTCACCCATCTGATACTGCATACCCCAGCCCCTGAACCATGTGGAATGACGGTCAACGCTGTTCGCCTCCATACCACCGTAGAGATTGACGATGTGATCCTGGGCAAAAGTGTTGCTGTAGTTGCCGGAGGCGCGGAAATCCCATCCTGTCATGGCATTGTCCTGGCGCTCATAGATACCTCCTTCCGGAAGCACTGTGATCGGAAGGGCATAGATGTCATCCGGATCCGTGTAAAGGAAAGGATTGTTCTTCCTGATTGTGGAAGTACCCATCTCCCTGTAGGCCATTGCCTGGTTGGAGTTATCGAGAATATGATGCTCCGATGATGTGGCCGTGTGCTTCACCGCGCCGAGGGCCTTGAGCTCAAGGTGCGTGAACGGCTTGTAGGTAAGTTCCGAGTGAAGACGGAAATCCGACACGGACAGGTCAATGTAGTTGTTGTCCAGCTCATCGAAGATGTTGAACTTGGCATAATTCCTCGTATACCGCTCATTAGGGTCAAGAGCCCTTGAGGTGTTGAGCGCATAGGAATAAGGGTTGATGTCGAAGTCACGTTTCACCTCTCCGGAGACAGCGTCGATGTTGGAGGAAAGGGTTCCCGGGGCCTTCTGCTTACGATAAGAAGCGTTTGACACCATGGCAACGGACAGTTTCTTACTGATGTTGTAAGTCGTGTTGAGGTTTGCGGTAAAGCGGGAAACGCCGCTCTGCAGAGTCCAGCCCCTATCGTCCATCGCACTGATGGAAGCGTAGTAATGCGCCTTGTCGTTACCTGACGACACTGAGACAGAGTGGTTATGTTGGATGTTGTTGGTGAAAAGGAGGTCGAACCAATCAGTGTTTCTGAACTCGGCCTCCCGCAGATATGCCGCCTTCGCCTCCGGAGTGTTCGCGAGAGCGAACTGTCCGGTGACAGGATCATATTCACTGAGAAGATGATACATCTTTCCGTAGATTCCGCTGTCAGCCGCGTTGGCGACATCGGCATAATTCAGGTAACCTTTCTGCTGAAGCTCCTGATAGATGGACATCTGATCCTGGGAGTTCATTATGTTGAAAGTGTCATATGACGGTTTGAGCCTGTAGGTGTACTCACCAGTGTAGCTTATACGGCTTTGCCCTGTGGTTCCTTTCTTGGTGGTGATCACAATGACGCCGGCCATGGCTCTCGCTCCATAGATAGATGTCGCGGAACCGTCCTTAAGGATCTGGAAGCTCTCGATGTCATCAGAGTTGAGACCCGCGATCGCGGATGACAGAAGGGTGTTGACATCTCCGGAGGAGAGTTCATCTGCGCTCACATCGACAACATCTTCCATAATGACTCCGTCCACAACCCACAATGGCTTGGAACTACCATAAATCGAGGTGGCTCCACGAACACGGATCTTCGGTGCCGTACCGAAAGTACCGGACACGTTCTGGACGCTCACTCCAGCGGCCCTTCCCTCAAGGGAGCGGGAGATGTCGGTAAGACCACTGATTTTCGCATCAGACGCGTTGACCTTTGTCGTGGATCCCGTAAAGAGGCGCTTGTCCATTTTCTGCATACCGGTAACCACAACTCCTTCAAGGACTTCGGAATCCGGTTCAACGGTGATTTTCATCACGTCGGCGATCGCGACCTTCTTTTCCTTGGCTCCAAGGTAAGTCACAACAACGAATTTCGCACTTGCTGGAACTCCAGTAATCTGGAAATTTCCGTCGACATCGGTGATTCCACCGATTTTGGTTCCTTCCACCGAGACATAGGCTCCGATCGCCGGCTGTCCGTCCTCTGAGAAGACGACATTACCCTTGACGGTTCTTGTCTGGGCCGACAGCATTCCTGCCATCGTCAGCAGAAAGACCAAGACCATACAGATTTTTTTACTCATAGTACCTGGTTTTGTTAAACTTATTTTATTGATAAAGTATATTCAGTCTCCTCAAAATCAACAGCGAAGCCTTTCTGCAAGAAATGAAATCCAAGGGAAATCCCCAAAAATCGTCTTCTTACAACGTTTAAATGAAGGCGCAAGATAGGAAAAAGAATCTATAAAACAACAGGGAGGGCATAAAAAACCAAAAAAACCAAACTTATGTGTTCGGGATTCCAAATAGGCAACAGAAACCGACGGAAGTGACGCAATGTCGGAATGCCCCTTAATAATTAGAGACTAATACGTGTGCAGGCTGAAGCCTTGGGCTGAGGGGAGCAGGTTGACACCCCACCAGCACATCTGGAGGAGGATGAAGGAGAAGATAAGGAGGACGAGGGTGCGGCGCAGGGTCTTGTCCGGCTCCTGGCCTTGTCCTTGGCGGAGATGCATGTACAGAAGATAGCTGAGCCAGGTGGCGGCGGCCCAGGTTTCCTTAGGATCCCAGGTCCA
>OJAM01000812.1_pt1 | contig 12627 bp, 30 predicted proteins | sample 1589071 | NCBI WGS metagenome assembly OJAM01 (sample SAMN03283243) | human gut metagenome | biome: human-associated habitat; material: feces | host: Homo sapiens | place: Peru | collected 2012
GATAATCTATCATATCCTCAACAGAAAGCAGTTTGTCATAAAACTTGCTTTTTACCTCTCCGTCCTTATAAAAAACATAGTCTCCACAATACGCCTTTTTTACTTCCCCGTTTTCTATGTCAAAATTCACATAGTAATAACTATCCTCCACGATAGTCTTTACCCCGTCCACTGTTTTGATACTTGTTGATATAAGGCCTATTTGTTGCGCTACCTCTTTTATTTTTTCGTCTGTTGCATCTTTTCCGCACGCAGCAAGTGAAATCATAATTGCTGCTGCCAACAAACAAGAAATTAGCTTTTTCATGAGCTCTCTCCTTCCAGTCCTTTTTATTGTACTTTCAATTCTGTACGATTATATTTGGAAAGAACATCTGTTCTTAATCCCGAATTAAACCGTAGTTAAGGTTATTTGCATCGATTAGGACGAGGTATAAAATCATCATCGCCAGCAGGGCAAAAATAACTGCGAAAAGTGTTTTGGACAGCTTCCGGCGCTGGCGCACCTGCTCTTTCAGAACCTCTATCATTTCTTCGTTGTTCTGGCTGTCTGTTTTGTTATAGACTTCCTTAACAAAATGCTTGTCGAGAGATATGTGCAGCGCTTGGCAGATGGAAGCAACGAGAAAAAGGCTCGGATTCTTGGTCGGCTCCGAAAGCAGCCGGGAGATCGTCCTCTCAACCGTCCCGGCATTGTCGGCCAAATCCTTGTGGGTCATTCCATGCTCCTGCCGTTTTGTGGCTACCTCCAATAAAAAGTTATCCCAATTCCTTTCTTCGTCTGAATTCACAAACTCATCTCCTGTTTTTTGTTACCGGACACTTTCGCCCGAAGAACATGACAGTTTTTGCGCCGAAACCGCAACATTTGTCAGTACATATTGGCAATGCAATTTGTTACAATTGAATTGTACCAAATACATGCTGAATTTGGAAGGATTTTTATTCGACAATAATTGACAAAAGAGGAGGAACACCAATGGATTGGAACACGGCGTTAGAGCAGCTTATTTTACAAATGACACCTGAACAATGCGAAAGAGCTATTTCTCTAATAGCAGCGAAATGGCCTTATATACTTTCTCGGCTTCCTCCGGCGAAAGAGTCCGGGAAAGCTCCATAAGTTTTTTATTGGCAGGATGCAGCTCACCTTCGGTGGGCTGTTTTTCTATTTCATTATCCATCAGCCAATCTATAGAAACATTAAAATAGTTTGCTACCTTTTTCGCCTGTGCCGGGTTGGGATAAGTCCCCCGTTTTTTCCATGCGGTTGGCGTCCCCATACCAAGTCCGATCTCTGCTGCCGCCTTTGTTGGGGAAATCCCGTTTCTCTTGCACAATTCACAATACTTGTCATAAAACACAAATAATACACTCCTTTTTGTGCATTACAACAAAAGTTCAAATTTGTGAATTCTAATGCTTGCATAATTCAATAATTTGAATTATACTAGGAATAGAAACTCACAAAGGTGAATTTCGTTTTTGCCTGTGGTGGACTTGTTCTGCAAATTCATTCTACCATAAAGGTAAAAAAACTTCAACATTTTGAACAGAAAGGAGGAAATTTTGGATGCCTGCACAATGGACAGGCGAGCTGGTTGGTAAAATGCACAACAACAGAGTGTCGTCACAAGAACTTGCAGTAAAAATAGGATGCTCTACAAAGTGGTTAAGCATGGTTCTTAACGGCCACTGTAGCCCGAAAGGCGCCGAGCAAAGATTTAACGCTGCATTGGACGAGCTCATCAGCGAGAGGGGGGAGGTAGATGCCGAAAAAAATTGATACATACCGCAAGCTGCGAGCGCTGATGCTCGAAAACGGATACGACCAAACGGCCCTCGGCCGCCGATGCGGATTAAGCCGCACACAAGTCAGCGACAGGATGGTGGACAAAACCCCATGGACGCTGGACGAAGTATACAGGGTGTGCGATGCACTCTGCATCGAAGCAAAAGACATTAAACAGTATTTTCCCCCACGGGGGGCAGCCTGAAAGGAGATTTGAAATGGAAACCACAAAAATGACCTACATCAACTGGATTAACGCAAAGGTAGCAAAGCCGTCCAACGACGGAACTTATCTTGTTTTCTCCAGCTACAAAAGTTTTTTCGAATGCAAATACAGCGCAGATCGTGGGCTGTTTTATTTTGAAAGCAGCCCCGAAACCGGAATAGATGTATTTTGGTGGACTATAAAGCCCGAACTGCCGGAGGTGCGAGATGAAGCGTAAAGAAGTGATCGAATTCCTGAAGGAAGCCCTGTATATGCTCATGGCCTTGGCCAGCATGGTCGGCTGGTTGGTCATCCTGATGGGGGTGTGTCCCGGATGACACAGAATGAGCGCATCGAAGCCATCAGGAGCGTTTTCCCCGGCTACTCGAAGCCCCTCGACAGTATGTGCAAGCGCCCTGAATACTACGGCGTTAAGCGGACACCGGAAGCGCAGGCGCTGATATCGAAGAAGCGGCCAAAGCGTGATGTTTATAACCTCCATGTCTGCGTTCCAAACGGTTTCGTGGACATGGCGGAATTCCGCAGGCAGCTCATCGAGATGGGCTACGGAAACTTTTCCAACTGGGTGCTGCGCTGCATCCGCAGACAGCAGGAGGAGTACAAAAAAAGAAAGGCCCCCGTCAGAGACGGAGACCCAACCACCACCACAACTATACAGGATTAAAGGAGGAATGTCAAGTGATCGTATACAAAGGCACAGATAAGGACATGAAGTGCCGAGGCTTCCAATTCGATCTTGGCAAAGAATATGTGGAGGAGGAAGCGAAACTGTGCAACAAAGGCTTCCATGGATGTGAATACCCGCTGGATGTGTTCGCCCATTACGCCCCGGCCGACAGTCGATTTTTCGTGGCTGACCTCGATGGCGTGACGGACGAAGAAGCAGAAGGTGACAGCAAGCGAGCCGGAACGAAAATAAAGCTCCGGGCGGAGATTGGTATCGCTGGTATTGCAAAAGCTGCGGTTGAGTACATAAAAGAAAAAGCCGAGAGCAGCAAAAATCAGACCGGCAACCGTAGCGCAGCAACCAACACCGGCAACTGGAGCGCAGCAACCAACACCGGCTACTGTAGCGCAGCAACCAACACCGGCAACTGTAGCGCAGCAACCAACACCGGCTACTGTAGCGCTGCAACCGTTGATGGAAAGGAGTCTATTGCAATCGTCACCGGATTTGATAGTAAGGCATCCGGCGCCATTGGATGCTGGCTTGTCCTAACCGATAGGGGTGTCTGGGACGGTGAGACCCGCCCAATTAAAGAGGTGCGAGCGGTAAAGGTGGACGGAGAGACCATAAAGCCCGGCGTGTTTTATAAGCTCGTGGATGGAGAGGTGATTGAGGCATGACCCCGATATATGTGCCGGATGCCATCTTGCCGGACGACTACATGGACTGGGTCCACCGGGAATGCCCCGTCTGCAAAGCAGAAATCCACAGCGACATCTATGTACGCAAGCTGGATGATGAGATCATTGCCTGCGACCAATGCATCGATGACCACTTTGAAGAATACCTCGATGAGTACGAAGCAGGAGAGATCAAGAAGGTGGACGCTTACGACGCGGAGGGGGACAAGTATTTCGAGGAAGCAGAACAGTATATTAGACCGTATTAAGGAGGAAACATGGAGACCAACTATTTCAGAGAGCTGAACAGCATCGACTGTTCGGACAAGATCGAGAAGAAGAACGGGCTTTCGTACCTTGCGTGGGCGTTTGCGTGGGGTGAAGTAAAGAAGCGTTATCCTGATGCGACCTACACCATCTATGAGAACGAGGCAGGATGGTTTTATCACACCGATGGACAGAGCTGCTGGGTAAAGACAGGAGTGACCGTCAATGGCATCGAGCATATCGAGTACCTGCCTGTCATGGACAACAAGAACCAATCCATCCCGCAGAGCAAGGTCACATCCTTTGATGTCAACAAGGCCATTCAGCGGTCGCTGACCAAAGCCTGTGCCAGACACGGCCTCGGCCTGTACATCTACGCAGGGGAGGATTTGCCGGAAGATGCTGAACGAGTCCCCGACCCTGTTGAATTCTGCACCGACTGTAAGAAGCAGATCGTCGGCATCAAGAAGCGCAACGGCGAGAACTGGCCTGTAAAGGAGATTGCCGCATACAGCGAGCAGCGGTTCGGACGCAAGCTCTGCCCCGACTGTCAGAAGAAAGCCTTTGCAGCGGAGAAGGAGGCAGAAAAGAATGAAAACAAACCTGCGGTTTGAGACCGCAGACTGGACGAAAGACCGAAACGGCTACGGCATCATCTTGTACACCAAGGATGCAGCAGCCGCACAGGCTTTTCTCGATAGCATGGAGCTTGGCAAGAAATACTCCGCAGAGCTGGCCGAATTGAAGAACAGGCGGTCGCTCGATGCCAATGCGTATTGCTGGGTACTTATCGGCGCTTTGTCCGAAGCCATCGGCAGACCGAGGGACGAAATCTATCGACACTATGTGCGGGAGATGGGCGTGAACAGCATCGTGTGCCTGAAGTCGGATGCAGCGGACGAGCTGCAGGAGGCGTGGGCGCTACACGGTATCGGCTGGCTGACGGATGCGTTTCCGAGCAAGCTCCCCGGTTGTACGAATGTGATCCTGTACTACGGCTCAAGCACATATGACACAGCGCAGATGTCTCGGCTCATCGATCTCATCGTTGAGGATTGCAAGGAACAGGGCATCGAGACGGCAACACCGGCAGAGCTTGCCTTGCTGAAGGAGGAATGGGGCAAATGAAAAACGAATGGGGCGCAGAGCTTGACCGAAACGGATACGCTCCGAGCATCGTACAGGCCGACACATCCAAGTGCTTTTTGTGCCAGAGGTCAGGCGTAAAGCTCGACCGGCACGAAATCTTCGGCAACGCCATGCGGAGCAAAAGCAAGCACATGGGGCTTTGGGTGTCCCTGTGCCACACGCCATGCCACCTGACACACGCACACGGCTGCGCCGAGGTGATGGATTGGCTGCACCGGCTGGGCGAGCAAGCCTGTATCGATAACTACGATTTCACGATCCCGATGTTCCGGGAGGAATTCTACACTAACTATTTGGAGGAAACAGAATGCTGAACAAAGCAATCCTTAACGGGCGGCTGACGAAAGCCCCCGAGCTGAAGCAGACCAACAGCGGCAAGAATGTGTGCAGCTTTACCATTGCAGTAGACCGAAGCCGTGACCGTGAGAAGACAGACTTCATCCCCATCGTGGCATGGAACAAGACAGCCGAATTCGTGAACCATTGGTTCGGCAAGGGCGATCTTATCACCATTGTCGGTCGCATCGAAGTCCGCAACTATGAGGACAAGGACGGCAACAAGCGCACAGCCACAGAAATCCTCGCAGAGGAGGTTTTGTTTGGCGGCAGCAAGAATACCACCAGCGCATCCGAAAAGCAAGCAGACAGCAAAAACGGCGGGTTTGAACAAATCGAGGACGATGGGGACTTACCTTTCTGACAAAAGGTATGACTTCATGCAAAACAAGGAGGACAAAATGAAGCTGAATATGTTTATCACCGCACTACAGCTCGGAGAGATTACAGACCCGGCAACGGACGGGATCATGCTCCATGACCTTTCGATGGAAGAGATTAAAACGGTCTTCTCCATCGTGCAGGACCATAGCAGGCTGAATTCTTACTTAATCCCCGTAGAGGAGGGATTGGATGCCTAATCGACTTATTAAGGAGTCGATCAAGCGCAGTCCGCAAATAGACCAGCTCACTTGGTTTGAGGAGGTTGTTTTCTACCGTCTGATTGTAACGGCTGACGATTACGGATGCTGCGATGGCAGGCCCGTCGTACTCCGCAACGACCTCTTCCCGACCAAGGAAAATGTGACCAAAAAGGCAATCGAGGATGCGATCTCTCACCTGACCTCTGTCGGCCTGGTTCGCCCCTATCATGACGAAACGAGCGGCATGCCATACCTGTCCTTCCCGACCTGGGAGAAACACCAACGAGTGAGAAACAAGATCAGAAAATTCCCCGAACCGCCAAAAGACGCATTTTTGACCGATGATGGTCAATTGGCAGCAACTTGCTGTCAATTGACAGCGGATTGTCTGCTAGAATCCGAATCCAATCCGAATCCGAAGCCAAATCCGAATCCGAATACCCCCCAAACCCCCCAAGGGGGGCGGTTCGCCGAATTCTGGCTGCAATACCCGAAGAAAGTCGGGAAAGGAGCAGCAGAGAAGGCATTTGAGCGCATCAAGCCGGATAAGCAGACCTTTGACCGCATGATGGATGCCATCTCTGTGCAGAAGCGGAGCCGCCAATGGACGGAGAACAACGGCCAGTACATCCCAAATCCTGCGACATGGCTGAACCAGCGCAGGTGGGAGGACGAGCTGGCACAGGACGGAACCGATAATGTGTTCCTGCAAATGCTGCGAGAGGAGGGAGAGCATGACCCGTTCTGAAACACTTGCCGTTATGTCGATACTGAAGGCCGCATATCCAGGCTACTACAGGGACATGAAACGGCAGGATGCGGAAGCGGTGGTAAACCTGTGGTCGGAGATGCTGGCAGACTACCCTGCGAACTTGGTCGCAGCGGCAGTCAAAGCGCACATCGCAGGAGACCAGAAGGGCTTCCCTCCGCACATTGGGGCGATTATCGCATCCATCAATGAGGTCAGCAAGCCTGCGGAGCTGACGGAAGGCGAAGCGTGGGCGATGATTGCAAAGGCATTGCGAAACGGCGGCTACGGCAGTGAGCAGGAATTTGCTGCATTGCCGGAGACGCTGCAACGGCTTGTAGGCCATCCGTCACAGCTGCGAGAATGGGCTTTAATGGACGCAGGGATGGTGCAGACGGTTGTCCAGTCAAACTTCCTGCGAGCCTACAGGGCAAGGATGGAGAGCGAGAAACGGCTGTCTGCAATGCCATCGGAAATCCGAGCGAAACTGACAAACGCTGCGAACCAGCTACCGAGTTTTGATATAGCGCTGGCAAAGCGGATGATGGAGGAGAATTCACAATGAGCGACAAAGTAGATATCGCCGTAAAACGGATGAAAGAAGCGGCGGAAATAAGATTTATCCGAGGACGATTGAAGTTCGGCAACAGCAAGAATAGTGCACCATTTCCATCAATGCTGGTTATTTACCGGAAGGATGGAACGCCATGAAAATCATCATCCCCGAAATCCCCCCATCGCTGAACAAATACGCCGGTCGGGCGAATGCCTGGGACTACCGAGCAGAAAAGCAGCGTTGGCTGCAGCTGTTTATGGCTTACTGCCCGAAGTGCAAGCCGCTGGGCAAAGCGGTGGTGACCATCACCTACTACTTTCCCACCCGGCACCGGCACGATCCCGACAACTACAACGGAAAAATGCTGATGGACGGGTTGGTACACCGGGGTGTGATAGCCGATGACAGCTTTGACCATGTGGAGCTGCGGCTGCGTGGGGACTACGACCACAAAAATCCAAGGACAGAAATTGACATAGAGGAGGTACCCTAATGGGACAGAAGGATGTAGAGCGGGAGAGACCGCTTTTTGAGGGCCAGAGCGCAGAGGAATTTATCAAGCGTTGGAACGCTATCACCAAGGCCGTAAAAATGCGTGCAGAGATGTCCGAGCAGGGAAAGGTGGTGAGTTACGATGTCATACGATAAGACCGCCCCTGCCGCCAAAAACGGCTGTTCTAACTCAAACGACCCGGAGTTTCTGGAACAGCTGGTGCGGGAGGGCAGGACCAACAGGGAGATTGCCTTAATTCTCGATATTGATTATGGCTCCGTAGCCCCGATCTTGTCCCGCTATGGCATCAAGAGAGACCCCAACCGGCCCTGCAAGAGGTGCGGAGGGCCGATAGGCAGTACCAATACCCGGCAGCTGTACTGTAAAGACTGCCAAAAGGCCATGGATACCATCCGGGCCCGCAAAAGTAGCATGAAAAAAGCCGAGCCCAAGAAGTGCGAATGCTGCGGCAAGGACTTCTTCGGCCAGCCGGGGCAAAAGTACTGCTCCAAGCAGTGCTACAAGGACGCTGCTGCATCCGGAAAGTATAAGCGCCCCAAGAACTGGCTAAAGCGCCGGGATGGCAAAATCGACATCGAGATCAGAGTATGTGGCAAAACCACGGAGCGCCGGGAGGGCGTGGACTACTACGAGGCTAGGGAGATTTGGCACCGGGGCTGGATTGGCCAGGGCTATGCCGCCATGGTAACGGTAGACGGCCACAGGCTGGAAACCCTGCCGCAGATTAAGACTTTCTTTGGGTTTAGGAGGGATGCGCTGTGAAAATGGACGGATGGGCTATCGCAGTTATTATCGCCATCGGCGTGGCTGTCTACCTTGCATTTCGGGGGTTTATTGCTATTGCAGACTGGCAATTAGAAAGGGCGTGTGAGGCAGCTGTGGCGGAGATCACCGCAGAGGAGCAGGAGCGCCGGGAGCAAGCAGCCTACTACAAGGGCTGGCAGGACGGCAAGCAATACTATCTTGATGAATTTGGAGGAATGGACTAATGGAACCTGTGATTAACCCGTGGTTGTTTTATCTGATCGATTGCGCCAGCGGCTTGAAATGGGGCATATTGGTATTCGGCGGTTCAGTTGGGCTTATCCTTCTTGGGATTGGCGCAGTCACTATGAGCGAAACAAACACCAGCAAAGAGGATAAAGCTGCCCAAAAGAAGATAAAGAAAGGTTACATTATTTTCATCATCAGTGTAGTGCTGTTTTTGGCTATGCCATCCTCGGAAACGGTGATGAAAATGGTAATAGCCCAAAATGTAACCTACGATGCCGTAGATGTTGCAAAAGATGTGGTTGTGCAGGTTTACAATGACATCTTGGCGCTATTCCAGAAGTGAGGTGTGGGATGATGTGTAAGTGGCTGAAAGATGAAGTTTGTGTGAACGGGGATTGCCCGGCTGTTGCAGACTTTTGCCCCGTAGTAAACTATCCGGGCGTGTGCCGGTACGAGGAAGAGGAAGAAAAGGAGGGCAAAGATGGCTGAATTGAAACGCTGCCCTGAGTGCGGTGGAGCAGCAACCGTTATCCATATGTTCGATACCTACGATAGAAATAGGTGGTTGGTTTATGGGATTAGTTGAACCTTCTCATACAGCAGTATTTTGGATGTTATTTGGTTTTGCAATTATTTGCTTTAGTCTTGGTATATTTATAGCATGGTATGAATACAAGCAATGTAATGGAATACAACCTTTAATACCAGATTATCAATATAGAAAGATAATGGAAATCTTAAATGAGGATAAGGAGGATAAATAGAATGGATGCAGTAAAGTTTTTGGAAGAAGCAAAGAGAATGTGTGAAAGCTATGAGGAGTGTGAAGCCTGCCCGGCTCATTCCGATGGATATGATGATTGCCGCATTGACGTTGTGCATGATATTGATGAGGAGATAGCTGTGGATATCGTTGGAAAGTGGGCGAAGGAGCATCCGCGAAAAACACGGAGCAGCGAATTTTTGAAGCATTATCCTAACGCAAGGGTACAAGAGGATGGTACTGTGGAGCTTTGCCCAAAATGGATTGATCAAAATTTTGACGCAGGAAGTATCATATGCCATAGAACGTGTTGTGATAGATGCAAAGCAGAATACTGGAAACAGGAGGTAGAGTGATGAAAGGGATTGTAATCACAACAAAGAACGAGATGCGGGTGCAAGAGTTTCCCGAACCTGCACACCGGAGCATTGGCGATGCTGTTGGAGGGTGGCAGGTGACACAGCAAAAGACCTATTTACATACACATACTGCCCAAGCTGCGGCGCAAAGATGGATGGAGGTGAAAAAAGTGGCTGAATACATAGACAAAGCCCTGCTGAAAGAACTGCTTGAGAGGTACGGATGCGATAAGGACTTGCTGGGCATAGTCGATTGCATCCAGCCAGCTGTGGTGCTTTGTAAGGATTGCGAATTTTACAAAGACGTAAAATCTATTCTTATGGTTGCTGATTTTGAATTCCATGAAGCTGGAAAATGCCAACTGCGGGAACTGTACGGGATGGAAGAAATAGTTTTCCCAGATTACTTTTGCGGAGACGGGAAATGGAGGGAGGGATAAGATTGGACTACAGGCGGGAATGCATCGAAGAATTGCGAAGCTACCAAAGCAAGCTGCGATCCCTGCAAAGTCTGCCGGAGGAAGCAAAGATATGCGATGCACAGATGGACGGGATTAGGTCTGTAAGACTTGACTCAACACCCGTTAAGGGCGGAGGAAGCAGCCGGGAGGATTTCTTGATAAATACGATTTTGAAAAAGGATAAAGTCAAAAAAAACCTTAAAATCGTATCAGAGCAAGTAGCGCAGATCGAAAATGCGTTAGATGGATTAACCCCGAAGCAGCGCAGGATTTTGGAATTGTTCTACATCCGCCGGGAATCGGGGTATATCCAGCGGCTGTGCGCCGAATTCAACGAGTGCGAGCGCCAAATTTACTACGACAAAGACGAGGCACTACGACAATACACGATCAGCAAATACGGTATAACAGAACTCTGATTTTTGCAAAAACCTTGCAGAAATTCAGCGGATTTATAGTGTATAATAATAGTGTGGTCAAACACACATTCTCTCCTTTTCACAAACCTCCTTGTTATTAAAACTTCCCCGCAGTTTTGGCTTCGGCGTTTTACATGGGGAGCAAAAAAGAGCAAGCATTTCTGCCTGCTCTTTTTTGTTGCGTGGCTACCAAGATAGTTTCCTCAAAAAGTCGATGTCTGACCATGACAGCCCATATTTTTGCTTGATATCTTTTACGGAAACGCAGTTGGATTCATATGCCGGAATCTCGGATAAGCGCTTGACTTCGTTGTCTGTGAGATTGTCGAAAATGTCGCAGAGCTTTAATCGACTTTGGTAAAGATCCTTCGACCTATACATGCCATATGCTTCGTCCAAATCTTTCGCAGGGGCCGCGCTTTCTTCGATCTCTTCAAGTCTCGCAATGCAGCTCTTTCTGATTCTCTCGCAAGCCTCTGAACGGACATTCCTGCTTTTTTCTGCTGCCTGCTCAATCAGAGATTCGATAACCGCCGACATTGTGCAACCCTCCTTTTCCGCGAGAGCGGAAAGCGCGTTTTTCGTCCCTTCTGAAACTCTTACATGAATGATTTCTGTTTTGTTCATTGTAATGCCTCCTTAATCTTCAACGATTGTAAATACGCTTTTGGGAATCCAAGTCGTCCAGCCTTTCACGGAGCCGTCGATAGCGCCGGAGGAAAGGCGAACCTTCATCGCTTTTTCGCTCTCGCCGAGAACTTCTTCAACGTTTACGAAAACACAGCCGTCCTCTTCGTATCTGGTGCCGAGATCGGGATTCCTGCGGGTGTAGTCGATGAACACATTGTACGCCTTGGCGGTATCCTCGGTTTTGTCGTAGAACCAAGATTTAAGTTTAATCTCCATTTTCGTCCCTCCTTGTGATTGGCTTCCTTTACTGTCTTTATTATATCATGTGTATATACATTTGTCAACACAAAACAGCGTTGATTTCAATTTATAATGCACAAAGTTCAAAAGATAAATTTAGCATATTGCACAAAAGGAGGTAAAAACCATTGGATTTGATATGCCACAGGCTGCCTGGAAAGGCCGCAAAGATATATCCTGTATCAGATGTGCATCTTGGTAGCATCCTGCACGATAAAGCAGGGTAGGAAACCTTCTGCCGCCGGGTGGAAGCGGAGGATGCCTATGTGATCCTCGGCGGTGACTTAATCAATAACAATACCCGCCATGCAGCGGGAAGCCCGTTTGAGGACTACCTGCGGCCGAGGGAGCAAAAAAAGCTGATGGTGGAGATGCTGACACCGATCAAAAACAAGATTTTGTGTGCAGTATCGGGAAACCACGAGGCAAGAACGGCCAAGGACACCGATCAGGACATCATGGGTGACATCATGTGCAAGCTGGACTTGGAGGACAGATACGCCGAGGATGTGGCATTTGTAAAGCTCCAGCTTGGCACAAGGACAAACAGGGATACATCGCTTGTAACATACACGATGGCCGTAACGCACGGCGCCGGCGGCGGGATCTATACAGGTGCAACAGTCAATCGCAACGAGCGTTTTGCAAATACCATCGAGGGCATTGACGCATTGATAGTGGGACACACCCACAAGGGGACGGTCTCCAAACCCAAAAAGATCGTAGTGAACAGCAAAAACAATAAGATAAGTACCAAACAGCTTATTGTGGTAAGCTGCACGGCATGGCAGCATTACGGCGGTTACGCAGCCCGGAAGATGCTATTGCCCAGCGCAGAGAGCGATGCAGAGCAGCCACAGACATTGCTGTTAGGCTGTAACAAGCATGGCGACAAGCGTATCACGGTGGTGTGGTGATAAGATATGGTAGCCCGGCATAGTAGACACCGGGAGGGATAGGGCGGGTAATGATAAAAGGAGGGTATATGGATTTACAAAAAGCAGATAGCAAAGAGTATTTGGAGTTTATTGACAAATTTGCTCCCAAAACGACAACTGACGATTGTTTTACGCCTCCGTTGGTATATGATGCAGTAAGAGACTGGGTTTGCAAAGAGTACGGGGTGGACAAGGATAAGATCGTCCGCCCATTTTATCCGGGAGGAGATTATCAGAGCTTCGAC
>OJAM01000813.1_pt1 | contig 12620 bp, 8 predicted proteins | sample 1589071 | NCBI WGS metagenome assembly OJAM01 (sample SAMN03283243) | human gut metagenome | biome: human-associated habitat; material: feces | host: Homo sapiens | place: Peru | collected 2012
CCGCCGCTCGCAGCATTATGACGAGCAATCGGGAGCAGCGTATGCGGACGCCTACCGCAAAACGGCGGAGTGCATCCGCCCCTATCTCACGCCGAACGACCGTGTGCTGGATTCCGCCTGCGGCACGGGACTTGTCACGCTGCCGGTTGCGCAGATGGCCGCCGAGGTGTGCGCCATTGACATTTCGGACGAGATGGTGCGGCATCTGAAGGAAAAAATAGCAGAGCAGGGGGTCGGCAACGTCAGCGCCTCGTGCATGGATCTCTTTGACGAGAGCCTGCGGCCCGGCAGCTTTGACGCGGTGGTCGCCTGCAATGTGCTGCTCTACCTCGAAAACCGCGCGGAGGTGCTCGCGCGCATCCGTGAGCTGCTGCGGCCGGAGGGAATGTTCCTCTCGGCGACGGACTGCCTGGGTGAGCGGCTCACACGCGAGGGTGTTCGCAAGTGGTGGCGCAGCCACACAGGGAAAATGCCCTATGTGTCGTTTGACCGTATGCACACGCTGGAGGCGTCCATCGCCGCGGCTGGCTTTGAGGTGCTGGAGACCGAAAACCTGTTTCCCGCGCCGCCGAACCTCTTTGTCGCAGCAAGAAAAAAGTGAACGAACACAGGAGCGCGGACCGTTGGCCCGCGCTCCTCTTGCGCTCAGACGAAGTATTTGTTGACGATGGGGACCCGGCTCAGCAGCGCGGAGACCAAAAAGGACAGCGTGCCGATGAGCAGCGTCAGAAGCGGCACAGAGAAAAAGGCGTTGCAGGAGAGCGTGTTGACGCCGAGGAATTGATCGAACGTCTCGATGAACAGCGGATGCACGAGGTAGGCGCCGAAGCTCCAGCGGGAGAGCGCGCGGATGCGCGCGTGTCCCTTTTCGCCGAGTGAGGGAAAATTCAAATGCCTGCGGGCGAATACAAAGACGGCGAGACACATCAGCAGCACACCGACCGAGTCGTAGTTGTAGAAGAGCACGGTGGCGGTGCCCAGACGGCGGGAGGCATAGGACGTCATAACGACGGTGACGATGAGACCGGCCACGCCGAGCGCATAGCACCAACGGGCCGCTTTGGGCGAAAGCTCCTTGCGGCTGAGATAGCGGCCCAGCATAAAATAGGCGGCAAAGCCGAGCGTGAAGTGGTAGTATAGCATTCCCGACAGCGAGAGGTAGCTGCTGTAGAGCGGCCAGGAAAACAGAGAAAGAAGTGCGCCGAGCTGCGGCAGCAGAAAGTTGAAAACAAGCGCAAGCAGCAGAAAATAGCGCAGCAGCGTCTCGTTCTGCGCGATGGGCCGCAGCAGCGGGACGATCAGATACAGTCCCACGATCATAAACAGAAACCACATGTGGTAGTGACCGGAGAAAAACAGCGTGACCGCGGTGGACAGGGCGCATTTGTTGAAGAAGTATGCGTAAGCGGCATAGAGCGCAGACCAGAAAACAAAGGCCGTAACGATGCGCAGGACGTTTTTCCGCAGGATCTGCCGCAGGCTTTGCGTGCCGGCGAGAAAGAATACGCCGCTGATCATCACGAAGACGGGAACGGTCCAGCGGACGAGGCTGTCATACAGGTTAAAGGCCTGCCACGCGGTTGAATAAATATCGGTGTCCGCCCAATGCTGCGCGGAAAGGTGGAGTGCAACGACGGCAAAGGTCGCCGCGACACGCAGCACGTCATAGCAGGCGACGCGCTGCGATCCGGTCTGTTCCATGGTTATTCCTCCGTTGCCGCTTCGGCGGCTTCGTTTGCCTCTGCCGGGGCAGTCTCCCCGGACGGAGCGTCCTGCGCGGCAGCCGCTTCCGCCGCGGCACGGGCGGCTTCTTCCCGAGCGGCTTCCTCTGCCCGGGCGGCGGCCTCCGTCTCGGCGCGCTCACGCTCGGCGGCGGCGCCCTCGGCGCGGGCGCGGGAGACCTCCTCTTCCTTCTGCTTCTCCGCCTGCTTCATGGCCTTGTCGAGCCTGCGCCGGCTGGAGCGCTTCTCCATGCCGTGCACGACGCGCAGCACGAGGAAGAGCAGCACGAGACCCACGCCGAACCAGCTCCAGAAGCCGAGGGTGATGAGCGTTTTGAGCGTCCACAGCTCGGCCTGGATGCCGAGGAAGCAGCACACCACCGACGCGGCGAGCGCCGCGCCGAAGAGAATGACCCACAGCACCGACTTGACCGCGGAGGTCTTGCGCACGCGCAGGTGCGCGATCAGAAACAGCACCGCGAGCAGGAACAGCGCGGGATACTGCGAAAACAGAATGGTACGAAGGTTCATGGAAGCGTTCCTCTTTTCTTCTCTTGTTTTGCTCAGAGGGTGCAGAGACCGCGGCGGAGGTATTGACCCTCGGGGCCGCCGACGATCCTGCCGTCCTCGACCATCAGGCTGCCGCGCAGGTAGACCTTAGCGATGCCGCCCTCGGTGCGCAGACCCTCAAAGGGCGTGTAGCCGGCCTTTGTGACCATGTCGCGCGCGGAGAGGATGTGGCTGGCCTTGGGATCGTAGACCACGATGTCCGCGTCGGAGCCTGCGGCGATGACGCCCTTGCGGGGATAGAGCCCGTAGAGCTTCGCGGGATTTTCGCACAGGGCGCGGCACATTCCGGCGACGGTCATTCTGCCCGCGGCGACGCCGCGGGTGTAGACGACCTCGCCGCGCGTCTCCACGCCGGGCAGACCGCCGGGGATCTTCGTGAAGTCCTCGCGGCCCATGTCCTTCTGCGCGAGGGTGAACGAGCAGTGGTCGGTGGAGATGGTCTGGATCTCGCCGCGGCGCAGACCGCGCCAGAGCGCGCGCTGATTTTCCTCGGCGCGGATGGGCGGCGCGCAGACATAGCGCGCGGCCATGGACCAGTTGGGGTCATAGTACACGCCGTCGTCGAGGGCAAGGTACTGCGGGCAGGTCTCGACATAGACCCTCTGCCCGCGGGCGCGGGCAAAGGCGACCTCGTCGAGCGCCTCGCGGTTGGTCAGGTGGACGATGACCACCGGCGCGTCCGCCGCCTCGGCGATGCGCAGCAGCCGCGCGACCGCCTCGGCCTCGAGATAGTCGGGCCTTGCCTCGGGGTGGGCGGAAACGTCCGCCGCGCGTCCGGCGGCCTTGAGCTCGGCAATGCGCGCGTCGATCACACCGGCGTTCTCGCAGTGGACGCCCGCGATGCCGCCACGCTTTTTCAGCGCCTTGAGCGCGGAATACACCGCGCCGTCGCCGATCATCATGGCGGGGTAGGTGAGGTACATCTTAAAGGACGTGATGCCTGCGGCGAACATATCGTCCAGCTCGCCCTCGATGCCCTCGTTCCAGTCGTCGATGGTCATGTGGAAGCCATAGTCGCACGAGCATTTGCCGTCGGCCTTTTTGTGCCAGAGATCAAGACCGTAGGCAAGCGTCTCGCCCTTGTTCGGGCAGGCGAAGTCGATGATGGTGGTCGTGCCGCCGCGGATGGCGCTGCGGGTGCCGGACGCGAAATCGTCGGCGGTGGTCGTGTTGCACACGTCGAGATCGAAGTGCGTGTGCGCGTCGATGAAGCCGGGGAAGAGGTAGCAGCCGGAAACGTCCGTCACCTCGGCGCTCTTCGCCTCGGCGGGGGAGATGTGGCCGACCTGCGCGATCTTCTCGCCGTCGAGCAGGACGTCCGCGCGGCGGGAGCCGCGGGGCGTGACGACAAAGCCGCCCCTGAGCAGTTTTTTCATATCCATTCAGCTCCTTTGTCTGAAAAATATTCATACACCTTTACCATAGCACGTTTTTGCCGCGATTTCCACAGAAAAAGAGAAATCGGCAAAAGCGACAAGAAAGCGCGGTGAAAATCTGTGATTATGGCGAGAGAATGCGGCTTGTGAAAAAGCGGAAAAGAAGATACAATAAACATATCCTGCCGAAGCTGTGCGCCCGATACGGACAAGCGCTCCGGCAAAAATTTTCAGGAGGAAAAAAGCTATGCGCAAGTTTTTGTCCCTGCTGCTGACGATGGCGATGGTCCTTTCCCTTGCCGTGACGGTCAATGCCGCCGCCCCCAAGGAGGACATCACCATTCTGCACACCAACGATGTTCACTGCGACTACGAGAAGTATGCCAAGGTCGCAACGCTGCACAAGAGCGCGGATCTGCTCGTTGACGCGGGCGACCATGTTCAGGGCGGCGTGATCGGCACGCTCTCCAAGGGCGAGTACATCGTCGACATCATGAACTACCTTAAGTACGATGCTGCCGTTCCCGGCAATCATGAGTTCGACTATGGCATGGACCAGTTCCTGCACATTGCCAAGGATCTGGCGAAGTATCCCTACATCTCCGCCAACTTCACCGGCAAGGACGGCAAGCCCTACTTCGACGCTTATAAGATCTTCGAGGTCAAGGGCGTGAAGGTCGCGTTTGTCGGCGTCTGCACGCCGGAGACCTTCACCAAGTCCACCCCCACCTACTTCCAGGACGCCAACGGCAACTACATCTTCGGCTTCTGCGAGGGCAACAACGGCGCTGACCTCTACAAGGCGGTCCAGAGCGCCATCGACGCCGCGAAGGCTGCGGGTGCCGATTATGTCATCGGCCTCGGCCATCTCGGCATCGACGAGCAGTCCTCTCCCTGGATGAGCAAGGAAGTCATTGCCAACACCACCGGCTTTGACGCCTTCATCGACGGTCACTCCCACTCCACTTTCTCCGAAACGATCAAGGATAAGTCCGGCAAGGAGGTCGTCTTTGAGCAGACCGGCACCAAGCTCGCCAACGTCGGCAAGATCATCATTAAGGCCGACGGCACCATCACCCACGAGAATGTTGACCTCTCCGCGGTTGAAGAGGATGCGGATGCCAAGGCCTACATTGCCGGCATCACCGAGAAGTTCGACGCGCTGCAGAAGAAGGTCGTCGCCAAGACGACCGTTACCCTCACCACCAAGGGCGCCGACGGCAAGCGCGCCGTCCGCAGCGCGGAGACCAACCTCGGCGACCTGTGCGCCGACGCTTACCGTCTCCTGCTCGGCGCTGACGTTGCCTTCGTCAACGGCGGCGGCGTGCGCGCCGACATCAATGCGGGCGACATCACCTACGGCGATATCATCAACGTTCATCCCTTCGGCAACTCCGCCTGCCTCGTTGAGGTCACCGGTCAGCAGCTCAAGGACGCTCTGGAGCTTGGCTCCGCCGCCTATCCCGGCGAGAGCGGCGGCTTCCTGCAGGTCTCCGGCCTGACCTACACCATCAACGCCGATATCCCCAGCTCCGTTGTAAAGAACGATAAGTCCGAGTTCGTCAAGGTCGACGGCGCGTACCGTGTTTCCGACATCATGGTCGGCGGTCAGCCCCTCGACGTCAACAAGACCTACACCCTCGCCTCCCATAACTATATGCTCAAGGATGCCGGCGACGGCTACACCATGTTCGGCACCAAGAACGTCAAGATCCTTCAGGACGAGGTGATGATCGACAATCAGGTCCTCATCAACTACATCGTCAATAATCTCGGCGGCGTGGTCGGCGAGCAGTATGCCGCCCCGCAGGGCCGCATCACCATCAAGACTGCTCCGGTCGTTGAGCCGCAGCCTGAGCCGCAGCCCGAGCCCAAGCCCGAGCCGACGCCGGCTCCCTCCGGTGACACCTATACGGTCGTTGCGGGCGACTGCCTGTGGAACATCGCCTACAAGCTCTACGGCACCGGCACGCTCTACACCAAGTTGGCTGAGGCCAACAAGATCGCCGATCCGTACATCATCTACATCGGCCAGATTTTGACCGTTCCCGCCAAGTAAAAAACCGCACAATTAGGAAAGCCGCCCGTTTGGGCGGCTTTCTTTTATGCTTTTATGCTTTTCCTTCGCTTACGCGAACAGATAGCTGTACTTGTCGCGGATGGTGAAGATCAGCGCTTCGATGTCCACCGGCAGATCGTTGTCGGAGGTGGTGAGATCGTAGTCGCGCTCCTCCGCCATGCGGACGCGGACGTGGTCGGCGTCGAGGAAGAGGACGCCGGGGTTCTTGCTCTCCGCCATATCCTCCGCCGTCTGGAAGAGGGTGAACTTGTCGTGGCAGGGCTCGCTGGCATAGGGGCAGAACTGCGTGCAGTTGCCGCACTCGTTGCACATCTTGTCGACGTGGATGATCTGGTGGCTCTCGTCGGGCATGACGACCGCGACGTTCGCGCGGTTCGGGCAGGAGTCCACACAGTTCTCGCAGACGGTGGAGCACTGCAGGCAGCGCTCGCCCTCGCACTTGCCGGACATCTTGAGGATGCCGTGCTTGGCGATGGCGTCGGACTCGGTGATGAACGCCTGCGCGGGGATCTCATACTCGTAGGGCGCGCCGATCACGGCTTCGGCAAAGCGCGCGGCGTCGGCAATGCCCTCGACCACGGTCGCGGGGCCGCGGTGCGCGTCGCCCGCGCAGTACACGCCCTCGACATTGGTCTCAAACGCGGGGCCCTTGCGCTCCATCTCGATGCCGTTTGCGGCCATGAGGTCGGAATCGACCTGCTCGCCGACGGCGGAGAGCACGAGGTCGCAGGGGATGGAGAACTGCTCGCCGGACTTCACGGGGCTGCGGCGGCCGGTCTCGTCGGGCTCGCCGAGCACCATCTTGTCGCACAGCAACATACCCTTGGCCTGCTTGACGGGAGCGGCCAGCTCGATGAACTCCACGCCCTCGTCGATGGCGAGCTGCAGCTCGTGCTCGTCGGCGGGCATGAACTTCTTGGTGCGGCGGTAGAGAATGGTGGCGTGCGCGCCCATGCGCTTGGCGACGCGGGCGGCGTCCATGGCGGTGTTGCCCGCGCCGACGACCACGATGTTGCCGGAGAGGTTGGGCTTGACCTGCTTCTTTTCCTTCTTCATCCACTCGATGACGCCCTGCACGTTGCCCTCGATGTCGAGTTTGCCGGCCTTCCACGCGCCGGTGGCGAGGAGGATGTGGGTGTAGCCCATTTCCTTCAGCTCCGCGACGGAGGGAGCGCTCTTGCCGCACTTGACCTCAACGCCGTAGCTCATCATCAGGGCGATGTCCTTGTCGATGGCCTCGTCGGAAATGCGGAAGGCGGGAATGACGTAGCGCGGCACGCCGCCGAGCTTGCGCTCACGCTCGAAGATGGTGGTCTCGATGCCGGCGCGGCCGCAGAAGTACGCCGCGGCGATACCGGTCGGGCCGCCGCCGATGATGGCGACGCGCTTGCCCTCGACGCGCTCGGGCAGCTTGATGGAGGCCATCAGGGCATTGTAGCCCTTCTGCGCGGCGAGGAGCTTGGTGTCGCGGATATGGACGCTCTCCTCATAGAAATTGCGGGAGCACTTGCCTTGGCAGCGGTGCGCGCAGATGGTGCCGGTGATGAACGGCAGGGCGTTCTTCTCGGTGATGAGCTTGAGCGCGGGGCCGTAGAGACCCTTGCGGCACAGCTCGAGGTACTCGGGAATGTCCTGCTCGATGGGGCAGCCGCCCTTGCAGGGGGCGATGAAGCAGTCGAGCCAGGGCACCTGCTCGGTGGACTTGCGGCTGGGCAGGGGCTTGATGGGCTTGAGGTGATGGTAATTCGTGCGGGCGGAGGCGGCGAGGTCGGAGATGGCGGCGGAGTCGGTGCCGGCGAAGGCGCGGTACTCCATCGGCTCGACCTTCTCGACCATCTGGAGCAGGCGGTTGTAGCCGCCCGGCTTGAGAATGGTGGTGGCGACGGTGATGGGCCAGATGCCCGCGGCAAAGAGCTTATCGCAGTTGAAGTATTCCGCGCCGCCGGCGAAGGAGATACGCATCTTGCCGCCGAACGCGCGGGAGATGCGATTGCACATCTCGATGGTCAGCGGGAAGAGGCTGCGGCCGGACATATACATCTCGTCGTTCGGCAGCTCGCCGCGCGTGGTGTCCACGGGGAAGGTGTTGGAGAGCTTGAGACCGAACTCCAGACCCTCCTTGTCCGCGAGCTTCTGCAGACGCTCGAACATGGGCACCGCGTCCTCCCACTGGAGATCCTCGTTGAAGTGATGCTCGTCGAACACGATGTAGTCGTAGCCCATGGAGTCGAGAATGCTGCGGGCGGTCTTGTAGCCGAGGATGGTGGGGTTGCACTTGACGAAGGTGTGCAGGTGCTTCTTCGTGAGCAGATAGCTTGCGATGCGCTCGATCTCCTGCGGCGGGCAGCCGTGGAGCGTGGAGACGGTGACGGAGCGGGACACGCGCGGGGAGATGTGCGCGATGAAGTCACGCTCGGCGGGGAACAGCTCGGTGAGCACCTTTTTGCATTCCTTGAACTGCGCGGTCCTGCTCGCGTCCATCATGTTGTCGATGTAGCTGTTGACCTTGCGGCCCTTGATGCCCTCGAGGTCGTAGCCGACGGACATATTGAACACGAACCCGTCGGGATCGCCGAGGCCGTAGACCTTGCTGATGACCTTGAGCGCGCACCACGCCTTGATGTACTCGTCCTGCGCCTGCGCCACGGTCAGCTCGGTGGACCACTCCTGATTGTAGCCCTCGTCGGCGGCGAGGATGCAGGGACGGGGCACGCAGGCGGCAAGCTCGGCGCCGTCCATCTTCTGCACGGTCTTGACCTCAAAGAAGCGGGCGCCGGCGAAGTAGGCGGCGATGATGTTCTGCGCGAGCTGGCTGTTGGGGCCGGCGGCGGGGCCGAACGGCGTTTCGATGCGCTCACCGAAGATGGGCAGGCTCTTGCCCGTGGCCTCATACTTCTTGTGGACGCCGAAGATGTCGCCGCTCTGGGCGTACTCGGTCACGACCCAGTTCATCAGGGACGCGAACGGAATGGGATACATTTTCTCAGACATCGTTGTTCCTCCTATGTAATGTTTCCTTAATACTCGCAGTGGTTGAGGCTGCCCCAGAGCTTCTTCGCGGCCTCGAGAATGTGGGCGTTCTCGGCCTCCTCGTCGATGCCGACGAGCTGACGGTCGAGCATGAGCGTCTTGCCGGCGGCGATGGTGGTCTGGCACTGGCGGCCCGTCATGCCGAAGATCATGTGGCCGTCGATGTTCTCGTCGGAGAACGGGGTGAACGGCTTATAATCCATCACGATGATGTCCGCCGCCGCGCCCGCCTTGAGCACGCCGAGCTGGTCGGGGAAGTACTTCGCGCCGATCTTCGCGTTGTTCTTGAAGAGCATATCCGTGACCTCGCACCAGCCGACATTGGGCAGGCAGTTCTGGCTGCGCTGGGAGCAGAGGGCGACCTTGAGGGACTCGAGCATATCGTTGGTGTAGGCGTCGGTACCCATGCCGAGGAGGATGCCGCGCTTGTAGAGCTGGAGGACGGGGCAGATGCCGATGGCGTTGCCCATGTTGGATTCCGGATTGTTCACGACCATCGTGCCGGTCTCCTTGATGATCTCCATTTCGGCGGTGTTGACGTGGATGCAGTGGCCGAGGATGGTCTTGGGGCCGAGAATGCCGTGGTCCTGCAGGCGCTGGACGGGGCGGCGGCCGTAGTTCTGAAGAGAATCGTACACATCGTTCATGCCCTCGGACACGTGGATGTGATAGCCCGTGCGGCCGTTGTTGGCCGCGACCATGCGGTCGAAGGTCTTATCGGAGATCGTGAACAGCGCGTGGCCGCCGAACATTGCCGCGAGCATCGGGTCCTTATTCTTTTCGCATTCGGTGATAAAATCGGCGTTCTCCTGAATGGCCTGTAAGCACTTCTCCTCGCCGTCGCGGTCGCTGACCTCATAGCACAGGCAGGAGCGAAGGCCCAGGCGCTTGCTTTCTTCTGCGATCGTGTGGAGCGTTCCGGGGATCTCGCCGTAAGAGGCGTGATGGTCGAAGATCGTCGTCACGCCCTGCTTGATGGAGTCCATGTACAGCGCGGCGGCGGAGGCGCGCGTGCCGTCCATCATCAGGTGGCGGTCGATGGCCCACCATGTGCCGTCAAGGACTTCGTAGAAGTTCGTCGGGTTGTTGCCGACGATGGAAAGGCCGCGGGCGAGGGCGGAGTAGATGTGCGTGTGCGCGTTGATGAACGCGGGCATGATGACGCCGCCTTTGGCGTCGATGATCTCGGCGTCGGGATATTTCGCACGAAGGGCCGCCTCCTCGCCGACTTCGGCGATCTTCGCGCCCTCGTAGGCGACGGCGCCATGCTCGTAGTAGCCCCGGCCTTCCGCGTCGCGGGTGATGAGCCGTCCGTTGGTGATAAGCTTCATGGGGAAACCTCCTTCAGTGTGCAGTCCGGTGCGCTGGCCGCCCGCCGCCGGATACGGCGCTGCGGGGAACAAAAAAAGCGCTTCTCCGTACAGGCCAGAAAACACGCTCTCCCGCAGGAGAGATAGTTCAGCCCGTGCGCGAAGCACTTCGTTGCAGCTACCGGTACAATATTGACAAAATTATTTTACAGGAATCGAGAACAAAATGCACGTTTTTTCCGTCTAAGACAATGTAGAAAATAGAAAAGAAATTTTGTGCATTCTGCTGCGAGACGGAAAAGTGCCCCGCAGCGGCCGTGTAAGCCCCGCCAAACCTGCACCTTCTGGAACAGGTGGGTCGCCTCTGTCCGGTTTTACTGCTTCCAACATCCAGCCGCAGATGGCAGCCGGGAGGCCTGCAAACCACCGGAGCGTACCGGCGTCCCTTATGACGAAATGTGGGTTTAAAAAGAACTTATCACGCACCCCGCAGGGCATGTTCAGTTTATCTCAGTTTTCGGAAAAAATCCGTCGCAATCGAAGTTTTACTCTTCGTCGGAAAGGATCTGCTCCATGAAGAGGTCGTAGACCTTGTCGATCTCCTCTTCGTCGTCAATGGTGACAAGGAACTCCTCGCCGTTTTCCATCTGGCTTTTGAGGATCACGAGACCGTATTCCTCTTCGTTTTCCTCGTCCTCGCTGTCCTCTTCGACCACGGGGAAGAAGGCCATATACGTCGTGCCATTATGCTCGAGCGCGTCGACGTATTCCAGCTCTATATCGTTGCCCTCGTCATCGGTCAGCGTGACGAAATTGGGGCCGAACTCATCGTTCATGGGGGAACACCTCCTGAAAGTTTGTGTTCGCATTATACCGCACCTTGCGGCAAAATGCAAGACAAGATACGTACCACTTGACAGCCGTGCTATACTGTATTCTGTATCACTATTGAAAATCGGCTATGCGCGCTTGCGCATATTTCTATCGCAAAGGAGGAGGCGCTTTATGGAAGAAAACCGCGCAGAAAACCAGACGCCCCGAAGACAGCACACCCAGCACCCCACGCATCAGGCACACAAGAAGAAAAAGTCCGGCACGGCGAAAACGGTCATCGGCACCATTCTCGCCATCGGCCTTACCACCTGCCTGATGTTTTTCGCCATCTTCATGGTCTACGTGCACACGTCGCTCGATCTGAATGTGGACATCTCGGCCTACACGCTCAAGCAGAGCTCGACAGTCTACTATCAGGATAAAACAAGCGGGGAGTGGGTGGAGCTCACGAAGCTCCACGGCGTAGAGAACCGCACGCTCGTGAGTATCGACGAGATCCCCCAGCATGTGCGGGACGCGCTCATCTCCATTGAGGACGAGCGCTTTGAAAGCCACCACGGCGTGGACTGGAAGAGCACGGCGAAAGCCATTCTCGGCAAGCTCACCGGTACCTCGACGCGCGGCGGCTCGACGATCACCCAGCAGGTCGTGAAGAACATGACCGGCGACAACGAGGTGACTATCAAGCGCAAGGTGACAGAGATCTTCCGCGCGCTGCGCCTCGAGAAAAACTACTCGAAGGATGAGATCCTCGAGACGTACCTGAACCTCGTCTACTTCGGCAACGGCTGCAACGGCATTGAGGCCGCGGCGGAGGGCTACTTCGGCAAGACCGTTGGTGAGCTGAGCATCGCGGAGGCGGCGTCCATCGTCGGCATCACGCAGTTCCCCTATAAATATGATCCGTCGCGCGGCGACTGGTACCGCGAGCAGAACAAGGAGCGCCAGCTTACCGTTCTTTATAAGATGCACGAGCTTGGCAAGATCAGCGACGAAGAGTACGAGCAGGCAAAGGCCGAACCGCTCGTCTTCACCTGGGATGCGGACTTTGTCCCCTCCGCCAATGTGGCGAGCAGGGCGGACAGTGCGTCGAATACGACGTATGACTCCTACTTTGTCGAGCGGATGTTCAACGATATCGTTGCCGACATGGTGGAGCAGAAGGGCTATGAGGCGGAGGTCGCCAAGACCATGCTCTACACCGGCGGCTATTCAATCTACTGTACGATCGATCCGGAGATCCAGGCGATCGTGGAGAGCGTTTACGCCGATCGCAGCAATCTGGATTACACCTCCGCCAAGGGCGAGCTTTTGCAGTCCGGCGCTACGATCATCGACAATTCCACGGGCGACATCGTGGCCGTTGCGGGACGCGTGGGCGAGCGTGAGGGCCGTTGTGCGTCAGTGCGGCTCGGCGATCAAGCCGCTGAGCGTTTACGCGCCTGCGCTGGAGGCGGGCGTGATCACGCCTGCGAGCGTGATCGACGACTATCCAGTGCAGATGATGAGCGGCAGCGTGTGGCCTGTGAACGCCTATAAGGGCTACCGCGGCATCATGACGCTGCAGGACGCCATCCGCAATTCCTCGAACCCCACGGCGGTGCGGACGGTGCAAAACCTGACGCTTTCCGCCTCCTACACATTCATGACCGAGAAGCTCGGCTTCACCACGCTGACCAATGACGACATCACGGCGGCC
>OJAM01000814.1_pt1 | contig 12587 bp, 6 predicted proteins | sample 1589071 | NCBI WGS metagenome assembly OJAM01 (sample SAMN03283243) | human gut metagenome | biome: human-associated habitat; material: feces | host: Homo sapiens | place: Peru | collected 2012
ATGCTGTAGGCGTCCTGACTGAACTGGTTGAAGCCGCCGTCCTTATAGAAGTCCCAGTTGGTGAACATGGCCACATCCCACGTATCGCCGTCCGACAGCACGATGTAGTCGGAGGTGGAGCCCCAGCCGGGACTCATGTAGGGATAGCAGTGATTCCTGTAATACATTAAATTCTCGTCATGGCCCCAAAAATTTGCCATGTAGAGGCTGGTGGGCGAGCCGGTGATAGTCAGAGCGGCAAAGCTGTCTGCCGTATAGGCCGGTGTTTCATCCATGTAACAAACATCTTCACCCAGCTTAAAGCTCGCCAGCGCGTCACGAGGATAGGCACCCTTGCAGCATTGCTCCTCCGGCAGGCCGATGAAGTAGCGCTCCAGCAGATAGAGATACAGGTGCAGGCCGGTGGGCCGCTCCACGATGTTCTCGTCGATGTATTTGCCTTCTCCGTTTTCCGTGTGATAGCGGTAGTATTCGCTCAAGTTGTACCGGCCCAAGTCAAAGTAGGGGACGGTGATGGCCTTGTGGCACAGCACCGTGCCGTCGCGGCCTCGGATGGGCACGCCGTCGTTGGAGATGGTCACATACACCGTGACTTTCTTGGCGGGGGTCTCATCGTAGTTATACTGTGCGTCCAATCCGTGGGGAGCTTCCTTGACCGTGATGGTAAAGGTCGCTGTAAGCTCTTTGCCGTCCGAGCAGGTCGCCTTGACCTTTGGCTCATAGGTGCCGGGGTCTTTCTCTGATACATAGAGTGAGCCGTCCTTGACCTTGGTTTGGACGCTGAACTGCGCTGCGTTGGTCAGCGTGTAGGTCAGCGTATGGCCGTCCGTATCTTCAAAGACATCTGTCAGCTTGATCTCCAGCAGGCTGCCGGCCACAACCTCACCGGTGGTGACGGCATCCGCCTTCACGGAAACGCAGGAATCCGCAGCCAGCGCCGGTATGACGCCGAATACGCCTGCCGACAGAGCCAAAGTCAGTGCCAGCAGCAGAGATAGTATGCGTTTTCTCATATTTGTTCACCTCATTTATGCGTAGGTTACATCCAGCGTGCGTAGAGCGTCATGTTGCTGCGCACCGGGTCTTTCTGTGTATCCCAGGGCTTGGTGAGCGCCTGATCTGCATACCAGCCGCCGAACACTGCGCCGGGCTTCGTGGGCGTCATGACTTCGCCAATGACGCTGCCCCGCTTCACGGACACGGCCTCCAGCTCTGTGCCGCCGCTGGTCTCAAAGCGGACCTTCTTCTTGCCCAGCAGAGCCAGCAGAATCAGCAGCAGGGCCAGCAGGCCCGCACCGCCTATAATCCACCAGGTGACGCTTCCTGCGGCGGCACCCTCGGCCCAGTTGGCGTAGAGGGTCATGTTGCCCTTAACGGTGTCCTTGTGGAAGTCCCACTTTTGGGTGCGGTCCAGGTCTCTGTACCACCCCTCCAGGTGGTAGCCCTCCCGGATGGGGTCCTCGGGCTTTTTCACCTTTTCACCGTACTGGACGGTCTGGGAGGGGACCTCCGTGCCGCCGTTGCTTTCAAAGGTAACGGTGCAGTCCGTGGTGACGATGACGGACACGCTATTATCCTTCACGGTATATCCGGCCATGCCGTCTTGGGTGGAAACCAGGGTGTTGGTGGGGATAAGCTGCGACACACCCTTTGTGCCGATGACCTTCATCTGAAAGCTGCCGACTACTACCTCCGGCTCCCAAGCCTCGCCGCCCTTAAAGGACACGAAGTTCAGATAGAAGGCCCGCCCGCCGGTGCGGCGGCCTAAGTCGCTCCAGCGGATGCCGGGGGCGGTCATGACGCTGCCGTCCACCAGCTGGAGGAAGGTGTCGTCGTACTCGATTTCCGTCTGCATACCGTACATATCGGCGCTTTCCTGGGCGTCGGTGCGCTTGAGCACCAGGGTCACGGTGATGGTCTCGCCACTGGTGGCCCGCACCTCAGATGCACCGCCTGCGGACAGGTCAAAATTGTAGCTGCGGCTCTCGTCTGTTTTGCTGCCTGTCTGCGAGGCAAAGGCTGCGGTGGGCAGCAGACACAGCAGCAGACACAGGGCTGCCAATAGTGTAAAAATGCGTTTTCTCATGCTGTTCTCCTTCTCTCTCCGCCCGGTTGGGCCGTTTTTTGCCCGGCCTGGCCGGGGCGAAGTCCCCAACGGGGGAAAGCCTCCCCTCCCGCTGGGAGGGGAGGCTGACGGGGCCTTACTTAAACTGATTCACGATGGCCACAGCGTCGGTGTGATCCACCGCCTTAGTGGCGTTTACATCGGCCCGCAGGAACTTCTCCACGGAAACCTTGGTGAAGTCACTGTATGTGCCGTTATACATATCGTAGACCAGCTGCGCATCGTTGACATCCACTTTCCCGGTCATGTTCACATCGAAGCTCGGGGTGATGGTAACCACATTGTCTGCGGCAGAGATGGCGACCTTGGCGGCGGCCTCCTCCTGGGTCAGAGTTTGACCCTTGTCCACGATCACCAGCCATGCATACCGGTCCGTGCCGTAGCCCTCGACCTTATACATGGTGTTGCCGCCATAGGTGAAGGCACTGCCGCCCTCGGGGGTGCCCTTGACCGTGACCAGCATCATGGTCTTGTCGTTCAGCTCCAGATATTTGGACACGGTCACTTCCTCCGCGCTGTGGGAGACCTTTTCCACCTTCACGACCAGGTTCCAGCTGTGGGCGTATCCATACAGATAGTCGTTATAATTCACGGCCTCGACCACATATTTCCCATTGCCAAGGCTGCGCACGGTGGCGGGCCTCTTAGAAGCTGTGGGAGTGGCGAGGGGCTGATAGTAAGCCGTGACGGTGTAGTCGCAGCTCTCGCGCTGGTTCAGCGTGAAGTAGTAGGGCATATTCTTGCCCATAGAGCTTGCATTCCCGGAGGCTGCGTCCTCAACGCCGTTGCCGGTGAACACGACCGGAATACCAGATTCTGTGTTGGCGCCGATCCATATTTCCACACCTCCAACGATTTCTTTTCCAGGGATCGTGTAGGTGAGGGTGCCATCGTCATTGGCAGTGGGGACCGCTATGACTGTATGGACAAAGGGATCCCCGTTGTCTACACTGTAAACTACACGGTAGGAGTAGCCGGCCCTCGGGGTGACGGTGAAGGAGTAGTCATTCAGATAGGTGACTGTCTCCGGGCCCTTGGTCACATCCTGCTCCACATCTTCGTCAATCTTGTATTTCACATCGTACTGCTTGGGGGTCTTGCCGGTGCAGGTGACCTCCACATTGCCGGAGATGTTTTCGATGGTGTAGGTACCATCTGCGCCGAAGGTTAGGCCCTCTTTGACGGTGTCGCCCATCTTCACGGTGAAGGTGTAGGTATAGTGGCTGTCCACGGGCTTGAAGGTGAAGCTGCCGCCGTTGGGGACCAGGCGGGTCTCGTCAGAGGTGAACGCATCCGGCAGGGTCACGGTGAAGTTATTGGCGTTGACCACGGTGTCGGCGTCGGAAATGGCGGCATCCGGGGCGTCGAAGTTGATGGAGTTGGCATCCAGATCAAATTTGGCGTTGGTCAGCTTCACGGTGGAGGTGGCAGTCGCCTTGGCGGTGAAGTCCAGGGCCAGGGCCTCGCCCAGAGCCAGGGGAGCACCGTAGCGGCGGACCCGAACGGTGCCGTTGTTGTCCTCCACAGTCAGGTTGGCGGCGTCACCGGTCTTGGTGTTCAAGGTCAGTGCCGTCGGGTCGTAGGTAAAGGTCATGTCATAGGCGTTGAAGCCGGTGATGCCCTTTTCAGAGGAGGCGACAGTCACAGGAATGCGAACCTTCTGGCTTGCAGCAACCTGCTGGTCAGCACCCATAGAAACAGAGTAGCCGGTAGCCGTGGCAACAGGGCCGGCCCCATCGGGTGCGATAGTCACCCTAAATGGGTTGCTCTTGCCGTGGTCAAATCCACCATTTGTGGTATCGTATTCTTCCCAATCAATCCATAGGCAAGAATCCATACTGGTTTCACCGGTTTCATCATTATTATATAAAAGAACCTCTTGTGCCTCCGTTATATTTTCTAAAGCGACAAGAGTAACTTTACATAGTTCACCTGCGGGGACAATAATACCTTCTCCCGAACCATCATCGCCCCATTCAAGCATACTAAATACGCCGTACGCTTTCATGTTTTCTGTAGTCGGTGCCTTAAAAAACACACTATTAGTATAGTCTACGCTTTTATATTCAAAAGCGCTTTTGTCATATTTTAATGCAATTGTAATATTGTTGACCGGACTTAGCTGTTCACTCAATGTATATGTAACGGTAATCGTTTCACCAGGTTTAACGGAGTCTTTGTCAACAGAAGTAACAATCTTAGGGCTATCGCCCTCCGCCGCGAATGCGGCGGAGGGGATCATCCCTAAGACAAGAAGCAAAGCGAGCAGTATAGAACAAATTTTCTTCATTTCTTGCCTCCTAACCCTGGATTAAGTATTCGATGTGAAACTGGTAATTTGGCCGCTCGCGTATTTCTCGAGCAAGGAGAGGTCAGTTGAGTCAACCTTTCCATCCTTATTTACATCAGCTTGAGAGAGTTGTGCTCCGCTGAGTGTAGTCTTGTTTGCCAAATAATCCCGCAACAATTCAACATCGCTTTCGTCCACATATCCAAAGGGATCCAGGTCTACATTACCCTTGTCGGGAGTTGCCAAACCAATCAATTTAGTCTGCCAAAGCAATGCAGGACTATATCGACTGGCACCAAATGCGGCTTCATCCAACCCCCTGTTCATTGTGTTTACAAAGGCAGTAGAGGTCATGCGCGAGAGTGCTACCGCAGTAGCCTTTTGCGAAGTGCTCTTAGCACTGCCGATACCCTGGGCGCAGGTGAAGTTCAAATAGTACAGGTTGGACATTGCGGCGGAGGCGTTGTTGGTCATACCGACCACAGCGCCCACATTGCTGCCGGGGCTCTTTACATAGGCCCGGTTGAAGCAGTTCTTGACAGAAGCAGACGCACCGGAAGCGAAGGCCACGATACCCGCCACATAGTTGCCGGCACCGGTGATGCTGCCGGTGTTGTAGCAAGCGGTGACGCCCTTGGTAGTCTGACCCACGATGCCGGCCACATAGCCGTTGCCGGTGATCGCACCGCCGTTGTAGCAGCCGGTAATGGTGCCGGTAGCGTAGCCGGTGATGCCGCCCACATACTGGTAGGCATGGATGGTGCCTTCGTTGCCGCAGTTGGTGGCGTTGGAATTCACCAGACGGCCTGCAACGCCGCCCACGCTGCTCCAGTTGCCATTCACACGGGTAACGGTGATGTCAACATCGGAGACAACGCCGGAGATGTTGGTATAGTTGGCGTAGGCCACCACGCCGCCGGAATAGGCGTTGGCAACGCTGCCCGTGGAGGTCAGGTACATCTTGCCGGTCACCTTCAGATTCTGAATGGTGGCGTAGCTGCTGCTGGTGCCGTTCACATAGCCGAACAGTCCCTTATACGGAGCCGAGGTAGTGGTGGCACTATAGTAGATGCCCATGTTCTTCACGGTATGATTATTACCGTCAAAGCTGCCCTTAAAGGCTGTGCTGGCGGTAGTGCCGCCGATGGGCGTCCAGTTATAGCCGGCCAGGTCAATATCACCTGTCAGCGCACCGTTGATGGCATAGCTCCCGCCGTTGACTTGCGCCGCAAACCAAGCCAGCTCCGCTGCGTTACCAATCTGATACACGCCGTCGGTCAGAGTGGGCTGCGTCTTGGTGGTGCCGTCCCATGCGCCGGCAGCAGAGGCCGTCAGCGGAATGGTCTTGGTCAGCACACCGCCGGACACATTGGCCTTGTCTGCACTGCCCAGGTAGAAGCTGCCGTAGACATAGTCGCAGCCGGCGCAGAGCACCGCATAGGTGTAAGTGCCGTAGGGCAGGTTCTCATACTCGCCGTTGCTGTTGGCGGTATGGACATTGCCTGCGGCATCCGTCAGCGTCACAGTGGGCGTGGCGGTGGTGGGATTGGTAATATTCAGCTTCAGCTTGAAGTTATAGCGCGGAGTGACCTCAACATTCACATTAGGGAAGCGGTTCAAGCAGAAGTTCACCGTGACCGCGTTGAAGTTCGTGCCCACGCCGGTATCCGACATGTTATACAGGGTGGCAAACGGGTTCGCCGCCGAGTACATGGACCCGTAGGTATAACCGTTGGTGAGCTGAACATTGGCGGTGCTGCCGGAGCCAAAGTCCACATTCGTCGGGATTGTCAGCTCCAGCTTGGCCTGATCCATCTGCTGATACTGGGCGACATTGGTCTTATAGGCCGTATCGCCGATGGAATAGAACAGATTGTAGGTAGTGGGGTTGAAGATACCACTGTACTTGTAGATGCCACGGTAGCTGCCCTCGAAGGTGAGAGACACCTTATCGCCGGGCATGATCTCCGTCTCCTGGGGATTGGAGGCGTTGGTGACCGTGGCGGTCACTTCGGCCACACGAGCCAGACTGTAGGAGGTGCCGGTGCTATCATGCATCTTGATGATCACAGTACCGCCAGCCAGACCAGCTTCGCGGAAGCCCAGGAGGCTTGCGTGATACTTGCCGCTGGAGTCCGCCGTCAAGGTGGTCCAGCCGGAAAGATTGCTCACCATAGTGTCCTCGTCCGTGGTGACAACGGCGTACTGAACCGTCGTTGTGCCGCTGCTGGACACCGAGAAGTCCAGAGTGGGAGCGGTGTCGTTACTCAGATAGAACCAGTTGTCGTAGTTATAATCCCACGCCGTCGGGCGAGAAGAACTCAAGCCGTTGGAATTATAGGCGATATTGGCTTTTGCATTGCCGTTTTCGGTCGCATCATTGGTAAGCACGAACACACTGGTGCGCGCGGGATTGGTGGCCGGGTAGAGGCCGCCGTGGGTGCCGTGCTCGTCAGCGGTCGTGTAGACATCCAGTGCCTTATAGTTCACGGCAACGATAGTTGTGCCATCGGGCTTGACATCCAGCCAATTGCCCTTGGCGTTGCCGCCGGATGCCGCCTCGACAGAACCCTTCTCGCTCAGCACCTGGGCCTTGAACTCGGGCTCGATCATGATGTTCATGGCATCGCTGTCAATGATCTGCCACAGACGGTAGGCGCGGACACGCTCCGAAGTCTTTTCCGTGTACTTATAGCCGGTGGGATCCAAATACGCCTGGATCTCGGCCTCGTCACGGGTCTTGGTAATGGTGCCAAGGTTGTCGAACTCGTGATAGTACTGATTCGTGCAATCTCCACTGTTGAAGGTGAAGGTCTTGGAGAAGTCGGCAGAATTGCTCTTGAGCCAACCGGCCTTGGTGACATAGTTCGTCACACCAGAGCGATTGTCCTCCAAACGCCAGGTGTAGTTGGAATTGCTCTTGCTGATTTTGTAGGTCAGAGTCTTTGTGCCGGCAGCAGCGTCAGTTTCAGCCTCTCCAGTCGGATTGATGGGCTTCGTGTTGAAGTTATTATACTGGAAGTAGAGCGTAAAATCTGCGTAGTCGGGAACCGTCGCAGTCATCGTTATCGCCTGGGAGAGCGACAGATTCTTGGTAACTACCGAGTACCCCGCAGCAGTCGTATTATTGATAGACTGCGTGAAGATGAAGCTGTCAGCGGTTGTTGCGGTAGGCTCCACATAGGCGTTCCAAAGAGCCGCGTTGCCGGCAGCGTACATCATGAAGGGATAGTAGGTGTAGTTGCCGGAAGGATAGGGTGTTCCGTGCTGCACATCACCGCCCATAATGGGCATGGCCACACGAGCCGTATAGTCCTCAGCGGTAAAGTAGTCGGTGCTGTTCTTTTTGCTCGTGGTATAGATGGAGTGCAGGCGCAGATAAATATCCGTGCCGCCGCCGGTGCCGCCGTCCACATTGGTCTCAGTGGGCAGGGTCAAGCTGTGGCCGCCCAGGTAAACATTTGCGCTGGTTTCCGAAGCTTTGTAGCCATAGGCGCGGAAGGAATATCTGCCGGCAGCCAGGCTGGCATAGAAATTGTTGTAGTTATCTGCCAGCGTGCCGGTAGAATCGGGCGCAGCCGTGGTAAAATCACTGGCCTTAAAGGTCAGAGGGCTGTAACCTTCCAAATCGTAGGTATCATTACCAATGGTAAGCTGATATTTGCCATCAACCTTGGCGATGGACAGGCCAGTGTCCTCATAGATGTACTGGGTCTTGCCACCAATTTCATAGGAAGCAAGGTAGTCAGCACCCTTATCGTCAAGACCAGCCGTCTTGTAGAGCTTGATCAGCGGGTACCTGCTGCTATTGGTGGAATAGTTCATATCCCGACCGACATGGAAGGTATAGTGCTGCTCGATCGAGTCGTCTACGGTCAGTGTCAGCGTCCAGGTGTCCGTGGACAGACCGGCAGAGTTCATGGCATGGAACTCATAGACATATGTACCGGCGGTGTTCTCCGTGATTTGGATCGTGGTAGCACCGAACAGAGCCGTGGAGAAGTAGTAAGGACCTTTCTTTTCGCCAGTTCCGACCGTTCTATAGTAATAGTAGTCGGTGTAGCTCAAGGAAGAACCGTCCGGATTCTCAAAGATGTTGCCAGCCTGCAGATCGGACAGGTTATAGGCGTATCCTACCGACACGGTCGCGCTTGCGGTGACCGGGACGCCGCTCTTCAGCCGCGGGACCTGTGTGCCCTCCGCAGCGGTCAGAACAATGGTGTGGGTGGCCGTGCCGCTGTCGTCGGTAGCGGTAAGCACGATCGTATACTCACCAGCCGCAGTAGGGGTATAGCTCAAGGTAGAGCCGTTCAGCGTTTGCGTAGCGCCGTTGACGGTTGCCGTATAGGTCAGCGCATCGCCATCGGCATCCGTAAACATTTCAGCCACATCCAGCGTCCAGGCATTACCGAGTGTTACATTAGCTGTGGCAATTGCACCGGGAGCGACCGTAGGTGCCGACTTGCCTTCATAGGTGAAGGCGAGGAAATGGACAGGCGCATAGCTGGCGCTGCCGTCATACTCCGGCGCATAGGCAGTTCCGCTACCATCTGCACCCAGCACAAAGCTCTTTTGGACCGTAGTCCCATCCTCGGCGGTACGGGAGTAGTTCAAGGGAATTGTAATTGTGATATCCCCACCGCTCTCCGTATAGGCCATTTCTACACCGCCGCCAGTCCACTGCGGCACATCGGCGTAGTAGCCGGATGCTTCACCGCTCGTGGCATTGGTCAGTATGGCAGCGTCTTTGTAGGTGGCCTTTACATAGGTCGTGCCTGCGGGAACGGTGACCAAGTAGTAGGGCACATTCTCGAAAGCAGAGTAGCCGGTAAAGGTCACAGGGTTCTGCACACTGATGGTTGCCGTTCCTGTGGTCTGGTCATTCGCACCATAGGGAACAATACTATCCAGCGGCGCAGCTACTGTGGCTTGTTCCGTTGCAAAGGCTGCCGTGGGAAGGATGGATAGAACCATCATGAGCGCAAGCAGCATTGAAAGGAACTTTTTCGCTGTCTTTTGCATTTCCAATCTCCTCTCAGAAAATTTTTTATAATAAGGCCTGCCGGCATTATTACCTTAGCTGCGAGCACATTTTCGCATCCAATAAGAAAATAACAAGGTTATATAGGGGCGCGACACCCTATTATAATTGGTGTCGCGTTCCGATCTGTCCAAGGCGAAAGGTGCTTTCGTTAAGAGGATTGGGCGGAAGGGGCTGGCTAAGCCCCTTCTGCCCATATGGAAAGCTGGCGGATCTCCGCCCTCGACTTGGCAAACCTTACTCAAGCATTACATCTGTTGCAACGAAGGTTTCCTCTGCGGCTTCGTGAACAGCGCATTTGCTTTGGCGTTGCTTGACTCGCTCAACCCGTGCTGCCCGTTTAGCGTCACGCTCGCTCCGATGCAGCTGAATTTGGATATTCTTTTCGTTTTGATAGCGCCCGCAATCTCTATTGCGGGGTTTTTTGTATATAGGATTCAAATGGGCGGCTCTCAGCGCATCTTTCCAATCGCCAAAGCGCTCTGCGATGTAACTGCCACCGACGATCTCGATGGGGGCAGGGGACTTTCCCCAATGTCCGGCGCAGCGCCGGAGATAGGCCGCCAGCTGATCCAGGCTGTCGCCTGCGTGTTTTTCCGCAAAAGCGCGGTCCTGCTCAGCCAATGCATCCCGTGTTCTTTTGGCAATGTGCTGCTCGTACCAATTCGCTCCGTCAAAATTTTGCGCACCTGCTACTTTACCCATGGGCACACCTCCTTAATGATTCATGACAAAAAAAGCGCTGATAAACCCATACCGGGTCATCAGCGTACACTTCTGCCATATCAGCACCACGGAGAGAGCGCCCGCTGCCTTTGAGTCCTAACTACACAATTCTACTGACTTGCGCCATGAGATACTCTCTGCGTTTATGATCTGTCTTCTCACGATTTTCTCGCAATGACGGACTTTCGTCCCAGTGGTTTCCCGCCTCGATCATATCCTTGCGCTTACAGTGCCGACCGCATGGGGAATTGCACCCCTTTCCTTTTAGGCGGTCGCCTGGCCTTTTACAGCTCGGGCAACAGCCGTGCAGCATCCTCGGACTTCTTATGAAATTTTACGGTATCATTTATCCTTTTAGGGGGATAATGATTTTGGTTGGTGTAGAGGTGAAGTTTTCTTTCGTAAATCTATACAATTTGCGAAAGTAGAATCCACCTATGTATCCACATTGTATCGTCTTTTTTGAGGGAAGTCAATACCTAAATTGCGGAAATTTAGCGAAAAGTAGGTACAAATTATAAATGCCGCATAGAATCACTTGCTACTCAAGGGCCTATTTTACAAATATTCCCAATCACAAAATCGTTTACGCCGTCAAAAACATCGTCAAGGAGGAGCGTTGGTCATGCCTAAAAGAGGAGAAAATATTTACAAGCGGAAAGACGGGCGCTGGGAGGGGCGATATATTCGCGGCCGCACAGCTTCCGGGCAGGCTGAGTATGGGTATGTTTACGCCGACAGCTATAAGGCGTGCCGGGCCAAGCGGCAGCAATGCATTGAGACGCTGCCAGAGAAGCCTGCCGTGCAAGCATCTGCTGCGACCTTGGCCCAGGCCGCAGAACTGTTTTTAAGCGAGAAAAGCCATGTTCTGAAAGCATCATCCTGGAATCGGTATTCCTATCTGACGCAGCATTATATCTTGCCTGCTTTGGGAACGGCCCCTATCTGTCAGCTGACGGCGGATCAGATTTCTGATTTCCTGCGCCGCTTGCAGCGAAGCGGACTATCCGGCAAAAGCGCCAGGGACATCGGCGTATTACTAAAGTCAATTCTGAAGTATACAGCCAAAAAGCTGGACTGCAGCTGTCCCGGTGTGAATGCCGAACTGCCCGTCTATCACCGAAAAAAGATCGAGGTATTTTTCGCAGACGAGATTGGGCGGTTGGCAAAAAAGGTCCTGGAAGCGCCCAGCATGGCGGGCGTTGGGGTCCTGCTTGCGCTGAATGCCGGTCTGCGCTTGGGGGAGCTATGTGCGCTCCAGTATAAGGATATTGATTTATGTAATGGGGTGATCCATGTCACCAAGACGGCCCAGCGAATGAAAAAGGGCATGCACACCCACCTGGTGGTGCAACCGCCGAAAACCGACAACGCCCGGCGCACGATCCCGCTGCCAGAGGATATGCTGGCCCTTTTAAGGCAAACGGTTTGCCCGGCCAGGAATGAGGAGAACTATTTTCTGACCGGTAAGTCTGCTCCGCTGGAACCGCGGACACTGCAATACCAGTACCGCGCATTGCTGAAGGCGGCGGGGATCCCTTATCGAAATTTCCATGTGCTGCGGCACACCTATGCGTCGCGCTGCGTGGAGCAGGGTGTGGACATCAAGAGCTTGAGCGAGATGCTGGGCCATGCCGATGTCCGGACTACGCTCCAGGTCTATGTCCATTCCTCCCTGGAGCACAAGATGCGGGTGGTTCAAAGCATATGCTTCCTTTCTCTTGCCCCGGCGGCGGACTTTGCGCCGTCAGCATTTCCGTCACACGGGCCGGAAACGGCGCTGCGACAACGGGTTTTTCCGAACCTTTCGCAAATTGTATAGATTTACGAAAGCTCCGCCTTGTTTTTTTGCCAAGGGCAGCTGTGCCGAGTTCGGCTTGTTATTCCTCATACAAACTCATAAAGACCCATCACTGAGAGTTTACCTCTGAGTGACGGGCTTTTTTTGTCGAAAAAGATGCGGAATTATCAAAAAAACTTTATTAAGGCTATTCCCTGGCGTATAATGAGAGCTATGCTGTGAGAAAGGATAATCGAAACAAAATGAAACAGGCAGAGCTGAGATACTATATTTCCATCAATGTAAACGGCCAACATCCATTGATGAGGTCAGCGCAGGGCTACACTGAATATTATAGTGAAGCACTGGAATTCTCCGATCTTTTTGATGCCTATCGTTTTGTTGAACGGCACGGTTTGGAAAAACTGGCATCCATCATCACACGGCCAACCTAATCGCGCGATTGCCCCTCTATTATCGACTTCCTATCGGGAGCCATACTTTAGCAACAACTGTTGTTACTGGTACAAATGGTTCGTCCCAGTAACGGGAATCATAGGAGTCATCCGCATTGTCTCCCAGCATGTAGTAGGAGCCTTCGGGTACAGACATGTTGATTCCGTTA
>OJAM01000817.1_pt1 | contig 12539 bp, 14 predicted proteins | sample 1589071 | NCBI WGS metagenome assembly OJAM01 (sample SAMN03283243) | human gut metagenome | biome: human-associated habitat; material: feces | host: Homo sapiens | place: Peru | collected 2012
TCCCTCCGCCACCCTCTTACGAGGGCTATCCACTTTGCCCCAAGGATAAAAACCGCTCGCCGTTTCACGGCGAAAAACCCCTGATAACAACATGATTTCTTGGTTGTATCAACTCTCCAATTATCGCATCCATACCAAGCATAATGCATTTGGGTATCTTTATATTTGCGCTTTCGGATAATCTAAAGATTGTTTTTTTTGTTTTCGTTTCAGTCCCCCAGTATTTATCCACTGAACCGAGAAATAATTCATCAAAATTAAAATTTTTATTGAAAAATAATTTATCTTTCTGTTTTACAGCAATATATAAATATTTCTACTTTAGATTTTACAAGAAATTATAAAGTAGCACTTTAGATTTTATCAGAAAATGCAAAGTAGCACTTTAGATTTTATATAGTTTTTACGGTATTTATCTTACACTTGCCGTGCACTTCTAAAATAAGCCGCTCCCAAAGAGGCGCTCCCCAAAAAAAATCCACAGCCTTGGCACGCCACACCGCGCCAAGGCTGTAATTTTTTATATATTTTCTTCCAAAGAAAGCCGTTTAGGGGGCTTTATTCCGAATCACATGTGGGATTATATTCTTCTGTTGGTTCAGCTGCACCCATAATGGTGCTATCGGTTTGCCCTCCACACAAAGGCTGAATGATAGTGATGCTTAACGCTTTCTCTATTTTGCTGATTGTCTCCAAAGAAAGGTTCTCTCCACCCTTCAGTAATTTTGACACATACTGCTGGCTGCATCCCAGTTGCTTTGCCAATGCGGTTTGCGACATTTTAAGTTCGTCCATTTTATTGAGCATCGCCAATGCTATTTCCTGACTGTGCCGAATCCAATCACGATTTTCTCTTCGCCACTCAGCTTTCTCCCTCCAATTTGAAGGAGTGGCATGCTGATGATTCTCCAAATATTCCAAAAGTTTATTTTCCATGTCACACACATTTATTCATTAACAAATTCCATAAATCCCGCATCATCTACGACATCTGCTTCAATAAGCACATTTCGCACTTTCTCCATTCGCGTCAATTGCATGAGCGTGTGTTCTCTTTCCTGCATTGTTGCTGTTAGTTTAATTGCTCCCCCTGTTACGATAAACACGCCAGGAGACAGTTTTATTGCATAAATCCTTAACCATGATGCATGTTTTGGACGGTTCCTTAAACGCGCCTTTTCTTTACCTAAAAGAATTTCGCCAATTTGGCTATTGCTTAATGGACGAAACAATTCATCAAGATTTGCTTCAGGCGATAAATCTAAAATAAGGCATTGCAGCTTCTCATTGTCATCTAACGTATCGTATATTGCCTGATTGACATCTGTGATATGAAAATAAGAAGATAGGTCTGATATATTATTTTCAAAAAAACTCTTTAACCACGCCACATCTTCCCATTGCGAGAATGTAGCATCAAGGGTATTCGTTTCCTCTCCTTCATATACCGTGGCCCAAAGCCTTCCATTAGGTAATATTTTTTCAAATCGCATCATCATTTACTATTATTTCTGCAAAGATAATTATATTTTCAAAATTTCACAACCTACAGGTTGTGTTTTTATATTAAATCTTTGCATTTTTCCTGTATGCTTTGCCTTATGGGTGGGTTTGGAGGTATTCCACTACGGCGTTTTCGAGTTCTTGACCGCGGAGACCACGGTGAAGGATTGTGCCGTCGGGGGCGAAAACGATGATTTCGGGAATGCCGGTGATGGAATAGGCATCGCTACCTGCCTTCTGCGTGTTGAGCATTTGTGGATATGGAATCTTCAGTTCGGCAATGGCTTTCTCTGTGTCTTCAGGGTTGTCCCAAGTGGCTATGCCGAGCACCAGCACCTTGTCACCATACTTCTCGTGTATGTTGATTAAATTCGGAATCTCTTTTCTACATGGCCCGCACCAACTTGCCCAGAAGTCAGCCACCACCAGTTTGCCCTTGCCCACATAGTCGCTCAAACGCTGGGTTTTGCCGTTGTAAGTGGCTGCGAAATCCACAAATTTCGCACCGGCAAGCGTGCTACACGTTTTATCAATCGCCACCTTAATTTCTTTGCCGTAAGCCGAGTTTTTCAACTTTGGGCTCATCTGCTCAAACAGTTTCTGCATATCGGTTGGGGCCGACATACTGCGCACTGCCTCATTGCCCAACACCAAGAGCGCACGCAAATCAGCGGCATTGTCGGCGATGTAGGAAGCAAGCACCGAAGCCGTCTGATCGTTCAAAAACGACGAAACCATGCCACGCACATCGTCGTTGATGGGTGTGCCCACCGCACACTGCGTATCGTTGTCCACACTAATGGTGCCAGCCTCCAGTGCCGCCAGCACATTTGCCACAAACTCCGAGTGATTGATATAGGCAGTGACCTTTGCCACAGCGCCATCTTCGGCAACACCCTCAAACTTATAGATGCCGTCGGCCGCATCGGTCAATGTCTGCACATGCTTGCCATTCACAGCCATCACCACCGAATCGACGGTGCCGCCAGAGGTCAGCACGGTTTGCAAATCCCACGAGAGCGTATAGTCGCCAGCCTCGCCCTTGTTAGGTTTCTCATTACAAGCCACCAACGCACAGGCAGCAGCCACAAGTATCAAAAATCCAAACTTCTTCATATCTAAAACATTTTTCCCCAAAATTACAATATAATCCATTAACCTCAAAATCGCCCAACAAAATAAGCCACAAACCACAACAACTCAAAAACAAAAAAAAATTGCTTCTTTAACAGAAAAAATATACTGGTGTGAACAAAAAAGGCACACCTAAGCAATATCTTTGTAGTCAAAACGTTATCTATATAAAATGTGATATACGAATATGCCACTGAATCAAACCAATAAACTCGTGTGGATTGTAGAGACTATCTATCGTGCACATAAGATTACCTTCGAGGAACTGAACCGCCGCTGGATGGACAATGTGGAATTGAGCGGAGGTGAGGAGATGCTGAAGCGCACCTTCCACAAGTGGAAGTGGAATATCTTCGACACCTTTGGACTGTCGATAGACTGCGAAAAGGCCGCGCCATACAGGTATTACATCGACAATGTGGATGATATGAAGAACGGAAGTGTTGAGAATTGGTTGCTAAGCACGCTATCAGTGAGCAACTCGCTCCTTGAGTGCAAATCCATTAAGGATAGGATAATCCTTGAAGATGTGCCAAGTGGCAGAGAGTATCTGGAGCCCATCATCGACGCGATGAAGAAAAATCGCTTCATTCACATCAACTACTTTAACTACTGGAAGGGTGAACCTCGCAACCACTATTTGAAGCCATTGTGCGTAAAGCTTTTCCGCCAGCGTTGGTATATGGTGGGACGTAATTGGCCAGCAGGCAGGGACATCGTTTTCTGTCTCGACCGTATCCAAGACATCCGCCTATCAAGCCACACCTTTGAATATCCCGAAGAGTTCGCCCCACAAGAATACTTTAATGGTTGCATTGGTGTTATCCCCGGCGACGGTTGCGACATAGAAAACATAAAGATAAAGGTTAGCGCCAATCAGGCTAACTACCTACGCGATCTCCCTCTGCATCACTCGCAACAAGAGATTGAGCAAACAGATGAATACAGCATCTTTGAATTGCATGTCAGACCGACATACGACTTCCAACAGGAACTGCTTTGGAATGGTGAAGACCTTGAAGTGCTCGAACCGCTCTGGCTTCGCAAGGAGATAGCCTTAATGATAAACAGAATGTGTAACAAATATAATTAGTTTAAAACGTGCTTATGGAAAAATACTTTGAGATTAATTACACTATTGAAGATATTCAGGGTATGTCACGCGAAGAACAATTAGAATATCTGGAATATCTCTATGATTTACAATCTGAGATTTTAAGACAAATTGATGACAAGAAATCCTTTTATTCAGAAATTAGTTACTTAATAGGTGAAATTGAAGAAAAAACGGCACAAGACATCATGAAGGAAATCCAACGTGCTTTGAGTTCAATCCAACTCAACATTCGTATTTCGTTGCATCATAATGATGGATTCCTGGCCACTCACATAGGAGAAGTATGGTCTAAAGGATGCCATACCCACGATGTGACCGCCTCCCGCTGCGACTACGATTTGTCTAACCATCACTACGCCATGCCCGACGCTGACACCAGTGCCACCACCGCGTTACAAATACTATAAAATATGAAGAATAACAATAAAATAGGCATTGTCTCTATTACAGAAATTCAAGGATTGGATTTCATTATACCAGACTACCAACGTGGTTATAGATGGGAAGAACTGCAGATTGTTGAACTCCTTAAAGATTTAAACATCTTTATTGAGAACTCGCAAACTGGTTTTTACTGTTTGCAACCATTAGTTGTCAAACGCAGTATTGTTGACAGTAAGGCTTTTTCTGAGGAAATAAGAAGACGGTTAGACAGTATACAAGACGAGCCCGACCCAATAGGGCATCTTGTAGAAGACCTGCAACAACTTACTACGTGGGAAGTAATAGATGGACAACAGCGCCTGACAACACTATACATCATCATGATGGTGTTGAAGCATAATTCCGCTTATCGCATTAGCTATCAAACCAGACCAGATAGCAAGGATTTTCTGGAAAACATTATTGACAAGACAGACGAAGATGGTGATAAGAATGTAGATTTCCAGCACATGATTCTCGCTCGTAACGTCGCACAAACATGGCTCCAAGATAAATCTGACAAGGAAAAGGCTTTACTCTACAACACTATACTTGAAAGAGTGAAGTTCATCTGGTATGAATCTGTTGGCGAGAACCCTATTGATGTGTTTACAAGACTCAATATTGGCAAGATTTCGCTTACAAACTCTGAACTAATCAAAGCAGTTCTACTTAACCACTCAAATTTTACGGGTAGTCATTCTGATTTCATACATACGAAGCAGATACAGATTGCCTCACAATGGGATGATATTGAATACGCCTTGCAGGATGACGAACTGTGGCTTTTCCTGAACGACACGAATTATCAGGAACGCACACGTATAGATTTCCTATTTAAAATACTGTTTGAGAATGATTGCTTTGGCATCAAAGAGAAGATTAAACCAGAGGATTACGATAGTCAGATAGGAAATGACAGATATAGCGTTTATCGTTATTTCGCCAAGCAGATTGAGATGAAGGACGAACACATGTCTGATGCAGAACATCTGGAGTCGATTTGGACTAAAGTAACCTCACTCTTCGACACTATTAAGGAATGGTTTGAAGATTCTTTACTCTATCACTATATCGGTTTTAGTATATGGGCTATTGAAGACAACAAACATAATGCCGAACTTAGACGAAAGCAGATAAATGACTGGTATAATCAATGGATGCAATGTGCAGAAGATAAAAAAGCCTTTCTCTTAGCAGTAAAAGAAGCCATCCGTTACAAGATTATCAACTGCAAGAAAGAGGAATTGAACAAATTGCACTTCGAAGACGTATATCAGAAAAACAAAATCAGAAAAATTCTTTTGCTACATAACGTACAGACCATCATCACACAACAGGAGGTTCAAGCAGATAAATACAAGCTTTCAACCTTCCATAAATTTCCATTTCACCTATTCAAAAAAGAAACATGGAATGTGGAACATATAGACTCGGCAACTACCAATGATCTGGCAAAAGCAAGGGATCAGAAACCGTGGTTACGAGCAGCTTTAGCAACTGGCAAGTTGAAATATGACGAAAAAATCAAAAAGTACCTTGACAAGAGGTGCACTGATATTCCCGATTTCAAGGAAATCTATGATAAAGTAATGACTCAGTTTCCTTCTGATGACTTACTACGTGAAAACGTACAGACTGGCGATGTCATAGATAACGAACGTATGCATATCTGGAACCTTTCGCTCCTTGATGAAAGCACAAACAAGAGTTATCGCAATTCCATATTCTGTGTAAAACGTTCATTTATCATCAATAAGGAACAAGGAAAGCATTGCCATATATCCAACGAGGGCAAGGTTGTCATTGACGGTAAAGCCATAGCATTTGTTCCAATATGTACAAAACAAGCGTTCTTGAAATACTATACAGAAGATGCTAACGCTTTATTATCATGGTCTCGCACAGATTCCGTGAAATATTTGGACGATATAACTAAGAAATTAAAGGATTTCCTACAATCATAACACAAGTCAAATTATGAATAATATCGCTAATACGACCACACTTTGGCAACTACTTGGTAAGTGCAAAGTGGTGATTCCCATAATGCAGCGTGATTACGCGCAAGGACGTGTAGGGTATGAAAACCTACGGGAGAAATTCTTGTCGGCAATTGTTGCTGCTTTTGACGGAGATAAACAATTAAAATTGGACTTCATATATGGTTCTTCTGACCAAGAAGGTAGGTTCAATCCGTTGGATGGGCAACAGCGTCTGACCACCCTATGGTTGCTACACTGGTATCTTGCTTTCCGTTTGGGCAAGTTGTCAGATCAAAGTACTATTGAACATCTGTCAAACTTTAGCTACGAGACTCGTGTCAGCAGTACTCATTTCTGCCATCGGATCGTGAAACGTGGGGCAGAAATTGCACAGGGAGGAGATGAAAGCATTGCCGATGCCATAATTCGTCAAACATGGATTCCTTCTATCTGGAGGCAAGACCCGACCGTACAATCGATGCTGAGAATGCTCAGTGGGGAACATAACGGAAAGATTGATGGCATTGAAGAACTTTTCGCGGACAAAGACAAGCAGACTCTTCTTAAATATTGGGATGCTCTAATGCTTCCTGCTGCCAAATGTCCTTTAGTGTTTTATCAACTTGACCTTGAAAATCTTGGTCAGTCGGATGACCTATATATAAAAATGAACGGACGTGGAAAACCTTTGTCCGATTTCGAGAACTTCAAAGCGGATCTTATTAAGTATATAGCCGACCAAGTTGGTCGCGACCAAGAATGGAAGCATTTGCTTGACGCTCAAAATGGCCTACCAATATTGTTAGACACAAAGTGGTTGGACTTCTTCTGGAAGTATCGTAATCCCAACATCTCGCTTGACGATATGATGTTCGGTTTCATTAACCGCTTTTTGTTAGTAAGGCTGATGATGGCGCAGAAACCCCAGAAGATTGAGGACAGAGAATTGGGGAATTCTCCAATAGACAAAGCCTTTAAATATCTCTATAGTTTTACAGAGAAAAAGGGTACATGGCAAAATTACAACATGACGGGGTTTGGTGTTTATCAGACCGTTTTTGATGAATTAGGAGGTCCTAAGGTTCTCGATGATTTACACACTCTGCTTGAAAATCTCCGAACTTTCGATAAAGAAAAACTTACTGCTTGTTTGGTATATCCATACGGAGATGGGAATGAGAGGTTTGAGGCCATATATACATCAGGAAAGAACGATAACTACATACTGACTATTCCTGAAACTATAGCCTTTTGGGCTGTTTGTCAGTTCTTTCAATCTTCGGCAGAATATTGCACAGAAACTCGTCTTAAACAATGGATGCGAGTCGTTTGGAATGTTTGCAATTATCAGGTCCTTGAGGGTAATAAAGTCCAGAACGAAATAAGAACTAAAACACAACTACGTTCAACAATTCTCTCCCTTCATCATGCTTTCCCCTATAAATGGGATGTATATAATGTAGAATGGTTTACTTTACCAGAAGAAGATGCAGATAAAATATCTCTACATATCATTGAGGAGCAGGCAAAGATTCGTCAGTTTCAAATAGGATCTTATAATGGCACGTTAAATGAACTTCAAGGCAAAACATGGGAAGAGATTATTGTCTCTTTAGAAGAATTACCTTTCTTCCAAGGAACCGTCCGTGCGTTGTTTGAAGACGGAGATGGAAAAATAGATTGGTCCAATTTTGATATAAAATATAGCCATCTATACTGGTATCTCAACAACAATAATGGCGAGCTTAATAGCATTGCACAGCGGAATCTGTTGTTACATAACTACGATTTTGCTTCATGGTTCTGGTATCCACGGGGGGCTCGCAGAAATGCAACATGGCGTAGCAGACTTCCTTACTATCTATCTTCTGTCCATAAATGGCTTATGGCCGAACCTTTAAATTGCAATCAATTGTCAACATGTATTTCGCAAGAACAATCATACTCAAAAAAATGCATCATCCAAACCACATTAATACAAGAAGTTACAGATGAAAACGGCATGTATGTCAGCCATAGTTATAGTCTAGATTATGACGTATATTGGCATCACCAAAACTCGTCTGACTGTATAATTTTCAATGAATGCCGTGATAAGGTTGTGCGTGAAGCCATAAAGAATAAACTTATTTCATTATGTCACCCAAACATTGAAAATTCATGTGGATTGTTCTATGCCAGAGACATACTTTTCTTATATAAAGGATGTGAATATAACTGGAATGCGCAAGGAGAAATTTACAGAAATGACAATCCAGAGTGTAAGTCAGAAAAACAACCTGATAGTATTGAAACTCTTATTGAAGTCTTGGATTCCTTAGCAAATGGACATTAATGCAAATCATAATGTTGCATATATGCAGCTTAATCGATTTTTGTATATTTCCAACACCGGCCACTACAAGGAGGCGCTTTCACGGGTTCAATCCGTGAAGCGCTCTCTTTGGATTGGCACAGCCGACATCAAAGACCTCTATGTGGAGGTGGGCAAGGAGAAGAAACCATTCCTTACTCTCTTAGCCCAACTCATACACAAGGGAGTGGAGGTCAGGCTCATTCATGCGAAAGAACCCGGTCCTGCTTTTCGGGAGGATTTTGACAAGTACCCTGTACTCTATGACAGCCTGGAGCGAATGCTTTGTCCGCGCGTTCATTTCAAAATGCTTATCTTCGACTGCAAAGAGGTGTATATTGGCAGCGCAAACCTTACTGGTGCCGGTATTGGCATGAAAAGCGAAGACAAACGTAACTTCGAGGCAGGCATACTGACTGATGCTCCTGCAATCGTTGAGCAAGCAATGAACCAGTTTGATGACGTATGGATGGGTAAATTCTGCAAAAGATGCAAACGCAGAGCCTTCTGTATAGACCCAATCATAGCAATATAACAAAAAAATAAGTTTTTCTCAGGAGGTGCGCCCATAGTTGGCGCACCTCCTTTGTTGTTTTGCACCCTAAACAATAATAGATAAAAAGCATGAAACGAAAAAAGAAAATGGAATCATTGGAGGCTTGGAGCCATAAGCATGACTTCCCGATAGAAGATGTGTGGAATACGGACAACACCATTGCACGCCTGATTGTCCCCAGACTCAAGGCGTACAGAGCATTGGATAAGCATGGCTGTCCAGGAAATATTGACTCAATAGAAGCATGGAACAAGATCATCGACAAAATGATATTTGCCTTTGAACTCAATATGCACGTTTCAAAGCTTACTTTTGAACAAGAGAATGATTTTAAAGAAGGTTTTGAGTTGTTCTATAAGTATTACCGCAATTTATGGGATTAAGATATGGATATAAAACATGTATTTGAAGATTCACGCATAGTCATGCTGGAGGAAGACATTGCAAGAATAAACGAGTATTGTAAATACTCTGATAGATATTATTTCATAAATCTTAATTCAACAAATTATGGCACTTTGGAAAATTTCAGTTAAGAACAGCGGTAATGCTGCTTGTAAGAACAAAAGACAACGCCTTGAAAAAGGTATGTTTGTCGAAACGAGCACCACAACAACCACACCGCCTATCGGTGTGACTCGTGAACAACCTATGCTTGCTCAATTATTCATGAGCAAATATGGCATCGAGATTGACCCTCACCACATGAACCTGTCACATTTCAATTGTGAGAAGATAGGTTGATACCATTCGTTCGGTAATATGGATGTTTGGACAGAATTGGGAAACCAACTGACCAAACATCCATTTTCTTTATCACCTCAGCCAACAAGAAGCATTGCAAAAAATATGGGGAAAGTGGATATTTGGTTAATTTATTCGTAACTTTGTTTTTGGTTAAACGAATATGGAATTATGACGAAAAGATTATACTTTTTGCTTGCGTTGCTTCTGTGCTTCACCACAATGTGCGCTGCCAAGACTACGGTGGTGAAGAATGCTTCGTCGATGACTCGTACTGGCACTTACCGCATCACTAAGGAACTGAAAGCCAACAACATCAAAATAGGCGATGGCTCTACCATCATTTTTTCTGGCGGACGCATCATGGGTGCCACTATCAAGGCTCGCAACTTGAAAGTGGTGGTTCCCGACGGCAAAACGTATTTCAACGGCTGTCGGTTGTCGGGCAATATCGTCAACTCCAAACTGAAAGCCACCAACTTCGGTTGCAAAGCGGATATGCGCACGCAGAGCAAAAGCAACTGGACCTACAAGGGTTTGCCTCGTCAAACGCTCAAATATCGCACCGGCACCGACAACTTCAAGGCTATGGCGTGCATTGCCACTTTCCTCAGCGGTAGCACTAATGTGGATTTTGAATGGAACGGCAATTTCTTCACCGCCCATCAGCCATCGGCGGCCATCTATGCCCCACCCTTTATCAGAATTGAGAGTTGTAAAAATTTGGCGATGCACGGCGGCACGCTGATTAGCGGCATCCGCTTTATCGATTGTAGCGACATCGAGGTGAGCGATATGCGCTTTGTGGGCTATCACGAATGTCACGACTTTCCTGCTATCCACATTTCGGGAAGCCCTGCGAAGGCAATCAAGGTGAACGGCGTGGCATATTCCATGGCTCGTGGCGGAAAATACGAATGGGTTAACAACTGCTACTACTACGGCACCGACGGCACAAAAGACCTCGGTTTGGCGGCTGAAGGCATCATTTTCGACACCAGTTCGCCAAAAACCTCTTGCACAGGCGTCAATGTGCACGATTGCCACTTTGAAATGCGGCTCAATGGTGTGGTGCTCGGCATGAAGCGCACCAACTATAACCAGGTGGGCAAAGTGAGTGGCGCAAAAATCTCCAACTGCACTTTCTCGCACCATTATTTCCAGCCAATAGGTATGCACGCCGAAAATGTGGTGGTGGAAAACGTGAGTGGCGACTATGCGCTCCAGCCCATCGACATCTCCACCCTGTCGCACAATGTGGTGGTGCGTGGTGCTTCGTTCACCGACCTTTTCTACGGGCCAAAGCAAGAGGCGGAACCTGCCTACGCCAGCCTGTCGTACAACAATCGCATTGAGAACAGCAGTTTCACCATCAACAGGAAATACCACCTCATCGGCATGGACAGTTACGCCCTGAATGCGGCGGAAGGCAAAGTTGGCGACACGTTTATCGTTAAAAACTCCACCTTCAATTTCTTCACCGACACCTACGGCACTTTCGTGGTGCGCACCTGTGCCGACCGTGTGCGCTTTGAAAACTGCAAGTTGAATATCAACCTCAAGAAACAGACCGACGGCAGCAGCCCCTACTGCATCATGAGCATCTTTGCCGCTCTTGCCACCAAAGCCACCAGTCCGAAAGTGGACCTGGTAAACACCGACATCGAAATCAACGGCTCTGCATCTTCAAGCGCAGGACAAATTTCCAACCCATTTGCCTACCTGTTCAGCAAAATCGGGGCGAAATCCTATTCCGTCAGCCTCGACCAGTGCAATATCCACGGCACGGCAAGGGTTGATTGGAGCCTTTTCGAGCAAATGGAGTCGGTCAGCATCAGCAATTCGCAAATTTCAATCGGCGGTTGCGACTACCACGGCTACTACATCAACGCCCCCAAACGCCTGCAAATCACGGGCTCAACCTTCACAGGCCGACTCGGAAAATACAACACTCTCGTAGGCGTGCCCAATGTGAAAGACTACAGCCACAGCATCGACAACACCACCGTAGATGCAAGCGTGAGCAAACTGTTCACCACATCGCCCGACCGTCGCCACACCCGCATCACCAACGTGCGCACCCGCACCACCAACCGCCCCATCACCAAATAACGGCGGCTTCCCACCATGGAATGGCACTCTTAAAAAAACAAAAACTTTATTCTCACATAAAAAATAACTATCAGTGCCACCCCCAAAAGAAACAATTCTTATTAACGTGGAATCACGTTTAACAATTCTATTAATACACAAAAGTAATCAAATATGAAAAATCCTTTTAAAGGGAACACTCTGGCGTGTGGATTGTTAGGATTTATCCTCGGCATAGCGATAACTTTCGGCGCACAACAAATCTGCTCCCATAAAACGTGGGGGGAATCGCACCATGAAAGTGGTGGTGACGGAAGTAAAGACAACTTTTCAACTGTGGAAACCGACGTGAATGGTGATGTGTTTTTTACTAAGTCGGGGAGCAAATACCATTATGAAGGTTGTAGCAGTTTATCACGGGCTAAAGAAACTAAACGAACCACTCGCGAGAAAGCACAAGCAGGAGGTCTTAAACCATGCATGAAATGCGCCCCCGGATATTAAATTCCTGATACATCCAGTTATGGAGAAACTGTACGTCATTCCCTTATTTTGGGTTCAGTGGAAAATTCCTGGGGATAGATTATGCAATGTTGCCGAATTGTGAATGGAATCAAAAACAAAAACATAAAA
>OJAM01000822.1_pt1 | contig 12453 bp, 11 predicted proteins | sample 1589071 | NCBI WGS metagenome assembly OJAM01 (sample SAMN03283243) | human gut metagenome | biome: human-associated habitat; material: feces | host: Homo sapiens | place: Peru | collected 2012
GTATGAAGGTTTATATTTTGGTTACTATATTATTGGAGACCCGAAGATTAAAAGTATGGAAATTATTGATAAAAACACTTGACAAATTAAAATTTTATGTTATAATATCAAACGTAAGGTGTTGAGACCCCGTTAATGGGCAACGCTTTAAGCGGTGGGAAAAGCGTTTATCTCCAACGCGACACAGCAATTGGGTAGGGTGTTAAACGGAGAAAATATCAGACATAGCAGTCTTTAAAAGCGAAGAAATAACAGTCATAGCAGACTTTAAACGCGGAGAAGAAACATGGCGTATAACCCACAGCAAAAAGCAAAAAGCGAAAAGCAAAGCACAAAAAGCGAAAAGCAAAGCACAAAAAAGCAGAAAAGAAACAACAAAAGACCGTTTAATTTTTACGGAATCAGAAAAACGCGCAACGAGAAATATATGAGCGTTACGCTCGTGCGCGAAGACAAAGACGGTGAACGGGAGTGGATAAACGTTCCAGTGAACATGAAGTACGTAAAGCTTAAAGATGATTACGCTTTACTTCGTTTAGGACTTTTGAAATCGGACAAAAACGAAGACGAAGACGAAGACGAGGACGAAGACGAAGACGAAGACGAAGATTTACCGTTTTAACGATACTAAGTGCTAAACACCCCTATTGCGGAAAATTATCATATAAACGTCCTAAAAACGGATAATTTTCAGAACGTGTTATAAACGTCCATTATGTGTTTATGTCTCTATGTATATCAAAACTGTTAGCCGTGTTTTATCAACACGGCTAACGCAATAAAATAAATTTGGAGATAATAAAATTATGGAAATTACGCCCGAATTACAAGCAGAAATCGACAAAAGAGTTAAAGAAGAATCAGAAAAGGCAAGTGCAGAAATCGTTAAAACTGTAAACGAGAATTACGAAAAGAAAATCGAAACGCTTAACGAAGCACACAAAAAAGAAGTTGAAGCATATAAAACTACAATTTCGGAAATTATACAAGGCAAAAACGAACCCGAAAAAACGAAAATGCAAACGCTCGTTGACGAGATAAACGAACGTCGCAAAAATAACAATAAAGAGGTAAAATTATCATGAACAAAGCTTTAACGGCTTACACTCCCGAAATGGTTACGTATATGAACGAAGTGCAGAAATTTTGTTCGCAATACATTTACGCGCTCATTTCTTCTAACCCCCTTGAAGAATATTTCCCACTCGAAGACGTTACCGACGGCAAAGACGTAGAAATCTCTATTATCGGTAAAGCGTCTGCACAGGCTTATGACAGAACGGGTAAAAACATATGGAACGAGCACACCCCCGATATTTCCACCGTTTGGAATCCTAACGATTGGGACATTAAACAGTTTATACAGACACTTCGAACCGACGATATTCGCGCGGCAATGGCTCGCGGACAGTCAGCAGAAGAGACGGCGGCAAAGATTATTGACGCATGCACACAAGGCGACGCAAATTACAGATACAAACAGCTTCGTGAAGTTATGACCGCAACCGACTTTTTCAAGGATTATTCGAAAATCGGCGGATATACTCCGAAAAACATGCAGGGCATTCTCGCGTTATGTAAAGACGCATATCAACACCTTGCAGCAAGCAACAACGACGCAACGGCACAGACTACCATTGAAATGGAAACAGACCCCGCCGACATTTACACGCTTATTCCGTCAAAGGTTCTCAATTTACTTGATACAACTGAACTCGCGAACGTTTACAATCTTGAAAAAGCAGGACTTATTGGCAAGATTGTTCCCGTAAACGTCGACGACCTTGATAAGGCGTATTGGTACAAAGTAAGAGTTTGTGACCGCAAGGTTGTAAGACGTTACAGAAGAATTTACGACTATCTTGTTGACAGAAATAACACAGGCAGATTCGAACAGCATATTTTAACTTCGGAATGCTTAACATTCCTTTGCGGTTTGTTTAAAGCAGTCGAAATTGATTGCACGGCAGCATGTGAAGCGAAATTGGCCGAAATTGCAACACCGTCAACAGCCGCCTAAGAGGTGTAAAAACATGCCGAAAAATGTACAAAAAAAACAGTTCGACGGCAAAGGCGCGGACGGCTATAATATGCCGCCCGCGTTCTTAAATTACCGCGAAAAATACTACAATGAGTTTTGCGATTTAATAATGAACTCCGTCAAGATAAACGGTTTAAGTTTTGCCGAGGAAAACTTTGCAAAAACACAGCTCTTTGCGACGGGTGTCGTCGGGTATTATGGTTTAATAGATAAATTTTTAAAAACCTTACCAGAAACCGCGATTTTGCAAGACGGGCGTTTTTGGAAGCAAGGGCAATTTTTCGACGCAAATAACGTGGCAATCGGACGTCACGATTACGATTTTGAAACGCAAAACGCGGAATCGTGGCGAATATTTGTTGCTACACCCGCAAAATCGGTATTGTTCGATGAAGCGATGAAAGCGGCCTGTGACCTTGCCGACTGTGACGTCGGAATTATGCAAAACATTCGTGCAGTCAGAACACCAGCATTCTGGGTAACAGATAACGCCGATTTTGTATTATCTGTCGAAAATGCCGTGCAGGCAACGGAGAGCGGTGAAACACATGTAATTATTAAAAAACCGCTCTCGTCGATGTTGAACACGATGAAGAACGAGACCCCGTTCGTTGCTGATAAGATTCAAGAGCAAAAGAAAATAATTCGCAACGAATTTTTAACAAGAATCGGAATTTTAACGGCAAATTCGAGCAAGCGCGAGCGTGTGCAGACAGCCGAAATCGAAGCGGGAATCGGCGAGACTGTTGACCTTATTTATACCGTAATCGACTTTTGGAACAAACAAATTGAACAATACGGTTTGCCGTACAAAATGGAATTTAACGGGACAACCGAAGACTATTACGCGCCCACAGGCGACGAAACAGAAACAGAAACAGAGGTAAACGAATAATTATGATAAATTGGAAAAGCATTTTATCTTCATTCAACGACAAGCCGACGCTTTTAGAGTGGTTAAAACTCGTTGAAAAAGCGCTTAAAGAAAGCGTTTTGACAAGCGTCACAACCGAACAAGACGCAAACAAGGAAAACACGAAACTTGTATTTAACTTCGAAGACGGCACACAAATTGCAACGGACTTCTTTCCGACGAAAGGCGCCGCCGCTCCAAAAATAGAATATATTATCGGGACATTAGGTCCTACTGTTGGCAATTTTACAAAAACGAAGCTCACGTTTCACATGAGCGATAATACGACGACAACGGCGGACGCGTACGCAAGAACAGGTAAAGCTGTTGAAAGCTTTTCATCTGCTGTTAAAGAAGTAACCGACGAAAACACTGTAAACATTATAACGGTAAACTATGACGACAAAACAAACAACACTTTTGAAGTAAGTTCGGCGCGCGGCAAGCAAGGTGCGACGGGTGCAACGGGTGCGGTAGGTCCCGCGGGACCCAAAGGCGCGGACGGTGTGAGTATCACGGGAATTGACACCGTAAGCGATGAAGTTGTTGGCGATGAAACACTTACCACGTTACGCGCGCATTATTCGAACAATACCACCGATGAATTTGTTGTAACAGCAAAGAACGGAAAAGACGGAAGCGGCGGGAAATATTATAAACACGTTTTACGAATTTCGGATAAAGCTGCGGGTTTAAGCGCGCCCGTGCTTGAAATATTTTTTATCGATAATAACTCACAAAAAACAAGCGACATAAATTTAATTAACACAGTTATAAAAAAAGCTTATAATTACCGTGTTAACATTCCGTCGGGAGTAACCCCGTTTTATTATGAGTGTAACGGCGCAACATGTGACGTAAGCGCGCATATAATAAAAGTTTATTATTTTAATAAATATCCATTTAATGTAGTCGAGGCGGTCTATGTTTCAATTGACTTGAGCGACCCGAATTTTGCTGAAGAGGTAATAGAGTTATAATGCTAACGTTATTTTTATCAACATTTGTAGAAATTCAAGATTATCAAAAAATTCTTGCGATTATCTCGCTTATAATCGATATTATCGCTTCAATCGTTCTTGTTATTCGCGTTATAAAAACAAAGAACATGACTCCGAAAGACTTCGAAAAAATCGTTAAATCGGTTAACTCGAACAAGAAAACGATTTTATCGGCAATCGGCGAAATAATTTCACAGCTCGAAAAAGAGCAAAAAGAAAAGCAAGAGCAGAACCAAGAAACAAAAGCAGACGAAGACGAATTCGAAGAACCTTTCGAAGAGGAGTAAAAAAATGAGACATACTGAATTATTTACACAGTATATCGCCAACAACGGCGGCGCGGATTCCGCGCTGCCGTCGTTGTTTGATAAAATTCCAGCGATAGTTATCGACGACGAGACAACGGCATTTAAAGACGCGTTTGTTTTGAACTTTTGCGACCGTGAAATCGGATTCGAAACCGAAGCATTATTCGCGTTAAAACTCGAAGGGCGCGCAAAGCTTATAATACCGCGTTACGTCCGTAAACTCGAAGAGCTTTCGAAGCTCGATTACATTAACGCGAAAAGAAGCGAAAAAGAAACGCGGACGAGTACATCGAAAATCACAGACGGCGGAACGGATACTATGACGCATGAGACGAGCGGGGCGAGTACCGACGGGGGCACGGACACTATCACACACGAAACGACTGGGACGAGTACCGACGGCGGCACGGACACAAACAAACGCTTTAAGGGCGAAAATCCGCTTATCGATACATCGTTTGACTTTAACGCAAAAGCCGTTTCAGAGCAAGAGCAAAACGCGACAAACTACGGCAAAACAAACACGACGAGCGGAAAAGGCACGGATACGAACAAATACGGTAAAACGAACACAACGAGCGGTAGCGGAACGGACGCGACAAACTACGGCAAAACGTCCGACAGCACGGAAACGGACGCCGTTTTGCGAGAATATACAAACGATAACATCGAAGTTCGCGAACTCTATGACCGTGTTTTAAATGACGCCGTTAATATCTGGAATGAGATTTTTAACGAATTCGATTCCTTGTTTATACAAGTATGGTGATTTATGAACGTACATTTTTTAAATTATCAAGTAAACCAAAATCATAATTTTTTGTTTAGCACGCAAGCGCAATATACTGCATTTATAAATAAGCATAAATTATATACGCAAACAGTTAATAACACCGCTATAAGCGAGGGAACGACGGAAATAAATTTAAACTTTTCAGATTCAAAAATTAAAAATCCGTTTCTTGTTGGGTATATTATAGTTGAAAACGATGGTTTATATTTGAACTTTATTGTTACAAACTTTAAACAAATATCGGCGCAAGTAGTTACTTACACAGTGCAACCCGATATTTTTCGAAACGATTTAAACGGCGACGCAAATTTTAGCGTTGATATAACGGCGCAAATTGACCAAACAAACGCCCCCGTCGGTGCAGTTCTTTCGTCTCAAATAATCCCGTATGATGTTGGCGACCCCATAAGAATCGAAAACGAAACATATCCGCTTATAAACGCTGACGGCACAAATTGGGTTGTTGTTATTTGCGGTGAAACTACGTTCGGAAATTATAGCGTACTTGCAACGGATTACGCTTCGGACATAGGTAGCATGACGGCAATTGCAAGAGTATTGACGCAAGGAACGGAAATAACGAGGGTTGACGACGTAACGAAAAAATCCACATACAAACCGACATCGTGTTATATAATACCAAAAACTATTATTCGCGACGGATATAGCGTAAGTACCGCGTATACTATTAACACAGAAAAAGCGGTTAAATTATACGCTATAAACGCATATTTTAAACGAACTGAAATTATAAAGCCGAAAACTTCGCCGCTTCACATTTATGATTTTGGCACAATTGCAAAGCGTGTAAGGATTAACAAACAATTCAGTGATTCGATTTATGTTCTTGCGGCGTTTAATAGCTCTGACATTTCAATTGGCATTCAATACAATAACATTTTTCTTGATGTTACCGATGAATTTGAATTTCCGATATTGACCGACGAATTTGCACAATTTGCGACACTTAACAAAAAGTCGCTTGCAGTAAAAGGGGTCTCCGCTGTTGCTTCAATCGGTGCTGGAATTATTTCAAAAAACCCGATTGCAGTTGTTGGCGGGTTAATGCAAGCGGGTTCGACTGTATCCGCATATTTAGACAAAGCCGATGAACCTTATACTATTACGGGCAATAATAACGGTTGCGCGAATGTAACTTTTAATAACGGCTTTTCGTTTCGAACATATGCGGGGCGTAATTATACAGAAGCGGCGCGCGTAACAACGCTTTTCGGCAATAAGTATCAAAACATTGAAAAAAATTTGTCTGAACTTTTAAACGCCGAAAATCGCGCAATCGGGAAGACGTTTATAAAATTTAAATTTATAAACACACCCGAAAAAATACGCCCCGAAACATTCGCAAAACTTTTAAACGGAGTATTCGTATGAGTAAAATTGACGAAAGTAAATTCATAGATACGAATCGAATCCGAAGCTATAAAGCGATATTTAATTTTATAAATACTTGTCGAAACAAAGGCAAAACGTGGGGCTTCGCAAAAGTTGCGTTTTGTCAATTTAAAAAACACGGAAAAACGACGTTATGGATTCGCCGTTTTTCCGATGAAATCGAAAAAACCAAAGGCAAAATTTTTAAAAAGAAACTTAAAAAAGAACTTGGTTTAAACTCTAAAAATTTCAAATGGGTCGGCTCAACGGCTTATTATAAACGTAAAAACGAATTTGAACCGTTCTTGTTCTTAATGACGTTATCACGCGCGAAGTCGGCACGTTCTGCCGACGAGGGCGCGACAGAGTTCGTTATATTCGACGAATACACCACCACGCCTGCAAAATATGCACTTTACCGCGGAAACGAAGCCGACGATTTTACCGATATGGTTTATTCAATGAAACGCGAACACGCTGTAACGGCGTTTCTGCTCGGAAATAAAGAAAGCGCAATAAACCCGTATTTTCGATATTTCGGCATTCCTGCAATGCCCACGTCGTTCGAGGGAATACGAACGTATAACGACGGAACGATACTTTGCTATTACTCGAACACCATTCCCGATGCAATAGCAAACACCGATTTTAATAAACGTTTTATGAAAGCTATTAAAAACACACCCTACGCAAAATATTTGAGCGAGGGGGCTATTAAAGGCACGTCAAATCGTGTTGAGAAAAAACCGAAAGGCGCGAAATTTTTGTGCCAGTTTGATTTTATCGGTGGGTTTTCGCTTTTTCAGAGCAAAAACAAAATTTATGTAGTTGCGGGCGTAGATAAAACAAAGCTTGTTTATGTTGAAACGCCGAAAACGTATACAAAACAACTTGTTATCGCGCCATGTGATAAAGTGCTTTTTAAAGAGCTTTTGGAAGCTTATAAATACGGTTTATTTTACTTTGATACACCCGCGGCAGAAGAATTGTTCTTACCATTAAAACGCATTTTTGCAATCAAATAACAAACGGACGGCTAAGCCGTCCGTTTTATGCTTCGTTTATGCTTCGTTTAAACCGATGTTACTATCGAAAAATCCTTGCACAGGCTTAGCAAGGTATTTTTCAATCGGGATTAAAGCCTTACCGCCTTTTATATTCATACCGCTAAGCGGCTGAAATTTTTCGCCATACGAAAAACGTTTGTTGACCTCTTCGACGGTTTTCCAACCGTTCGGGGTCTTGAATTCCTCTTCAATAAGCTTTATCGAAAGCCCTTTCGAATGTATTTCAAGGTCTGAAAACGCGCCGTTTTCGTCCGTTTTACCGTCAAAGTAGCATTTTGGCGCGATGTATTTACAACAATTAAATGTGCCTTCGTTTTTAAAACCGCCTAAGTTGTACGGGTCTGCTTTATCATATTCCGCGAGAACGTGGACGGAATCCGTATCGCAATAAATTAACTTGTGTAAAACGTCTTCGTTACATATCTCACGAATATGCGATAATATCCAAACACGCGCCGAAGCCGTTACAAGCGCGCCTTGTACAACGCTTAACATGTTTTTTTCGTCAATTTCTTGTTCGTTATTCGAAACGAGGTGAACAGCGCCCGTTTCGCTGTTTATTTCACGCCACGTTATGCGTCGCGCAACACGCTCCGCGAGTTTGCCGTAACTTGAATTTAAAAGCAGTTTAGCGAATTTTGTTTTCGCCTTGTCACCATGCTTTTTACTTTCGTTTTTTAGCTTGTAAAAAGTTTGCACAAAATCATTGTAGCCTTTTAAATTTCGTTTTTTATAAACGATAAAATATTTCAAATCATATTCAATATCATACCATTTTAAAAGCTCGTTGAACTCTTCTTCAAAAATTAAATACGTTTGCTCAACGTTTATCACGCTTTCAAATTTTCCGGTATATCCGTTACGAAAGCACGGGATTTTATTTTTTAATAGTTTTCCGTGCATTTCCTCAATAACAAATATACGTTCGTAACGTTCTTTATTTTTGAGCTTTTCCCACTCTTTAACGGTCATTTTTATGCCCTTACCGTATAAATCTGGCATGCGTGTTATAATAAACGGGTATTCACTGTTTACGTCGTAGCGATTCATTTTACTCGTTATAACGCGCCCCGCAAAATATTTGTTTAAAATACATAAACCACCATTATATAGGCGATGTTCGCGAAAAAATTTATCTTGTTCGAGCGTCAACGGGTGTTCTTTTTGAAACTTTTCTTTTCTAAATTTTTCCTGTGTTTTAGGATATAAAAAACGCAAAAGCATTTTTTTAGCGAGACCGCCTGCCGTCATAACATCGGGTTTTGCTTTGCAAATATTATAAGACGTTAATTCTTTAAGCGTTTCGTTTGCGATTCTGATAAGGTGATAAAGCCCGCAAGTATCGTTTTTGAGATATTGTAAATCGTCTACGGATAGATGATATTCGTCAACCCCTTGATAGTCCATAACACTTTTACGGATAATATTACCGTCAAAATCTTTTACGTCAAATTCTTTCAACAGCGTTGCAAGTCCACCGCCGAAGATGTTACAAAAGTCGTAAAAAGCAGTGCTGTGAACGTGCTCGTGTCTATCACGCCCGCGCGACCCTTTACCGTGTGCCTTGTATGGCGTCCACAGTTTTAAACTATATCGCCCGCCTTTATCGTTGTGCAAACTCTCATAACGAAAACCGTCTTTTTTGCCATCGTCTTCCGTCGATAATCGATATTGTGGCACATGTGTTAAAAGTTGATAATCAATTTGTGCAAAGTCAAATTTTGCGTTATAAAACCATACTGATTTTACTTTATGCTCGCATAAAAAATCGATGTACTCATCAAAATCATTCGTAACGAAAAAATTTCGACCGTTTGAGAACTGCCACGCCCACACGCGAACGCTCGCGTGTTGTCGAAAAAAGGCTTGATTTTTCGTTTTTCCAAGCCTTTTTAACTCGTCATTTGAAACCTTAACACTGTCAATATATGTAAATGTTTCGGTGTCGCTCGCGCCCCATATTTCCCTTGAAAACGGGACGAAGTCGTTATATATTATCATATATTATCATATATTATAATCGGTTTCGTAACCGACCGTGCCGTCGGAATATTCGAAATCATCTGAATATGATGCAGCGTTTCGTTTATCATTTTCCCATAATTCAATTATTTGTTCAATTATTTCGCGTTTTTCTTGCCATGATAAAGAATTATTATCATAGATTTTTTTTATTTGCGGATTTACTCTTATCAATCCGCGAAAATGCAAATCAATGTAATTTTTTATCGCACTTTCCGCTTCACCGTCTTTTAATTTTTTTGAACTTGCTTTTGTGCTTGCAATCTCTTTGCGGCGTTCGGAGATAGGTTCGCCTTGCTTCTTTAATTTTTCCGTCCAATAAAATTCCTTTGCCTTGTTTAATTTAACGTTGTATATTTTTTCGAAACGGCGCGCGCGAAGCGCGTAAACGTCGTATAATTTATCGTATTCTTCCGATGTAACGTTGAATTCTTTCATGTAAGCTTGTTTATAACTTTTTATTCTTGCCATACTTCACCCAATGAAACTCAATGAAACTCACGCGTTATATAAGCTAAAACGCAAACAATAACCGCTATTATTACACTTAACACCTTTGTCATAAATCTTTCCTCTGACGCCATTCAGGGCGTTCTTTCTTGCTAAGGCAAGCAGTGCAAACGCATATCTTACCGAAATTTATATTGTTTTTTGTGACGCTTGCAAAGTATTTGCAAGCGTCACAACCACCGTTTTCATGCTTACCGCAAACACGTGAAATCTCACAAGTGTTGCAACTTCTTTCAGTTTTCATTATTTATAACCGACAAAAACCAAAGGATTTTTTGGAGAGTATATAGAGATGGCAGAAAAAAAGACAACTAAGAGTAAAAAGAATACCAAGACCACGAAAAAGGCGGAGGAAAGCTCCAATCAGCGGCAGCTCTATGCGATTTTGTTCTTTGCACTGGGCGTTATATTCACGGCGCTTGCCCTCGTGGGGGGAGAGCACCTTTGGAAGTGGCTGCATTACGCGATATTCGGGCTTTTCGGATGGTGTGCATACCTCATAGGCCCTGTTTTCATCTACCTTGCGGTGATGAACACCATGGAGCGCCCAACCTTTTCCACTGCGGCGCAGGGCTGGGAGAGTCTTGCCCTTGTGCTGCTGCTCAGCGGCATAACCACCGTTTTTACGGACAGCATGGAGCTTTCCGGCGGAGTGTTCACCAAAATAGGGCAGCTCTATAACTACGGCAAGGAGCTTGTGGGCGGCGGCGTGCTTTCCATAGTGTTCGGCGTTTCCGGGCTTGCGCTTATGGGCAGAACGGCGGCTATAATAGTGGAGCTTGTGCTTATTGCGGCGGTGCTCATGCTCATCACCGGAACCACCCTCCGGGGAATTGCCGACGGAACAAAAAAAGCCGGTGAAAAGGTCAAGAATGTTTACAACGAACAGGTGGAGCAGCACCGCGCGGCGGACGCAGCCCGCCGGGAGAATATTCAGATAGACATACCCCTCGACGGCGAGCAGGTGAAGTATCAGAACGAAGCCACCGGAGCGGCGGTTCGCCGCAGCAAGGAAAAGCTCCTCGGCAAAGAGGGCAGGGAGAGCGGCGCAGCCCGTTCCGACATAGATGTGGCGCTTCCGTGGGAGGAAGCGGGAGTCACCGCAGTTTCTCCGGCGCAGAAAAATACTGTCGCCGCGGCGGAGCCCATTCACGGCTTCAAGGTGGCGTCCATGGAGGAAAGACCGCTGCCGCAGGACGAGCTTGACAGCATTATAGACGGCTTCAAATCGCCGTCGAAAAAGCCCCCGGAGCGCAAAATGCCGGAGGATGAGCTTGACAGTGTGATAAACGGCTTCAAAACCGCGGCGAAAAAGCAGGATGCGGACAGAGAAGCCGCCGCAATAAAGAAAGAAATGGAAAACGCAAAGCCCACCGAGGAGCAAATGGAGGACGCGAAGAACGACCCGCAGCTTGAGGCGCTGATAAACCGCGCCATGCAGACCGATCCCGCAAACGCCAAGGAGAAAAAGCAGCTTAACAGGGAAATCGCCGCGGCGGAGCAGCAGCGCATAACCGAGCTTATGGACGACATTGAAATTCCGCCCTACACATTCCCCACGGTGAACCTGCTCAAGGACATTCCCCATATAAATTCCGCGGACATAACCGAGGAGCTTCGCAACAATGCGGATTTGCTCGTGAACACCCTGCAAAGCTTCGGCGTGCAGGCAAGAGTTATAGACATAAGCAGGGGTCCCGCCGTTACCAGATATGAGCTTCAGCCCGGCGCAGGGGTGAAAATCAGCAAAATAGCGGGACTTGCGGACGATATAGCCCTGAACCTTGCGGCGGGGGGCGTCAGAATAGAAGCACCCATTCCCAACAAGGCGGCGGTGGGTATAGAGGTTCCGAACCGCAACGTGGACGTTGTAAGCATAAAGGAGCTTATAGATTCGGAGGAATTCCGCAGAGCGGAATCGCCGCTGACGGTGGCTCTCGGACGGGACATAAGCGGCAGGGTGGCGATTGCCGACCTTGCAAAAATGCCCCATTTGCTCATAGCGGGCTCCACCGGCTCCGGTAAATCAGTCTGCATAAACTCCATGATAATTTCCCTTTTGTATAAGTCCTCTCCGGAGGATGTCCGCCTGCTGATGGTTGACCCCAAGGTTGTGGAGCTGGGAATTTACAACGGAATACCCCACCTGCTCGTTCCTGTGGTGACAGACCCCAGAAAGGCCGCGGGCGCGCTTAACTGGGCGGTTTCGGAGATGCTCAAGCGCTACAAATCCTTCGCCGAAAACGGCGTTCGTGACATAAAGGGCTACAACGAGCTTGCAAAAACCCGCGACGACCTTGAAAAAATGCCGAAGGTGGTTATAATCATAGACGAGCTTGCCGACCTTATGATGGCGGCGCCCGGCGAGGTGGAGGACGCTATCTGCCGCCTTGCTCAAATGGCGCG
>OJAM01000824.1_pt1 | contig 12425 bp, 12 predicted proteins | sample 1589071 | NCBI WGS metagenome assembly OJAM01 (sample SAMN03283243) | human gut metagenome | biome: human-associated habitat; material: feces | host: Homo sapiens | place: Peru | collected 2012
AAGGCGCTGGCGCAGGAGGATGCGGGCCGCTATTTCAGGGGGCTGAAGAATGAGGAGCTGATCGAGCTTCTGCTGTCATAAGAAGGGAAAACCATGAGCATCGTGTTTTTCGACCTGGACGGTACGCTGGTGGACGAGGACGGCAACATACCGCCCTCCGCGGCGCTGGCCATCCGGCGGCTGCGGGAGAACGGGCACTATTGCGTGGTAAACACCGGCCGTCCCTTCCGGGACAGGGACCCTGCGCTGGATGCGCTGGACTTCGACGGCTATGTGTGCAGCTGCGGGCAGCACCTGATCTTTCAGGGAAGGACCCTGCTGCGCGACGGCTTTGACCGCGAGACCAGCCGCCTTATTGCCCGGATGGGCCATGCCTGCCGTCTGGGGATGTATTTCGAGTCGGAGGAGGGCTTCTGGCTGGAGAACTCCTTCCCGCCGCTGGCGCCGAATCTGCAGGTCGCGGTGGACAGGCTGCGCCGCAACGGCGAGGTCGTAGTGTCCCCGCTGACAGACGAGCGTTTCCGCTGCGACAAGCTGAGCATTTCCTACACGCCGGACAGCCGCCTGCAGGAGTTTCTGACCTTTATCCGGCCCTACTGCGAGATCATCGACCAGGGACGGCGGATGTACGAGCTGCCGAAGCGGGGCCACAGCAAGGGCGCCGGCTGCCGGAAGCTGGCCCAGCTGCTACATACGCCGCTGGAGGACTGCTGCGCCATTGGCGACAGCACCAACGACCTGTCCATGCTGCGGTGCGTGGGACACCCCATCGCCATGGGGAACGCCCCGGAGGAGGTGGCTGCGGCAGCGGAGTATGTCACCTCCCCGCTGCGGGAGGACGGCATCTACCGGGCCATGGCACACCTGCATCTGATCTGAGAAAGGACGGTGCCGTCATGTCATACGATACACAGACCCTGTCGACGTCCCTGCGGGAGACGGAGCCGTGGCGCCGCCGCTTTACGGCGGAGTCGTACCCGGCCGCCTTTTTCGATTACAAGGAGCGGTATGCGGCGGCCTACGCCTGTGCGCTGGCGGAAACGCCGCCGGAGCAGCTGGCGGCGGCGCTGCTGGATGCGGCGGAGCGTACCGGCGGACGCCGGGGCGATACGCTGCCGCTGCGGATGGTGCTCGCACTTTATGTGACGCCCATGCTGCTGGATATGGACGGCGCGGCACCGGAACTGGCTGCCGCACTGTGCCGCCTCTGGGCGGAGCGACATCCCCGCCAGGTATACAGCGTGTCCTCCTTTGACCAGATCGGCCAGGGTTTCCGGAAAAAGCTGCTGGGCTTTGACCGGGGCTGCGTCTACGACACCGAACGGAAGAAAAAAAGCCTTTTTCATGGACTCCTTTAACATATGGCGCAGGGGCACCACCCACCGGGTGGTGCCCCTGCGCCATATTGGATCTTTTTCAAACGCCTGCCGGTATTAGGACAGGGAAAGCTCCCTACGGGCGAGCGCCTCCGTGCGGCGGCACAGCTCGTCGAGAGACAGGCGGTGATAGCCGTGGACGCTGCTGTTCACCATCGGCGCAAAGCCCGCCGACCATTTGGAGGCAATGCTGTCGATGCCGCCTGCCAGACCGAACACCGAGCCCACCGTAGCGCCGTTGCAGTTCGTGTCGAAGCCGGCCAGCACCGCCGCGGCCACCGCGTCGTCATAGCTGTCATGCCAGAGGATGCAGGCGGTGACCAGCATGGCGTTGGGAATGGTCAGGCACCAGTCGAACTGGATCTTTTCATCATACGCCGCATGTACGTCGTTCACCACCGCATCAAAGCTGTCTTCCTGTGCATAGCGCGTCAGCACGGCGTGGATCGCCTGATGCAGCCGGCTCCCTGCGGGGATCTGGAGCAGCGCCAGACGGACCCGTTCCGCCATGCTGAGCGTATGCACATAGCACAGGCTCAGCAGCGCCGCAATGAACATCTCGCCATAAATGCCGTTTTTGGTGTGAGAGACGGCGGCATCGTTCCATGCCAGCCGCGCCGCTTTCTTCGGCATGCCCGGGCAGACGTAGCCGAAAAGGTCGCCGCGTATCTGTGCGCCGATCCACTCGCGGTACGGATTGCACGCCATCGCGGAATCCGGCGGCAAAAGCCCGTTCATCAGATTGCGGATGGCCGCGCGCTCCGCGGTGCATGAGTGGAAGGCCGGTATGCCCAGCAGCCACGCCTCCGCCATGTCGCAGGGCGTAAAGGCAAGGCCGTACCGCTCCATGGTTTTCAGCGCGATCACGGAATAATTGATATCGTCGTCGTTGGGGTATTCCTCCAGATAATTCCGCCAGCAGACCTCCTGCCGGTCGTAGGGGGTGGTGACATCCTCCCGGCAGATGCCGTACTTCTCCCGCAGCCGGCTGTCGGAAACGGCCTGCATGTAGTCCCGCAGCGGCCACTGGCCGCTATCCTTCAGATAGAATTTTATAAGTAACCAAGGCACTGTACAAGCATCACTGAAAAGGTACAGTGCCTTTTTGAATATGCCGTTTATGAAGGATTTGATATCCCCTAACAATCCATATTTCCTTGAGCGGATTTGATCCTCCGATACATCTCCTGCATCTGTCGGTCAATTTCGGCGATCTTGCCCGCGCATGCAAGCATTTCCTCGTTGATGCCCTCCGGCAACTTTGTCTTATCTACCTTATACCGAATATCGTGCTCTAGACTGGCCCAAAAGTCCATAGCAATCGTGCGGATCTGAATTTCCGCAGTTACCTGCTCCGTCCTATCTGACAGATACACCGGCACCCGGATATCCAGATGTAATGAGCGGTATCCGTTATAGTTTGGTGTGCGGATATAGTCTTGCCTTTTGATAATCTTGACATCCTTCTGCAGTTCCAGCATCTCCGCCACCCGGTACACATCGTCGATATAACTGCACACTACCCTGACACCGGCAATATCATTGATGCTTTCCCGCGCTGCCTCAATGGTCAGCGGCAGCCCTTTATTCAGCAGCTTGGCCGCAAGGCTTTCCACAGACTTTACGCGTCCTTCAATGTGGTGGATGGGGTTCCTCGCATAGAGCACCTTGAACTCATTGTTCAGTATTTCAAATTTCAGCGACAGCTGCTTTACAGCGGAATCATAGAGGTTCTGCATGAGCTGTATCTCATATGGATCATTACAAAGTGCCGCTCGGAATTCTGTTCTTACCATTTGCTTGTTGCCCTCCCTTTTTAATTTTGCCCTCCGAGGCACCAGACAAAGGCCCTCCATAGCGAGCAGATGGCGGCGGAGCTGATACTGCGTCTTTTTTCAGCATCCACGGTGTAGCAGTCTTGAGGCTTTCTTTCTTGCGAGCATTCTTTTATCGGAACAGCAAAAGGCTAACCTTCACTACCTGACTGACGAAGCGGATCATTTCCTCCTTGCTGTACTTGTCATAACCCTCTACAATAACATGCATCAAGCCGTTGGAAAGATGCGTATACATCATCTCCAACTCGGTTTCACTGGCCTTTGGCAATTCCCTGTGCCAATAAGCAAGGCTGTCGGTTTTCGCCAAAGCGATCATTTTCGCAATGACAGCCGAACTGGTATTCCCCAGAACGAGTGTCCGGCAGGCTTCCTGATTTTGATCGACCATGTCATAGAGGGCTTCAATTAGAGCCGTCACATCAAAGGAATTGACATAGCGAAGGGATTTCTCAAATTCATCAATGAGCTCATTCTCAATGCTCTCCAGCAGGGCAAAGCAGTCGCTGTAATGGGTATAGAAAGTAGCCCGGTTGATTTGGGATAGTTGGCAGAGTTCCTTTACCGTGATTTTATTGACCGGCTTCTCCTTCAGCAGCTTCAAAAAAGACTGCTTGAGTATCATCTGTGTATAGCGTTTCCTCGCATCCAGCTTCTCCATCTAGAAATCACCCTCAATTAAAGATTATAACGTTCATCAACACTTTGGTATGCTGTGTTGTTTTTATTTCAGTTGTACGGCAAGTGCTGATTGTTTCTGCTTTTCACTTCAAGTATATTATACTCGTGAAAGATAATCAACACCTGTATGCCTATTTTGAGAGGAGACTTTTTAGATGTACGATAAATATCTCATTACAGGCGCCACCGGCTTTCTCGGCAGAGCTGTTGTGGAGGAGCTGGTGCACCACGACGCTCAGGTGCGTGCACTTGTGCTGCATAACGACCCCTATATCAACCTGCTCCCGAAGGAAGTCCATACCATCGTCGGCGATGTGTGTGATAAAAACTCACTTGCAGACTTCTTTGCGGATGCCGATAGCCGTACCTGTGTGATTCACTGCGCGGGTATCGTCTCTGTCGCGTCCAGACCCGGCCCGAAGCTCTATCAGGTCAATGTGGGCGGAACATGGAGAATCCTCCGGCAATGCTTAGCGCACGATGTGGGAAAGTTAATCCATGTCAGCTCCGTCCATGCCATACCGGAAAAACCGGAGGGCTGCGTTATCACGGAAAGCTGTGACTTCTCTCCGGGTCTTGTAGACGGCGATTACGCAAAGAGCAAGGCGGCCGCAACCGAACTGGTCTTCGATGCGGCAGAGCGTGGGCTGAATGCCAGCACTGTCTTTCCCTCTGGCATCATCGGGCCAGGCGACATACAGGGAGGGAGCTTCACCTCAATGGCAAAATCCTTTCTTGCCGGGAGGCTGCCTTTAGTCGTTCGCGGCGGGTATGACTTTGTGGATGTACGGGATGTTGCAAAAGGTATTCTGGCCTGCTCCGAAAGCGGAGAGCCCGGCAAGGGCTACATTCTGTCCGGCCACTACATTACGATTCGTAAGATGCTTCAGCTTGTCGGAAAGGCCGCAAAGCTGAAGTATCACCCCATCTGTCTGCCATTGGGCCTTGCAAAGTTGGCGGCCCCATACTACGAACGCCGGAGTCTGAAGGATCGAAAGCCGCTGTTTTTCACCCCCTATTCCGTTGCCGTTCTTGCCTCAAACGGGCAATTCAGTCATGCCGCCGCATCGGAATGTTTTGCATATCAGCCGCGCCCAATGGAGAAGACTTTGCGGGATATGACGGTCTGGCTTATGGCGCGGAAGGAAAAGGGTGAACTATGAGTTCCCCTCTGCGTCATGATGCCCCGCCTCTCGCTTAAGGAGCGAGCCTCCCGCCGCCATAAAGGATATCTTGACGGGCCTGCTGCGGGAGGACGCTCTCAGGAGCGTCCTCCCGCTTCCTTTCCCGTCCGGCAGGAAAGAGTTGCGGCGGGCGGCGTTTTATGCTATATATTTAAAATATATTAAAATGTGTCTGCGGATACAGCCTGAAGAAAGCGAGGGCCTTGTCTCTTGAAAGCGACCACCAAGCATCTGCTGCCGACGGTCTTCGTATGTACGGCAATCGCCATAGCCTATGCCTGTCGGATGCTGGCGAAATTCGACATCGGCGGCCCCGCCGTGAACCATATCCGGACGGCGCTCTATCTGCTGCTTTTTGCCCTGTGGGGCTTTTCACTCGACCGGCGCATCATCCAGCGGCAGGCGCTGCACTGCCTGCGGCTGACGGCGGCGCTGATGCTGCTGTGGCTCATACTGCGGACGCTGAAATACAGCGTTGTCACCGACCCGGCGGCGGGGCGGTACATATGGTATCTCTACTATCTGCCGATGCTGTTCCTCCCCCTGCTGGGGGTGTATATCGCCCTGTCCATGGGAAAGTCAGAGGACTACCGCCTGAGCCGAGGAACCGGTATGCTGTCGATCATCCCTGCGGCACTGTTTCTGCTGGTGATCACCAACGACCTGCATCAGCAGGTATTTGCCTTCAAAAGCGGCGTCCCCGGCTTGCCGGTTTCCGGCACATATTCCTACCGCCCGCTGTATTTTATCTGCCTTGGCTGGATGGTGGTCTGTATGGCTTTTTCCCTTGTCTGCCTGTTCCGGAAGAGCCGTATCCCAAGTGGTGAAGGAAAGCGGATAACGCCGTTTGTGCTGGGCTGTGCGATGCTCCTGTACAGTATTCTCTATCTGTCGGGTATTCCGGCTGTTCGGTGGTGGTTCGGCGATATGAACGTGATGTTCTGCCTGCTGTATGCCGCCATCTATGAAAGCTGTATCCGCTGCCGTATGATACCGTCCAACACGGGATATGTGGAACTGTTTGAAGCCTCAACGCTGGCGGCCTGTATTGCGGATCGCAGCGGCCGGATCGTCCTGCGCTCCCGTGCCGCAGGTAAGGATATGACCTGCCCGCAGGAGGGGCAGCGGATCGTTCGACCCGATGGCATGCGTATTTCCTCGGCGCCCATCAGCGGCGGCTACGCCGTTTGGCAGGACAATGTGCGCCAGCTGGCGGAGCTGCGTACCCGGCTGAATGCGAACAAGGAGGAAATGGAGCGCAACAAGAAGAAGCTGAAGGACGCCTATCTTGTGCAGAAAAGTCTGCATGAGCTGACCGAAAAGAACCGTATATATAACGAGCTGGAGGCAAAGCACAGCAGGCAGACAGCCCAGATGCGGCAGATGCTTGCCCGATGTGAGAGATCCGGACCCGCCGAGAGGCGAAGCCTGCTGAAGAAGGTGCTGCTGCTGGGCACCTACATCAAGCGCAGCGCCAATTTGTACTTCCTCAGCAGCGAGTACCAGTGGCTGCCGCAGCAGGAGCTGCGGCTGACAGTTGACGAAGCCGTGCGGGCCTTGACCGCCTGCGGCACGGAGTGCGGCGTGATCTATCGCACAACGGAACCGATGCGCGCCTCTGAGGTCGTGCGTCTGTTCGATCTGCTGGAAATCGTCGCGGAGACCACGGTAGACGATCTGCGCTCACTGTTTATCTCCGTTTCCGACAGCGCGATGGATCTGTCGGTGGAGTGCGCCGCCGATCTGTCGGCGATCGCCTCCCCGGAGGTGACGGTGCGGCAGGAGGACGGCTTGTGGCTGATCCGCACGGGGATAAGGGGGCGGGAGGATGCATAAGCTGAGACGCTTCGGGTTTAACGCCATCAAGGAGAGCTTTGACCGGCTGCCCACCGCCGTATGCTTTTTTGACCGCTCGGGCGGCATCGTGCTGTGCAACCGGCAGATGTATCGGCTGAGCCAGTATCTGCTGAACAGCGATCTGCAGTATCTGGAGGAGCTTCAAAAGGCGCTGGCCTCTCCGCCAAAGGGCATAATGCCCATTGCCAGCACGGAGAATACCTACCGCTTTCCGGACGGGCTGGTGTGGAAATTTGAGAAGGCGGCCGTGACCGACCGATATGGAGAGACGTATATACAGCTGACCGCCGCAGATGTTACGGCGCTGCACCGGGCACTGAAGCAGCTGGCCGAGGATAACCGAAGGCTTGAACAGGACGCGGAAAAGCTGCGGCGTCTCTCGGAAAACGTGGCGGCGGTGGCGCGGGAGAGGGAACAGCTTGCCGCCAAATCCGCCATGCACGATAGCCTTGCCGCCTGTATTACCGTCACGAAGCAATATCTGGCCGGAGACCTTGGCGGCATCAACGCAGACGTTGTGCTGCGGGAATGGGAAAAGAGCATCGTCTTTCGTGACGCAGAACGCTTGCCGGTAAGGGAGGCGCTGTATGAAAGCGCGGCCGGCAGCGGCGTGGCCGTCAGAATAAGAGGTACAGAGCCGGCGGGAGGCGCGGCGGATCTGATGTATGCCGCCATGCAGGTCTGCCTGAGCAACGCCATACAGTACGCGCAGGCAACCGAACTGATCGCCAACATCTGGGAGGACGGCGACAGATATACCGTCCTGATCCGAAATAACGGGAAGCCGCCGGAAAAGACCATCACAGAGGGCGGCGGGCTGTCCAATCTGCGCCGCAGGATCGAAAGGATCGGCGGGACCATGACGGTGCAGAGTCTGCCGGAGTTCGCGCTGGTGATAGGAATACCAAATCGGGAGAATTTGGAGGAGGGGAACGAATGGCTGTCAGAGACATATTGATCGTTGAGGATCAGGCGCTTGCCAGAATGTATCTATGCTCCTGCGTGGAAAAATGCGCAGACTGCCGGGTGGCGGGCACGCTGAATCGTGCTGATGCGGCGCTCCGGCGGTGCGGCGACAGTCATATCGACCTGATTTTAATGGATATCTGCACCGAAAACGACTCGGACGGCTTAACCGCCGCTGAGGAGATCAAGAAGATCTATCCCCGGATCAAAATTGTGATGGTGACCTCCATGCTGGAGGGGCGGTTTCTGGCGCGGGCAAGAAAAATCGGCGCCGACAGCTTCTGGTACAAGGATTCCCCTTCCGGCGATCTTGTTGGCGTGATCGAGGGGACGCTTTCCGGAAAGAGCTATTGGCCGGACAGCACGCCGGCAGTGCAGCTGGGGAACACCCTTTCCTGCGGCCTGTCCGATCAGGAACTGGAGACGCTGCGCCTGCTCTGTGAGGGGCAGACCAACGCCGAGATCGCTGCGGGGATGAACGTGGCGGAATCCACAGTGCGTACCTATATCAACCGGATGCTGGAGAAAACCGGATATCCCAACCGCAACCGGCTGATGGTTGCCGCTGTCAGCAAGCGGCTGGTGGTGCCGGGGAGCCTGTTCGGCACGGCGGAAGAAAACTGAACGGGAATACGTGTATTCACAGCATTATCCACAATCAGCGGTCCTGTCTGTCCTCACTTTTGTGGACAGACAGGGCCGCTTTTCCGTGCTACAATAGCGGCATAGAATGGGACGCGGTAAACCCGTCGGATATACAGGAAAGGGAAGAGGGATGGCTCAATGCGTAAAATTGTGATCGATATGCAGAATTATCTGTTTGCCGACGCTGTGGCGGCCGCTTTCAAAAGCTCTGACTACGATATCGAGGTGATCCGTGCAGAGTCCCCAAGGGACACCGTGGAGCTGTGCCAGATATACGAGCCCTTTGTGCTTGTGATGGAGGTGACAGGGTATGCCCCGTGGAAGCTCGGCGAAAGACTGAGACTGCGCGACGAGGTAAAGGCGCTGTGTCCCAACTGCAAGATTGCGCTGATGGTGGACTCCAACACCGAACGGCAGACGGCAAAGGACATCCGGGACGCCAAGAAGGACGGGCTGATCGATCAGTTTTTCTACGGCTCCATGCCTGCCGAGTACCTGATGGATCAGATCTATGCTATGTGAAGGAAAGATCCCGCAACGGGATATTTCATAAGCAGCTACAGAAACCTGCCGAATTGGGCAACGACGGAAAGGAGAAAATGTTATGGCGAACAAGTGTGGAATTTGCGGCGCGGACATCAACCTGATGCAGACCCAGAAGCTGGCGGACGGCAATTGCATTTGCCGAAAGAATTGTAGAAGCAGGGGCTTCAAGGTGTACGACTATGTGCATGGCAACCTGCCCGGCGTGAAAGCGCATCTGGACCAGGTGGAGCGGGGAACGAAGCTGTGGGATCACTACTTTGTGCCCCGTCTGAAGACGAAGGATAAGAACCAGAAGCTGACGCGCTTCGGCGCGCACCTGTATGTGGCGGAGGACATCGGGCTGGTGGCCTTTACACAGGTGGACTACAAGATCCTGATCTTCGGCAAGACCACGCGGGCCTGCGTGTACCGCATCGCCGATCTGCGGAACTATAAGTATGAGGAGCAGATGGTGAAGAACGGTGACAAGACGGAAAAGAAGTCCACCGTGCGGCTGGTGTTCATCAACACCGAGGGCATGAACGCCTTCAACCTTGAGGTGAACAACTTCAAGGAGTATGAAAAGCTCAGCAAGTATTTCGATACGCTCTTCGGCGTGCAGAAAACGCTGGGCAACGCCGCCAACACGTGGAAGCAGCAGATGACCGCCATCAAGGACGTGGCCTCCGGACTCAGCGCTGCCATGCGGGGTGAGGAGAACGCCGGAGAGAAGGCGGCCGCCGCCATCAACTCGCTGGACGCGGCGGTCTACGGCGACCGCACCGAGTGGATCCGCCGGGCAGACGCGGCCCTTGCCGCGTTTAACGGATAAAAGTATTTAGGAGGCAGAAATCATGAAAAAGCAGTGGCTCAGCATGATATTGGCTCTCTGTATGGTGCTGTGTCTGGCACCCGCCACGGCGCGAGCAGAGGAGGGTGAAACATGTGAATTAAAAATCACCGTGGAGGTGAACGGACTGATCGGAAGCGCGGAAGGCGCGGAGTTTACATTCCAAATCAAGAAAGCCATAAATGAAGTGACGGCGCAATACTATGAATACGGTACGACGACTGTCACCGTCGGAGCGGACGGAAAAGGAACAAGCACCGTATCGGTCGCACCCGGTAAATATATCGTGAAGCAGGATGTGCCCGGTAAGCCGATAGGGGAGTATGTATGGTACAGCATTTCTTATACGGGCGGCAACAACGAAAGCGGCCCGCAGAGCGTGTATGGCGACGGTAAAAGCATCGAATTCAAGGTATACAACACCTATAAACCGGCGAACGAGACAAAGGTGACCACACTGCCGATCACGGTGACCGGATATAAGGCGGGCGCAAAGGTAGCAGATGCCGCGGTTACGACGACAGAGCCTGGTATTAAACTTAGCTACTTCCAATTTATGGAAAAGGACTCGGCGGGTGATTGGACTTCCGCACCTCTAACCGGAACCTTCAAGGCGGATACAGAATATAGGGTAGAGGCATATTTTAATAAGCTCCCGGGGTGCGATTACACCGGGCTGAAAAAGGAGAACGTGACCGTAAACGGAGTTGAAGCGGATGCCTTTGAAACAACATGGAGTGGTTTTCCGTATAACAAGGATTATCAGGTGATCCGCGTCCTTGGCAAACCGGAGGTCGTCAAGACGGTGGAACGCATCGAGATCACAACACAGCCTGTCACGACTGAGTACAGGGGCGGCGACAAGTTCGACCCGACGGGCATGGTGGTCACCGCGCATTATACCGATGACACCACGGCTGTCCTCTCCAGAAACCAGTACGTGATCTTCCATGGTGACAAGCTCACGAAGGGACAGGAGACTGTGACGATCCAGTATAACGATGGCAGCGGCAATAGCGGTATCAAGGTCGATCAGAAGATCACCGTGGGGCGGTATGAGGGTCCCCACACCCATACCTACGACGACAGCCAGTGGTACAGGGACACGGCTAGCCATTGGCACTGGTGCACCGATAAGGACGACTGCCCGGATCAGAGCGACAGCACAAAGGATCAGGCGCCCCACACCTTCGTGTGGAAGGTAGACAAGGCGGCCACCACGACCCAGACCGGATCGAAGCACGAGGAGTGCACCGTCTGCGGCCATAAGCGCAGCGAGAATACGGTGATCCCCGTGCTGTCCGGCAGCGGCACGACCACGCCCGGTACGACGATTCCCGGCACGACCGGCGGTACGACGGGCGCAGCCAAATCCCCCAAGACGGGCGATGCGGGTATCGCGCTGTATGCAGGGCTGTCCCTGCTGGCGCTAAGCGGCAGCGGATGGGCCATTGGCAAAAAGCGTAGAGGAGAGAAGTAAAATTCGCCTTCCGCAGGCGGCAGGGATCGTTTCGCCCTGCCGCCTGCAGAGATGGTGCGCCGGGTGCGCTTTGACGGCGCAGGCAGCCGGGACACCTTATTCCGCGGTATTTTTCACGAAAGGGTGAGACTCTAACATGAAAAGAAGAATCGTTTTGTGTCTGTTGGCGCTGGCGCTCCTGCTGGTGACAGGATGCACGCAAGAAAAGGAAGCGGAACCACTGACCGTAACGCTGTGGCACGTCTATGGCGGCGAGGTGGATTCCCCGCTGAACGGCCTGATCGAGCGGTTCAACAGCACCGTGGGCGCAAAGCAGAACATCCGCGTGAAGGTGGAGCTGGTCAGCAACAGCGGCAGTATTCATAAAAGCGTGCTGGCCGCCGCCAACAGCGACCCGGGCGCACCGTCGCTGCCGGATATGTTCGTATCCTATCCCAAGACGGTGCTGGCTCTGCCGGATCAGAGCATATTGGTGGACTACCGGGATTATTTCAGCGAGGAGGAGCTGGCGGCGTTTATCCCTGCCTTTCGTGAGGAGGGGATGATCGGCGGGCGGCAGGCGATTTTGCCCCTTGCCAAATCCACGGAGGTGCTGTTTGTCAACCGGACGCTATTCGACCGGTGGGCAGCCCAGTCCGGCGCCAGCTATGACGATTTGACTACATGGGAGGGCGTTTACGCGCTGGCAGAGCAGTACGCCGCGGATACCGGCAAATGCTTCTTTGTCCACGATTACCACTTCAATTATTTTCAGGTGGGCGTGGAGTCTCTGGGCGAGGACTTTTTTCAGAATGACGGCGTCAGGTTTGGGCCCGGATTCGAACGAGCCTGGGAGCCGTATGCCCGGGCAGGTCTGACGGGCGGTTTGTGGCTGTACGACGGGTACGCCACGGAACCGCTTCGCACTGGAGATGCGGTGGTATCTGTGGCATCTTCCGCCAGCGTACTTTACTATTCCGACACGGTGACGTATCCGGACAACACCTCGGAAAAGGTGACGATCACCTCCATGCCCTGCCCGGTGTT